>Ga0265295_1000249_pt1 | contig 111321 bp, 89 predicted proteins | sample Munlansysbiofilm_FD_192503 | JGI IMG/M metagenome (GOLD analysis project Ga0265295, IMG submission 192503) | Leachate microbial communities from a municipal landfill in Southern Ontario, Canada - Methane capture system biofilm | ecosystem: Engineered > Solid waste > Landfill > Unclassified ...
TCTGAGCCAGGATCAAACTCTCCGTAAAAAATTTATTTCAAGGACCTGTCTGCTGTTTAGTTTTCAAAGATCGATTTGTTTTTAAATTCAAACAAACGGAAGACAGAATTATATCTTTTCTTTTCTTCTGTCAACTACTTTTTTCAGTTTGTTAAACTTTTCTTAAAGAACTTGCCCCTCAAAAACTTTTGTTTTACTTCCCTGAGGAACGAGACAGCTTATAGTTCTTTTTACTTTACATTGTCAAACTCTTTTTTAATAAAAATTTAAAAAAAGTCTATCTGAAAACTCAACCCCTTGATTTACAAGATAATCAGTGGCTTCTTTTATTTTAAAACCTACGTCAGCATTACTGTGTGAATCATCTCCAGGTACTATTTTAATGCCCAGATCAATTGCCTCTTCCAAAATAAATCTGCAGGGGTAAGGCTCTTTCATCTTCTTTTTTAATGCCCTTTGATTATAATCAATTATAATATCATAATCTTTAACAAGCTTAAGGTTTCTAGATATTTTTTTTCTTACACTATCCCTTTTCATATTTTTTTCATAATCTTCATCAAAAATCCTTACAAGATCAAAATGTCCTGCTATTTGGGGCCTGATATTTAAAAGCATTTCATATTGGAGATCAAAATACTGATTGTAAAAATCTATAATTGTACCGCAAGAATCAATGGTCTTTGAATAAGCTTCCGGCGATAAATCAAAACAAATATCATTTAAATGGTGAACAGAACCTATAATATAATCAGGCTTAAATCTTTTGACAAGGGCTGGAATATATCTTTTATAGCCTGAGTAGGATTCTGCTTCAAACCCCTTAAATATTTTCAACTTATTTTTGTATTTGATTTTTAATTGCTCTATCTTTAAAATATAAGCCTCAAATCTTGAAAACATAATTTCAGGACAAAGACCAGCCTCTTTTTCATCATCAAACATTAAATCTTTTGTGTAGGGAGGAATGTGCTCGGAAACTCCTACATGTGTAAACCCAAGCTCAACATATTTTTCAATCATTGCCTCAAGATTCCCTGAGGCATGATTGCAAAAATCTTTACTATGTCCTCCATGAAGGGACAAAAGCATAATTTATTCCTCTATATCTGCTATGTCTAGAGGTTCAAGATCGGTTTCGGTTTTTGGAAACTCATTGAAAGGAAAAGGCTTTTTATTTGATACAAGAAGAATATAATCAAGAACTTCCTTTAGGTATAAGGCAAAATTTCTAGAAAAATTTCTAAGTGGTTTTATATAATTTTTTGTAATTAAAAGAAAAATATACTGAAAAACAGTAATTACCCAGGCAATATTTGTTGCAATTCCCAAAACAGCAAGAAAAAGAATTGTATAAAGAAGCCTGATCACAATGTTTTTTCTGTTAACAAAAAACTCCTTAACCTTTGCTTTTAAATCTGAACTTCCGTTAATCTGATCTGTCATTTAATTGCTCCTTAAATTTTAATAATTTTATTTTTTATTTTCTTAGTTTGCCCATAAAAAAACCAAGTAAAGCCTACAAAGTAAAAGTTTTATTTAAGTTTTTCAAGTAAGAGTTTGTGTTTAATAGTTAAAACCAAAACTCAGGATACTTTCTTGTTTTTGGAATATTATTGACTAAAAGACCAATTAAAAGCAATATAAAAGCTCCAAGACCAACAGGAATAGCAGCATAAAGATATCCAAGGTTTTTAATGCTGTCTCCTCCAATCACTGCAATAAGAGCAGTTGCACCTCCAGGCGGATGAAGAGTCTTTGTAGTATGCATCAAGGCTATGGAAACTGAAACAGCCATGGCTGCAGCAAACCAGGGAGTACCCGCAAAAAACTGTTGAAAAAACACTCCTGTAACTGCTGATAAAACATGTCCTCCAAACACATTCCTTGGTTGGGCAAGAGGACTTCTTATTGCACCATAAACCAAAACAGCTGTAGCCCCAAAAGATCCTATAACTAGAGTCAAATCCATGGATTCAAGAAAATAGGAACTTAAAAGACCAATAGATGCTATTCCAAGAAAAGATCCAAACCAGGACCAAAAAACTTCTGTTTTGCTAACCTTGGGAGGACTTTGCCCCTGCCCTGACATTTTTTTAAAATAATTCATAACTATCCCTGAATACAAATTGCATTAACAAGATCTGAGCGTGTAACAATACCCACTGGAAAGCCTTTTTGATCACACACTGGAAGACGATTAATGGATTTTTCCATAAAAATTATTGAAACTTCAGAAACAGAAACCTCCTCTAAAATAGTTACAGCAGGAGAAGTTAAAATATCTTTTAAAAAAACTGTTTTAAGACCTGAAACCATACAACCTGAACTATTAAGACATCTTGAAATTACACTCATAAAAGAAGGATCTGTTTCAAGGCCCATTTTTTTTAAAAAATCCTTTTCAGAGACAACTCCAACAACTTTTCCTTCTTTATCTATAACAGGAGCCCCGCTTATTTTATGATCAGCGAGATATTTTGCAGTTTCAGCAGCACTCAAATCATGGTTTACACAAAAAACAGGTTTTGACATTATGTTTTTTACAGGCATGGAGTCAAGCATTCGCTTTATTGCGTGCTCATAGGCAAGTTCATAAATCTCCCTGAAAGTTGAAGTTGTAATATCAATAAAACCATCCATTGATTTCATAGCATCAATTATATCTTCTTCGGAAAATTCAAAATAATTGCATTTTAAGTTTTTATCCATAAAAATCCTCGAGTTTAAGTTTTGCTCTTGATTTGAGGCAAGCTAAACTATCTTTCAATCACAGCTGTAAAAACTCCTGCTGTGCAAAGAGCTACTCCCCCTGCCATATTAAATCTTTTTTGTGCTTTCAAACTTCCAAGAAAACCACCTAAGGTTCCTGAAAAAACACTATAAAGGACAACATTGAAAATTGAAACAAGAGAAAATGTGGAACAAAGAATAAGAATCTGAATAAAATAACTTTTTTCTTCAGATATAAATTGAGGGAAAAACGCAAGAAAAAAAACTATTCCTTTGGGATTAAGCGAAGTTACAAGAAAAGCTCTTTTTATTATTTTTTTATTCTCTTTTTTTACTTTTTTTAAATCGGGTAAAGTCTCAGGAGTTGGTTTTTCTAAAAAAAACTTAAGCCCTAGAAAAATAAGGTATAAGGCTCCCAGCCACTTCAAAATTATAAATACAACAGAAGATGTGTAAATAATTGCACCTAAACCCATAATAGAACAAGCCATTATAGCAAGATCACCTGGGATTATTCCTGCTAAAAGAGGAAATACAACTTTCTTACCGTTGACAGCTGACTGGGTTATTACATAAAGGATGGTGGGACCGGGGGTTGCTATAAGAACAAATACAGTTAAAAAATAAGCTAACCAGACCTGAAAGCTCAAAACTCACCTCTTGAAAATAAAAGCCTGACAACTCTCTATTGACAGGCTTTTGTATTTCTTAGCTTCTTCTGCTTTTAGACATTGAAACAGAAACCTTTTTTCCGTCAAAACTTACATTTTTCATTGAAGAAATAACAGCATCAGCACAACCTGACTCAACTTCGAAAAATGAAAATTCTCTTAAAACATCAATTTTTTTAATCCGGTTGGATTTAATTCCTGCATTATCACAAACAAGTCTTATTATGGCACCCTTATTAAGATTGTCTAGCTTGCCTGCTCCAATAAAAAGCTTAGAAGTTTTACCGTTTTTGTATTTAACTTTACCAGAATATGAATCTGTCTGACTTGAATGTTTTCTTTTCCTGGGAGAATCAAGAGCGTTTACGTCTTCAGCATTTCTGTAGTAATCAAGAAATCTATTAAACTCCATGGAAATAAATCTTTCAATTATTTCATTTTTGGTGAGTTTTTTAAGTTTTTCATAAGCAGGTTCAATAAATCTTGAAATTTCATCTTTATCAACATCTACATTCTTAAACCTATCAACAAGGGCAAAAAGCTGCTTTTCACAAATAAGATTTCCTGAAGGAACTTTTTCCTGTTTAAAACTTACCTTTGTTCTATTTTCAACAGCTGCAAGCTTTCTTTTTTCAGCAGGTGTTATAATTGCAATTGAAATCCCTGATTTTCCAGCTCTTGCAGTTCTTCCGCTTCTATGGGTGTATGCTTCAACATCATCTGGAAGATTGTAATTTATTACATGGGTGATATCATCAATATCAATTCCTCTGGCTGCAACATCAGTGGCAACAAGAAAGTCAAGACTTTTGGATCTAAAACTTTTCATCACAGCATCCCTTTGCATCTGGGATAAATCTCCGTGAAGAGCTTCTGCATTATAGCCTTCCCTGATAAGTTTTTCTGCAACCTCACCAGTTTCATTTCTTGTTCTGCAAAAAATAAGACCATAAATATCAGGATAAAAATCTATTATTCTTTTTAGAGCCTCGTACCTATTTTTTTCTCTTACACAATAAGATAGATGCTCAATATTTTGTGCAAGTGAATTCTTTTTACCGGCAACTATTTCAACAGGTGAGTCCATATAGTTTTTGGAAATTCTAGATACTTCTGCTGGCATAGTTGCTGAAAAAAGCCAGGTTCTTTTTTCCTTTGGGGTTTGTTTTAAAATAATATCAAGGTCTTCTTTAAATCCCATGCTCATCATTTCATCAGCTTCATCAAGAACAACATATCTTACATTTGAAAGGTCAATTGCTCTTCTTCTTATAAGATCATGAAGCCTTCCTGGAGTTGCAACAACAATATGTGCACCTCTTTTAAGGGATGACATCTGGCCTACAATTCCTGCTCCGCCGTAAACAGATACAGTTTTTGCACCTTTGATGAATTGGGTAAAATTGGTATAATCCTTAGAAATCTGAATACAGAGTTCTCTTGTGGGACAAATTACAAGACCCTGAATTTTTCTTGTTTCAAAGTTTGTAAGTTCAATCATTGGAAGGCCGAATGCTGCTGTTTTTCCGGTTCCTGTCTGTGCAAGACCTACAAGATCCTTGTTGCCGTTAAGTAATTCAGGAATTGTTTTTTCCTGAATCGGAGTAGGATTTTCAAAACCAATAGCTTCCACAGCACGCAAAACATCATCACTCAAACCTAAATTTTCAAAGCTCATCAATAAATTTCTCTTTTTCTTAAATTGTTTCAGTTAATGCCAAAATCGGCAAACTGTTATAATTATACTTATTTTCAATAAATTGCAAGTTTAAAAAATTGAAACCTTGGGTTTATTTTCAATTTTTTCAATTAGATCTGGTCTACAGTTTACAAAATAAGGATTAAACCCAATAAAAGAAAAGTTCCCATAATAATCAAATAAAATTATGTGTTTTAGGAATAATAATGATAAACAGAAATTAAGCTGAATCATCACACGACTTAAAAAAGAAAGGCTTTAAACCCATTTTGTATCTAAATTTGCAAACTGAGACTAACAGGGTTTTTTTAGATTGTCAAACTCAACTACAGCATTAAGTTAAACTTAACAGTTTACAAAATTAAAACACAATTGTAATAATTCTTGACAAAAATAAGAACTTTAACCATCCAGGTAAATTAAAAAATTAAAACAAACTCCAGGAGTTCCAATGAAAATAACAGTGCTAAGCGGAAGCCCAAAAGGAAAGCAAAGTGTAAGTCTTCAGTCTTTGCTTTATCTTTTTAAAAAAAACAAAAATCACGAATACAATATTTTTCATATATCCAAATCAATAAAAAAAATTGAATCGAACTTAGAAGAATTTGAAAAAATAACAAATGATATAGTTTCCTCAGATATGGTGATTTTTGTAACTCCCGTATATACATTCATCATTCCTTCTCAACTTAAAAGGTTTATTGAACTTATATTTGAAAGAAAAAAAGAAGATATTTTTAAAGGCAAATTTGCCGGTGCAATAACAACCTCAATCAACTTTTTTGACAATTGTGCCCACAACTATTTAAGAAGCATTTGCGATGATTTTGAAATGAAGTTCTGCGGAAGTTTTAGCGCAGACTCTTATGACCTTTTAGACGACCTGGGAAGAGAAAAACTTTTTAAATTTGGAAAAGTCCTTTTTAACAATGCAAAAAATAATATGCCCCTTCAAAGACTATTTACCAAATCAGAGTCTACACCCAAACCCTATAGCCCTAAAAAATCCTTTGAAAAAGTAGAAATTAAAGACAAAAATCTCTTAATAATTAAAGACAAGTCCTATGAGGGAACAAATCTTCATCAAATGATAAATTCTTTTAAAGAATGTTTAAGTTCTGAGTTTGAAGAAATAACCCTTTCAGACCTTAATATAAAAGGTGGGTGCACAGGATGTGTTCAATGCGGATTTGATCATCAATGTATTTATGAAGGAGTTGATGATTTTATTGACTTTTTCAACGACAAAGTCTCCAAGGCTGATATAATAATTATGGCTGGAGAAATAAAAGACAGATGGCTTTCTGCAAAATGGAAAGAGTTTTTTGATAGAAGTTTCTTTCAAAATCATGTCCCTACAATGATGGGAAAACAGGTGGGAATGATAATTTCAGGCAATCTTTCCCAACACTTTAATTTAACAGAAGTAATGGAAGGATTTATCCAATGGCAAAGGGCAAACCTTTGCGATATTGTTACAGATGAGTTTGTGGAGTCCATAGACGAAAACATTCAAAATCTTGCAAAAAGAATTAAACTTGAAGCAGAACTTGACTATATTGCTCCCCAGGGATTCCCAGGAAAAGGCGGACACAAAATTTTTAGAGATGATATTTGGGGAAGACATAGATTTGTATTTCAAACAGATCACAAATGGTATGAAGAAAACGACTTTTATGATTTTCCTCAATACGATGAAAAAGCAATTGAAATGAACGAAAATATGTTAAAACTCACAAGTGATCCTAAAATGCGTGAAGCAATAAGAAAAATGCTTAGAACCGAAATGGTAAAGCCACACGTAAAAATTGTTGAAGAAAGCTAAGGTTTTAGGCAGATTAATCACAAGCCAAGCAAACTTAAAACTTGCCAAAGGAGAGTTTATGAAGGAAATAAATGAAAAAGCAAGGGAGTTGATGAAAGGATACTGCAGAGTATGCCCTGTTTGTGATGGAAAAGCATGCAGAAGTGAGGTTCCTGGAATGGGGGGAATTGGAACAGGGTCTTCTTTTGAAGAAAACTATAATGCCTTGAAAAAAATAAAACTTAACATGAAACTTATCCACAAGGTCACAAGTCCAGACACTTCTATAAATCTTTTTGGAAAACATCTTGATATGCCGGTTCTTGCTGCTCCAATTGGAGGCGTTGCCTATAATATGGGTGGAAAAATTTCAGAATCTCAATATGCTGACTCAATTGTTCTTGGATGTAAGTCAAAAAACATAATGGGAACAACAGGAGACGGTGTTCCAGACGAAATTCATCTGGCAGGACTTGATGCTTTAAAAAAAGCAGGTGGACACTCTATTCCCTTTATCAAACCCTGGGAAGACAAAGAGCTTTTTGAAAAACTTGAAAAAGTACATAAATCCGGGGCAGACTATGTTGGAATGGATATTGACGCAGCAGGACTTATCACCCTTGGACTTATGGGAAGACCTGTGTCACCTAAAACTCCTGAAAAACTAAAAGAAATTATCCAATCAACTCCAATAAAATTTATTGTTAAAGGAGTAATGACTGTAGAAGATGCTGTTTTAGCAGTAGAAGCTGGAGCCTACGGGATTGTTGTTTCAAACCACGGAGGAAGAGTCCTTGATTTCAGTCCTGGAACAGCAGAGGTTCTTCCAGCTATTGCATCCAGCTTAAAAGGCAAGGCTGTTATTCTTGTTGACGGAGGAGTAAGAACAGGAACAGATGTTTTAAAAATGCTCGCTCTTGGAGCTGACGCTGTAATGCTTGGAAGACCGTTTACAATTGCAGCAATGGGTGGTCTTCAGACCGGAGTTGAAAAGCTTATAGACAAAATAAAATCTGATCTTATTCAGGCAATGATTCTCACAGGAACAGCTTCTGTATCAAATGTTTCAAACTCAGTAATTTACCATGGTTTTTCTTAAGCCGGATTTTAAATCATCCCGGTTACCTTGATTAAAATCCGGGATAAATTTATAAAATTTAAAAAAAGATCAATTGTAAATCCGGCTCACCTGAATTTTATTAAATCCGTCTTGATAAAACTCCTTCCTTAAGATGGGGGAGGATCTCAAATTAATAAGATTTGTTCAAAAAGAGTAAACAAGTTATTCTTAACTATAAACAGATGATGCAAGCCTTAAAATAAGAACTAAGAAAGGATCAATAATGAAAATTAAAGGAAAAGTTGTTCTGATAACAGGAGCCAATGGCGGAATTGGTACCGCTTTGGTCAATGAACTACTTACAAGAGGAGCAGAAAAAATTTATGCTGCTGTCCGGAGCAACCCTTCAGACTGCAAATTTGAAAAAGATGTTGATGGTAAAGTTGTTCCCATCAAGCTTGATATAACCAATGCTGAAGATGTTAAATCAGCAGCAGACCAGTGCAAAGATGTTGATATCCTTATAAACAACGCAGGAATTAATCGCCTGATGTGGCTTACCGGGCCTTCTGGAATGGAAGCTGCCAGAAATGAAATGGAAGTCAACTTCTTCGGCACTCTTGCTGTAAGTCAGGCATTTGCACCAATTCTTGCTTCAAGAGGCGGCGGAGCAATGGTAATAGTTTCTTCAATCATTGGAATAATTAGTATGCCTGCCAACAGCACTTATTGCTGTTCAAAAGCTGCAGCTCACTCAATGACCCAGGGATTGCGAGGTGAACTTTCAGCCCAGGGAACTTTAGTTGCAGGTGTTTATCCCGGTCCTGTGGAAACTCCAATGACGGACGGGCAGGAAATGCCTAAAGCAAAACCTGAGCAAGTTGCTGATGCTATTCTTACAGGACTTGAAAATGGCCAGGAAGATATTTTCCCTGATCCAATGTCCCAGGATGTCTATGCTCAGTTTACAAAGGATCCCAAGCAGGCTGAAAAAGAGCTTGGTGCAATAGTTCCTCCCCAGGAGGTTTAATAGTATTCTATTGAGTTGAAAAAAACTTTTAACTTGAATGGATAGCATAAAAAATAAGACCGGTTTTATAAACCGTAAATATTTCTAAAAAAAGAGCGGATTTTCCTATCAGGTGTCCGCTCTTTTTTCTAATTCAATTAATTCCTTATTTCTTTTTCATACTTATAAGATGACAAGACTTCTTTTGTTTTTATAAAAGCTATCATATCAAAAATTAAAAACAAATATTGCTTATCTTACAGCAGTTATTAAGGCTGAACGAACATATTTTTCCATCCCACTCCCAGGAAACCAATCGCTAATAAACTGAGCACTGTCTTCCTTGATATCAATTAAAATTTCTGAAAATCCTGAATTTTTTAGCATTTTCTCAATATCGCCTACTAAAGCTGCTCCGGCTACACATCCGCAATGGGCATCAACATTTTCACTTACTTCATTGGGAAGTTGAGCTATAGCTACAACATCGGACAAAGCAAGTCGCCCTTTTGGTCTTAATACCCTGTAAGCCTCTTGAAACACCTGATCTTTTGCAGGAGAAAGATTGATAACACAATTAGATATAATCAGATCAACTGAACTATCGGCTACAGGTAAGTGTTCAATTTCTCCCAAACGGAACTCAACATTTGCATATTTACCCTTATGGGCATTTTCTCTTGCTTTTGAAATCATTTCAGGTGTCATATCCACTCCGATAACCTTTCCCTCACTGCCAACCTGTTTTGCAGCTAAAAAACAATCAAAACCACCCCCAGCTCCAAGATCAAGAACCACTTCTCCTTGCTTAATCTGTGCTATAGCCTGAGGGTTACCGCAGCCAAGCCCCATATTTGCCCCTGGGGGTACTGATGACAAATCATCGCCTGTATAACCAAATCGAGTTGAGAATTCCGGGTTTCCTAAAGGACTACTTGAACTGTAGCAACTGCTTCCACAGCATGAGTCACCTTCATTTGCAATTCCTGAATAAAGGTTTCTCACCTGATTACGAAGATTGTCTTTATCTGAATCAATCCTAACAACCTTGTCGCTTTGATTTATCAATGACTCTGGAAGTGTTTTTACAAAGGCTTTGATTTCATCTCGAACTTTTCGGTAACAATCCAACTGCTCTTCTTTTAAAGTTCCTTTGTCAGCAAGCTCTTTAGCCATCTCAGGAGGATCATTAAAACCATAATGAACAACTTTACAATTACCCGAAAAAACTGGACAGGTTTCCTTGGCATTACTGCAGACAATTATCACCACATCCAGCTGTACATCCTTGAACTCATCAATATGTTTAGCTCTATAATCAGAAATATCCACACCTGCCTCAGACATAACCTTTACAGCATCAGGATTAAGTCCATGAGATTCAACCCCAGCAGAAAAAGCATGAATCTCGTCACTTTTGAGATGACGGGTCCACCCTTCAGCCATCTGGCTTCGGCACGAATTTCCAGTGCATAGAAATAATAAATTCACTTTTTTACCCACAATCATCTCCTTAACTTCTTAGCTTTTTATTAAATTAGAAAAGTTTTCATTTTAATTTACTTATTACAACACTTTTCACCCCGTTATTTTCTGCAAATTACTTCCGGATCCAAAGAGATGATTTCACCAAGAACTCTCATATCTAAAGCCACGCTTGAATCATGACTTAGTTGTGATTCTATCCAGGTAAACAGTGCAGCTAAATCAGTTTTTTCCCGGGAAAGCCTATAATAGACCCAACGCCCTTTTTTACGACTGTCAACCATACCTGAGGCAATAAGAACCCCCATGTGTCGGGAAACCGTAGCACCTGTAACCTGAATCAATTCTATGATATGACAGGCACACAATTCTTCATATTTCATAAGAGCTGACAAAATCCTGAGTCTATTTCGGTCAGACAATGCTTTAAAAATTGAAGTTAACTTCTTCATCCATACCTCAAATCAATAGTTACATAGTTAGCCAACAGACTAAGTCTATATGTTTAAAAATCACACCAGTCAACTTTTTTCTTAAAATTTGATTTAACTAAAAAAGTTACCTGTCAATTATTTTGTAAAAAAAACCAGGTAAAAAAAGTGAGTAAATGAAAAACACAAAAAATCATTTAGAAGACAAATAATGAAGGTCAGGGAAAATAAAACAACAGCTATAAAGTTCCTGATTAAAAAAACTATCCTTTTTCTATAGTTTTCAAAGTTTTTAAATTAATATCTCTTAATTTTAATTTTACTAAGTTCATTCTTTGCTAGAATAAGACTAAAAGCTTTTATAAAAGGATGGGCCATATCAAAATCCTGGGTTTCTAATTTTTCAAGCTCAGATTCCAAGTCAAAATCAGGTTTAAAGTTTTCAAAGACAATTCTTTTATCATTCATTGTGTTTTTAGCTGAAGATAAAATTTGTTCTTTAGAAACTGAAATATCATTTTCATTTGCCTGAACATTGCCGTTTAAAACAATCCGGCTTTTTGAAACTCTTAATTTTTCCATTATTTTTGTAATTTGATTATCTTCAATATATACAAATTCCGGGGGAACAAGAACTTTCCGTGCTGGTCTTCCTGACTGACTGAATTTCTTTTTCATTAAAACAAAATCATTTGAAGCCTGATATTTGCTTATTATTTTTTCAAAATCAGAATAATCAGAGTTTTTAAAAACTTCACAAATAAAAGGCTCATAGGTTCTTTTTGCCGTTTTTCTATGCATTAAGGCTGCAAAAAAATAAAAATCATTATCTTTTTTATAAATTCCAATATAATACATTTTTTACCTTAAATTTATTGAGTTAAAGAAAAAGATTTTTTCCTGAATTTTTAATTATATCTTTTTTGTTTGCTTCATCAAATAATTTTTTCAAAGCTTTTTCCCCTTCAGGCCCTGTATTAACTGAAAATTCATTCACATAAAGAAAAATATGCTCTTTTATAACATTATCTTCCATTTCCTGGGCATATTTTCTTATATATTTCTTTGACTCATCAGGGTTTTCAAATCCATATAAAATACTTTTAGAAAGTTTTTTTTCAATGTCTTTTATAGTTTTTTCGCCAAGACTTCTTTTTGCGGCAATTCCTCCAAGGGGAATGGGAAGTCCGGTTGTATCTTCCCACCATTTTCCAAGGTCAACTAAAGAAACAAGATTGTAGTTTTGATATGTAAATCTTCCTTCATGGATAACAACTCCAAGATCTGCTTTTTTATCTCTGACAAAAGGCATAATTTCATAAAAAGGCATGGAAACAAGATTTAGCTCATCTTCAGAATAAAGCCTTAGAAGCAAGGCTGCAGTTGTATTAATTCCAGGTATTGCAATTTTTTTATTTTTTAAATCATTAAAATCTTCAAGATTTCTTCCAACAATTAAAGGCCCGCACCCTCTTCCAAGTGCTGAACCTGATCTTAAAAGAACATAGTCATCAAGAAGGTTTCCAAGGGCTGAAAAAGAAATTTTTGTAATATCGTATTTTTTTGCAAATGCACTTTCATTCAAATCTTCAATGTCTGAAAGATAAAGTTTAAAATCATAGTCAGAAGGTAAAATTTTATTTACAAGTGCATGAAACATGAATGTATCATTTGGGCAGGTTGAAAAAGCCAGTTTTAATTTTTTTTCCATTTTTAGCCTTTTACAAATTCGAGGATAACTTTATTTTTTATAAATTTATGCTTAAATAAAAGCGAATAAAAAAGTTTAAGACCTTTTATTTTTTGCTCTGACAGGTCATATTCTATTGTTTTAAAATAGTTTGCCATAAATTCTTTTGAGGTATTTTTTTTATTGGCTGAAATTGCACTCATTTCATCTGAAAAATCAAGATTCCTTTTTTTATTTTCATGCAAAATATCTTTTATCTGATTAATTTTAATTTTGTTTTTCAGATAGGACTTTTTAGAAACTGCCCAAACTCCAAAAACAAAGGGAAGATTTGTAAATTCAAACCAGCTTTGCCCTAAATCATAAACATTTTTAAACTTCTTTTCCCAGTCAATTAAAAGGGCATTGTCCCCTATTACTAAAACTGCGTCATATTCTTTTTTATCAAGTTTATGAATATCTCCTGAATAAAATTTTGGATAAATATTTTTTTCATAAAACAAAATTTTCAGCAAGGATGCTCCGCTTGCAGACTCATTGGTTAAAAGAATTTTTTTATTGTCAAGCTCTTCAAACTTTAAATCTGCTGCTAAAAGAACACTGATAACTTTTTTTGTGCACCCAATGGAAATATCAGGAATAAGCTGCCATTTTTCATGATTAACTGCATAAGCAAAGGCAGAAACAGGACTTAAATCCAAATTTTCTTCTTCTAGAGCTAAGTTTAATTTTGCAGGAGGACCTTCTTTTATTATACAAAAATTTTGGGGCAGATATTTTTCCAGATTATAATAAACAGGAGCTACATTTATATAACTGAATTTTCCAAGCTTTATTAAATTACTCATAATACAATTCTTTTTTTAGTGTCTGAAAAAACAATAGATTCATAGATATCTTTACTTACATCCTTTATATAAATTGCCTTAATTTTATTCTCTTTTTTAAAAACCGAAGATATTTTTTTAAATCCAGGAACTTGTGCAGGATTAATACATCCCATTTTTAAAATCTCTTTTGGAGAAATGGTTTTAAATTTATTGTAAATAAATTTCATTTCATCAAAAACATCAAGGCTTTCACAGCTTGCAAGACTGTCTGTTCCAATAACAATATTAATTTTCATCTCAATCATTTTTTCTAAATCAGGAAGTTTATTATGAAGATTAACATTGCTTCTAGGACAGATACAAATGGTTGAATTTCTTTTTTTTACAATGGAAAAATCATTTTCATTGGTATCAAGAAGATGAACAAGAAGAGTTTTGTCATCAAGAACTCCAAGTTTATCAAGATATTGGACTGAAGAATCTGAAGGAATGGGCCAGTCTGAAAAATCTATATTTCTTGATTTCAAAAAATCACCCCAATTATTTGATTTATAGGAGATAAAATCAAACTCATCATCTGATTCTGCACAATGAATTGAAAATGGAGCACTTTGATTTAAAGTAAGCTTTTTTATTTTTTTTATAAGTTCAGGAGATGTTGTGTGGGGTGCATGGGCTGCAAATGAAACTTTGTCTTCTTTTTTATCATTTAAAAATTTTTCATTTGATCCAAGTTCTTCGTAAAAAAAATATCCTTCAAGTTTAGAATCTTGGAAAATATTTTTGGTGATTCCAAGTGAAGAAATATCACACACTCCGCCTATACCAGAATTTACAAGAGAATTTATTTCTAAATAGGCAGATTTAATTAATTTTTTTTGAGAAACTTTTTCTCTTTTTTCAATTAAATCAATCACCCAGGATTTAAATCCTTTTGAAAAATCCAGTTGATTTTTAAGGCATGATAATTCAAGATGGGTATGCATATTAAAAGGCTGGGGAATTAAAATCCCAGGCCCGTAATCTTTAATATATTTTTTGGAAATATTTTTTAAGGACTTTTCAATTCCTTTTACAATATTATTTTCAGTGTAAAGAGCAGCATTTTCAATAATATTCCCAAGTTCATCTAAAATATATGCTGCCCTGTGATAAATCATTTTTAATCAAGCTTTTTAATTCTATTATAGAAACAATCTCTTTGCCATGGTTCAAATCCTGCTGTCTGAACAAGCCTAATCATTTCATCCATTGGCAGTCTGAAGTCAATATCTGCAGCCTTTACAACATTTTCTTCAATCATTGTGCTTCCAAGATCATTTGCCCCAAAAAACAAAGCTGTCTGAGCAATTTTTGAGCCCTGGGTAACCCAGGAAGCCTGAATATTATCAAAATTATCAAGAAAAATTCTGGCTAAAGCCAAAACCCTTAAATATTCTGCTGAAGTTACAGTAGTTGATTTAATTTTTGTATTTGCAGGCTGAAAAGTCCATGGAATAAAAGCTGTAAACCCCTTGGTCTTATCCTGAAGCTGCCTTAATCTTTCCATATGTTCAATTATATCTTCTTTTTTTTCAATATGACCAAACATCATAGTTGCTGTGGTTTTAAGTCCAAGGCTGTGGGCATCTTCCATTACATCAAGCCATTTATCTGCATTGCATTTGTTTGGAGAAATTTTTTGTCTTATTTCATTTACTAAAATTTCAGCCCCGCCACCTGGAATTGAACCAAGACCTGAATCAATAAAAACTTTTAAAACATCTTTTACACTCATATTTTCAAGCTCAGCAATATGTGAAATTTCAGGAGGTGAAAAACCATGAATATGAATATCAAAGGATTTCATATATTTTAAAAGTTTTACATAATCATTAAGTTTTTTATCAGGATGAAGTCCGCCCTGCAAAAGAATCTGGGTTCCTCCAACTTCTTTTGTTTCATTTATTTTTTGTTCAAGTTCTTTTTCTGTTATCCAGTATCCGCCTTCTTCACCCGGATTTTTGTAAAAAGCACAAAACTTGCATCCTGAAATACAGATATTTGTATAATTAATATTTCTGTCTATTACAAAAGTAACCTGATTTTTATCTGTTTTTTTGTTTCTTATAAGATTGGCAAAGGTTCCAAGTGTTAAAAGATCTGCATTATCATAAAGAAAAAGAGCTTCCTCACCTAAAATTCTTTGACCTTCAAGAGCTTTGTTTAAAATATCTTTTGTCATTTATCCCGCCTTTACTTCATTGTAAAAAGCATCTCTTTCAACAGCAGTCATTCCTGCTTTTTCAATGAGCCTTATCATTGTTTCTTTGGCATGACCCACAGCAGATTTTGCACCGGCACTATGGGTTATTTTTTCCTTTAAAATTGTTCCATCAAGATCATCTGCTCCAAAATGAAGGGCAGTTTGAGCAAGCTTTTCTCCAAGCATTACCCAATAAGCCTTAATATGGGGAACATTGTCCAGCATAAGCCTTGAAACAATAATGTTTTTAAGGTCTTCAAAAGCTGTTGTTTCTTTTATATGGGATAACCTTGTGTTTTCAGAATGAAAAGCCAAGGGAATAAATGCTGTAAAACCGTTTGTTCTATCCTGAAGGTCTCTTAAATATACAAGATGCTGAACTTTTTCTTCAACAGTTTCAATATGGCCGTAGAGCATGGTACAATTTGTTGTAATTCCGGAGTTGTGAACTTTTTCTATTATTTCAAGCCATCTGTCCTTATTTATTTTTCTTGGAAAAAGCTTTTTGTGAACCCTGTAACTTAAAATTTCAGCACCGCCTCCAGGCATCATTTCAAGTCCGTTTTCCCTTAGCTCATTAATTACATCTTCAACTGATTTACCTGAAATATTTGAAAGATGATCTATTTCAACAGCTGTAAAAGCTTTGATTGTAACATTTGGCCTTACTTTTTTTATGGTTTTTAAAAGATCTATATAATATCCATAAGGAAGTGCTTCATTAAGACCTCCAACCATATGAATTTCATTTACAGGTTCATCAAATTTTTCAGTCAGTTCTTTTTCAACATCTTCCATTGTATATTGGTATGAACCGTTATCGCAGTAGTCTTTTGCATAAGCACAAAAAAGACAGCGGTTTCTGCAAATATTTGTATAATTAAGATGCTGATTGTAAATAAAAAAAGACTTCTTTCCGTGTAAAGATTGTCTTTTACAATTTGCAATTTGACCTGCACCCATAAGATCTTTTGTTTCATAAAGATAAAGTCCGTCATCAAAATCAAGACGAACTTTGTTTTTTACTTTTTCATAAATTTTGTTTAATTTATCATCTATAAAAATTGGTTCCATTTTAACCCTGCCCTTATTATATATAGCAAAAAAAGTATTATGACCAATTGGTCATTTGGTGTCAATAATATTTAATTATTTAAATTAATCTTTACAGTTCAAATATATTCAGTACCCAAGAATCTTGAAAATAAACAAAATTGCAAGTAACATAAAAAAACAATTAATCTGACAATTAATTTTTAAGATTTCAGGATAAAAAAGGACAATCAATGAAAAAGCAAATTGGACTTGGTACATCTTCATTTAAAATTTTACGGGAAGAAAATTATATAAAGGTAAAATCAAGACCAAATCTTCTTGAAAGTTTTGATATTGAAAATCTTCAGATAGCTCCTCTTCTTTTTCAAACTGGTTATCTTACAATAAAAAAGTATGACCATGAACTTTTACTTCTTTCATATCCAAACCAGGAAGTTAAAAAAAGTTTCAATGAAATTTTAATGCAAAGTATTGTAAATGAACATAGAGAAATTTTATTTGAAGAATAAAAACATAGGAATAAATCTTTTTAATCCCCTATCATAATTCGAATAATTTCTTTATCAGTTTCAGACATCCCTTCACGTCCAAGACGTCCAATATTATTAATTGTATTTTTTACACCTTTACTTACAATACCATCACCACCATAAAATTGCTGTTTATTTTGATACAGGTAAAAACCTAAAAGACTTGCTTCAACTGCTACTGCAATTTTTCCTGCACAAGAAGGTTTTGCACCATCACAAACAATACCGGAAACTGTTGCCAGACTGTTTACAATTGTGTGGGCAATCTCTTCAAAATGACCACCATAAAGCCAGGTGATACCAGAAGCAGCACCACTTGCGGCATTAACAACACCACAATATGCAGACAAACGTCCAATACCTGTTTTTTGATGAATTGTAATCAAATTTGAAATAAGAAGTGCACGCAGTAATTTTTCATGGCTGACACCCATTTCTCTTGCGTAAACTATTACAGGCACAGATGCTGTTATTCCTTGATTACCACTTCCCGAAACAATTATAACTGGCAAAGAACAGCCGCTCATTCTGGCATCAGAAGCTGAAGCAGCTAAGGCTTTTGCCCTGATTTTTACATCATCACCCCAGGTATCTAAAATAGTAGAACCCACATTGGCCCCCCATTTTCCCTTAATACCCTCTTCTGCTATGGCCATGTTATATTCTATCTGGCTTTCCAATAAATCTTTGACCTCTTTAAGATCAACAGTTTCTGCAAAATCGATAATATCTCTGACATTTAAAATAGAACGATCAGTAAGATTTAACTTCGCCAGACTTTAATTTCAGGTAAAACACCAAGAATCGCTCTTACCTTTGCAGCGGCATAAGCTATTGCAATAGGCTCGGTACAACCCATTGCCGGAAGAAGCTCCTCTTTTAATATCTCAATATAGCCTTTGAAACGTTTGTCTGTTGTTTCCATTTTGTTTCCGTATTCTGGTATAAATGAGAACTGCCATGGTAAATTTCTTAAGAGTCATTTTCTTTTTTAACTAAAATAGCATTAAGCCATTTTTCATCTTTACGTTCCGGCCTTGCATCATTGGTAATCCAAATTTTTTCAGGAAAAAGTCCGGTATTTTCAATAAATAAATTAAGTTTTTTTTCTGTTAAATTGGTAAAATGTCTTCCGCCCCTTTGAGTTTCATTCTCACCGTATTTAAATGAACAATAAAAATATCCCTTGTTTTTCAGATAAGCTGAAAGGTTTTTGAATGCAAGCTTGAGTTTATCCGATGAAACATGAAGAAGAGATGCACATGCCCATATTCCGTCAAATTTTATTTTAGTTTCAAATTCTTCAAATTTGCAAGCATGAACTTTAATCCCTATTCTTTTTTCAGCAATTTCAGATATTTTAAAACTGCCATCAATTGCAGTTACATCAAAACCTTTTTCAAGAAAAAATTTAATGTCTCTTCCTGAACACAGCCTGCATCAAGGATATGACTTCCTTTGGGTAAATAAGGCAAAAAAACATCATAAATTAAACTCATATCAACATTTAAAGTTGAATCTGAAAACTTTTTAGCATTTTCATTATAAAATTTTACTGACATTGATTTTGTTTTATTTATCTTCCTATAAATGAAGAAAAGAAATTTTGTTCCCAGCCAATCATTAATTAACTAACTCTAATAAATATAACCCTTAATTAATTGTTGTGCCCAGATAAAAGCATTAAAAAAATTTAAAAAATATCTTTTTTATTCGCAAAATGATCCTTAGCCCAATCTTTTACTACATTAAACGTTTCTAATTTTTCATTTTCATCAATTTTATTTCTTTTCCCTGAATGGAACCCTAAAGTAAAGGCATAAAGATACACCTCATAAAAAGGACCAAAAGTTGTATACAACTGTTTAGATTTACCATAATTAGACATTTTATCTTTTAATGCTTCCTTTATATGAAGCTAAAATTCTAAACTTCTTTTTTTTCAACTTCATCCCAAATAAAATTAACAAGTATTAATTTTCTCCTTCATGAATCAGCACAATTTCAGCTTCTCTTTCCCGCTGATTTTCAACTAAGGCTCTATTCAGATAAACTTTTGGATTTAAATATCGATCTGTAATCAACTCTTCTCCAAAAGAATGTATTTTTCATCCTAAGTATAGAGATCTTTTACTAAAACTAGTGATTGTTTAAAGCTAGTTGAAATTTGATAAAAAAAGTTATGTACTAAGACTTCACCCATTTCAGAAATTGGAGCATCAGCTATTATTGGGTAAGAACTTTGTTTGTCCATTTTTAAAATTCCCATAACAATAGCAAATTGTCATTCTTTAAAAAGCTGCACCCTGCCCTGATAACAATCCGCCTTTATTATTAAGCAACTCAGACAAAAAAATGATAATTATCATTAACATACACGGAAACAACACCTGGATTTATTTCATTACCTCTTGTCAATGATTGGTAAATATTGTTTATATTTTCTCAAATTGTTCAGAAAATTCTTCTACATTCACTTTCATATTTTTATATTCTTCAGCTTTTTTTTCTTTTAACTCTTTAATTGTTTCAGCTTTAGGAATATTTGGATGAACATTTAAACAAATCATCAATAAAAGACCTGATTACTGAAACCTTTTGTTTTTTATTTTTAATACTCAAATTATTATCGTAAAATTTTCTTATATGATTGTATTTCTGTGAGTTTTTTAACATCTCTTCCACAAACTAAACATTTATTTTTATCTAACATGAGTTTGAGTGAACTGATATCAGGGGTTCCTTGTGGCAAAATGTTTTTTACATAACTATCATCAATTATTTTTTCTTCATGAACACATTGCTGATAATCATCTCTAAGCTCATTAAAAATATTTATTTTTTCATCAAAACCTTCTAAAATCCATTTATTTGTAAAGAAATGTTATTATAGAACTTTTCAAAGTTTTTTACTTTATTAGTTACCTCTTCTAGCTTTTGCTCAACTTTAATCCTTTTTATCAAATTTTCATTTTGTTTATTGTATTCAAACAATTTAGATTCAAGAAGATTTAATTTGTTATTTTTTTCTTCTTCGTCTTCTTTATAATTTTTAACTTCTTTAGTCGATTTTTCAATTACCAATTTAAGATCATTAATCGAATTTGAAAGAATCTCAGCTTTTTCTTTGTTTTTTGCATTCTTTTTCAAATTCATATTTTTTTTATTTTATATTCTGTTGGCCCGTAATTAGGCTTATCTAAATCAGTCATAAAACAAAGCTCTAAACTTGTTTCTATGACATCCCCTAACTTTGCTTTATCTGAAATTAATCTAGAAATATCTTTATTATGTTCTAATAATTGCTAAATCCTTAAATCAGAATCAAAAATTTTATTAGAAACTGTCCAAAGAAAGGTATTATATAATTTGAATTTACCACCATTATTATCAATAACTACAATATTAATTCCTTCTTTAAAATCAAAGGCTTTCTCAACGAATTAATGATAAAAACTTTTAATTTTCACATATTTTATAAAAGACATTACTTAATTCCAATCCTTTCAAAAAAAACAAATTTTAGTTTTTCAGGTAATTCTTTAAATCGCTGGACTAACCATTCTAATTCAAGAGCATTGCATCTTTGTTCAGCTTTATTTGAAATTTGATCCACAACTTTTAATTCATCTTTCGACAAAAGAGGTGATGGCACAGAAAGTTCTTTTAAGACACGATTCGATTCTTCAACACTCATTTTTGAGATTTCTTCTTCTTTATCAAGATAATCAACTAGCCATTCTTTTGCTTTAATTTTCCTTTTTTCAGAAATAACATTTGATATAATATCAATAGTTTTTTCAAAATCCCATGGTGGAAGTTCATTATCACCATATTCTATTTCAATGTTATTTTTAATTTCACTGATTAAATCAGTATATTTATCCCATTTCAGATCAAAATTATTAAGCTGATTATAAGATTTTTTTAAAAGACCCAAAGCTTTGTTCATTAAGTAAAAATCCTCTAAATCACTATCAACGCCCTCATATATTGTGATGCATTCATTAACTAAATTTACAAGGTTATCAATATCATCAATGTTATTTATCTGAGAATCCCAGAGATTATTTGCTTTTTCAGCAAGCTCAGTTTCTCTTTGATTAATTTTTTTAATAAAACCTGACAAATCAGACCTTATATTATCCAACTTCTCAAGCTTAACTTTTTTACTTATAGACTGGAGGTTTTTATTAAATTCTTTAGCAGCACCACTGATGGTTTTTAAGTCATTTATTTTTGCAATATTTGAAATTTTTGAATTTTCAATCATAAAAGAATTTACTGAATCAATCAACCTCCTAGCTTCAGCATTGTCTCTTGAGTGTTTTAACTGCACTTCAACATGTTCTCTTAATTTTAAAGCTAAGTCATCTAATTCTAATAATTTCAGCCTTCCATATAATTTTCTGCCTAAATGGTTGTTAAATCTTGATACATCTTCAGGCTCATCTGATAAAAGTATTTGACTCGAAATCCATCTATTAAAATTTTCAATAATTATCTGTCTGCCTTTTCCAACATCTATTTCAACATTTTTTATTTCAGTATCAAGCCACATGCCATCTGAAATCATGGAATTAAGTTGTTCCTTAAGCATTCCAACTTGCCAGCAAGCATTGTCAATTTGATTTATCTTTATTGATTTTTCTATTTCAACCCATGCATAATTTATTTCATTATTAATTTTTTCAATAATTTCTTTTGATTTTTTAGCATCTTCTTTTAAACTTTTATATTGATAGACTAAAATAGATGGAGTACTTATGTTTTTTTCTAATAAAAAAGCTCTATTGTAAAAATCAATTTTTTCCTGATGTTTTTCAGCTTCTCCCCATTCCTCTAAAAGTTCTTCCCACTCAGAAGAAGTTTCACCAATCTTGATTATTTCTGTTTTACCAAGCTTATTCATGTCAAGACATTTGTTTGAAAACAAATCGTTTTCATTTTGAATCCACTGATAAATATCTACCTGGCTCCCGTTTTCTTTTATAATTCTAATTTTATCGGTTCTATTACATAAAAAAACACCTAAAAGAACTCCGGCAGAAACAATATTTGCTCCATAAGGCGGTCTGCAAATTGAAATTAATTCATCAGATACAATAAAAGGCTCTTCATCAGACTCAAGTTTGTTTTTCCAATTTTGAACTATAGTTCCGGCAGTTTTATTTTTAGGAATTATTATTTTACCATTGCTTTTACTAAAACAGTCCCAATAATTTTTTAAAAAAGGTAAAATTCTATTTTTATCTGTAGTACTTTTAGCTGAGCAATAATCAAAAGTTACTTTTCCTGCTAATAATTCCATAGTCAATTCATGACATGTTTTTGCAGCTCCCCCTCTTAAAGTAGCAAAGCCGTCAAACTTAAAAGACAGAGCTTTTGGATAAATATTTGTAAAAATTTCAGTGCATAAAGGACCAATTCTTCGAGAATTAAGTTCTTCTTTAAATCCGGTAACATATTCTCTTGATTTGATAGCTGCTTCAATTAAGTCTTTTAATTTATTTTTATTTTTTTCTTCATGCGCTCCAATTAAATGACCAAACTTTACTTTCTCATCAGGTGTAATAGAATTTGATAATACGGAAAGTTCAGCCATTATTTTACCAATTTCATCATTGTTGTCATTTAATAAAACAATTAATACTGGTAAATTTTTTTGTCCCATTTCTTTTGCATTACTTCTAATTAAACGAGTTTTTTCAATCTTTATTTTTTCAAGATCTTCATCAGAGCTAACATAATAATAAATTATGGAGCCTCTTTTATCTTCGACACCTAAAGAATTAATCCAATTATCAGCTTCTAATTTTAGCTTAATATCAATATTTGAAGTATTTGCAGTAAGAGCTTTAAAACCCCATTCTTTAGTTGTAATATTATTTGATTCTGCAAAATCACATGTAATTTCCTGAATTAAATCAGGACACCATTTTGTAATATTAGTGATGAAAAGTTCAGACTTGTCTCTTTGGTCAAAACTGCTTGAAACCCTTTGCCTTAAAAAAGAAATAAATTGTGTTTTAGGAACTGCGTCCCCTAAGATATCATAAACCTTAAAATTATTGTCCCATTCAATAATATTATACTCTTCATGCAGATCTAAAAGCACTTGTTTGACAATTTTGATGTCTAATCCAGATAGATATGAAAAAGCTTCAATGTTTTTTTCTTTATCAGAAACAGATAAGCCAACTTTAGATGCTAAAACAATGGATTGAAGAATTTTTGTATGTTCTATTTTTAGTTTATTTGCATGTTTATTAATTACAGTTGAATATGAATGAGCTATTGTACCCTGCTGTGAGCTTTGTTCGGAATTTATAAATTCATCAAGTAAATTTTGAGACCATAAATCAACTGGATTTAATTCAACAGAAATTCCTTTTGAATCTAATTCAATTTCACTGAATTTTTCAATTGTCTGAGAAAGAAGTGAAATTGCAGACCTTTCCTGCAAATGCTTACCAGCAGCAGACAGATAATATAAAACCCAGATAGAAAAAGGAGAAAAAGGCCAGCATCCTTTTCTTATAACACCATGAAATTTTTCATCATTAGACCATAAACTCTGTTTAGCTGACAAAGGAAACCAGTCATTGAGAAGATACATCAGCTGTTTTGATTTATTAATACTTTCATCATTATCAAACCAGATATCAATATCTTTAGTTTTCTTTTCAATCAAATTTGCAATAAGGGTTTCAAGATTTGTACTTAAATATGATTTTGCAGAATTTTGATATCTTGTAATAACCCTTGTAATATCATTTTTAAACTCAGGTGCTATTCTCTGAATATATGCGGTTAATTCAAATTGAATAAAACCAACAAAGGTTGTTTTTTCAGCATTGCTTTGTATTCCTTCAAATAATTGCTGCAAAACGCCGCTTCCAGCAATTTGCCTTGATAAAGTAGCAAATTCTGCATATCTTCCAAATTCATCAAAAAGGATAAGTATACTGGAAAAAGGTTTATCTGAATCCTCACCACAATAATTTTGAGCAGTAACATCAAAGATATCTTTTAATGATTCACCACCATGAATTGAAATTTTAAGGCCGCTATTATCAAATAATTCTGCTAAAATTTCATAAATTTTTTCATTTTGATTTTGAAGAGCTTCAATAACAGCATCATAATTTGAAAGCTGAGTTCTTTCCAATATCTCGTCTAAATGTTCTTTATCAAGGGACATCAACTCAACTCTTTTAACTGCTTCTTTAAAACGGGGTCTTAAAGTTTCCAAAGGGGTTGGATCTGCATTTGATTTTTTGACTTGATTCATTACCTGCCTGCTTATTTCAGCAGTTAAATCATAATTTTCCATACCATTTAGAGATAAAACAAGAGCAGGTTTCATCATATTTTTTAAGTAATTTTCTATTTCCTTACCTAAAAATTCATCTGCCTGAATCAGAGATGCTAAAATAGATTTATATGAGTCACTTCCAAAATTTACAAATAATTCAGCCAGGGTAATTGCAAGATGAGATTTTCCTGTTCCATATCCTGCAATTGCAAGATTAAAGGGAGTATCAGAAAGGCCAGAACAATTTTTAACAATAGAGTGAGTAAAAGAAACTGTATCCTGAAGACTGTGACCGTCAGAAAAGCCTACGCTGTCTTTTAAAACACCATGATAATCAGGACCATGAAAAACAAAAGATACAGCCGCTTTGTTTGCAAGTTCAGGATTTTTTATTAACCAATCAAGACTTACTGCACCTTCAAAAATTTTTTCATTTTTAAATCTTACAACATCAGATAATTTAAAAGACATAAACTAACTCCTTTATATTAAATCAAATCATCATAAGTTTTTTTCCATAAATTTTGGCTTGATTCTATCGGTTGAATAACCCAGGGTTCCATATGACGATCAACATTTAAAATTTTTTTCTGCTCAAAAAAAAACAAAATTTTATGAAAGTCGCTGATATCCCAGCCTGGTATGGTTTTACATCCAATAGCTCGTTCTAGTTCTGTTAAAGTAATTTGATTGTTATCAGGATAAAAAATTTCAATTAAATTCAAAATCCATGCACCATATCCCCAAATATTTTCATCTGTTACTGGTGCAGATTTTCTCTCGTAGTTTTCGCCTCTTGCAACTAATGCTGAACAAGCTGAAAAAGATGCAGGATCATTATACATTCTCACTAAAGGTCCAATAATTGATGTGTTTTGAACCTCATAAATATTTTCAAGGTAATTAAGAAGAATTTTTCTATTAAAAGACATTCCAAGGGTAAAAAAACCTTTAAAAAAAACCTGATACCATACATCAGCCCCAATATTTGGACTGCATAAATTAAAATGGCAAATCCATTGAGTAATATTTTCTTTTAAAAAAGGGTCTTCAAATAAAACAACTCTTCCAAAATCTGTTAAAACAGGTTGTTTTACAGAATTATTTTTTGATTCATCCGAAAGTTCAATCAAACCCATTCCTCTGCAATAATCAAGAGTAGGTACTACCTTACCACTGGATTTACCTGTTGGTATCCCTGTATCTTGCCCTATTTCAACAAAACTCCCTTTTTTACCTATTGAAGCATATTTAAGCATTGCGTTTATATGCGTTCTTTCAGGCACAAAAGTTTTATGAAAATTTCTTGAAAGCCTTGTGTTTATATTTTTTGAACTAACCATTAAAATCCTCTTTGCTTCATAGAAGTAACAGATATTTTGAATACTTTTGATACTAGCTGGTTATCATCATTTAAAGATGGCCCAAGTGAATAACACTCTCCTTTTTTCAGTTGCGATAATTTGCTAGTCCAAAATTTTGCAGGCTCACTTGTGGCATTTTCCAAAAGTTTAGAATATTCACTAATCTCTGTATCAGCAGGTTTAAAAAACAATTTATGTCCAGCCTGAAAAAGCCTGCTTCTTTCTTCAGCAGAAAGATTGCTTAAAGTTTGAGTTGCCAAGATAAGAGAAATTCCAAATTTTCTTCCTTCAGTTAAATATTTTGCAAGGGGGAATTCTTCACGATGGTTTAAATTTTGAACTTCATCCAGCACAATAACTTTTGGATTATTTTTATTTCCTGTACCACGTACAAATGCATAAAAATCCCATAGCAAAAATTCTGTAACAAGCTTCCACGAATGAAGATCCATCCCGGCAAGCTGAAAAATATTACATAGCTGGTTTTTCTTTTCAAACAAATGATCCCAGCTGATTCCAGAAAATTCAGACGAAAAAGGATTGTCAAGAATAAATGGTTTTATTTTACTTATTAAACTTAATACAGAATTTTTTTGCTTAATTTTATCTTCTAAATAATCCTTTAAAATTTCTAAAAGATTGTCTAAATTAAAACTATTTCCATATGTTAAAATCCCATCACTTATTGCATCAAGTAAAACACTGTACTGCTGATCTCCAAAATTATAAACAGAATCAAAAATTGAAGTTATTCTTTTAGATGCTGTACCTATTTTTTCAGGCATAGCCTCACCATCAAGAATGGGAGCATGAATTTTAAAAGGACTAATTGGCAAAGGTTCCTTCATTATATAATGCTGTTTTGGTTCTAAAAATTTTTTTGTTTCTTTTTCTAAATGCTCTGGCAAAAACCCATTTGTATAATCTATAACCAATGAATTTTGATTGTTTTTCCCAAATTCATTTAAAAAACATTGGATAGCATATGTTTTACCCATACCCGAACTGCCAAAAATAAGCATATGCCTATTACTTAAATCTTCATTACCATACTCCCAATACACATCCCTGCTGCCATTTACCGAAGTACCAAGAAATATTCGCTCTGGTATTTTGGGTTCAAAAACATTAGAATTATTTTTTCCTTCAAACTCTCTATAATTTACTAATGAATCTATGTTTTTATTAGTTTCTCTTCGAACTCTTTCCAACTTTCCGGAACTTTCAATATCAGGAATGTTTTCTTCTTCAATATTGAGTTCATGCTTTTCATCATTCCCATAAGATTCAAATTCCTCTGATTCTGATTCCTGTCTGATAAATTTTGTAAAATCAAAATTAAACTCAAAGCTCATATTATTATCAAAACATAATTTTCTTAATGCATAACTTCCTGCATTAATTTCACTAATTTTTATTGTTTTTCCTTCAAAATAATAATTCCAGCTTTCCTTTTCGCAAATAACATCAGTTTTATTTCCTGATGAACAAGTAAGAATTGAACCCCCCCATGATATTTCGAACTCACCTTCAGCTAATTTTTCAAAAGCTTCTAAAACATTTTTTCTTTTCTTTTTTTTAACCTGAGTTTTACTTGCAATAAGTCTGTGAAGCTGAAGCCACCAATATCTTGCATCTGGTCTTTGTAATAAATAATTATTTTCATTATTTTTTACAAAAGGCATAAAAGCAGGAATTAGAGTATCAAGGCCGTTTATAATTTGTTCAAAGGCTTTATCTAAGTAACCATCTGTATTTTCAGCAAATTTACATTCAATAATCATTGCAGAAATTGAAAACAAACCAGATTCATTAATATCTGCATTTAACAGCAAAATATCAGGCCTTATATTTGACTCTGCTGCTTCAAACCAATGCCTGTAAGCATCTAAAGAAATAAATTTGCTGCATAAAATGTTTTCTGAAAAATTATAAATTTTACATGCATATGCATAGGCCAGTAAATTTCTGATTTCCTGGCTTAAACCTGTTGATTTTATTAAGGATAAACCAGAAAAATTTTCAGATTGCTTTATTGCAAACTCAGCTGCTTTTTCATAATCATCATGTTCCCAGCCAGACATTATATTTGAAATTGAAGCTCTTAATTTTTTTTTTAAGTCAGTTAATTTAAACTGCTCTGTAGATATTGTGTAATTTGCTTCTCCATGTGAGCCAACGCCTGAACCAAAACCAATTATTTTTCGAGAATTTTTTTCAAGATCATCTTGAAGAAGTCTTTCATCAATATTTGAATCTATACATACAACCCATTCTGCTTTTTTGTGTAAAGCATTTACAACTTCATTCCACGGTGAAAAATCTCCGCTTCCAATAGCAATATATGAAGTTTTTTTCATATTTTTCATACTTGCCATAATTCCAAGATGTTTTGTTGAAATTGTGAATTGTCTGTTGCTGATTACTCTTTCTCTTGTATCAGAGTTTCTTTTTTCAGTTGAAGAGCAAAATATTTTTTCAAGGATAGGATATTTCAAAGGTCTTGATGTTACATCAAAACTATCAACTTCTTCAAATCTGTTCTCATTTGATGTGCCTATAAAATTTGATAGAATTATGATATCACAATCAAAATTTTCATTTATAATTTTTTTGAATTGTTCATAATTATTATCTGATTTCACAATTCTGTGCGATAATTTTAAATTACAATTTCTATAATGTGCCAGACTTTCTTCTACTTCAGATACTTCCCACCTCTCTCTCCACTCTTCAATCCAGTTTGAAAGAGCTCTATCATCTGCAGTTTCAGAAAAAATTGTGATATTTAAATTATAATTCAAAGAAATATTGTTACTTTTTTCTTTCATAAACTTATCAATTGCAGCAATTAAAGGCTGAATATCTAAATTTTGAAATACAGAAATATTTAAACCATCGTTTGCATGGGGATAAAGCTCTAAAAAATCAGTAATAATTCTATATATAAGCTTTGATTCTCTTGTTTCTTTAAATAATACATAATCTTTAATATCCTCATCAAAATTATCATATTTAAGAATTATTCTTGTAGATAATGAGGACTCTGTTCCATCTATTGAACCTAATATATGAATCAGATCTTCACCTCTTACTGAAGAATCAAAAACATCCTGACTTTTAATTAAACCGCATAAAGGCATTTTTATTGTTGATAAATCAAGATAGTAATCCCATGCCTTAATTTGGAAACTGTTTCTTTTAGGTGAATTTAAATTTTTATTGGATTCATAATTAAAACATTCAAATAAATAAATTATTTTTGCCTGAAACATTTCTAAAACTGACGGATGCAAAATAGTTGCAACAGCAGAATTTTCAAATTTATCCCAAACCCATGATTCTATCTGATTTTCCTGTTTTTCTTTAACTATAAAAAATAACCTGTGTAATATTGTGCCAAAATCATTATCTATATTGTTTTTTTCATCAAGAAAACAGTCAAACAAATCAATAAATGTCTGCCGTAAACTTGACCAGGATGATTTATTGGAAACAGCATAATATAAACCATTTTCGCAAACATTTTGTACAAACTCACAAAATTCAAAACCAAGTTTTCTAACAAAATTGGAAAAATTGCTATCCTCATTTTTAAGTTCATCTGAAATAGGTTTTAATAAATCAATTGTAATTTTTTCACTGTTTCTTATTGCCTGCATTAAAACACGATTTGCTTCTAAACTGTCTTTTGAAAGCATTAACTCATCATAAAAAGGCACAAAAAACACAGGTAAAACAGCACTGTTTTTTGCTTGTTTTAAATCATCAAAAACTTTATCAAATAATTCCTTTGATATTTTATATGGAGAAATATCCGGGATCCTGATTAAATATTTTTTTTCAACAAATATTTCTTCATCAAAGGAATTGATTTTAACTGAAAAAACCAAATTAGGCTCTTTGTTAGCCTTATATTGGCAATGAATATTATCATTGAAAATGTTTGAATCAATTTTAACCTTATTATCTTCCAAGCTATCGTTTTTTATAAAAATTCGTTCAGGTTCATTAAACCAAACATCTAATCCGCCTAAAAAAACCTTTAAAAAACTTTTGGCTTCTGTTTCACTGTCTAAAGCACTGCCACCTTCAAAATCATGCTCAAAAATTTCAGAATTAATTTTTATTTCTTTTATCTGATCCTTTGCAATCAAACTGTTTTTTTCAGCATCTTTTTTAAATTTAGATAAAGTTATCCAGATACCAGACAAAATACTTTCAAGAGGATCCATGTCCAGTTTTTTTATTGTTTCTTTTTTAGTTGCAGTGTCTGATTTTTTTGTAGCTGGTTTAAACTTTAAAATTTTGTCTTTAATTGTAATAAAATCGCAGGCAATCAAATCTTTTTTTACAGACTGATCATCTTTTTCTACATAAGAGTATAAAGCATCTAAAAACTTATTATCAGATGAATATGAGCCTGTTTTATTTTCATCAGATAAAAAATTTTCTAAACCTTTTTCATCCTTATAGTCTTTAATTTTTTTACAGAATTTTTTTCTATTTGTTTCATCAATAAACATTGAATAGGATACAAAAGAAGATGCAGAATCTATATAAGGGCCAATGTTTTTTTTCTTAATATTAATAAAACCTGAAAGATCAGGAAGATTAAAAAACTCAAGACTTGATAAAGCTCTTTGTAAAAAATCCTTACCATCTTGAACTCCTGATAAATTAATTGCTTCTAAAAAAGAGCTTATCTGAACAATATCTGTTGGCAGTCTTTCAACAAGAGCTTTTAAAATTTTGTCAAATTCTTTTATTGTATCCAATTCATAGGCAATTGAATTTTCATCCAACAAAATTTCTATCCAGGCTGAAAAACTTCTGTTTAAACCCTCTTCAGAATTCCAGATTATAGTTGAAGAACAAGAATGAAAATCTGCAAGACTTGCAGAATCATTAATAAGATCCACACCTCCCAAAATAATTAAACATTTATCATATTTATTTCTATCAAATTCCTGATTTCTGTATCTTGTTAGATTTCCGTCATTATCCAGCCAGTTATTATCAAATGCTTTTTTTATTTTATCTTTAGAAATATTTTGGTTTTCCCATAACGGCCTGGCTATTTTATATATTAATTCAACATTTTTACCAATTAACCTGGAGTCAAGACTTTCCCCCAAAGCTTCCATAATTTGATAATTGTAAGAAGGAAGAGTAATTATTAATTTCTCATTGCTGTCTTTAAAATGTTCTATCTGCTTAAAAATATAGTTACTTACAGTATTCACAAAAAAATTCATCAGCTATCTACCCTTTTTGATTTAAATGGATTTTCTATCATAGAGCAGGAATCAGACAATGAAACAAGCATTCCCGAAGCATTGAGCATTTCTATTACCCAGCTGTCAATATCATCGCCTAAAGAATCAATTTTATGCAAATTGCACCATTGAATAGCTTTTGATAAATATTTTTTCCCAATTGCTATTCCATATTTTAAAAACACCTGATCTATAAAAGAATCATATGTCATTCGTTCTCCAGGTCTTACAATTGTAAGAACAAGAAATCTTAATAAATGATCATTTAAAACAAATCTTGCTCCTGTCCCACGTCTTGGAACCATAAAACCCATATTTCTTGCTATTTTCCCAAAATATTTATATCCATATTTAACATCAGCATTTTTTAATTTTGGCTCAATTTTTTTTTGTTTCAATTGATTTAAAATATTTTCATTTCTTACTGCATTTTGAATTATCAAACTGTTTGTTTCAGCAGAACGCCTGGAAATTCTTTTTAGATTTTCATTTTTCCCCTCAATATCTGAAACTGCCCAGACATAACCAAGTGGACTTGCAAATTTTTTATCAAACTTATCAGAGGAATAATATCTTGAACTTTGAGCAGATAAAGTTCTTAAAACCTGAAACGCACAAGCTGTTTCCAAAAGCAAAATTCTTTCTATTATGTCAATTTCTGTTTGACAGAGCCTTAACATTTCTATGCAAAACAAAAACCCCTCTTTCCATGTTTCCTTGGGACACCACCCTGATTTAAAATAACCTTTTCCTTCATTTTCTTTTTTTACATAAGTTTGTTTATCAGTTTCTGGATCAATTTTTTCATCAATAAATATTGCCAAATCTCCAAATGCTTCAGGAATATCTGTGATTGATTCTTTTAAATATAAATTTAAGTTTTTAATTAATTTTTCTAAATCTTTTTCTTCCGAATTAAAATTTATTCCTGAAGATTCAAGCCAGTTATTTACTTCATTTAAAGGCTGTCGTAACGCATTGCAAATTTGGAGGAATAAGACTTCTCCTCCTCTCGCTAAAAAGAGCTTTTGATTATGATCAAAAAAATTTTTGTAGCTTGCATCGTGCCAAGTTGAGCTGTCTTTAGCCTTTTTATATGCAACTGACCTCCAAATCGATTCACCTGCTATCAATTGTGAAGAAATTGGAAAAAAATTTTGAGCACACCAGGTTCTATCGCCGCCAATATTTTGAAACCCAAAAAAAAGATTTTTTAAAAGAAAAATAACTTTTTCTTTAGACTCAACTCCAGATATATTTAAACTTCCCTTAATTTTATTTTCAAGCTCACGGTAATGTTCAATATGAGATTCATGTCTTGTTTCAAGCTTTGAGCCACTTAAAAAAGAAAACAATTTCAGGTTTAATCTATGTTTTGGCAAATATTCCAAATAAGATTTTTCAGGCCAGCCATTTAAAGAATCTAAATCAGGAAATTCCATTTTTTTTATTTCTGTATCAGAAATTCTTTTTTTAGAAATAAACACAAGTAAAAGTTCAATTAATAATTCAGGTATAGTCTGATCACTGAAAAATCTTCTGCCAAAAAGTAAAATTGCAGGGTTGTTATCTTCTTTAGAATCACTTAATATATTTGGGAAAGGTTCAGGCATTATTTATTACCTCCAGCTTTTCTTTATTAAAATGAATTTTATATTCTTTAAAATTATGATCTGTTTTCAAATTAAGAAGTATTAATTGTTTTTGATTTTTATTTTTTTTCAGTGAAATGAGCTGAGATTTAAAACTTTCAAGCCTATCATTGTATCCAAGATCAAGTGTCTGTCCAATATCTCCATAATGCCTGTTCATTACATAATCTAAGAAAGGCAGTTCAAGGTTAAGCAAAATATCTTCTTTTTCACTAAACCTAAAAAACAATTTTTCATTTTCTATTGCTAAATCAAAGTCTTTGGCTCTAAAATCTGCAAGAACAATTTGAGAGGACTGTCTTATATTTCTGGTTTGTCTTGAAAGTGTTATATAAAGATTTCCTGTAAATGATTTTTTTTCAGGCAACCTGTTCCCTGTAAAAAATTCCTGAAGAACATGCAAAATTTTATTTTTTAAACTTTCTTTTTCAATATTTTCTAATGTTCTATTCTTTTTCCATTTTAAAAAACTTAAAAGCATAGGGGACTTTAAAAAGTTTGAGACAAAAGGGTTTTCATCTTTGTTTTTAGTATATTCAGGGAAGTGATAAAAAAAGTATAAAATCCTTCTTATTTGTTTTCTTGCAAAAACAGGCTCAAGTTCATTCTTGTTATTTGATTTACCAATTGATCTTAAATAATTAAACTGAATAGATTCCTTGTCAAAATCGCTGTCAAATTTAATTTCATCTTCTCGAACCCAGAGTTTTCTATCCCAAAATGAATTAATTTCTTCGCCGATGTCTGAATTTTTTAAGCATTTTATTACCTTTATCTGCTGAGCTTTTTCATCTTCTTTAGCACCATTGTCACCAAAAAATCTGTTAAAAAACAGCAACTCACTTATCAAAACATGATTTTTGGAAGAATAATTCACTATATCAAGATAATTCATTCCTGATGTTATAATATAGCTCAAATGGCTTACAATTTGCCTTAAGGTAAATCTATAACCATATTCAAACATTCTCTGATAAATATAAAAAATTCTTTCTACAGCTAAACTGCTGTTTTTAATTAAAGAATAATTTTTAAAAACAGGACATTTTTTATTGTCATTACAATCTTCACATTTTTTCCATAAAGGACAATTTATTGTTTTTTCAAAAATTTTTTTTGCTACAGGCAGGTTGTCATACATAGCAAGATTTATTACACAATATTCAGTATTATCATGAATAAAAGTATAAGGTTCAGATTTTGAGAATGATTCCAGCAGTTTATTCTCATAACATAACCAATCATTGTTTTTTTCTTTATTCAAAAATTTAAAGGCATTAAGTAAAGTTCCAGTATTTGAAATTAAAAGCATTTTAGGTGAATTTTTATCTGAAGCTGAATTTAAAATTTCAACCCAGTCCTCAGCTTTCCATTCACTGAAATCCTTTATTATTTTAATATTTTTATCTTTTATATATTCAATTCTTTTCATTTCTTCAAAAAGATGCTCGTCTAAAGGAATTCCTCTTAAATCTTTAAAAAGTTCAAGTGCTATTGTTGTTTTTCCATCTCCAGCATGTCCTGTTAAAATAACATGCCTTTTATTTTCAAAAAGTTCTTTTTTAATTATCGCTTTAAGATCATGTTCTACATGAATATATTTAAAATACTCATTGCATGCCTGACTTTCTGCAAGCATATTTGAACTATTTGAGTTTATATTATTTAAAGTATTTAAATATGCTACAAAAGGATTTGGAGACTTATCTTCAAAGTCATCAGTTTTTATTTTTTCTAAATTTATATTATTGGTTTCTTTTGCAATGATATTTGTATCATTTGTATGTTGTTCGACTTTATTTACCTGGATTTCATTTTTTGAAAAACAACTTGTCAGTTCATTTTTCATTTCAAAACATGATAAAAATCTGTTTTCAGCTTTTGTATCAACAGACTTTAAAAACCATATTTTTAATTTTGGGTTCAAATTAGGAATTATAAAATCAATATCAGCTATTTTTTCTCCTACTACAAAATTTTTATAAGGCTTTATACCAAAAAACCATTCAAACAAAGTAACTCCTAATGCAAACAAATCTCCGCTAACACAATATTCCCTTTGCGAATCAATAACTAAATCTGGTGCTATATATCCTTCAGTCCCTGAATATATATCAATTTTATTTCTTGAAGAAATACCAAAATCTATAATTTTTGGCCGTTTATCATTTGTAATAATGATATTTTCAGGTTTTATATCATTATGTAAAATTTCAAATTCTTCGTAAGTATGGAGAGCTTCTATTCCGCTGATTAAAGAAAATGCAGTTTTTTTAAAAAAATCTAGTTCAGGAAGGCCGAATTTCATAATTTCTCTTAAATTTGAACCTTCAATCCATTTAAAAGCCAATACTGGACGTTTATCAGACCACTTAAAAAAATTTTCACATTTTACAAGGGTATTATGGGTAACATATGTTGAAAAATCTTTTTCACTCTGTATTTTTTTTAAATCAGTGTCAAAGTTGAAAATTTTTAACAAATAATCTTCACCAAGTGCTCCCTTTGATTTATAAAGCTGAGCTTCCCCTTTTTCTTTTTTTAAATTTTCAACTATGCAATAAAGATCATGGTTTTCATCTGGCTTTAATAACTTGTTTTCAAAACTGATTGTTTTGTTTTTATAATTTTCCAAAATTTCAATTATTTCATCAACAGTTTGAGGCCTTTTATTAAAATCATACTTTAATAGTTTTAGTAAAAGATTTTTTATTTCTTTTGCTAAATTAAGTGAATTGATTTTTTTTATGCATGAATCACTTAAATTCCCATTATTAAGCTTAAGATCTTTATATGAATTAAAGGGATACTCTTTTGTAAGCATATAATATAAGATAACTCCAACACTAAAAAAATCTGAACTTTCGGCTGATTCCCCTTCATATATTTCCGGTGCTATAAACGGACTCTTTTTCAATTTAGAAGGCTCTGGGATAACTGTAAATTCAGAACTAGCTATTTGATAGGAAAGATCAAAATTCATAAGTTTTGGTATATCATCATTTATTATAAGAATATTATCTGGCGATAAATTTCTATGAACAACGCCTTTATCATGAACTGCTTTTAAACCAGACAAAATGCCATATGTTATTTTAAGAGCTTTATTTGTTTTAATAGGTGTTTTTTTTTCAATATAAGACTGTAAGTCGCCTTGGTTTGACCAATCACTGCTTTCAATAAGATAACCATAATCATTTGGGATATCAGTAACTTTTAAAATATTAGGATGATCACCTATTTCTTCTACTGTTTTTAAAGTTCTCTCAGGATCTCTAAACCTTGATTTGTCGTATATAACTCTTAATTTTCTTAAGTTTTTACTATTTTCTCTTTTTGCAATTAATTCTTCATAATTTTCATCCTGATAAATTTTCTCAACAATTTTTAAACCATTAAACTTAATTGATTCAGGTTTTTTAGGTTCATTTAAGGAATTAATGTAATCGCATATTTTTTTTGCTTGAGCTTTTTCAATTATATTTCCATTTATTTCTGACTGATTTTCTAAATAGGAGATAAAATCTTTTATATTTCTAAAACTAGGCTGACTTTTTGTTGTTTTTGGATCAGATGCTCCTTCAATTTCACATTCATCATGAGTAAAAACAACTACTGATTCAACAAAAGGAAGATTTAAATAAGGAAATTTTTTTTCGCATTCTCCTTTTATCAATTTAGCTTTAAAGCTGTTTGGCTGATGAACATCTTTTCTATAGCCCCCATTAAAAACCCAATCGTAGGGCTTGATTTCCACCTTACCTTTCCAATGCTTAAGTTCAACAACATAAAGCCCATATGGGGCTACAATTAAAAGATCAATTTCAAAATATCTATTAGAATGATAATTATAAATATTAATATTTGTGGAGACATAGCCTAAGTTTTTAGGTTTAATAATTAACTCAATTTTATCTAAAGCTTTTTGTTCATGTGGGAATAAAGATGAGTTTAAAAACTGTTTATTCGCATCATATAAAAAATCACTGCTACTTATTTCCTTTATTTTTTTTTCTAAATAATTCTTTATTCTAACTCTGCAAAAATCATCAGAAAATCCTTTGTGCACAATATCTTCCAAATATGCGAACTTTACTGTTTCCAGCAATTTTTTTTTGGTTAATCTTTTACCTGATTTAGAATAATTTTTATATTTAATTTCTTTCCCTTCATTAATTTTAAAACTCCAAATATTAGAGTTTTTCAGATAAAAAAAAGGATATTCTATAACTATTTTATCAACTGATGTTTCAGGCATAAATTTAAGCCAAATTTTAACAAAAAAATCTTCCAATTCTTTATTTAAATAAAATTTATTATCTCTATTGTTTTTGATATTATAAAGTTCTACTAGAGTTAATAAAAAAAAATATTTATGTGGCGAGATATCTGGCCCTTTTTTATTAACATTAATTTTTTTAATATTTTCTATAATCTGATCACATAAACTTTTAAGTAAACTCATTCAAACCTCACCTAAATATAATGTTATTGATATCTTGTGAATTATCTAATATAGAGGATAACGTCTCAGAAAGTAGATTTTTGTTTTTTCCGTTAAAACAGCTTTCATGCTCGTAATTATTTAAATCAGTTTTTTTTAATTTTTTTAGAAACCCTTTTTCTCTCCATGTATACTTTCTGTTATCAGAATGATTTTCTTCATATTCACAAGCTTTATTAAAAAGGGTTCTGTGTTTCTTTTTTAAACCAAGCCATTCGCTATCTTTTTGATAAAAACAAAAAAAACAGCCGGATCTTTTTCTCCACGAATAATAACCTGGTAAACCTAATCCACTATCTCCTAGAATTTTTATAATTTCTTCTAGTCCATGACCGTCTTCTACAAATGGGTATTTTGGGAAAAAATTACTTTGCTCTCTAAAACCTTCTCTGTCTTCATCAGCTCTTATTCCTACATAATTATATACAATTTGATCTTTACAATTATTTTTTAGCCATTTGTCATAAGGCTTAAGCTTAAGCAACCTTGTACACCACCTATTATTGGGTGAAGGTAAAACTCCATTAAAATATTTAAGCCAATAATCAAAATCTTTTTCAGGCCTAATTGTAATAATTTTTATATTTAACAACGCTCTTATTTTTTTTAAATACAAATAAGTTTCAGGAAGTTCATGTCCACTATCAGTGAAAACATACTCCAAATCAAGCTCAGGATGTTTTTCTTTCATATAAACTGCTAAAGCAGCACTATCCTTTCCCCCTGATAATCCAAGAATGTGGCGTTCTTTTTTTTTATTCATTTTTCAAAATCCTGTCTTCTATTAAAAATGCAATAAGCTTTTCAATATCAGAAAGTTCAAGCTTATTTATTCCAGAAAAATTTTCTTGAACTTTTAATTTGTCTTTTTCGCTGAGATGAAAAACTTTTCTTATATTAGAACCGTTTTTTTGAGTTAAATTTAAAAGAAATTTATTTTCATCTTTTTTAAATTCAGATAAAAATGTATTAGACAAAAGCACTTCAAAATCTTTTATTCTATTAGAAATTTCTTCAAGATAAGCATAATAAACATCAACATCTCCGTCCCTCCAGGAATCAACAGGCTTTTCTACTATTAAACCAGAAACTCCCATTATCCATTTGTTAATATCGCCTTTGTCAGTGCAAATGGCTTTTAAAATTTGCTTAAGTTCTAAGTCTTTACATGGAGAAACAAGTTTTATGTATTTTTTATAAATATTATTCCTAAACTCATCAAAAGTTTCGCTGTCTTTTTTATCAAAACATTTACAAAAATGTTCCTTGATTTTGACTAATAAATTTTCAAAAGAAGTATTTAGTTCTAAAAGGCATGTTTGAAGATTTTCAAATATTTTTGTTTTAAAATCGTCGTTAATTTTTTCATTCTCAATTATTTCTATATTCAAAGCTTGAGGTATTTCTTTAAAAAGAAGTTCTAGAGGCTCTTTTGAATTCAAAAGAACAGACCTAAGCTTTTGAGCTTTTGTCGAAATTTTTCTTGTGTAAAGAGTGTAGTCAGGAAGTCTTTTTACAAACTCGACTAAAGGTGCAACAATTTTTAGCAAAGATTTATTTCTTGTTGATGAGTTTAAATTTACCAAATCTGTATTTAAAACACTCATGTATGCCTGAACAATTTCCTTTTTAAAGCCAGTATTTGTAATTTTTTTTATTGAAAAAAGATCAGGTCTTTTTAAAAGCAATGCAGCTTCAGCTTTATTAAATACAGGCTTAAAAATTCCTTCTTGATATAAAGCGATTTCGTCATTATTTACTAAAATATAATGACACAAAAACAAAGGAATAACCCCTTTTCTCAGACCATAAGGTCTTTTCTGAAAAACTTTTATTAATTCAGAAATTAAAACCGGTGAATTGTTTTTTTCTGCCTTTTCCATTGTTGAATTGATTTTATCCCAAACACAGGCTAATTTTTTTTGTTTTTCATCTTTTTTCTCAGGTTTTACAAATTGCCAAAAACTTTGTTCTTTTTTAATTTTTTTATGAAGTCCAAGGGATTTAAACATTGCCCTGTAAAATGCAACTTCAGGACCAAAGCCTTCCATATCCAAATTATCAATATGCTCTTTTGTCACCATTGCTTCTATCAGCTCTCTTTGTGCTCTTGCTGCAGAAGGTGATAATTTATTATGATTTATCATTTCCATATGAACTTCAGGACAAATGGAATAAACTTCATCGCAAACTTCAGAAACAAATGAAGATATTTTAAATCTCGAATTGTTTAACTTTTCTTCCCCCAAAGCAAACCATTGTACTTTTTTATTACCTGAATTTAAAAGTTCATTTATAAGTTTTTGTAAATTATTATGGGAAGTTTCAACCCTAAACCGAACTTCTCTTCTTGCCACACCATCATTAAAAAGCTGTGGGTTTGTTTCAAGAACTTTTTTAGAAGCTGCTGCTTCTAATGCAAGTTCTTTTATTAAAGCTTCAAAAGGGAGAAAACCTATTATAATGGGATGTTCTTTTGTTATTTTCTTTAAATAATCTTTTTCATCATTATCTTTTCCAACAACTAAAAAAATATGACCATCAAACTTTAAGTTATCAAAATTTGATTCTTCAAGTTTTTTTATATCTCCAATTTCTGACCATGACTGTGAAAATTCCCTGATTATTCCTTTTTGATAAGAATGCCTTGAAGCTATAATGTTTTGTCTTTTTAAATTTAAATTTAATAACTCCGATAAATTTAAAACTGCAAGCCTACTTTTCTCAGCAATAACAGCTTTTTCAATATCAAAATCTGTGCCTTCCCAAAGCCTAAATTCATCAGAATAACTTCTATATAAAAGTGCTCCACTTGAAATAAGGTTATCAAGAGATTTGTCTATCTTTATTTTTAGTTGTCTGTCTTCTGATTCAAAACAAGCATAAATTAAATTTTTAGATGCTTTAATTCCTAAATAACCAAGTAAATTTAAAACTCCAATTGTTTTTAATAATTTTATTTCCAAAGGACTACTAGCATTAAAGGAGTTTATAATATTTTTAATTTCTATCCATTTTTGAGTTGTAGCTCTGTTATTATGAAACTGAGTTGTTTCCTCACAGAAATAGTTGTAGAGCCAATCAAGGCCTAAGGGCTCAAACTTTTTTTTTTCATCCAGTTTAGATATCTCAAGGTATTTTTTTAAAGCTCTTGGATTCCCGCTGGAAATAAAAGAAAAAATTGTTCTTTGATTTTGAGCAAAAGTTTTACTTAATTCGCCTAAAACTATGCCAAAAATAGGGTTTATAGGAAAAATTTTCCATAAATCTTTATGATTTAACTCAGGAATATTTGGAATATTTAAATCATTTATTAAATTAGCGTTTTTCTTACACCAACTATCAATTAATTTAGAAATTTTACTATCTATCTTCTCCTCATCTATATTTACTGATTTAGATATTAAGCTTAATACCCTTCCAGGAGGTTCTACATAAGAAATGTCTTCAAAACGACCTTGAACTTTCCCCCATTCATTTAACTGAATATTAGATAAATTTGATGCATAGTCATTAAAGGATTGATGAAGACACACAAAGACATAACAATTTTGACTTTCTGCTAAGCATTGTAACGCAAAAACATCCCCTTTACCTGGATTATGGGACATAAACTCAAGATTTTTACCAAACTCATCAATCACAATAAGAAAAGGCCGTTTCAGAGCAGATGATATTTTATCAATAGAATCTACAATTAATGAAGTTTCAAAAGAATCTTGATTTAATAAGTTTTCAATCTCAGTTGTTAATTCTTCTAATTTTTTATCGTTTATATTTTTTAAAGTTGACAATAAAGCTCTTAATAAAGATTTATTCAAAGGTTCATATTGTGATAAAGCTCTGACATTAATAAAATTTTCAATATTTATTTTATCCAGGCTCTTTTCCAATCTGACTTTAAATTTTTTATCAGTTTTATTAAGGCTATTCCAAGCAGTTGATTTGACTTTTTTATCTTCTGAAAATAAAGAAAAGAGGTAATTGCAAAAAGCTGATTTACCGCTTCCATAAGGCCCGGTTAAAGACCAAGCTGAAATTGGTTCCCCCTCTAACGAATCAGCAAATCTGCTAAGAACATCTAGAACAACAGGAGTTAACTGAAATCTTTTTATCTGGTCTAAATCAGAAGCATCTCTTTCAATATTGACTGATCTTGCAACCTTAGAGTCTATTTTTATAAATTCATTTAAAAACAATTCTTTATTCCCTATTATAATACTTTTCTAAAATTTCCCAATACAACTCAATAGGCTCTTGAGAAAAATGTAATTGTTGAGTTCCTGATGATTCAACAAAATTTATATTATCAATTTTTGAGACCGCATCTTCTATTAATGTACCGCATTCTGTTTCGGTTAATTTAAAAGCAATACCAGGTGAATCTTGGCCATATACAATTTTGTTTAAACTAAATGTTTTCTCTTTTAACCCTAATTTGTTGGCATACGAGCAGCATGTAGCTAGAAAGATTAAAGGATGCAATGAGTTTTTTTTCTCGAAATTAAATTTAAAATGTGAGCTTTCTGTTGTCTTTTCTATCAAGTTCAAATTAGTAAATGGACATTTGATTCCAAAGTCAGAGTTAATATTAGGCACATACATTTGAATTATGCAATTTGCATCTTTTTCAAAAGATTTTGAAGAAATTTTACTTAACTTTTCATTACCTTTCGCAAAATTGACAATGTTTTTTGACAAATCCTGTCTTGTAAATTTTTGAAGTGAACAATAGTTAAAAAACAAAACCCATGAAACAGCTGATAGTGGATTTAAAAAAATTTGCCAATGAAGAAGCCAGAGGCTTGCATCATCTTCTAAAAAAGGGTCAAATCCGCTGCTCCAATCGAACTCAGAATTATTTGGATTAATTTTGCCAATAAGCATTTCTCCAAATTTTGTCGAAATAAGCTCAGTTTTATTTTTTTCTAAAAGACCAAACAGTATGCACCAATATCTAATGGATCTTACCATATTTTTACCTACTCCAAGTACTTCAACAGCGTTTTCTACCTTAAAGACATCAGGGTCTTCTAAAGCTTTTACATATCCTTTTGTAAGCCAACCATATCTTGGAACAAAAGTTTCATGCCTTCCAGCCGAGCCATTGGAATACTGTTCTAAATTTATTAACATATTTATTTGTCTTTCACACGATGTGATGTTTATTAAAATTAATGACCTTTAATTTATTTTACTTTTGTAAAGTAAGATATCTCTAACTATTAATAGCGATCTTTAAAGTCAAGATGAAATAAAAGATAAAGCTTTGTTGTTAAAATAATTAACACTACTTTATCTTTATAATATTTTTTTATTATAGAATACAAACTCTGTCAAAAACTGACAGACCTTTAAAATAATTCTTATAAAAAAATAGAGTTTAGTTTGTATTGATAAAAAAGTTCCCCAAAACTAAAAGGGAACTTTTAAGAGGTTTAGATTGGTCACCTGACCAATAAACATTAAATTCCTCAGCCGCCTCCACTGCTGCATGCTTTTGGAGGAGGATTAAAACCGCCCTTTCCCCCAGGAATTCCATTTGGCCTTATTGCTCCTGTAGAAAGAAGTTTTTTTACATTGATACTTTTACAATTTTTACATTCTATTTTTTCCTCATCTTCTCCCGGGAGCACAAGATATTCAAATATCTTGTTACAGTCTTGACACTGATATTCATAAATAGGCATAGTTAAACTCCTTAAAATTTTATATTTAACTTTAATAATAATCATATATTTAATTATGCGTTTTAAATTTACAACTCAAAACTTAAAAACATGGAAATATAAATTGATGAAATGCTTAAATATATAGTATCTTCATTTTTTTGACCTAAATTTTAAAATGGAAATTTCAATAATGGCAGTATTTGAGTATCAAGCACTTACAAAAAATGGTAAAAACAAAAAAGGAATTATAGATGCTGACAGCCCTGAAACAGCAAAAGTAAAAATAAAAGAAAAAAATCTTTATCCTGTTTCCTTAAAAGAAGTTAAATCGGAAAGCGAGTTAAAAGGTTCTTCTTCTATCTTAACCTCTTTTTTTCGCCCAAAAATCAAAACAAAGGAAATTGCTCTTGCAACAAGACAAATTTCCACCCTTCTTTCAGCAAGATTTGATCTTGTTGGTGCACTTAAAGCAGTTTCAGACCAAATAAGGTCTGAATCTCTTAAAAAAATACTTACAAAAGTAAAAGATGAGGTTGAAGCGGGAAAAAGCTTTGCTGAAGCCCTTTCTGATTATCCAGAAACATTTACCTCAGTTTATATAAATATGATTAAAGCTGCTGAAGCCGCAGGAACTCTTGAAATTGTAATGGAAAGGGTGGCGGATTTAATGGAAACAACAGAAAAAAGAAAATCAAAAATAAGAGCCGCCCTGGCTTACCCTGTTCTTATGATGTTTTTTGGAATCATTGTTTTGGTTATTCTTATGACAATGATTGTTCCAAAAATTGTTTCCATATTTTCTGATATGAATCAGCAACTGCCGGCTATTACAATTTTACTTATATCTTCAAGCGACTTTCTTAAAAAATTTTGGTGGTTTCTTATGCTTTTGATTGTACTTTTCCCGGGCTTGATAAGGTATTTGTTTAAAAATGAAAAAACCGGCTATTTTATGGATCAGCTTGTGATTAAAATTCCGCTTTTTGGGGAACTTAACAAAAAACTTATAGCAGCAAGGTTTTCAAGAATTTTATCCTCACTTGTTAAATATGACGTTCCAATTTTAAAATCCCTGGATATAGTAATTAATATAGTTGAAAACAGAATTTTTAAAGATGCTCTTTTGAAAGCTAAAAATGGAGTTGAAAGAGGCGACGGGCTTGCCTATTCCCTTGAAAGAGAAAAGATTTTTCCTGAAATCACGACGCAAATGATTGCTGTTGGAGAAAAAAGTGGAAATCTTGAAGACATGCTTTCTAAGGTTGCTGATATTTATGAATCTGAAACAGAAGATTTAATTGTTACACTTACATCAATGCTTGAGCCGCTTATTATTGTGTTTATGGCGGTTGTTATAGGGTTTATTGTTTTTGCTATCTGTGTTCCTATTTTTACAATGAACCAGCTTATTGGGTAAAACTAAAGATTGACTTATTTTAAGAAATATTAAAGTTTAAAGATTTAACTTAATTGTCTGACTGGAGTTTTATGAAAGAAGTAATGGAAAATATCTATTGTATCACCCAAAAATCTCGGTGGTCAATGTTCAAACCGCCTGCAAACATTTATATAATTGCAGGTAAAAAGGGTATTATTTTTGACAGTGGATTCGGCACTTATTTTGATTTGAGATTTTTCAGAAAAGAATATTTAAAAGTTCTTGAAGATTTAAGAAAAAAAACCATTGATTTCAAAGCAACATATATAATCCCAAGCCACTCCCATGGCGACCATTTTTCAGGGCTTGAAGGAATAAGAAAATTTACAGGAGCAAAAGTATGCCTTACCCCCCAGATGGCAGAAGTAATTTCCTCCAAAGAAAACCTGATAAAAAAACACAGGGTTTCAAGCTCTCCTGTAAGAGTTTTATGGAAAGAGGAAAAAAGCAAGGCCACAGGACGATGGGATCTTATTCTTCCTTATGTTTTCGGTCTTAAATTCTTAAATGACCCTGATTGTATAATTAAAGAAAACAATACAATCAACGATGGAGAAAGAGACTGGAAAATAATTCCTGCAAAAGGTCATTGCGATGATCATATTGCTCTTTTTAATGAAGAAACAGGGATAATGTTTTCCGGCGACAATATTTTAGAAAAGGTTATAACCTGGCTTGGTCCTCCAAGATCAGATCTTGAAGATTATTGTAAAAGTCTTCAAACAATTTATAATCTTAAAAATTTAAAAGTTCTTCTTCCAGGTCATGGAAGACCCATAACAGATCCCAAAAGAAGAATTACTGAAATCCTTACACACAGAAAAAACAGAACAAAAGATGTAGTTGATATTGTTTTAAAAAACAATAAAGGAATAAGATTTAAAGAAATAAGGGATATAATTTATCCTCCTGGAACAAAATTCTGGGTTAAAAGTAGCGGTGAGGGCTGGATTTTATCAACAATAGAATTTTTAATTAAAAAAAGACTTGTTCGTTTATCAAGAAAAAACCGCAAAACATGGATTGTTCCAAGAAAAAAAATATATGACAAAACTGAGGTTCAAAAAGTTTTTTCCCTCCTTTTAAATGAAAAATTTATTTAAAAGGAAAATATTTCAAAAGCTAAAAATTTGCTCTATATACAAAACTCTATTCAGACAAATATACTTTTATTCGTTATTGCAATAATTTGTAGGATTCCAGTCAAGACAAAGTCTTTTTGATATTCTTGCTGTTACCAACGAGCTTTTTAATTAAGCCCGATTAAAAAAATCTACAATAAAAATTCGGGATATTTATTCACCTTGTTTTTATTATAAAAAACTTACCCATTTCCCCAAATTTATAACCTATATTTTTGTATGTCTTAAAAATCTCAGCTAATATTTTAAATAAAAAAAATTTACTAAAATCCTCTTATAGCATGATGAAGTATTCCACTAAAAAAACTTCCTAAAACAACAAAAATCAATGTAGCTATTATTAGAGCCGGAATTGAGGCAAGAGCAAGCTTTACCATAAAAATCACCATGGAAATAAAAGGCATTTTTACATCAACTACTATTATTTCTTGTTTTTTTTCATTAGCTTTCCTATCTAAATTTTCCATTCTTAACCTCCTTTTTGTTTTTACAGTTTTTTATTCCCCGGTAGAATAGAACACTATCAAACTTTTATTCTCCAGGAAACAACTATCAACACATCACGAATGTTTGGCTAAAAAACCTCCAAAAAACAACTCTTGGTTGTTATTTGTATTCCAATTCTCAACAAAACACTGTATTCTGTAAACAAAAAATCTCTTTGTCTTAAGCTTTAGTAGTTTATAATTTTTCAAATTGTGATTTGCATTAAAACAAGTATTTTAACTTTGTTCAAATCAAAACTTACCAAAGTGTAAAATCAGTTTTTGCTCATCACTTGGCGATTAAAAGCCGGATAAAAATCAAACAAAAAAGGGGGCTTAAAGTTTATGAAGAAAAATATGAGTTTACATTTTTTTGTGGCAGCTATTTTAGCACTTTTTTTTGGCTTTTACCTTCTCAGCCTGCAGTAGCAGCAGTGATTCTGACACTCCAGCTGGAAAACCAACTGGAGAGCGAAAAATCACAATAGCTGATATTTCAGCATCAGCACCTAAGGAAGTAAACTTGAGTTCAAAAACTATCACAGCTTCAGGAGGAACTATAACAAGCACTGATATTAAAGAATTTAAAATTGAAATCCCACCTGGAGCAGTAAGCGATTCTATTGATTTTTCAGTAGAAACTGCTGATGTATCAGGGCAAACTGGATTACCTGAAAACCTTGAGCTGGGAAGCAAATTGTTTATTATCTCAGCCACTGGCTCTGATGAATGGAATAAATACAAATTATTCAACAAGCCAGTTAAAGTAACTCTTCCGGTCTCTGATTCAGATAGTTTGGATGGATGGTTTTTTTTCTCCTACAATTCAGACGGTACTTTAGAAGCACTTGGGTATGAATCATTGGATAAAATCAATAAAACAATTACTTTTGAAACAAGAACTTTTGGCGACACCAGGTCAGGTGAAAAAATACCAGCAGCCTTCAAAACAACACAAAGTACAGGTAATATAATAAAAAATGTCTATATTGCCATTGGTACCGCAAAGGTATGGCAAGCTTTTTTAACTGGGGATTTAAATATTGACACCGGCTTCAGGCCCTCAAAAAATGGATGGTATATTCCAAATTACGGAGCTTACTACAAAGCCTCAAGAGGTGGAAACTGTATGGGAATGTGCACATGGGCAAACTACTGGTTCAAAAAACACGGAAGCGGGTTTTACTCAAAATATCGTGATCCCCAGCAGACCCAAACCTGGGTTGATGACTCAACTGCAATTGAACTTGCAAGCAGGGCTCATGCAGCAGAAGTTGCAATCTGGGATGACTATGCAAGCCGTGAACTTGCTTCCCAAAAACCTTCTTCAACAGATGTTGCAAGGGCATATATAGGATCAATTTATGTAACAGGTGTTCCAGCCCTTGTTGGAATGTATCAGGCTGTAGAAGTTGGTAGCAGTTATCAGCTCACCGGTGCCCATGCAATTTCAGTTTACAAAGCCTCTATAGACCAGTCAGGTGAATGTAAACTATATGTTTATGATCCAAATTACCCCAATAAAGACACAAGATATATAAAATATGTTGATGGAAAAGGTTTTTATATTTACCAGGGAGGTCCAAGTGCAAGTGACCCCGGGTACAGATATAATTATTTTAAACAATTTGGATACAGCTTTGGAATAAATGATTCTGTATTTGATGATTTAAAAACTTCAGCAGACAATAATTTTTCAGACAATAGCGTTTTCCCTCAAATAACAATAACATCAATTGAAGCAAAAAACATTGATGAAAATGTTCTTGAAACAGAAGATAAAACTGAAAATGGAGAAACACTTTTCACAACTAAAGATAATGCCGTTGTAATCAAAGGAACTGTGCTTGGAGGTAATGCACAGGTTGAAGGCTCAGTTGTAAACAATATAAATCTAATTGTAACAGACGATCTTTACTCAACTTCGGTAAATAATGAAGCAGACAAAGGAGACGGTTCATTTGAAATAACTCTTCCCCTTAAAAAAGGGGATAATGAAGTTATATTTCTTGGCAGCAGCCCAAACAGTTTTTCCCATTGGGCAGCATTCAAAAGGGTTATTATCAACTCCGATGCAAGTCCTTCAAGTATGACAATAACACTTAGCTGGAGTCAAAATAACAGTGATGTTGACCTTTATGTAAAAGAACCTGCTTTTGAAGGTGATACAGGTGATACAGTTTATTACGGAAACAGAACAGGTGCAGACTCATCCAATCCTTATCTTGATTTTGATAATACAGAAGGATACGGACCTGAACATTATATTGGTAAATGGGGAATGTCCACCCTTTCATCCAACGAAGTTTCAAATCCAAACGGACTTTATGGAGACTATACTGTTGCTGTACATTATTATAGTGATGACGATGATGACTATGATAAAGATCAGGTCATTTCATGGAATGTAAGCTGGAGGTATCTTGCAGGAGCTCCATATGGTTCAGAAAATCCTGAAAAAAACGGTATCTGGATAGAAGGAAACAGGAACGGAGTTTTAACAAAGGCAAACTCAGGCACATCCGGAAGCATTAATTCAGGACCTGAATGGTCTGAAGCCTGGACTATTTCATACGACAATCCAGATGATTTTCAAATAACTATACCCGAAGCTCATACAGTAATGCTTCCATAAACTAACCTTTTAACTATACCTCCTTTACATAAAAGCAAAGGAGGTTTTTATGGTAAAAAATGAAAATTTTAAAAAAACAAAAAGTGATTTTATTTCTTATTATCCTATCTGGTGTTTCCGGGTGTAACAAACCTTCAAAGCCTGATTCCCAAACTAATAAAAACACAAACCCTGTTTCATATATTTATTATCACGAAAACAAACCCCTTGAATCTGATTTGATTGTCAAGATTCAAAGCAGCGGAAAAGTAAGTTCAATAATAAAAAAACTTAAACCTTTTTCCCAAAACCCCCACAGCTTTTCTTCATGGGAAAAATTCGAAGAAACAATTTTCATTGATAATAAAACTTTTTTTGAACTTACAGAGCTTTTAAAAAAAATTGGAGATAATGGTAAGATGGAAAAACCACCATTCCCGGGACAGCCAATTATTGATCTAAAAATTTGCTTTAATAATTTAAAATGTAAAAACTTTAGATTTTTTGAAGAAAATAAAACGAAAAACTTTAATCTGTTCAGGGAAAAACTAAATGAAGATGTTTTAAAAAAGTTTTCATTTTTTTAAATTCAGCGGGTTGAGCTTACCTAGGACAACGGATAAACTCAATTTTTTGGGGAACAATTCTAATCAATTTTCCCAGCCAACAAAAGCTATTGGTTAGTGTTTAGCTCAAAAGATAAAATCTCATAATTTATAATCTTTAAAAAAACCAACTCATCAGCTGCCCCTTGAATTATCCAAGTCAGTGGTCTTCTTAGAGTATAAAGAAAATAGCCCCTGTCTTTGTTTGCATTAACCAACGGTCTTGTTGTTAAATTTCTTTTCTTCTTTAATTAAAACAAATTTCCAGTTTTTCACCAAAGATTATATAGTTTGCAAAACATAATCTATAATGTTAAAAAATCTGTTTTGATATTTATATACAAAAAAATTTACAATAAACTAAATTAAGAGTTTCAGGAATATATTATGAAAAAACTTATTACTTCAGCCCTTCCCTATGTAAATAATGTTCCCCATCTTGGAAATATAATAGGATGTGTTCTTTCAGCAGATGTTTATGCAAGATTTTGCAGGCTAAGGGGATATGAAACACTTTATGTATGTGGAACAGATGAATACGGCACAGCAACTGAAAATAAGGCAAGGGAAGAAGGACTCACTCCAAAACAAGTTTGCGATAAATACCATGAAATACACAAAAATATTTACAAAAATTTTAATATTTCATTTGATATTTTTGGAAGAACCTCCTCTCCTGAACAAACAAAAATAGCCCAGGAAATATTTTTTGACCTTGAAAAAAACAATCTGATTAAAGAACAAACAACCAAAAGATCTTTTTGCCAAAATGATACAATCTTCCTTGCAGACAGATATATTGAAGGAGTCTGCCCTTTTTGCAATTATGAAGATGCAAGAGGAGATCAATGTGACAAATGCGGTAAACTCCTGGAACCGGAACTTTTAAAAGAACCAAGATGTAAAATCTGCCAAAACACTCCGATTTTAAAAGAAACTTCCCATCTTTACCTTAAACTTGATAAACTTCAGGAAAGCCTTGAAACCTGGTATAAAGAATCTTCTATCAAAGGCAAATGGACAAACAATGCCGTAAAAACAACAAAGGCCTGGTTTGATCTTGGTCTTTTACCAAGACCAATTACAAGAGACTTGTCATGGGGAATTCCTGTTCCCAAAAAAGGGTATGAAAACAAAGTCTTTTATGTATGGTTTGACGCTCCAATTGGATATATTTCCATGACGGCAAAAAAGAGAAGCGACTGGAAAGATTGGTGGCAAAACCCTGAAAATGTAGAACTTTATCAGTTTATGGCCAAAGACAATATTCCTTTTCATACAGTAATTTTTCCTGCTTCCTTAATTGGAACAGGCAAAAAATGGACTCTTTTACACCATATAAATGCAACAGAATATCTTAATTATGAAGATACAAAATTTTCCAAATCAAACAATATTGGAGTTTTTGGAACAGATGTAAAAGAAACTGGAATTGATATTGATTTGTGGAGATTTTACCTTCTTGCAAACAGACCTGAAAGAACAGATTCGGATTTTACCTGGAGTGATTTCATTGAAAAAGTAAACTCTGAATTTATTGATAATATTGGAAACCTTGTAAACAGAACCCTTACTTATCTTAAAAAGAATTTTGACGGTGAAATTAAAGATATTGATTCTTTTGAAGAACACAATGAATTTACAAAAACCTGTGCAAAGGAAGCAGATAAAATAACAGAATATCTTGAAAAAGTTAAAATAAGGGAAGCCATAAGGCAAGTTCTTTTAATTGGAAACAAGGGAAATAAGTTTTTCCAGGACATGGTTCCCTGGGAAAAAATTAAAACTGATAAAGAACATGCCCATGCAACTGTTTCTGCTCTTGCATATCTTGTAAGAAATATTGCCATAGCAATTTCTCCTTATATGCCTGATACTTCCAATAAAATTCTTGATATTTTAAACATTAAGAATGCTTCCTGGGAAGATATAAATAAATTCAAGGGACTTGATTCTCATAAAATTAACACCCCTGAAATTATCCACAAAAAACTTGAATCTTCCTTGGCTGAAAAATTCAAGAAAAAGTTCTCGGGTAATAGCCCTGAATTTGGGAAACTTCAGTTAAAAGCTGCAAAAATTATAGAAGTAAAAAATCATCCAAACGCTGAACATCTTTATCATTTAACAATTGATGCTGGCGAAGATAAAACAAGAAGTATAGCTGCAGCACTTGTAAAGCACTATTCAAAAGAAGAGCTCAAAGGTAAAAAAGTTATAATTCTTGCAAATCTAAAATCTGCTGAACTTAAGGGAATAATCTCAGAGGGAATGGTTCTTGTTTGTAAGAAAAAGAAAAAAATGGAACTTCTTGACAGTTCAAAGTTTGAAATTGGAGATTTGGTTGAAGTTGAAAATCAAAAAACTGATCATAGTGAAATAACAATTGAAGAATTTAAAAACGTTCCACTTCAGATCAAAGACTCTAAAATGATTTTTGATGAGGACAAAATTTGTTTTATAAAAGGAGTTGAGATTGAAACACAAAATCTCAAATCTGGCAAAATTTGCTGATGAAATAAACAAAGAAAAATTCAAAAATCTTTCTTCAAAAAAACAACATGAAATTATAGCGTCTTTTGCTTGTTTATGTTTTAAAAAAAATAAACCCTTAGATTTTTATAAAAAATATGAAACTTTTCATTCCTGGGTGGAACTTGACAGGTTCTACCCGGGAAACTGGTTAAATGATAAAGAAAAACTCCAGGGGTTTTTTGAATTTCATATTTCTTTTTCCTTAAATCCCCCAATTAATGATCTGGAAAAAAACCTTGAACTTAATACAAAATGGAATCCTTTATATAATCTTTCAATTTATTTAGATGAAATAAGAAGCCCTTATAATATTGGTTCAATTTTAAGAATTGCAGATAATTTTGGATTAAAAGGAGTTTTTCACTCATCTTCACATATAAACATTTCAAACTCTAAACTTAAAAAATCTTCAATGGGAACATCTAGATGGATTCCTTTAACTTTTATTGAAGACCCTGTTTCCTGGTTTTTAAATTCAGGTAAAGAAGTTGTTGCACTTGAAACAGGAAAAGACTCCCAAAATATTTCAGATTGGAATCCTTCAAAAAACTGCATAATTGTTGCAGGAAATGAGGAAAACGGAATTAGCAAAAAAATTTTATCATCCTGTACACAAAAAGTTCATATTCCAATGTTTGGATTTAAAAAATCAATGAATGTAAGCAATGCTGTTTCTGTTATCTGTTACAAATATATTGAAAAGATAAATAACCTGGCCGGCTAAGTTTTTTTAAATATCTAATCATAAATAACTTCTTTTAAATAAAGCCCATGAGGAGGTGCTGTCATTCCTGCACTTGCCCTGTCTTTTTTTTCAAGAATGGCTGGGATTTCATCTGGTGAGATTTTTCCAAGTCCAATCTGAACAAGGGTTCCTGTAATATTTCTAACCATATATCTTAAAAAACCGTCACCACTTACAATAATTTTTATTTTCCCGTTGGAAAAGGGTTTTACATCAAGATTAAAAATTGTTCTTATACTATGAGCTCTTAAACTTCCAGCAGCTTCAAATGATTTAAAATCATGTTTGCCAATTAAATAAGAAGCTGCCTTTTTCATTTTTTCAATATCCAGGGTCTGGCGTATATGCCAGATATAATTTCTTCCTATGGCTGGCCTTTGACTCTGGTTTAAAATTACATATTCATAGATTTTTGATTTTGCAGAAAATCTTGAATGAAAATCAAGGGGAACTTCAATACATTCTTTAATTGCTATTCCTTTGGGAACAAGGTGATCCAAGCCTTTTTCAAAAGATTTTTCAACAATTTTTGTATTACAGGTGAAATTTGCAACCTGGTTTAAGGCATGGACTCCTGCATCTGTTCTTCCTGATCCATGAACTTCAACATAAGAATTTGTCATAATTGAAACTGCTTTTTCAATTTCTCCTTGAATTGTTCTCACACTAGGCTGAATCTGCCAACCATGAAAATTGGTACCATCATATTCTATAGTTATCTTAAAATTTCTTTTCAATTTAAATCTACCTAAAGCCTGTCAACTGGAAGAAATGCCAAAAACTCTTCTGTATAATCGTTTAAGAAATATTTCATTTTGTCTTTATCAAACTTTGTCTTGCAATCCTTGCAATAAAAAAAAGCCTTTGTTCAGCTTCTTTTTAAAACTACCCTTCCATTACAATTTGGGCATCTTTCTTTAAGTTTTTTCATCTAACCTCCTAAAATTGTCTTGCCATTACTTAAATTAAAAGTAAAATAAGTTCTTTCAAAAAAACTGTATTTATACCAGAATAAGATAAAAAATTAAAGATGGAAAATATCATGGAAAAACTTCAATGCAAAGGTTTTAAAGCAGCTGGAATAAGCTGTGGAATAAAAAAGAACAATTTATTTGACCTTGGTCTTATTGTATCTGAAATTCCATCAAACGCAGCTGCTGTCTTTACAAAAAACAAAGCTGTGGCAGCTCCTGTAGTTGTATCCAAAGAAAACATTAATTCAAAAAAATGCTCTGCCGTTATTGTAAACAGCGGGAATGCAAATTGTGCAACTGGAAAACAGGGAATTGAAAACTCAAGAATAACTGTAGAAGAAACTGCCAAAATCCTTGGAATCGACTTTTCACATATTCAAGTTGGGTCAACAGGTGTTATTGGTCAGCAGCTCCCCGTTGAAAAAATCATTTCAAATTTAAAAACGCTTAAATCAAATTTAAAAAATGATTTTGATGATTTCAACTCTGCAATAATGACAACAGACAAGTTTAAAAAAAATATTGTTTTAAAAGAAAAAATCAATGGAAAAGAAGTAACACTTCTTGCCATAGCCAAAGGTGCTGGAATGATAAGACCTGATATGGCAACAATGCTTTGTTATGCATTAACAGATGCTGAAATTGATGAAAATGATATAAAAAACTTTCTTTTAAGAGCTGTAAATAAAAGCTTCAATAAAATAACAGTTGATGGAGACACAAGTACAAACGATACTGTTCTTTTAATGGCTAACGGTTTAAGCAAAGTAAAAATAGATTCCCACGAAAAATCTTTTGCCTTTCAAAATATGCTTGATAAAGCTCTTATTTATCTTTCAAGAGAAATCGTAAGAGATGGTGAAGGTGCAACAAAAGTTGTTAAAATTAATGCTGTAAATGCAAAATCTTATGAGGATGCTTTTAAAATTGTAGATTCAATTGCACATTCTAATCTTTTTAAAACAGCTCTTTTTGGTGAAGATCCAAACTGGGGAAGAATAATTGCGGCTGCAGGAAGATCTGGAGCTGAAATTGACCCTTATGAAACTGATATTTACTTTGAAGATGTGTGTATGATGGAAAAAGGATTCGGACTTGGCCATTTAAATGAAGAAAAAGCATTGGAAATAATGAAAAGAGATTCTTTTGAAATTACTATTGATTTAAATTCAGGGACATTTTCAGATTATATAATAACAAATGATCTTTCCTATGAATACATTAAAATAAATGCTGATTATAGAACATGACAGAAAAAATAAGACTTCAGAAATTTATTGGAAATTCAGGGTATTGCTCCAGAAGAAAAGCTGAAGAACTGATTTTGGAAAATAAGGTCAAGGTAAACAATGAAACTGCCACCCTTGGAACAAAAATTGATCCAAAAAAGGACAAAGTATATATAAACGGAAAAAAAATTGAGCTTAATGAAAAAACTGTTTATATTATGCTTAACAAGCCTCCTGGGTTTATTTCAAGCTGCAGCCATAAAGGGAAAAAAACTGTAATTGACCTGGTTGATGTAAAAGAAAGAGTTTATCCTGTTGGAAGACTTGATATGAACTCAAGGGGACTGATTCTTCTCATAAATGACGGAGAACTTCACAACAGACTTTCACATCCATCTTTTGATCATGAAAAGGAGTATCTTGTTAAAACAAATATCCCTTTGACCAACAAAGAGATTAAGCTTCTTTCTGAAGGTGTTGTAATAGACGGAAGAAAAACAAGGAAAGCTTTTATAAAAAGAAAAAAAAACGATTATTTAAGCATTACTCTTAAAGAAGGAAGAAATAGACAAATAAGAAAAATGGTTGAAACATTAAACAAAAAAGTTGTGGATCTTTTTAGAATAAGAATGTCTGAAATTTTACTTGGTAGTCTTCCTGAAGGTAAATGGAGATATCTCAGTAAAAATGAAATTAATAATTTGAAAAAATAATTTGACAATTAATTTTATAATGAGGCAGGTAAATAAGTTAATACTACCTGCCACAAAATTATCTACCTAATAAAAGTTCTTGGAAAAAGTTTAAGCATTCTATAAAGACCTGAAAACCTTTTTTTTATCCCTTTTCCATACAAGAAATCAACAATTCCTTTTAGTCCAAAATAAACATTTTTGCTATGGGGATGCCACCACATATTTCTTTTTACAAATGGTAAAATATCATTAACTATCACCTGGGGCTCTGTCATTTCAGCAAATCCTAATTCCCCATGTGCTCTTCCTATTCCTGACTCCTTAAATCCTCCCCAAGGGGTTTCTGCAAGCCCATGACTCATGAGATGATCATTTATAGTAACAGCACCGGCTTTGATTTTAGATGCTATCTTTATTGCATTTCTCCTATTAGAAGACCAGACTGAGGCTGTAAGGCCAAGATTGGAATCATTTGCTAAATCAATACCTTCATCCATATTTTTTATTTTCATCACACCAATTAACGGACCAAAAGTCTCTTCTTTCATTACAATCATTTCATGATTAACATTTGAAAGAACACAGGGACAAACAAGGTTATTCCACTTATTTTCATCGGTAGTAATTGATTTTGCATAAATTTCAGCTCCTTTTTCCAGAGCATCTTTTAGATGGCTTTTAACGGTTTCAACCTGTTTTTTTGTTGTCATCAAGCCAATGTCAACATTAAAATCTTCGTCATAGCCAATTCTTAAATTCTCTACTCTTATTTTAAGCTCCTTCATAAAAGGATCATAAATGTCCTCATGAACATAAACTCGCTCAACTCCTCCGCAGGATTGTCCTGCATTTTGAAATCCTGCCCAGATAATTCCATCCACGGTCCTTCCTATGTCTGCATCTTTGCATACAAGAGCAGCATCATTACCTCCAAGTTCAAGGCTTACAGGAGTAAGGGTTTCTGAAGCTTTGCCCATGAGATATTTTCCCACAGGAACAGAACCTGTGAAAAAAAGCTTGTCAATTCCATTTTCAAGAAAAGCATCTCCAGCTATTCTGCCGGGAATATTTACATAATTAAAAACATTTTCAGGCAACCCTGCTTCTTCAAACACTTCTTTTAAAATTTTTCCAACCATCTGGGTTTCTGAAGCAACTTTTAAAACAACGGTATTTCCTGCAAGAAGTCCCATTACAATTTCAGAAAAAGGAATTGCAAAGGGATAATTCCAGGGAGAAATAATTCCAATCACCCCAAATGGAACTTTTTTTATCCTGCTTATTTTATTTGAAAGAAGAAAGTTCCCGGGCATTATATATCTTGTTTTTAAATATTTTTTTGCCTTTTTTGTATAAAAAGCAGTAGCCATGGCAGCTGGTAAAATTTCAGAAAGCATTGCATCAATCTTGGTTTTACCATTATCTTCTACGATTGTTTTTGCAATTTCATCGGATTTCTCGCAAACAATAGAACTTAATTTCTTTATATAAAAAGTCCTTTTCTTAATAGGAAGCTCTTTCCATTCTTTTTGGGCTTTTCTTGAGTTTTCAATGATCGTTTTCAAAGAATCAACCGAATCAATCTTTGTTGACCCAGTTTTTTCACCGGTCGCCTTATTAAATGAAATTGTAACTTCATTGCTTGATTCATTTTCCTGAAGCATAAAGCCTCCTTTGTTTATAATGTTTGCCAAAAATTAACTTAACTTGATCTCATTTAACTCCAACACACTTAATACGATAAACTTAAAACACCACCGGAATTTTATATTTTTTTAAGAATCTAAATGACCCTAAGTCACCTAACCATAATAAAATTTTATTTTCAACAAATAACACAAGTTGTTAAAAATTAATTTTATGACTTTTTAAAGTCGTTTAAATATCACTAAAACTCTTTTAAAAACCGCTCTTTTTCGCCTTTTTTTCAAGCCAATTTAAAAATTTTATTCATCAACAATCAAGTATTGATCTGGTTTCATCTATATTTTTAAAACTCAAAACCCCTGATTTTACTCAGGTTTACTTAGACAATAAAAACAACTCCAAATAAAAATATATAATTAAATTATTTTCTTGATAGATTTTTTAAAAATTATACAATGAGTAATTAAATAAACAGACCTACAAAAAGATTTTTTATAATTATAATATAGTAATCAGTTTAAATTTAATCCGCAAATTTTGCTTAAAAAAAGAGAATAAAATATGATCAGACTTATGCTTCTTCTATCACTTCTTACAGCATTTCCACCGCTTTCCACAGCCATGTATCTGCCAGCTATTCCAACACTTGTAAGAATCTGGGATAAACCTCTTTACCTTGTGAACCTTACTCTTGTTATTTTCTTTGCAGTTTATTGTGTTTTCATTTTAATTTACGGCCCTTTATCTGACAAATACGGAAGAAAACCCCCACTTATAGCAGGGATTACAATTTATATTTTTTCTTGTTTTTTATGTGCTCTTTCCATTAATGTTTATATGCTTATTTTTGCAAGGGTATTCCAGGCTGCAGGAGCTGCCTCAGCTGCAACAATAGCACTGGCAATAGCAAAGGACAGATTTCCTCCAAACCAAAGGGAAAAGGTTTTAAGCTATATTGGCGTTATAATTGCCCTTGCTCCCATGCTTTCGCCAATGGTAGGAAGCCTTATTCTCATTTACTTTAAGTGGAGATGGATTTTTATAGTTCAGGCATTTTTTGGTATTATTTCAATTTTTTTTGTATCTTTTATGGCGGAATCCAATTTGGATAAAAAAGATGTCTCTATAAGACAACTGACCAAAGGATTTAAAAATACACTTAAAAACAAAAATTTCACTTCTCTTGTAATCTGCTTTTCAATGCTATCACTTCCAATCTTTGCATTTACTGCAGCATCTTCATTTATTTATATAAATATTTTCAATATCAAGGAAACCATGTTTTCCCTATATTTTGGAATCAATGCTGTCTGTCTTATGGCTGGTTCGCTTACTTGCGCAAGACTTGGATATAAAATTGGAACATTCAGACTGATTAATCTTGGAATTTTGGGTGGAATTTTAGGCGGAATTTTAATGCTTCTAAAACTTTTTGAAGGACCTTTGCAATTTCTCATACCAATGGCAGTAATTTCATATACCTTTGGTTTAAGCCGTCCGCCAGCAAACAATCTTATTCTTGAGCAGGTAACTCAAGACACAGGAACTGCCTCATCTTTGATGATTTTCTCCTACTTTATTCTGGGGGCTATTTCAATGGCAGTAGTTTCTCTGGAATGGCAGAGCAAAATCACCTATATTGGTTCTCTTGCAACTTTATGCGGACTTTTCTCTTTTATTCTATGGTGCTTTATAAAGCCACAAATTATTGCTAACCAAAAATCTATCAACTCAAGAAATTAAACAATCCCGGTCACACCGGGATCCTTAAATGGTCTTTTAGTGAGTATATTCAATAATCTTAACTTCTGGACCAACTTTTCTTATAATAGCATCTCTCATTTCAGCAAAGTGAGGACATGGGAATCCTATTGGGTTCCCCTTTGAAATACATGATGCAAAAACAATAACTTCAACTCCCCTGTCCACCATTATTTTTGCTCTTTGAACTGCACGTTTTCCAGGACATCCTCCGCAGGAAACAAAGCCAGCAATTTGAACAGGGCCAGCCAAGCTTGCCTTCTGAAGCAACTTTAAAATCTGTTGTTCCAGGACACAAATCTTCAGTTTGCTGACATCTTATAATTCCAGCTTTTTTCATTTCCAATATCCTCCCTTATATAATTAGTTAAAATCCAGCTTAGCAATCCAAGTTGTAAGCTGACTTTTTTATTAACCAGGGAATTCATCTTTTAAAAACAAAAAATATAATATTTAAAAAGACTTTTAATTCAAAGGCAGGTAATTAATATCTCAAAAAATGATTCGACTTATCAATTGTTTCAATGAAACCTAGATGAAATGAATTTCGTCCAGGTTTCAGCAGCTTTACTTAATAGCTTCAACAACTTTGATTAGTTTTTAAAAACAAAATTTTTTAAGATTGTTTTTTATCAAGAAACCCAAGCTTATAATAAAAACTATCTGCAAGAGCCTGCCAGCTAGCCTCAATAATGTCTTCGGAAACTCCCATGGTTGTCCAAATATTGTTTTCATCCCTTGATTCAATAAGAACCCTTACTTTTGATTCAGTTCCGCCGCTTCCATCAAGAACTCTTACTTTAAAGTCCACAAGATGCATGGATTTGATACAATCAAAAAATGATGAAAGTGCTTTTCTAAGCGCATTATCAAGAGCACTAACAGGGCCTTCACCTTCTGCTGCAGTAATTTTTTCAATTCCGTTAACTGCAATTTTCACCATTGCATGGGAAGAACAAAAACGTTCCAAATCCTTTTCAACAGTTACTCGAAATGACTTAAACTCAAAAGGAGGTTTAAATTCACCAGTAAGTTTTGACACCAAAATATGAAATGAAGCATCAGAAACCTCGTACTGGTAACCCTTTTGCTCAAGCTTTTTTATTTCATTAACTATAAATCTGCTGTCAACTTTTGCTTTATCAAGATTAATTCCAAGCTCTTTTGCCTTATATTCAATATTACTCTTTCCAGAATAATCAGAAACAATAACCCTTCTTTCATTTCCTACAAGCTCAGGCAGCATATGCTCATATGCTCTGGCATCTTTTTGAACTGCACTCACATGAACTCCGCCTTTATGGGCAAAAGCACTTTTACCTACAAAAGGTCTATTATTTAAAGGGGGAACATTGGCTGTTTCGCTTACAAACCTTGAGACATTTTTAAGTTTCTTTAAATTTTCATCTGAAATACAGTTTTTGCCCATTTTAAGGGCAAGAACAGGAATAATTGAAGTTATGTCAGCATTTCCGCATCTTTCCCCATAGCCGTTTATTGTACCCTGAACCATTGAAGCTCCTGCTCTAACTGCTTCAATTGAATTGGCAACTGCAAGACCTGAATCATTATGAGCGTGAATCCCAAGCCTTAAACTTGAAGTTTCACCAAGTTTCTGATTAAAAAAATCTGCCACAGCTGTTACAATTTCTGTTACTTCATGGGGAAGGGTTCCTCCGTTTGTATCACACAAAACAATAAAAAGAGCCCCTCCTTTATATGCTGCTTCAAGAGTTTCAAGAGCATATAAGGGATTACCCTTAAATCCGTCAAAAAAATGTTCTGCATCATAAATAATTTCACGGCCCTTTTCCTTAAAATAGGACACAGATTCTTCAATCATTTTAAGGTTTTCTTCAAGGCTGTTATTCATTATTTTAGTAACATGAAGATCCCAGGTTTTCCCAAACAAAGTAACCGCAGGTGAATTACTTTTTAAAATAGCCTGAATACTTGGATCTTCTTCGCATGTAAAACCAGCTCTTCTTGTTGCACCAAAAGCTGTGAGTTTTGAATTTTTAAATTCAATTTTTTTTGCTTCTTCAAAGAAAATAGTGTCTTTGGGATTAGATCCCGGCCAGCCTCCTTCAACATAATGAATACCAAATTCATCAAGTCTTTTTGCTATTTTGAGCTTATCTTCAACAGTAAAATTTATGTTTTCCCCCTGAGAACCATCTCTAAGGGTGGTATCATATAAGTAGACTTCCGGCATTAATCACCTTCCTGTATTCATTTCAGTAAATTCCGGAGAAAATTTCTCCGGATATTTATTACTGCTATCTATTAGTAGGACGAAGGGCTCTTACTGCAGCACCTGCCTGCCACATTTCAGAATCGTGTATTTCTTTAAGTTCCTTATTAAGTTTTTCTCTATAATCAGGAGCTGTATTAACCCTCATTACAACTTCAGTTTCTTTTCCAGTTTTAACTGAGTCGTAAAGCTCTTCAAAAACCGGCTTTACAGCTTCTTTAAATTTTGGAGACCAGTCAAGGGCTCCTCTTTGAGCTGTTGTTGAACAATTTGCATACATCCAGTCCATTCCGTTTTCCCCGACAAGACGAATAAGTGATTCTGTAAGCTCTTCTACAGTTTCATTGAATGCTTCACTTGGAGAATGACCGTTTTTTCTTAAGAGATCATACTGGGCTTCCATCACACCGCGAAGGCATCCCATAAGAACTCCTCTTTCACCTGTAAGGTCTGAATAAACTTCTTTTTCAAAGGTTGTGTGAAAAAGATAACCTGAACCTATAACTATTCCAAGGGCAAGACATCTTTCCTTAGCTCTTCCTGTAAAATCCTGGTGAACTGCAAAGCTTGCATTAAGACCATTTCCTTCAAGGAAATTAACCCTTACAGAACGTCCAGAGCCCTTTGGTGCAACAAGGATAACATCTACATTTTCAGGCGGAATTACTTTGGTCTGATCTTTGTAAGCAACTGAAAACCCATGGGAAAAATAAAGGGCGTCACCTTCATTAAGACACTCTTTAACTACAGGCCAAAGCTGAGACTGCCCTGCATCTGAAAGAAGATACTGAATAACAGTTGCTTTTTTTGCAGCTTCTTCTATTGGGAAAAGAGTTTCTCCTGGAACCCATCCGTCTTTTACAGCCTTGTCCCAAGAAGCACTATTCTGTCTTTGACCGATTATCACGTTAATGCCGTTATCTCTCATATTCATAGCCTGACCAGGACCCTGAACACCATAGCCAAGAACAGCAACTATTTCATTTTTCAAAATTTCTCTTGCCTTGTCCATTGTGAACTCGTCAGAGGTTATTACTTCTTCATCCGTACCACCAAAATTAATAATAGCCATTTTTTCTCCATTAATATTTATTTCTTAAATTAAACAATTTGATGACTAATTTTTACCAGACATCTTAACATAATCTATTTTGAACCCCTTGCAAGGGCAACACAACCAGTTCTTACAACTTCTTTTATACCAAAAGGCTTGAGTAAATTAAGCAAGGCCTCAAGCTTATCTTCATCAGCAGATACCTGAATTGTATAATGTTCAGGACCTGAATCAACAATTCTACATCTAAAAATATCAACAATTCTAAGCACTTCAGCTCTTACACTCGCTGTTGCATTAACTTTTATCATAGCGAGTTCCCTGCTTACAAACTTTTGATCTGTATAGTCAAGCACTTTTATAACATTGATAAGCTTGTGAAGCTGCTTTTTTATCTGTTCAACAATTGCCTTGTCACCTGTGGTAACCATTGTAAGTCTTGAAAGCCCGGGTTCACTTGTTTCAGCAACACAAAGACTGTCAATATTATAACCTCTTCCACTAAAAAGCCCTACTATTCTTGAAAGAACTCCTGGCTTATTTTCCACAAGAATTGATAAAATACTTTTTTCTTCCATATCTTAAACCTCCTGATTTATACCAAAAGCATCTTGGTAATTGGAGCTCCCGCAGGAACCATAGGATAAACGTTTTCTTCCCTGTCAACAACAAATTCCATGATAACAGGCCCTTCAGTTTCAAGACCTTTTTTAAGGGTTTCTTCCACCTCAGAAGGTTTTGTTGCTCTAAACCCTTTAGCTCCGTAAGCTTCAGCAAGTTTTACAAAATCCGGAGCATGTGACATATCAGTTCCTGAATAATTCTTGTTATAAAAAAGTCCCTGCCATTGTCTAACCATTCCAAGAAAACGGTTGTTTAAAATAACTATTTTTACAGGAAGATTATACTGAACAACTGTTGCAAGCTCCTGACTGTTCATCTGGATACTTCCATCTCCGGCAATATCTACAACAAGTGCATCAGGCTTTCCGGCCTGGGCTCCCATTGCTGCAGGAAAACCATAACCCATGGTTCCAAGACCGCCTGATGTAAGCCAGTGGTCAGGATTATTAAAATGATAATACTGGGCAGCCCACATCTGGTTTTGTCCAACTTCAGTTGCAATTATGGCATCGCCCTTGGTAATTTCAAAAAGTTTTTCAACAACATACTGAGGCTTGATAACTTCTTCATCCTGTTCATATTTAAGAGGAGTAGTGCTTTTCCAATCATCAATAGTATTCAACCATTTTTCTCTTTTTGGACAAATGGTTTCTTTGTCCTCTTTTTCAATCAGGCAATTCAATGCTTCAAGAGTTTCTTTGCAGTCTCCTACAATGGGAATTTCAACAGTTACGTTCTTATGAATAGAAGTAGGATCTATATCAATATGAACTATGGTGGACTTACTTGCAAATTCATCTGTTTTACCTGTAACCCTGTCATCAAAACGAACACCAACTGCAATCATAAGATCACTTTCTGAAATTGCCATGTTGGCCCTGTATGTTCCATGCATTCCAAGCATTCCAAGCCAGTTGTCATCAGTTCCGGGAAAAGTTCCAAGTCCCATTAAAGAAGTTGTAACAGGAATATTTGTAAGTTTTGCAAACTTTGTAAAAGCTTCGCTTGCCTGGCCTAGAGCAATGCCGCCACCACCGAAAATGATAGGTTTTTCAGCTTTTTTAATTAAATCAACAACCTTTTGAAGCTGTTTCATATTAGGCTTAAATGTTGGGTTATATGAAGGCATTGTTATTTCTTTAATATCTTTATAAAGAGTTTTTGCATTTGTAATATCTTTTGGAATATCAATTAAAACAGGACCAGGCCTTCCAGTTCTTGCAAGATAAAAAGCCTCTTTGATTGTATGCTCAAGATCATTAATATCTTTTACAAGATAATTATGTTTGGTACATGGCCTTGTAATTCCAACAATATCAACTTCCTGAAAAGCATCATTTCCTATAAGAGATGTGGGAACCTGTCCGGTAATTACAACCATTGGAATTGAGTCCATATAAGCTGTGGCAATCCCTGTAACAGTATTGGTTGCACCAGGACCTGAAGTTACCAATGCAACACCAACTTTTCTTGTCGCCCTTGCATATCCGTCAGCAGCATGAACAGCAGCCTGCTCATGTCTAACAAGAATATGTTTAATGTCAGTGTTTGTAAGCTCATGATAATAATCAATAACCGCACCGCCGGGATAACCGAAAATTGTATCAACTCCTTCGTCTTTAAGAGCTCTCCAAACAATTTGTGCTCCTGTTAACTCGTCCATGTTAACCATCCTTAAATTTGTTTATTTTAATTTAATCTTCCTTTAATACAGCACCAAAATTTGCAGATTTAACATTCCTGCTATAGCGTGCCATATACCCCTTTTTGATTTTTGGCTCAGGTTTTATGATTTTTAAAAGCCTGGCTTCAATTTCTTTTTGATCAACTTTTAATTCTATTTTTTTTAAAGGAATATCAATTGCAATAATATCTCCTTCATTTACAGCTGCAATAACTCCGCCTTGGCTTGCTTCCGGTGAAACATGACCAATTGCCGCTCCTCTGGTACCTCCGGAAAATCTTCCGTCTGTTATAAGAGCAACATCGGCATCAAGCCCCATTCCTGCAATTGAAGAAGTAGGAGTAAGCATTTCCCTCATTCCAGGGCCTCCCATGGGTCCTTCATACCTTATTACTATTACATCACCCTTGTTTATCTTATTGGTGAGAATTGCTTCAGTTGCTTCTTCTTCTGAATTAAAAACCCTTGCAGGTCCTTCATGTATCATCATTTCTTCTCTTACTGCAGACTGCTTTACAACACAGCCGTTTTCAGCAAGATTTCCAAACAATACAGCAAGACCTCCAACTTTATGATAAGGGTCTTTAACAGACCTTATAACATCACGATCTCTTACAACTGCACCTGCAATATTTTCACCAACAGTCTTTCCTGTTACTGTTAAAAGATCTGTGTTTATTACATTTATTTCTGACAACTCCTTGATTACCGCCTGAATTCCACCGGCCATATCAAGATCTTCAATATGATCTTTTCCTCCAGGACTCATTGAACAAATATGAGGAGTTTTTGAACTTATTTCATTAATCATGGAAAGATCCATTTGAACACCTGCTTCGTTGGCAATTGCAGGAAGATGTAAAACTGTATTTGTTGAACATCCAAGTGCCATATCAACTGCAAGAGCATTTTGAAATGACTTTTCTGTCATTATATCGGAAGGCTTTATATCTTTTTCTAAAAGTTCAAGAATTTTCTGGCCAGTCATTTTTGCAAGTCTTATTCTTCCAGCCATCACAGCAGGAATTGTCCCGTTTCCAGGAAGAGCCATTCCTATAGCTTCTGTAAGACAATTCATTGAGTTTGCTGTAAACATTCCTGAGCATGAGCCACAGGTTGGACAAGCTGAATCTTCAATTTCCAAAAGCTCAGCTTCTGTCATTGTATTGTTTCTTACAGCTCCAACAGCTTCAAAAACAGAAATAAGATCTATTTTTTCATTCTTTTTTACGGGATGTCTTCCCGCAAGCATTGCCCCTCCGCTTACAACAATTGCTGGAATATCAAGTCGTGCAGCTGCCATAAGCATCCCAGGTACAATTTTATCACAATTGGGAACAAGGACAATTGCATCAAAGGCATGGGCTTTTGCCATAATCTCAACTGAATCAGCAATGATTTCCCTGCTTCCAAGAGAATAGCTCATTCCAGTATGATTCATTGCTATTCCATCACAAACACCAATAGTTCCAAAGGAAAGAGGAAGCCCTCCAGCTGAATAAACACCTGCTTTTACTGCATCAACTATTTTATCAAGATGAACATGACCCGGCACTATATCACTTGCAGAATGAGCAATACCAATCATTGGTCTTCTTATTTCATCATCAGTATAACCCATTGACTTAAATAAAGCTCTATGTGGTGCTCTTTCAATCCCTTTTTTTGCATTATCACTTTTCATTTTTTCTCCTTGTATAAACAAAAAAACCGTTATCAGCCCCGGCTGATAACGGTTTTAAAATTTCTAATATCTACCATTATCAACCCGAGCAAGTATCCCTAAGGACGACTATGTCCATAATAATGATAATTGAAATCTGGTTAACATCTAATGGTAGTTTCTGAAACATTTCTAAACCCTCTTAATTATGACTTAAATTCTGTAGCAATATTAAATAAGCCTGTCAACAAAAAATCTTTTAAAAAACACAGTTTTTAACTGAAGGAAAACTCTCTTTTATACCGCTTCATGGTCAGCCTGCAACTTAATCTTGAAATACTCCTATATTTAATCAAATAAATTCAGATCGCTAATAATAAAAAACCCTGATTTCAGGCCAATAACTAAATAAGAAAGTCACCCTGACCTGTTGACTCAAGAACTGCCTGCCATAATTTTCCCTGGGGTTTAACATGCTTTCTTTTTCCAGCACAAAGTTCCATGGGAATATGAATAAATCTATTATTTATACATCCTACAAGCATATCAGTCCTTCCTGTCATTCCTGCATGAACAGCATCGCGAGCAAGAAAGCCACAAAAAACACTGTCATTGGAATTAGCAGGAAGACTTCTGATCATATAGCTTGGATCAATATATTTGATTGAATGGGGAATGTTTTTCTCACTTAAATAACTTTGGATATTTTCTTTAAGATAAAGCCCAATATCATGAAGCTTGGTGTTTCCTGATTTATCTTTGCCAGTATCCTCATTAAAAAACTCCTGCCCTGCTCCCTCAGCGGCTACAATTACAGCGTGTTTTCTTTCCTTTAATCTTTTTTCAATTGCAGGTAAAAGCCCCCCTTCTCCCTTGAGCTTAAATTTTACTTCAGGAATAAGAACAAAATTTGCATCCTGCTGGGCAAGGGAAGCCGAGGCAGCAATAAACCCAGAATATCTTCCCATAAGCTTTACAAGCCCAATACCATTTGGGAATCCAATTGCTTCGTTATGGGCTGCTCTTATTGCTCTTGCAGCTTCGGAAACAGCAGTATCAAACCCAAATGATCTTTCAGTAATTACAATGTCATTATCTATGGTTTTTGGAATTCCTATTATAGAAATTTTAAGATTTTTTTCTAAAATTCTAACTGCAAGTTTATGAGCAGCCTTTAAAGTTCCATCACCGCCAATCATAAAAAGAATCTGAATATTTAGTCTTTCAAGGCTGTCTATTATTTCATCAAGGTTTTGTTCTCCTCTTGATGAGCCAAGCATTGAACCTCCCTGATCCATTATTCTCTCAACCATTGGAGGGTTAAGTTCTAAAACATCATGTCCATAAGAAGGAATAAATCCTTGAAGACCGTGTTTGATTCCAAAAATCTTTTTTACACTGTACCTATAATGCAACCCTAAAACAATAGCTCGTATTATATCATTTAATCCCGGACAAAGCCCTCCGCATGTAACAACAGCACACCTTGTATTTACAGGATCAAAATAAATTTTTTTTCTGGGCCCTGCTGATTCAAAATATTTTGGAAAATCTTCATTATCATCCAAAAAATCCGGCTCATAAAAAATCTTTCTTTCGTTTGAAACAAAGTCTGAAAGCTTGGATTTATGCTGGCTGTAAATTGGAGACTCAAGTTTTGGTTTACCAAGTGTTTTTATTTCTATATTCATTTACCCACCTTGTAAAATTCTAAGTTTTAAATCTTTAAGCTTTAAAATCATTGCCCGCTAAATTTAAGTTCGCCTTTACCAAGAATATCATGGAGATGCAAAATTCCTACAACCTTGTTATCAAAATCAACAACTGGAAGAACAGTGATCTGATTTGTTTCCATAAGATTAAGGGAGTCATAAACAGGAGAACCCAAAAAAGCCAAAAGAGGCTTTTTTGTCATATATTCCTTTACAGAAATTTTAAAATCTATTTTTCTATCAACTATAAACCGTCTTATATCACCGTCTGTTAGAACTCCTGATAATTTATTATTTTTTTCAATTATAAAAACAGCCCCAAGATTTTTTTCGTCAAGAATTTCAAGGGCAACTCCTAGGTCAGACTCAATTGGAACAAGAGGAGTTTTTTCCATTGAATTCATAAGTTCTTCTACTTTCATGGAAAGCCTTTTACCAAGGAGACCCCCGGGATGAAATTTTTTAAAATCTTCTTTTTTAAATCCTTTTTTTAAAATCAATGCTGATGCAAGAGCATCTCCAGCACATAAAAGTGCAGTGGTACTTGAAGTGGGAGCAAGATTTAAAGGGCAGGCTTCTTTTTCTACTCCTGTATCAATAACCAAATCAGAGTTTTTGGCAAGGGTTGAGTTTTTGTTTCCTGTAAATGAAATTACAGGACAACCAGCTCTTTTCACCGAGGAAAGGACCATATTTAATTCTGTGGTTTCTCCGCTGTTTGAAAGCCCTATAAATATATCTTCTTTTTTTAAAATACCAAGATCTCCATGCATTGCTTCAACTGGATGAAGAAAGATTGAATAGGTTCCAGTTGAATTTAAAGTTGCAGAAATTTTTCTTCCAACAAGCCCTGATTTACCAATGCCTGAAATTACAACTTTTCCCTTGGAAAATGAAATTAACTCAACTGCCCTTACAAAATTTTCATCAATCTTGTCCCTGACAAATAAAAGAGACTCTGCCTCCTGGGTAAATATATATTTTATATCATCTACTATATTGTTCATTGAATTCTTCGCCTTTTTTAATTAAATAAAATAATTTATATATGACTTCAGATTAAAATATCAATCTATATATAAACTTCACACCTAAATTACAGTTTATCCAGCCAGAAAACTTATGGATTCAAAGCTTTGATCAAACAAATAAATCCTTAGTTAGATTGTAAATTTCACCTTTTATAAAAAATCTTCTAAGATTTTGGTTATATTTGAAATTGACACTTTATTTTATTTGATTTATAGAAGTAAAGTTTTTGTTTTGGAATTAAAATTTTTAAATTTAACACAGTCCTCAATTAAAAAAAGTTATATCAGGGAGTAAATAATGATTTGCACAACAACTCGTAATGGTGACGAATGCGTATTAATGACATCTAAAGGCTGTTCTTTTGAAGGTGGAACCTGTCTTCCTATTGCTGAACAATGCGAAGGATGCTCAAGGGTTAAAACATATGATGCTGGCAAATACTGTACTGCTTTTCCAGCTCCTGCAGAACAATGGAGACTTGGCAACTGCACCATGGCTACTCATATGGCAGTTCAAAAAGCCGTCGTTGACGGAAAAAAGAAAGTCAACCCGCTCAAAGCTTCAAAACGCCGTTAAAAATGAAAAAGCGGTTTTAAAACCGCTTTTTTCACTCTTTTTATACCATCGGCCAAAAACAATTAGATTGGATAATTGTTTTTTACTTTTCCTAAACTCAATTATCAGACGCTTAAATCCAGATTTTTAAGAGTTTTTTCAAATTTAGTTTTATATGGATTTATATATTGTTCTCTTGCCTCTTTTTTAGCATCAAGAACTTCAAGTAATTTATCAATACGTTCCTTTATATGTTCTCCAAGCTCACTAAAAATTGAACTTGAATTATTAATGGATTCTTTTCGTCTTGTATTAAGAGATTCTTTTAATTCTTCTATTCTTTCCTTAAAAATAGAAAAATAATCAGGTTTTTTAAAAGTTTCTGTCCCACCTTGATTTTGAAGACTTTTCAAATCACCATTGTTTTTATCAATTTCTTTTTCTTCATAATTATTAAGATCTGCCAGATCCATCTGGTATACATGGCCTGATTCACCAGTTTCCTTTAAAAAAAGTCCTGTTGATCTCAAAACAGCCTCTGTATTTCCCTTTGAATCTGTAATTGTGTGTGGGCTTTGGCTGTAACCAAGATAAATTGCCCCTATATTTGCGTCCAAAAGACCGCTTAGATAACCATCTTCACCGTCTGTACCCGGTCTCCAGATGGAAAGTTTTGAAAAAATATCATCATTTTCATCTATCCATCCATTGTTATCATCATCATAAGCTGCAAGATCAGCAAACCCATTTCCTGAAGAGGTTCCAAAAAGCTCTGTCCCATCATTTATCTTTCCATCTCCATTAATATCAAAAGCTAAAAAACCGCTTCCTTTTCCAGGGGCTTTTAATTTTTCTTTTACTCCGTCACTATTTAAATCAAAAGAAAAAAACTTGTCTGATAAAGACGGAGTTCCCTCTTCAAATTGAATTATAAGAGGATCAATAAGTTGATTCATTGAAATTTTGGCATTAACACTTTTTTCAGATACAAAATTTCTTTCCATGGAAAGATGCATCCCAAAACTGATTTCCCTGCCGTCTTCTGTTGTTACAAATCCCTTGGTATCAACTATTGTTTGTTCATTAATCTCCAATCTTTCTGTCTGGGAAAAAAGCACTTGGATTGAATTACCTGTATTAAAGTTTTGTGAAGGTCCTTGAAGTTCGGACATATTTACCAAAATATTTTCGCTTGTAAAATCAGCATTGACTCCTGAAACATGGGATACAATTTTTGAAACAAGGTTTTTATTAGGGTCTGTTACATTTAAGTTATTATCTGTTTTTCTTATTTCTGTTGTTTTATTGGATTGAGAAAAGGCTGAATTAAAATATTTTTGTTTTGCCTTAAAACTTATTTGGTTAGAGTCATCAAGACTTTTTTTATCCTGATCATTGAAAAAAATTCCCTTAATTTGAGAATTTCTTTGTGAAACACTTGAATATTGATGTTTTGACTCAAAGGAAACATCATAGGATGAAATCTTCATGGGTTTTTTCCTTCCCTGGCTTTTATCAATAACCGTCTTCCATGACAGTTTGATTTACTTTAGATTACTCTGAATTTTATTATCGTTATTTTTTGATAAAAGCTTTAGGAGTTTAATCTTTTTTAAGTTCAAGTTCTAAAGATTCAAGATATCCCCATCTTTCATAGAGAGCTTCATTTTTTTCCTGGGCTTTTTTTAAATCCTCACAAACTTTTATATAATCTTCAGTCTTTTTCATAAGTTCTGTATCTGAAGCCTTTATTTCAAGTTTGCTTATAAGCTCTTCATTTTCAAGAATTTTTTCTTCCATTGTGTCAAGTTCAAGCTGATATTTATAAGAAAGTTTCCTGGGCTTGTTATCCAACCTGTTTTTTCCTTGAGTTTTCTTTTTTTCCTTTTTTTCTGTTTTTTTCTCAGATTCAGCTAACTCTTCCTGCCATTGGCCAAGCTCATGATAAATTCCTAATTTTCCATGATTATTAATTCCAACATATTTTGAACCAATTGCTTTTGCAAAATACCTGTCATGGGTAACAGCGACAACGCATCCTTCAAAATTTAAAAGTGCATCTTCAAGCATTTCTATTGTTGGAATATCAAGATCATTTGTAGGCTCATCAAGAAAAATAAGATCACAAGGAGTTCTAATGAGATCAGCCATTAAAACTCTTGCCTGCTCGCCACCAGAAAGTGAATGTACTGGTTGATTTATCTGTTCTTTTGCAATCCCGAATTTTTTCAACCAGGAAATAATATGAAGTTTTCTATTTTTAACAATAACTGAGTCAGAGTCTGGAGCAAGAATTTCTTTTGGAGTTTTACTTTTATCAAGGAACGCTCTTTTTTGATCAAAGTAAATTATTTTCAAGTTTTCAACATGGTCAATTTTTCCCTTGTCAGGGAAACTTTGACCTGAAAGCATATCAACAAGAGTTGTTTTTCCGCTTCCATTAGCACCCAAAATAGAAACTCTATCGTTTCTTTGAAGAACAATTGAAAAATTATCAATAATTGTTTTTCCATTAAATGATTTGGAAATTTCCTTTGCACTTACAAGTCTTTTAGTTTTTCTACCTGTTGACTCAAACTCTATTTCAGGAGAAAGATTAACATTATCCCTTGATCTTGTTTGGGAAAGCTCATCTTTTAGCTCATAGGCTTTATCAATTCTAAACTTTGCTTTTGTAGTTCTTGCCTTTGGAGATCTTGAAAGCCAATCGTCTTCCCTTCTCATTTTATTTGCAAGAGAGAGAACCTTATCAGACTGATTCTGAAGAAACAGGTCTTTTTTATTTAAAAAAGTTTCAAAATTTCCCTCTACAATAAAGTGGGAACCTGGAAACACAGGTGAAATTTCAATTATTTTATCTGCGCAATTATTTAAAAATTCCCTATCATGGGTAACCGACATATAAGTAATACCAGAATTGTTGAGCATATTTTCAAGCCATTCTATTCCATTTAGATCAAGATGGTTTGTTGGCTCATCAAGAAGAAGAATATCAGGAAGCTGCATCATGGCACAGGTAAGGGCAAGTCTTTTTTTCATTCCCCCTGAAAAAAGCCCAACTTTTGTATCATCATATTCACTCATACCTGAAAGGCCTGTTACTTTTCTTATTTCGCCTTCTTTTCCAGGATTTTTTTCAAGAGATTTTTCTATTGAACTTGAAATAATATTTCCAACAATAAAAGAGTCTTCAAAATCAGGATCCTGGTCAAGATACTCGCAATTAAGACCTTTTACCCTATTTATTTCTCCATTATCAGGTGATACAAGCCCTGAAATAATTTTTAGAAGAGTTGATTTACCAGCTCCATTTGGTCCTATTATTCCAATTTTATCTCCCTTTTCTATTCCAAGGGAAAAATTTTCAAAAAGAAGTTCAAAACCATAGGTTTTTTCAATATTCAAAAGGTTCATAAGATAAGACATTTTTTATTCCTTGAGTACAAGCTTGGCAACAGCCTCTATATGATAAGTATGGGGAAACATGTCAACCGGCTGAATTTTTTTAAGTTCATATTTATCTTTTAAAATAGCACAATCCCTTGCCATTGTTGAAGGATTGCATGAAACATAAACAATTTTTTTGGGAGAAAGCTCCATTATTTTATTTACCACATCTTTGTGCATTCCAGCTCTTGGAGGATCGCATACTAAAACATCTGGAGTTTCATTTAGATCTTTTATAACATCTTTTAAGTCACCTGTAATAAATTCACAATTTGAAACATTATTGAACTGACAATTTTTTCTGGCATCTTTTATTGCAGACTCAACAATTTCTATTCCAAGAATTTTTTTTGCATATTTGGAAAGATAAATTGCAATGGAACCTGTTCCTGTATAAAGATCAAAAACAAATTCATCTCCTTTTAAATCTGCAAAATCTTTTACAAGATCATAAAGTTGTTTGGCACCTTTTGAATTGGTCTGAAAAAAGGAATTTGCTGAAATTGAAAACTCAAAATCACCAAGTTTTTCAATTATATGATCATTACCATGGATTAAAACCTCATAATCTCCCTGGCTGATAGAGGCTTTTTTTCCTGAAACATTATTTAAAACAGAGCTTATTTCAGGAAATTTACTGGTAAGAATATTGGAAAGTTTTTTTATTTCTTCAATATCTTCATACCCTGTAACAAAGTTTATCATAAAAGAATTATTAAATACCGAATGCCTGAGCATTAAAAAACGCCAAAAACCTTGATGGCTTCTTTCATCATAAACCTCATTTTCTGAATTCAGCATGAAACTTCTTACTTCCTCTAAAATTTCATTTCCTTTTTTGGGCTGAATAAAACAAGTTTCTATATCAACAATTTTTGAATAAAAACCTGGTACATGAAGTCCTATTCCACTTCCTTTTTCAATGGTTTTATCTTCAAGCTCTTGGGGGGTAAGCCATCTTGAGTTTGTAAATGAAAACTCCATTTTGTTTCTATAATGAAAAATCTCAGGAGAACCAAGAGCATCAAGAACCAATATATTCTCAAATTTTCCAATATGAGAAAAAGCTTCTTTCACATGGTTTGTTTTGTATTCAAGCTGATCTTTATAATCTAAAAACTGCCATCTGCATCCTCCGCAGGTTCCAAAATATTGGCACTTAGGTTCTATTCTTTTCAAAGAAGGCCTTAAAACTTCAATTGTCCTTGCTTCGGCAAATTGTTTTTTTCTTTTAAAAATCTTAGCCCTTACCAAATCTCCGGGAACAGCTCCTTCAACAAATACAACCATTCCTTCTATTTTCCCTATTCCCCGACCTCCGAATGCAAGATCTTCAATTTCCAAGTCATAAACGGTCTCTTTCTTTTTTCTACCCAAGTTTACTCTCCTGTAAGCTCATTATTTAAGACACTAAAAAACTAAACTTCTAATGTTTTTTTATCAAACTGTCTAAGTTTATAATTAAAAAACAATAAAAGTTAAAATATCTGTCAGATTTTATTTTTATGATCACCAAGATTAAAGAATAAGGGGCTTTGCCAGCTTCAATTTTATTTTTATTGGAAGCAAATATAATTGTTTTATCAAACCCGTTTTCCTAAAACTCCTTCCTTTAGGTGGGGGGATGTCAAAATTTGAAATCTATTCGTCATCAGGCAAAAACAATTAGTCAGGCAAAAGATCATAAAAATATCTCATGGTATCAGTTCTTGAAACAATTCCAAGAATTTCTCCGTCTTTTACCACGGGCAATCTTCCAATATCAAATTTAACCATGAATTTTGCCGCTTCCATAGGAGTTTTATCAGGCTCTATAGAAATGGGGTTATTACTCATAAATGCCTTTACAGGAGCATCCATTTGTTTTGGCTGTTTTACTTTCCTAAAATCTCTTCTTGAAATAACCCCAACAAGCTTATTTCCATCAACAACAGGAAGTCCTGTACATCCTTTTTCAACAAGAACTTCCTTTACTTTTCTCATTGATACAGTCTGGTCAACAGTGGTTACCGGATATGACATAAGATCTGCAATTTTTACTGAAGTAGCAGTGTTTCCGTCAAGACAATAAAGAAGCCTTTCCTTTATTTCCTCCACATTAACTCCTATAAGAAGAGCAGAACCTGCACCTGGGTGACCTCCTCCTCCAAGCCCTCTCATAATTTCACCAATATTTATATCTTCAATACCACTTCTTCCTATTATAAAAGTTCTATCCCTTTCCCTGTCTGTAAAAATTCCAAATGCTGCATCCACATTCATAATTTGCCTATACATACTTACTACCACTGAAAGATTTCCCACATGACCTTCAATATCTTTTGTATGAATGCCGATTTTATTACCTGACTTTCTGATTATGTCCGAATCTTTATCCTGGAGCATATCAAAAAGAACTTCTTTTTGCTTTTGTCCATATACAGAACGAAGAAAGTTGGCAAGCACACTTAGATCAGCTCCGTTTGAAAGCAGATATTCAGCAGCAGCAGCGTCTTTGGGTTTTGTTGACGGAAATGTAAGGTTTCCCGTGTCTTCATAAAGACCAAGAAGAAACAAGGTTGCCTGGATTGGGCTTATTTTTAAATCCCGTTTTTTAAATTCTTCGATAAAAAGAGAAATTGCGGCTCCGACATACTCTCGCTTTTCAAAGTCTCCGTAAATGTCTCCGGGCTGATGATGATCCCAGATATGAACTTTCAAATTACCCCTTTTATAAAGCTTTTTAAATTCCGGTTCAATTCTTCTCCATGAGCCTGTATCAACGATTATGAGCTCTTCTACTTCATTGAAATCAATTTCAGAAGGCTTGATCCCGTCAAATACATCCTTATGGATTGAGTAAAACGCTTTTACATTGGGATTCATTGTATTTGGAAAAGCAATAACGCTGTCTTCATAAAGGATAGACGCAGCTATAGCAGATGAAAATGCATCAAAATCTGCTGATTTATGGGTGGTGATAATTGTTTTCATTTGTTATCTCCGCTGTTTTCTATAAATTTTGTTGAATTACCTTTTATTTGTAAACTTATATCACCATTTGCTTCAATCAAGTTATTTTCAATTTTTTTAAGCTCTATTAAATATGCTTTTTCTATTTCAAACTTTCTAAGCTTGAATTTAAGATATACAAAATAAAAAAAGAATATAAATATAGATGAAAAAAGCAAAAAACAAATCAATGGGTATCGGGACACAGTATAAAGGAACCTGTCTACTGCAGAATTAAAAACAATGGGAAGTGCCCAGAGTAAAAAAGAAACTGCCAAAAGAAAAACACCTGAATAAAAGATATTAAGATTAAAAAACTTTGTTCTGATTTTAAACTTTGAGTCCTTTTGAAAAAAATCTGATTCAGTTTCTTTAAGTTGAGATTTTAACTCAGGATTAAAATAAGACAAAATCTTTAAAAAAAAGATAAAAATAAGAGAAAGGCCTACAGGAAGTGCAATACTTGCAAAAAACCACCCCCTTACAGGAAAAGGAACATTTTTTTCAACAAGGGTTATTTTAAAATTATCAAGACTTCCAAAATTATTTTCAAAATAATATTTATCAAAGGAATGAAGCCTCTCTCCATTTACCTCATATAAAAGCTCACCTGATTTATTTTTAACCTGAAGCCTTTTTTTATCACCTGAAATATTATAAGCAGTGATAAAAATAATAAATTCGCATAAAATTACAAAAATCAAGACTAAATTCATAATTTTTTTAATTTTCATAATTTTTCCCGATTTTTAATTAAATAAAAACGTTATATTTTTTTGATTTACTTGACAAACTTCTAATCTAAAACTAATTTTATAAATTTTCAATCTTGCCTTAATAAGAAAGAAAACTGAAATTTATTCAGTTTTATATTTTAAAATGTAAAAATTTTAATCCTTATAAAAATTTTATTTACAAATATGAAACTTTTTTTCAGGTTAAAATAAACCAGTTTTTTTAACATGCTCATTTACGGGGTAAAAATCAAATGAAAAAAGCAATTATTACTTCTCTTACCAATGACAGACCCGGAGTACTTGCATCAATAACAGCCTCCCTTTTTGGATCTGACTGCAATCTGCTTCAGGTAAGCCAAACAATACTTGGCAATGAATTTGCCGGAATTTTTATTGTTTCAATGCCTGAAAATCTTAGTGAGGAAAAACTTAGAAAAACCCTTGAAACTGATTTGAAAGGCGAAAATATAAATATTCAAGTCAAACCTTTGTCAAAATCAGTAAGCTTTGAAAAACCGTCCAATCCTTTTATAATCACAACTTTTGGGCCCGACAAAAAAGGGCTTGTTTCTGCTGTTACTGCTACAATTGCAAAAAACAATTCAAATATTACAAACTTAAGGGCAGTTTTTCTTGGTGGAGACAATCCAAAAGACAATCCCATGATTTATGAAATTAATATTCCAGAGTCTGAAAACTTAAAAACACTTTCAAAGGATCTAAATAAACTTGGTGAAAAGTTTTCTCTTGAAATAAATATTCAGCACAAAAATATTTTTGATAAAATTACAAAAATTTAATCGGAGTAAAAAAATGTTAAACGATCTTGAAATATATTCGGCTCTGGACATGCTTAACAATGCCAATCTTGATGTGAGAACTGTTACTTTGGGCATAAGCCTGTTTGACTGTGTAAGCCATGACCTGGAAAAATTTAAATCAAATATTAGAGAAAAAATAAATTTTTATGCAAAAGATCTTGTCTTAATATGTAATCAAATAGGTGAAAAGTACGGAATTGAAGTTGTAAATAAAAGAATATCCATCAGTCCTATTGCAATTGCAGGAGCACCTTTCAAAGAAGACGGAATGGTTGAAATTGCAAAAATTCTTGATGAAACAGCAAGAGAAGTGGGAGTGGATTTTATAGGAGGATTTTCAGCTCTGGTTGAAAAAGGAATGACTAAGTCTGACATGGCTCTTATAAAATCCATTCCAGAAGCATTGTCTTTAACAGAAAGAGTATGTGCTTCAATAAATGTTGCATCCACAAGAGAAGGAATAAATATGGATGCAATAAATCTCATGGCAAAAATAATTAAAAAAGCAGCAGAAAAATCAGCTGATAAAGACGGGCTTGCCTGTGCAAAAATCTGCGTTTTTGCAAACATTCCTCCTGATATTCCTTTTATGGCTGGTGCATACCTTGGAGTAGGCGAGCCTGATGCTGTTATTAATGTAGGGGTAAGTGGCCCTGGGGTTGTAAAAAATGAAATTGAATCAGCTCTTAGCATCAACAATCACGGACTTGATCTTGGAAAAGTTGCTGAACTTATCAAAACAACAGCCTGTAAGGTCACAAGGGTTGGAGAGCTGATTGGACGGGAAGTAGCCTCAGAACTTAAAATTCCCTTTGGAGTTTGTGATCTTTCCCTTGCTCCCACTCCAACTGTTGGAGACAGTGTGGGTGAGATTTTTCAAAGCCTCGGCCTTGAAAGCATAGGACTTCCAGGTTCAACAGCAGTTCTTGCTATGTTAAATGACGCTGTTAAAAAAGGAGGGGCCTTTGCAAGCTCCCATGTGGGCGGTTTAAGCGGAGCTTTTATTCCTGTAAGTGAAGATTTAAATATAGCAAAAGCTGCTGAGCTTGGACTTCTTACAATTGAAAAACTTGAAGCAATGACATCTGTATGTTCTGTAGGTCTTGATATGGTTGCCATTCCAGGAGACACTTCAGAAGAGGTTCTTGCTGGAATAATCGCTGATGAAATGGCAATTGGAATGATAAACAACAAAACAACAGCAACAAGAATCATTCCAGTTCCTGGAAAAGGTCCTGGAGACAAAGCACATTTTGGCGGACTTTTAGGCCATTGTTCAATCATCGACATTAAAAACAGAACTGGAAAAAATAATTTTGTAAAACTAGGCGGAAGAATTCCAGCTCCGATTCACAGTTTGAAAAACTGATTATGCCAATTGAATTTGCAAATATTGAAGTTCTTGAAACAGGTGATATTTTTTCACCTGTTTTCAATGATATATACTTTTCGCCTGCCGGCGGACAAATGGAATCACTTCATGTTTTTGCAGAACCAAACAACCTCCCTCAAAAATTTTTTAAAAAAAAGACTGTAAATATATTTGAGGCAGGTTTTGGAACAGGACTTAATTTTCTTTTAACCTTAAAACTTTTTTTACAATTTGCTCCGAAAAATTCACAATTAAATTATACTTCATTTGAAAAATATCCAATTTCACCTGAACAAATGGAAAAAATTCATAAACTTTTCATTCACTCAAGATTTGAATCCATAAACTTTTTAAACAAGTATAATAAAACTGATTTTAATAAAAATTATTCTAAATTTGCATTTTTTCAAAAAAAAGTTAATCTTAAGCTGATATTTGATGATTTAAAAAATATTAAATCATATTTGCCTGATATTTTTTTTGATGTCTGGTATCTTGATGGATTCAACCCTAAAGAAAACCCTGAAATGTGGAGTGATAGTTTTTTCAGATATATGAAAAATCATAGTTTTAAAAATGCCACTTTTTCAACTTTTTCAGCAGCCGGATTCGTAAGAAGAGGTCTTGAACAAAATGGATTTAAAGTTGATAGAATAAAAGGCTTTAACAGAAAAAAAGAAATGCTCAAAGGATTTAAAAAGCAAAACTTTGATTAAATCATCTAAACAATTAAAAATGATTTGTTTTATAACTTTATTCTAAAACAATCATCAGTCTGAAGTTTCATAATTTAAACCACTACAATTTTGCAAAAACATTAATTATCAATGGATTTTAAAGTGAGTATATTTGATTTGGAAAAACACAATGGTTCAAAATATCTTGCCCAGGATATCTCGGTTTTAAAAGGTCTTGATCCGGTAAAAAAAAGACCTGGAATGTATACAGACACATCAAGTCCAAATCACCTTGTTCAGGAAGTTATTGACAATAGTGTTGATGAGGCTGTTTCAGGTTATGCCAAGGAAATTTCAATAATTCTTCATTCAGACAATTCTGTTTCAGTTTCTGATGATGGAAGAGGAATGCCGGTGGACATTCATCCTGAAGAAAAAATTTCAGGGGTTGAATTGATAATGACAAAACTCCATGCCGGTGCAAAATTTTCCCAAAAAACATACAAATATTCAGGCGGACTTCATGGAGTGGGAGTTTCTGTTGTAAATGCCCTTTCAAAAAGGCTTGAAATCATTGTCAAAAGAGATGAAAAAAAACACTTAATTGCCTTTGAAAACGGATTCAAAGTTTCTGAACTTGAGGTTATTGAAGAAAACATAAAAAAAACAGGAACTTCAATAAAATTTTATCCAGACGGATCTTATTTTGACAGCCCTTCATTCAATCTTTCTTCCTTAAAACATTCAATAAGAGCCAAGGCTATTTTATGCCCAGGACTTAAAATGAATTTTTTAGATGAAAAAACCAATGAATCCATTTCCTGGCAATATTCGGAAGGGATAAATGAATATTTTGAAAATGAGCTTAAGGAAACTCAGGAAGAAGCTGTACCTGAAATTCCATTCCATTCAAAATTTGCTGAAGATGAATTTGAAATGGAAACAGTTATTGCCTGGACTTTTGAAAGCCCTCCAACTATTTATGAAAGTTATGTCAACCTTATTCCCACCCCCCTTGGTGGAACCCATGTAAACGGCCTCCGAACAGGACTTTTGCATGCCTTGAAAGAATTTTGTGATTTAAGAAATATAATACCAAAAGGGATAAGACTTTCTGCTGAAGATCTGTGGAGAGACTGCAACTATATTATTTCTTTTAAAATGGATGATCCCCAGTTTTCAGGTCAAACAAAGGAAAGGCTTTCATCAAGAAGTGCAGGAACAACTGTTTCTTCATTAATAAAAGATTCCTTCAGCCTTTACCTTAATCAGCATCCTGAAGCAGGAAGCTTTATTGCCGAAGCAGTGATAAACAACGCAAAAAAACGCCTTAACTCAGCTAAAAAAGTTGAAAGAAAAAAATATAGAACAGGCCCTGCCCTTCCTGGCAAACTTGCAGACTGCACCTCACAAGACACTGGAATTTCAGAACTTTTCCTTGTGGAAGGCGATTCTGCAGGAGGGTCTGCCAAACAGGCAAGGGACAGAAACTACCAGGCAATCCTTCCTTTACGGGGTAAAATCTTAAATACCTGGGAAGTTGATTCATCCCAGGTGTTAAATTCAAAGGAAATAAACGATATTTCCATTGCAATAGGAGTGGAACCCGGATCAGATGATATTTCAGGATTAAGATATGGAAAAATATGTATTCTTGCCGATGCAGATTCAGACGGGCTTCATATTGCAACCCTTATTGCTGCATTATTTATTAAACATTTTCATCAGGTTGCTAAAAAAGGGCATCTGTTTCTTGCTGTTCCCCCGCTTTTTAGAATAGATATTGGAAAAGAAACCCATTATGCAATAGACAGATCAGAAAGAGATCTTATTTTAAAAAAACATAAAAACTCTAAAAAAAAGATTTCCATTGTAAGATTCAAAGGACTTGGAGAAATGAACCCTCCCCAACTAAGAGAAACCACAATGGATCCTTCAACAAGAAAGCTTGTTCAGCTTAACCTCCCAGATGATGAAACCATATTCAAATTAATGGATATGCTTTTATCTAAAAAAAGAGCAAAAGACAGAAAAACCTGGCTTACGGAAAAAGGAGATCAGACTGAAATCATATGAACAGAGATTTAATGAACGAAGAAAAAAGACTTATCACAGAGTTTGCTGAAGAAGCCTACCTTGAATACGCAATGTATGTAATCATGGACAGAGCTCTTCCAAGAATTTCAGACGGACTCAAGCCTGTCCAAAGAAGAATTGTATATGCAATGAGTGAGCTTGGGCTTTCCCATACATCCACCTATAAAAAATCAGCAAGAACTGTAGGTGATGTTCTTGGAAAATTCCATCCACACGGAGACAGTGCCTGCTATGAGGCAATGGTTAATCTTGCCCAGGCTTTTTCAATAAGATACCCTCTTATTGACGGACAGGGGAACTGGGGCTCCCAGGATGATCCCAAATCTTTTGCAGCAATGAGATATACTGAATCAAAAATGACAAAATATTCCTCCATTCTTTTGTCTGAACTTTCACTTGGAACTGTTGACTGGGGCCCAAACTTTGACGGAACTTTGAAAGAACCCCTTGTTCTGCCTTCAAGACTTCCCAATATAATAATAAATGGTTCATCAGGTATTGCCGTGGGCATGTCAACTGACATTCCCTCTCACAATCTTCGCGAATCAGCAGATGCATGCATTAAACTTCTTGATTTTCCACAAACAAGTATTGAAGACTTGATGGAGATAATAAAAGGCCCTGATTTTGCCTGCGGCGGAGAGATTATAACACCAAAACAAGACATTCTTGATATTTACAAATCAGGCACAGGCACAGTAAAAGTAAGGGGAACATTCAGGGTTGAAAACAATGAAATAATTATAGACTCAATTCCTCCTTATGTTTCGGTCTCAAAGCTTATTGAAGATATTGGCTCACAAATGGCTGAAAAAAAACTGCCCATGGTAAGTGATTTAAGAGATGAGTCAGACCATGAAGATCCTTTAAGAATTGTAATAACTCCAAAATCAAAGCAGATAAATACAGCTCAGCTAATGGATCATCTTTTTGCAACAACAGATCTTGAAAAAACACATAGAATAAATCTTAACTATATTGGTAACAATAATAAGCCTCAGGTCACCAGCATAAAAGAACTTCTTGAAGAATGGCTTGAATTTCGCAAAATCACAGTAACAAGAAGGCTTAATTCAAGACTTGATAAAATAAATGAAAGACTTCATATACTTGAAGGCCTTAAAATTGCTTATCTTGATTTGGACGAGGTTATAAGAATAGTAAGAAAAGAAGATAAACCTAAAAAAGAATTAATGAAAAAATTCCTTTTATCTGAAATCCAGGCTGAAGCAATTTTAAATATAAGGCTTAGAGCGCTTGCAAAAATTGAAGAAGAAAAAATTCTTCTTGAATATAGTCAGCTAAATAAAGAAAAAAATGAAATTGAACTTATTTTAAATGATTATAAGCTTTTAAAAAAACTTATAAAAAAAGAAATAAAAGAAGCAAGGAAAGAGTTTGGTGATAAAAGAAAAACAAAGATTGTAGAAAAAAAAGCAGCAAAACCTCTTCCAAAAAGGGAAATTATCCAATCAGAGCCAATTACTGTTGTTTTGTCTGAAGAAAACTGGATAAGAGCTGCAAAAGGCCATGAAATAGATCCAACCTCACTTTCATATAAATCCGGCGACAAATTTAAGTTTTTAAATCTTACAAAAAACACATTGAAATCTGTGTTTATAGACAGTGAAGGAAAAGCCTATTCCCTTGACAACCATAATCTCCCAAGTGCAAGAAGCCATGGAGAGCCTTTAAGTTCAAGGCTTAATCTCCCAGATCAGATAAATATAACTTCAATGAGCTCAGCTGAACCAGAATCAAAATTTATTTTTGCAAGCGATTCAGGATATGGATTTATATCTGAATTTTCCAATGCTGTTTCAAAAAACAAAAAGGGTAAAAACTTCCTCACTGTTCCAAAAAATTCTATCCCGCTTAAACCTCTTAAAATTGGTGAAATAGAAAACCAGCTGATTGCAGCTGTAACCCTTGAAGGCCGGCTTCTTATTTTTGAAGCAAAAGAACTTCCAGAACTTGCAAGAGGAAAAGGAAACCAGATAATTAGAATTGTAAAAAAAGATTTTGAAAACAACAGGGACAGACTGATAATTCTTCATTTAATGGATAAAGAAAATGGGTTTATTATTCATTCAGGTAAACGTATTTTAAATATAACAACCAATATGATTGAAGACTTTGCAGGAAAAAGAGGAAATAGAGGAAAAATTCTCCCAAGAGGCTTTAGAAAAGTCCAAAAACTTGTAAATAAAGATGATTAAAAAGCAAGATTTAATGGCTTATTTAAAGGAAATATTTTAATACTTAATTTTCAAATTAAGCAATAGCTTAGTTTTGCCATTGTTTTTAGTTTTTGATGAAAGGGCTTAGTTTTCTATGACAGATAAACTGGAAGGTAAAATTTCAGGAATAAACCTGACAAATTTTCTTCAGATAGTTCAGATGGAAAAGCCTACAGTTAAACTTCTTATAGCAAGAGGAAATAAAGAAGGAGCTCTTTATATTGAAAACGGTGAAATAATTGACGCTGAAACAAAATCAGGGCTCAAACATCTTGAGGCAGCATATGAAATAATTTCATGGGACAATTCCTCCATTGAGCTTAAAAAGACCATCTCCGATAAAAAAAGAATAATAAAAATGCCCCTGATGAATATTTTGATGGAGGCACTGAGACTAAAAGATGAAAAAAAGATCTCTCCCCAAGAAGAAGAAATAGATGAACTTGAAATAAAATTCGAAGAAGAAAGTGAAATCTTAAGTAAAGACTTCCAGGCTGAGTTGCCTGAAGATTTCTCGCCTGATACTCTAGATGAATCAGATGAAATATCTTTTCCTGATTCAGAAGAAAGCTTTGATGAGCTTGATTCTATAAATTTTGGCCAAGAAAGCTTTGACCCTGTTTCAAAAGACAAATCAGCCCAAAAAAACCTTGAAGATCATCTTGAAACAAGCCAGGAAAAAACAGACCCTCAAAACCAGAAAAACACTCTTGATAATTACGATATCGGTATTGAACTTGAAAATGAATCTTCTTTAAGTGAGTTTACAGATCAAATTGTCCTTCCCGAATTAAAAAACAAAAAACAACCAAAAAAAATTAAAAAAGCAACTCCTTCCATAGAAGATTTTATTGAAAAAAAATTCCCATGGAAAAAAATTATTATTGGTTTTCTTTTTGCCTTAATTTCTATTTCCATTTCAGTTACGGGCTATATTTATATTAATAACAAAAAAATTGAAAAAATTTATTTGTCTGTCCTAACCGACCTTGACAAAATGGATTATGAAGATCAAAAAATAAACCTTTTAAAAGCATTTATTTCAACCTACCCTAAATCAAACCCAACTGAAAAAGCAAAAATCAGACTAAACACTATTTTAAAACGTACTCAAAAAGAGTCTTTTGAGCTGATGATCCAAAAAATAAACCAAACTCCAGTTGATGATGAATATAAAGAAAGAGCCTCTAGATTTTACCTAAACTTCCTCCAAAGATTTCCTGAAGGAAAATATTCAGAAAAAACAAAAGAACTTTTAAATAATATTCCTGAAATAATTAAAAACTATGAATTTGAAAAACTTCAAGCAATACCTGATTCTGAAACAGAGAAAAAAATTTTTGAGCTTGAAAACTTCAAAATAAAATACCCCGAAACAAAGATTGAGGAACTAACACAAATTAAAAACAAAGCAGGAAATTATTATTTAACATCCATTGAAATTGAAGTAGAAAAAGTTGATTCTCTTGAAAAATTTGAAAAAGTGAAGAAAAAAATTGAAACCTTTAATAAACTTTTCCCAATGCATCCACATAAATACAAAACTTCAAGACTTTTAAGAACCCTTGAAGAAGAAAAATGGGCTCAAGTTCTTTTAAAATATGCAAAAGACAGCTCAGCTTCCATTGAAAAAGAAAAAGAGTTCCTAAAAAATTATATACAAAACAATAATAAATATAAAATAGTTAATGCTGCAAACACAAGAATACGAGAAATTGACTATATTTTAAATGAAAAACAAAAATTTGAAAATTTAATGACTTATTCTTCAAATTCAAACTACTCTCTTGAAAACAGAATAAACAGATTAAAAGCCTATATTCATTCTGATACTTTACCCGAATACAAAAAAGCATCTGAACAAAAACTAAATCAGCTTAAAAAGCTTGATTTAAGTGCTCAAAAATCAGTTGAAAAAACAAAAACAATTCAAGACAAAAAAATAACTGAGACAAAAAACATAAATGAAATGATAAAAGAATCCTTTTCAAAAGCTAGTTTTGTAAGAAAAAAACTTGCTGACTCTTCAAGATTTTTCATCTATGGGAACTTTTCTTTTAAAGATAACCTTACAGGTAAAACCTGGCTGATTATTGATTCTGACGATTTTTCAGATAAAAAATGCTATTTCTTTAAAGATGCTCAGGAAGCAGTGAAACAAATAAATATTGATGAATTTTCAGACTGGAGACTTCCAAGTGAACAAGAACTTTTAAGTCTTTTTAAAAATAAACCTTTTTTCCCCATAGAAAAAAACAAATGGTACTGGTCTAAAGATGTGTTTGAAAAAGGATTTAACACTTATTCTGCAGTTATAACAGACAATCAAAGTGAACAACGAGAAAAACTTAATAAAGATATTTTCTATGATTGTGGAATTTTTAAAGCCATAAGACCTTAATTTATGTCAAATTTTAAAAAAGCCCAAAAAGAAATAAGAAGCCTTGAAAACAAAAAAATGGCAAATCATTTAAAAAGGTTTTTCAAAACTCAAAAAGGAAGTTACGGTGAAAAGGATCTATTCCTTGGGGTAAAAGTTCCTGAGTTAAGAAAAATTCAAAAAAATTTTCCTTTAAACCTGGAAGAAACCGGGCTTTTTTTAAAATCCCCTTTTCATGAAGAACGATATTTTGCACTTATTAATCTTGTCAACCTGTATGAAAAAGCAAACAAAAAAGAAAAATCATTTATTGTTAATAAAATTTACCTTAAAAACACCGAATATATAAACAATTGGGATTTAACAGATTTATCAGCTCCAAAAATAACAGGAAATTATTTTTTAAAAATCAACTACAAAAACAAAGATATTCTAAAATCAATGGCTTTTTCCAATTATCTTTTTGACAGAAGAATTGCCATTGTTTCAACTCTTTACTTTATTAAGCACAATTATTTGGATTTTCCCCTTGAAATAAGCAAACTTCTCTTAAAAGATGAAGAAGACCTTATTAACAAAGCTGTTGGATGGATTTTAAGGGAAGTAGGAAAAAAAGACGATAGAAAACTTATAGAGTTTCTTAGAAACAATTATTCTAATCTTAAAAGAGTTACTTTAAGGTATGCCATTGAAAAATTTAAAAAAAATAAAAGGACCGATTTTCTTAAGGGTATTTTTTAACTTATTGATTTTGGTGTTTATTTCATTTAAAACTTTGGCATTTTCATCTGATTTAATTTATTTTGCATCCTTTGAAGAAAAAACCTCAAACGGAAAAACAATTTCTTCCCAGCTTTATTTAAATCCTGTAAGAAAATCTCTTACAAACACTAAGTTCAGCAATTTTTCCTGGGATATAATCATAGAAAACAAATTAAAGAAAAAAGAAATAATGGAAAATGGAATTAAAGCCTTTCTTTTAAAAAACGGAAAACTTTCCATTGAATCATATTCACAAAAAAGCGGTTCCAAACTTGATGATACTGTCTTTGCTTATTTTGAAGGATATTTTAAAAACAATATAGAAGTTATAAAAGTTGAAAAAATTGAAAATTCTACAAAAACAAAGGTATACTTTAAAGCAATGTATTCCCCCTTGTCTTATCCAGATAATTGGAGCAGAATAATTTTAAAAGATAAAATTCAATCCGAGTTTAAATATTTTAAATCATTTTTTTATTAAAGGTGTTTAATGAAAGCAATAATTCAAAGAACAAATTATTCAAAGGTTGAAGTTGAAGACAAAATAATAGGAGAAATAAAAAAAGGACTTCTTGTTTTTCTTGGAGTAACCCATGAAGACAGCGAAAAAGAAGCTGATTATCTTGCAGATAAAATTATTAATTTAAGAATATTTTCTGATAATGAAGATAAAATGAATTTAAGTCTTTTGGACATTAAAGGAGAAATTCTTGTTGTCTCCCAGTTTACTCTATATGCAGACACAAAAAAAGGACGAAGGCCTTCATTTGTAAAAGCCGCCAAACCTGAAAAAGCAGAAAGACTTTACAATTATTTTATAGAAAAACTCAAAGGAAAAGGAATTAAGCCCCAAACCGGTAAATTCCAGGAAACAATGAATGTTTCTCTTTTAAACAACGGACCTGTAACCATAATTGTTGATACTGATGATTAAAAAAATTTTAACAATTCTAATTATCCTTTGTTTTCCTGCCAATTTATATTGTGCACAAAGATCTATTGTTTTATTTGATCCTGAAAAAAACAAAGCCCTTTATTTTGAAAACATTGAAAAAGAACTTATTCCAGCTTCTACAATCAAGGTGCTTACAGCCCTTATTTCCATTGAAAAACTTGGGCTGGATTATAGATTTTCGACAAAAGCCTATATAGATGAAAAAAACAATCTTTATATAAAAGGATTTGGAGATCCCCTTTTTATTTCTGAGCAAATTAAAAAGTTTTCCAAAAAAATTTCCAAAAAATCCCATTCAAAAGAATTTAATGATCTTATAATAGATCAAAGTTTTTTTTCTCAATTATCAATCAATTTTAAAGGAACAAAAACATTTTCTAAAAATACATACGATTCTCCAAACAATGCTCTTGCTGCAAACTTTAATTCTGTTTGTTTTAAAAAAAAAGATAATATCTTTATTTCATGCGAAAAAGAAACTCCACTTTTAAAAGAAGTATTGTTTCTTATTGAAAAAACAGGCCTTAACAAAGGAAGAATCCCCTTATCCGCTATTAATAATGCAAACCTTTTATATCCAGCTCAGCTGATCAAATACTTTCTTGAAAATGAAGGTATAAGTTTTAATGGAAAAATAAGACTGATAAATAGTAAGGACAAAAATGATTTAAAAGAAATAGTTGATTTCAAATCAGACTTTACCTTAAAAGATATAATTGAAAAAATGCTCTTTTATTCCAACAATTTTATTGCCAACCAGCTTTTCATGTGCATAGGCGCTGATAAAAACGGAGCTGACATTGAAAAATCAGTTAATTATTATAAAAATTATTTAGACCAAAATCAAATTACAGCAAATATTATCGAAGGAAGCGGGATTTCCCGGGAAAATAAAATTTCAGCCAAAAACATGGTCACAATTTTAAACCAATTCAAACCTTATTATTTATTGATGAAAAAAGACGGAAACGGAAATTTTTATAAAACAGGAACTCTTACAGGAGTAAAAAACATCTGCGGCTATTACCTTGACAATGAAAATAAAATTTTTATTTATTCAATTTTTCTAAATGAATCTGACAAAAATCCTTTTAATGAGTTTTCTTTTTTAAAAGACAAAATTAAAAATGACTTCTAATCCATGAAAAATATTATTTTAATTTCAATTTTTTCTTTTTTTAGCTTTTCCTCTGTTTTTGGAGAAGAAGCCAATTGGTTTCATCCTCCTGAGTACCCCAACGGACTTTATCTTGAAGTTGGAGGTGGAAAAAAGTCAGACTCTTCTTCATGGATAGAACTTGGAATGCTTGGCTCACCTTCAGATTTTATTGAATACAGGGCATCATTCAGTCACCTGGGAATTAAAAAAAACAATGACAAAAATTATTTTACAGGACTTAACTTAGGCACAAGAATAAAATATTCCTCTTTTATCACTCCTTTTTTGGGTGTTGGTGTTTTTGCAGGTTATTTGCTTGAAACCAATGAAGATGATGAAGATGACGAACAAAAAAAAACTGGAATATATTATAAAAATGATGAAAAAAAAGAATATCTTGATGATATAATTTATTGTTTTTATCCTGAGGCAGGATTTTATTTTCAGTTTAAAAACAATTCCAAAATCTACCTGTCTTCAAAATACATGATTACAAGTGAAAAAATAGACGATTTCTTTTTATTTACAATTGGATTTTCATTTACTTATGAATAATTAGTGCTGAACTAAAACTGATTTTTGTTAAACTTTAAAGTCAGATTTAAAATTAATTCTTAAACTTTCCAAATATTCAGTTTAAATTAGATACAAATTTTGTATTTTTACCAAAATAAAATTTACAACAATAAAAAAAGAATCCCAAATGAATCAAAATAAAGATTTAATCCTTGATGAAAAAACACTTTTAGCTCTTATTAAAGAAAAAAAATCTAGAGAAATAGAGTTTTTTTTCGATAATCTATCATCCTTTGAAACCGGAAGATTTTTTTCAAGACTTGATTCAGAAGAAAAGCAAGTTGTTTTAAAAACTCTTTCATTTGAAAAAGCTGCTAACCTTATAGAATTGATTCCTGAAACTGTTGCGGCTGAAATTCTTGAAGAGATGGACCCAAAGGATGCTGCACCAATAGTAAGCCTAATTGAAAGCAATCAAAGAGCCGATATAGTTTCAGAAATTGATCATAGTGCTGCAAATTCAATCATTCATGAAATGGATCCTGAAGAAGCAAACGATCTTAAGTTTCTTTCAGGATACTCTCCGTTCGTTGCCGGCGGTCTTATGATCACCGAATATCTCTGGCATTATGAGTCTGAAAAAGTATCTGATATTATAAATGATTTAAGAACAAATCAAAAAATATACTCTGATTTTGATGTTCAGTATGTGTATGTTGTAAATAGTGACAAAATTCTTACAGGTGTTTTAAGATTAAGAGATCTTCTTGTATCTCCGGGAATAAAAACCGCAAAAGATATAATGATAAACAACCCAGTTAAAATTGACCACAACACTCCTCTTGCCGAGCTTGATGATTTTTTTGAAAAAACAGGCTTTATAGGTGCTCCTGTAGTTGATTCTAAAGGAAAACTTATTGGAGTCATAAAAGAATCGGATGTTGATGAAGCTCTCATTGATAAAAACGATGAAACCTATCTTAAAACACATGGTATCATAGGCGGTGAAGAACTACGTTCCATGCCTTTATTTAAAAGAACCACAAGAAGATTTTCATGGCTTTTGGTTAATATTTTTTTCAATATCATTGCTGCCGGAGTAATTACTGCATACGAAGACACCTTAGCCCAGGTAATAGCTCTTGCAGTTTTTCTTCCAATTATTTCAGATATGAGTGGAAATACAGGCACTCAGGCTCTTGCAGTATCGCTTAGAGAACTGGATCTTGGTCTTATTAAGCCCAGGGAAATCTTTAGAGTCTGGCGTCAGGAAGTATTGCTTGGTGTTATTAACGGAGCTGCTCTTGGAGTTGTTCTTGGAGGAGCCGCCTATCTTTGGAAACAAAATCTATACCTTGGTCTTGTAATTGCCTCGGCAATGTCTTTAAACTCTATTATTGCTGTTTCACTTGGAGGAACAATCCCTCTTTTTTTTAAACTTATCAAGGTTGATCCAGCCCTTGCATCCGGGCCGGTTCTTACAACAATAACCGATATGTGCGGTTTTTTTCTTGTTTTAAGTTTTGCTACTGCAATGCTTTCATATCTTACCTGAAAAGTTTTTTAATCAGACTGAAAAGCTTTTATCTTTTTTTCAATAATTTTTACAATTAAAAGAAATTAGCAAAAGGGCAAAATTCAAAAATTTCATTAAACTTTTAAAAATTATCAGGATTTTTGTCTTTGAGCATCAATGCCTGAACTTGATATATATGCATAGGCACTGTGATTATGAATTGATTCAAAATTTTCTACACTTACTTCAAACCACAAAATATTTTTATCTTCATAAAGTTTTAAGGCTACATCCCTTGCAATATCTTCAACAAACTTAGGGTTTTTATATGCCCGTTCTGTTACTTCTTTTTCATCGACTCTTTTTAAAACAGAATAAAGTTCACATGAACTTGAATCTTCACAAATTTTAATTAAATCTTCCATCCAGATGAATTTTTTAAAACGAACACCAATAGTTATAATTCCTCTTTGATTGTGTGCTCCCCCATCACTGATTTCTTTTGAGCAGGGACAAAGGGAGGATATAGGAACCTCAACCTGAGAAACAATATCTATTTTGCCATTAACATCGCTTTGACCTGTGATTTTACAAGAATAGTCCATTAAGCCGGAAACTCCTGTAACAGGAGCATTTTTCTTAACAAAATAAGGGAATTCTATTTCAATATGAGAAGACTTTGCATTAAGTGAAGACTTCATCTTTCCAAGTATTTCAGAAAACGCCTCATAGGACAATTCCTGTCTGAACATATTGAGCATTTCCACAAACCTGCTCATATGGGTTCCCTTTGTATGATGGGGTAAATCCACATACATATTTATGTTTGCAACTGTTTGCTGATATTTGTTTTCTTTATCCTGAACTGTGACAGGATATCTAAGATTTTTTATTCCCACTTTATCTATGGGAATATTTCTATAGTCTTTTTCTTTTTGCACATCCTTCATCACAATACCCTATAAAAGATAATCAGGTGAAACATGAGACATTGACCTGAATATATTTTCCTTTACACGCTCATTCTTTCCATAAAGAGTTTTTAAAAAAACTTTCATTTCATCCCTTTTAGAAACTCCTGCCGAAGGACATTTGTTTTCAAAAACAGGGATACCAGAACTTTTTATAAAACTTGAAACAAGATTTTCATCGACAAGACAAAGAGGTCTTATAACCCTAAACTTCCCCTTGAACATCTCCTGGTTTGGAACCATAGTTCCAAGACTTCCTTTGTAGCACATATTTAAAAAAAGAGTGGCTATAAGATCGTCTTTTGTATGGCCAAATGCAATTTTATTGCATCCAAATTCAGCGGCAAGCTCAAAAAGCCTTTTTCTTCTATTCCATGAACACAAAAAACAAGGACTTTTATTTATATTATCAAGCCCATGGGCCATTACACCAAAATCTGTATATTCAAGATGAATACTGATATCATTTTCATTTAAAAAATTTTTAACTTCCTCAGCAGATCCATCATCAAAACCTGGATCAATATGTACAGGAACTATTTCAAAATCAACAGGGATCCAGTCTTTTCTGTCGTTCAAGCAGGCTAAAAGAGTCATTGAGTCTTTGCCCCCTGAAACAGCAAGAAGAACTTTATCTTTGTCATTTAAAAGATTAAATTTGATACAGGCTTTACCAATAAGCTTGTTCAAACGAAAATATTTTTTATTTCTGTCTAAAAAATATTTTTTATTCAGAACCGCCATCAGAGTCCCTGACGACTTTACCTGCAGCTATCTCACGTAAAGCCATAACAACATCCTCATTCTTAGCTCTTTGAACAAGATACTCAGAGCCTTCTCTTAACTGCCTGACCCTTGCAGCAGCCAAATGAACAAGTTCAAAGCGGTTTTTTACCTTTACCAAACAGTCTTCAACTGTAATTCTTGCCATTTTTACTCCCATTGTTTTTTATTCAGTTTCAAAACTAAAATTTTATTTAATCAGATTTTAAATTTAAATCCAAAATTATTTCCAAATTTAAATTTTCCACTTGAGTTTAAATAAAACTATAATTCCGGTAGTTATTGATTTTAGAGTATTTCAACTATTTCGTATATTCTTTTACCACCAGGAGCCTGAAAAGTCACTTCATCCCCTGGAACTTTTCCTAAAATCCCTTTACCAAGAGGAGAGGTAACTGAAATTTTACCTTTATCTATATCGGATTCATCGGGCCCTACAAGCTGATATTTGACTTCTTCGCCTGTGTCAATATTTTCAAGAAGAATTATTGCTCCAAAAACAACTTTATCTTTAGAAAGTTTGGACGGATCAATAACATCTGCATTTGCAAGTTTATATTCAAGTTCATTTATCCTGCCCTGAATAAAGGATTGTCTTTCCTTTGCTGCATCATATTCCGCATTTTCCGAAAGATCACCATGAGCTCTTGCAGTTTCAATAGCTTCAATGTTTTTAGGTCTTTCAACAGTTTTAAGACTTTGCAGCTCGTTCTTTAAAACCTCGAAACCCTCTTTAGTGATCGGAATTCTTTCCACGTTTTACCCTCCTTGATAAAATAAAAAGAGACCATGTTTTCAACGGTCTCTTTAACAAAAACAATCTTTAATAGTGATTACAAATAAGACTCTGCCAGTAATTCAGCAATCTGAACTGTGTTTGTTGCAGCACCTTTTCTTATATTATCAGCAACTATCCACATATTTAACCCATTTTCAATGGATTCATCCTGCCTTAACCTCCCAACAAAAACAAAATCCTTACCAGCCGCATCCAAGGCGAGAGGATAAACATTTTCCTTTGGATTATCAAGAACTTTTATGCCTTTTGAACTTTCAAGAAGTTTTTTTACCTTTGAAATATCTGCATGTGTTATGGTTTCCAAATTCACAGATTCAGAATGCCCGTAAAACACAGGAACTCTTACTGTGGTCGCAGTAACTCCAATTTTATTATCACCAAATATTTTTCTGGTTTCATTAACCATTTTCATCTCTTCTTTTGTATACCCACTCTCTAAAAAATCATCTATATGAGGTATACAATTAAATGCAATATCATGGGGGTAAACTTTTCTTTTATAATCAAGGGAGTCTAATTTAGCCCTTGTTTCATCTAAAAGTTCATCTATTGCTTTTTTCCCGCTTCCAGAAACTGCCTGATATGTAGAAACAACAATTCTTTTTATTCCAAACTCCTTGTAAATAGGAGCTAAAGCCACAACCATCTGAATAGTTGAGCAGTTTGGATTTGCAATAATGCCTTTGGCTTTATATCCAGCCACAGCCTGAGGGTTTGCCTCGGGCACAACAAGAGGAACCTCAGGATCCATTCTCCAGGCACTTGAGTTATCCACCACAACTGCTCCAGCCTGAGCTGCTATTGGAGCAAATTCAAGGCTGATTCCTCCTCCTGCTGAAAAAAGAGCTATGTCAACGTCTTTAAAAGAGTCTTTTGTCATTTCTTCAACTACAACTTCATTTCCTTTAAAACCAAGCTTTTTGCCTGCAGATCTTTTTGAAGCAAGAAGCTTAAGATTTGCCACAGGGAAATTTCTTTCTTCAAGGCATTTGATCATTACATTACCTACAGCACCTGTCGCACCAGCAATTGCCACATTGAATTTTTTACGTGTCATTTTTTATCCCTTTGAAACTCAAAGTTAAAATTTATAAAAACATCAAACGCTCAGCTGGTCAAAATTTAATCTCTGAAACAATTTATATTTTCTGGATATTAAAGTTTTTAATTAAACTGAACAAAGTTTTATAATTTCAAACAACAGCTAATTAAGCCTATGTGTTTAATAAAAAATATCGCTTTAAAAAATTAAAGCGATATCAAACTATTTATAACAATTTTTATTAATCTATTCCGATTTAACAGAAGCTCTGTTTTTTGAATGAGCTAATTTAATAAAAATAAAAAACCCTGACAAAAGATATATAAAAGCAGTAATAAAGAGCATTATCTGAGGCTCAGATGCAATAAGCACGATAGCAAGGATAACAGCAACCAAAATATTAAAAGGAATTTTTTGATCCTTATCCATTTTTTTAAGACAAGGATATTTAACATTGCTTACCATAAGAAAAGCAACAAGATAAGTTAAAATTATTGATAATACTTCCAACAACCTGCCAACAAACTCTATTTTATTACAAAAAAGAAACCAGGTTACACAAATAAATGCCGCAGCTGGAATTGGAAGCCCTGTAAAAAACCTGGAATCAGACTGGTCACTTACATTAAATCTTGCAAGTCTTAAAGCCCCGCAGATCATGAAAACAAAAGCGGTAAGCCAACCCACCCTTCCCTGTTGAGGGAGTATCCACATATATAAAAAAATTGCAGGGGCAACCCCAAATGAAATAAGATCTGAAAGTGAATCAAATTCCATTCCAAATCTACTTTCAGAATTTGTCATTCTTGCAACCCGTCCATCCATTATGTCAAAAAACATTGCAACAATAACTGCTATAGCAGCGGCCATAAAATTACCATTAATTGATGATATAATAGAATAAAAGCCACATAAGGCATTCATTGCTGTAAAAATATTGGGGAGAATGTAAATTTTTCTTTTTTGCATAAGTCACCGTCCTTATTTTATTCTGCAGACTACTGAGGAACCTGCTTTAACCATCTCACCTTTTTTTACAAGAATCTCGCTGGTTAAGGGAAGATAAAGTTCAAGCCTAGAGCCAAACCTTATCATTCCATATCTGTTTCCTTTTAAAACCTGTTCTCCTTCTTCCAAAGGGCAGACAATTCTTCTAGCTATAAGACCTGCTATCTGAACTGTCCAGAAACTAAAACCCTTGTCTGTTTCTATAAGAATTGCATTTCTTTCGTTATCTAAAGATGCTTTATCAAGAGCAGCATTAAAAAACTTACCAGGAAAGTATTTAATCTTTGCAATCTTTCCGGAAAAAGGAATCCTATTTACATGCACATTGAATACAGACATGAAAATACTTACTTTTATACATGGTTTGCCATCATAATTGTTGGCTTCCAAATTTTCTATACCTATAACTTTTCCGTCAGCCGGAGAAATCAACAGGTCTTCTTCTTGGGGAATCTGTCTTTCTGGATCCCTGAAAAACCATAGGGAAAAAACAGTTAAGAAAAACATGGGAAGAGAAATAAAAGAAATCCCTGCAAGAAAAAAAATAAAAAACACAAGAAAGAAAAAACCAATAAAAGGATAACCATATCTGGTTATTTTAGTTAATTTTTCAATTTTTTTAATAGAAATCATAATTTAATCCGTTTGTTATAAGTATCAAATCAAAAGTTCATCTTTAAATCAAGATTTTTGTTCAAAGCTTTCTTCAGCATTGGATCTTCTTATATAATTAGGAAGCACTCCAAACTTGTCATCTGAGAAATTTTTTTCAAATTTTTCTTTTGCAATTTCACAGATTACTCCAGACTTTGCTTCTCTCATCCAGGCTGGAGGACAATATACTTTTTTAAATGAAAGATCAAAAAAATCTTTATACATCAATGCCCCATTACCTGTAAGAATAATTTCACCACAGCCATCATCTTTTATCAGCTCCGGCTTTCCAACAGATTCAGGAGTTTTTTCACAAAGCTTTCCATTTTCAAATCTATAAAAAGAGTAATAAACCTCTTTTCTTCTAGCATCTATAACGCTTAAGACTTTTTTATCACTATATCTGAACAAATAAGCTGATGCATCAAGGGAAGAAACTCCAATAAGAGGTTTTTTAAGGGAAAATGAAATCCCTTTTAAAGTGCTTACTCCTATTCTCACCCCTGTAAAATTACCAGGCCCTTTGCATACTGCAAACAGATCTGTTTCAGCCAACTCTTTTTTAGCAAGCTTATAGCAATAATTGATATTTGAAATTATATTCCTTGAGTGTGTCCCCCTGTTTTTAAAAGATATTTCAGACAAAACCCTATCGTCTTCAAAAAGAGCCAAATTTAAATATTCTGCTGCTGTGTCTGCTGAAAATACAAGCATTTTATTTTTTACCGGTTTTGTTTTTTTTTATTTTTCGTTTTAAGATACCCTCACCAATTGCAACTTCAAGGACCTGCTCAATATTTGAAACAGGAACAAACTTAATTTTTCTTTTTACATTTTTAGGTAATTCAGAAAGTTCCTTTTTATTTTTATCAGGAAATATTATTGTTTTTATTCCCCCCCTTAAAGCTCCAAGGGCTTTTTCTTTAAGTCCTCCAATTGGAAGAACTCTTCCTCTTAAGGTAATTTCTCCTGTCATTGCAACATCATTTTTAACCGGCTTATCAATCATTGCAGAAATCAGAGCCGTTGCCATTGATATTCCAGCCGAAGGGCCGTCTTTTGGAATTGCACCTGCCGGAACATGAATATGAATATCCCTATTTTCAAAAAACTCTTCATCTGCACTTAGATATTCAAGCTTTGACTTGGCATAGCTCAAGGCTGCTCTTGCTGATTCCTGCATCACATCACCAATTTGTCCGGTAATTTGAACCTCTCCTTTTCCAGGAAGAATTGAAGCTTCAATATACAAAACTTCACCACCAACTTCAGTCCAGGCAAGTCCTGTTGAAAGCCCCACCTGACTTTCCTCCTTATCCATTTCAGGCTGAAACTTTGAAATCCCAAGAAAGTTCACAAGATTTGAAGTTGTTACCCTTATAGAGGTTTTCTTTTCTTCCACTATCAGCCTTGCAGATTTTCTTGTAATCGCACTAATTTCTCTTTCAAGATTTCTCACCCCTGACTCTGCTGTATACTCAGTTATTATTTTCTTTAAGGCGTTATCACTTATAAGAAGCTGATCTTCTTTGATCCCACAGTCTTTTTTCTGCCTTGGGATAAGATAGTTTTTTGCTATTTCTTCTTTTTCTTCAGGAGTATAGCCTGAAAGCTCAATAACTTCCATCCTGTCAAGCAAAGCAGAGGGAATGGTATCTGTCATATTTGCAGTCAAGATGAACATTACCTTTGAAAGATCAAAGGGAAGATTTAAATAATGATCACTGAATTCAAAGTTTTGTTCAGGATCAAGGGCTTCAAGAAGAGCTGAAGAAGGATCTCCCCTGAAATCTGAACCAAGTTTATCTATTTCATCAAGCATAAATATTGGATTTTTTGAGCCACAATCTTTAATTCCCTGAATAATTCTTCCAGGCATTGCTCCTATATAAGTCCTTCTATGACCTCTTATCTCAGCCTCATCTCTTATTCCACCAAGGGAAACCCTGTGAAACTTTCTATTTGTTGCCCTTGCAATCGCCTGCCCAAGAGAAGTCTTACCAACTCCAGGAGGACCAGCAAAACATAAGATAGGAGACTTGGAATTGGGATTAAGCTTTTTTACACTTAAGTATTCCAAAATTCTTTCTTTTATTTTTTCAAGACCATAATGACGCTTATCAAGCTCTTCTGCGGCTTTTTTCATATCAACCAAGCCTTTGGAAGTTTTTGACCAAGGAAGCTCTACAAGCCAATCAAGATAGGTTCTTATCACGCCTGCTTCAGAAGAATCTGAATGCATCTGCTCAAATCTTTTAAGCTGTTTTTTAGCTTCTTTTTGAACTTTTGCAGGCATTTTTGCTTTTTTTATTTTCTTGTTATAATCCTCAACCTCTTCGACCTTATCATCAGACTCTCCAAGCTCTTTATGGATTGCCCTCATTTGTTCCCTTAAATAATAATCTTTCTGGTTCTTTGAAATTTCATCACGGACATCTGACTGAATTTTTGCCTGAACAACAGAAAGCTCAACTTCCTTCATCAGGTAGTCATTTACTTTTTTAAGTTTTGCTTTTATATCCCTTTCTTCAAGCAAAGACTGAGCTTCATCTATTTTGAGCTGAAGATTTGAAGCAACAAGATCCGCAAGTTTAGAAGGCTCTTCAATTGAGTCAAAAACTGCTTTTATATCACTTGTAAGTTCTCCTCTAAGACCAAGTATTTTTTCACTTTGTTCCTTGATATTTCTGACAAGAGCTTCGATTTCCATATCAAAGTCTTTAATTTCAAGATCTTCAATAAGCTCAACCTTAACATCAAAATATGGAGTTTCACTTAAATATTCCTTGATCTCACCTTTACTAACTCCCTGAACAAGAGCCTTGACCTTTCCATCTGGAAGCTTGAGTATTCTCAACACCTTGGCTATTGTGCCAACTGAGTAGATTTCTTTTTTATCAGGTTCTTCAGATATTGGATCTTTTTGAGTAGCAAGAAATACATAATTATTTACTCTGACAGAAGCTTCAATTGCCTTTGTCGACTTTTCTCTTCCCACAAAAAGAGGAAGAAGCATGTCTGTAAAAATCACAACATCTCTAACAGGCATCATGGGCATGTTTTCCGGGATATCTTCCCTGTTAAATTCTTCCTCAAGTATGTTTATAAGATCATCTTTATCTGTTTCAGCCATTCTTTCTCCTGGATTATTTAATGAGCGAAAACTTTCTTTGTGTCCATTATTGAACTGATTCAAGATTATGGTTTTCGGTCAATCGCAAATTAAAAATTTTAACTTCCCTTTGCAGGGCAATCTTTGTAATATAATACAACTTTTTGAGTTGACAATACCACAAATCTGGTATTTCCCTTTTTTTGCTAATTAAAGCCATTAACAATCTAAAATAAAATGAAAGCAACTTAATGTATTCTTTTAATTTAATCCTTTTTACATCGTTTATTTTTGGTTCATCTATTGGAAGTTTTTTAAATGTATGTATTTTAAGAATTCCAAATGAAATTTCAATAGCTTTCCCACCTTCTTCATGCCCAAACTGCCAAACTTCCATAAAATGGTATGATAATCTTCCCATATTAAGCTATATTTTTCTTTGGGGCAAATGCAGAAACTGCAAATCTAAAATCTCTATCCAATATCCTTTAATTGAACTTTTTACAGGCTTTATGGCAGTTTATACTGTATTTATATTTTCATTAACAATTAAATCCCTTTTTGTATTTGTTTTTATCTGCGTTCTTGTTGTTGTAAGTGTAATTGATCTCCATCATAAAATCATTCCTGATATTATAAGTCTTCCTGGAATTCCTGTTTTTTTTATTCTGGCCCTGATTATAAATGAAATAAAAATCCTTGATCTTATTTTAGGAGTTTTAATCGGAGGAGGAATTCTTTATCTTATAGCATTTTTATACTACCTTTTTACTAAAAAAGAAGGAATGGGAGGAGGAGACATAAAGCTTCTTGCCATGATTGGTGGATTTATAGGGTATAAAGGAGTTCTTTTCACAATTTTTGCATCTTCACTTATAGGAACAACAATCGGTCTTTTGCTGATTATGGTTAAAGGCAGAGATATGAAATACGCCATTCCTTTTGGCCCGTTTCTTTCTCTTGGTGCTTTGATTTACATATTTTTTGGTGACTATTTAATTTTTCAATATATAAACTTCATAAGAGGATAAAAATCCACTTGATTATATTTTTTTTGAGAATATAGTCCTTTTTTAAGATTTAACTTATAAGGAACTTTAATCCATGTCCACCTAAAAAAACATCATACCTGGAACAAACTATTTTCATATAAATTTTTTCTAAAACTTAAATTTGGCGTATAATGAATCAGATAAAATTAAGAACAGCTCTTCCCAAAGACGAAGACTTTATAGTTTCACTTGAACAGCTTTCTTTTCCAAAAGAAAAACAAAGCACAAAAAAATCTATACAAAACAGCATTAACAGTAAAAATCAAATTGTATATATTGCAGAAATAAAAGGTATTCCAGCAGGATCTGCTATCCTTTTTCTTTATAAACATTCCCTTAGAATTTATTCCATTGCTGTTCATCCCGATTTCCAAAAAAAAGGACTGGGAAAATTTTTATTAAATAAAATATCTAAAACAGCTCAGGAAAAAGGATTTAAAAAAATAACCCTGGAAGTTGAATCAAAAAATGAACAGCTTGTAAAATGGTACCAAAAATTTTCCTTTGAAAAAACAGAGTTTTTAAAAAACTATTACGGCACTGATAAGACAGGATTCCGGATGGAAAAAAACATTTCCTGCCGCTATGAGGATTCTGAAGAAGCCGGAAACATAATTGTAGTTGATAATCCCAAAAAATATTCCCTTGATTTTCCCGGGATAAAAATTATTTCTGCAAAAGATTATCTTTCACTGAAATTGTTTAGAAATTCAGAAAAAATTAATGTGCTAAACCTTTGCTCCAATTATAAGGCCCATTCAATGGGTTATTATATTTCACTTATTTCTTCGGCAAGAAATCATAGGGTGATTCCCTCGGTAATGACTGTAAAAGATATTACCAACATTTCAATTGCCCAGACTCTTTTTGAAGAAATAAGAGATGTGTTTGATGAAAAACTTAAATCTTTAAAAAACCAATATTTTGAAATTATTGTTATTTTAGGAAAAACACCCACAAAAGAATATAACAATCTTGCAAAAAAGCTTTTTTCAATCTTTGAAATTCCTTTTTTCCAAATTGTTTTTACAAAAAAAGAATCCTGGAAAATAAAAAAAGTTTCTCTTTTAAATATTGATAATGCTTTAAATGAATATCCAGAACTTTTTAAAGAAGCCTTATCTGATTATTTTGATAAAAAAAGATATAGAAAAACAAGACTTAAAAACTATAAATATGATCTTGCAATTTTAGTAAACCCCGAAGAAAAAACACCTCCATCATGTGAAAAAGCCTTGAACAAGTTTAAAAAGGCTGCTGAAAAAACAGGATTTTACACTGAGTTCATAACCAAAACAGACTATAGAAGACTTTGCGAATTTGATGCTTTATTTATAAGAGAAACAACAGCTATTGAAAACCACACCTACCAAATAGCAAGACATGCCTACACAGAAGGTCTTGTGGTAATTGACGATCCATGGTCAATTCTTTTATGCTCAAATAAAGTTTATTTAAACGAACGTCTTGACCGTGCAGGAATAAAACAGCCTAGATCATGGCTTTTAACAAAAAAAATGCTCCATACATCAATAACAGAATCACTTCCTTTTCCAATTGTACTAAAGCTCCCTGAGAGCTCTTTTTCCCTGGGAGTATTTAAAGTTAAATCTCCAGAAGAACTTAAATCAAAATTATCTTCTCTTCTTTTAAAAAGCGATCTTGTAATTGCCCAGGAATATCTTCAAACAGACTATGACTGGAGAATTGGTGTTCTTGACAACCAGCCTCTTTTTGCCTGTAAATATTTCATGGCTCAAGGTCATTGGCAGATTTATAATTGGGAGTCCCAGGAAAATCCCGATTTTTCAGGAATGACTGAAGCTGTTCCAATAAATCAAGTACCTTCAAAAATTTTAAAAGCAGCTGTAAAATCATCATCTCTTATTGGGAATGGGCTTTATGGAGTTGATATAAAAGAAATTAAAGGAAGCCCTGTGATAATTGAAATCAATGACAATCCAAATATAGATTCAGGAATTGAAGATCAGCTTCTTGGAGAAGAACTCTACCTTAGAATAATGAACTCCTTTTTCAATAGAATTGAAAAAGAAAGACAAAATCCTAACTTTTTACTCTAATTCAGGAGTTTAACAAATAACTCGCCCTGACACTTAAACAAAAAAAACAAATAATTTAATAGCCAGATTTAAAAGTGATCCAAATTTAATATTGATATGGTGTGTTTGCTTTAAAAAACATTCCAAAATAATAATAACAATTAAATAGTTGCAAAAGCTCCCCTTAAAATTGTCATGAATAAAACTAACTTTTTAAATCTTGAGCCTGGATTAAAATCCTTCTATAAAAAACCTGTGTAGTACAGGGACAAATACAAAAATTTTATATTAAGCCGGAATTCTAAGATAAAAGAAAACCGGCTCCTTATAAACAAAATCAATCAGCTTTTTTATACTTCAGACAAAATTCTATCGTACATTTTGCCAACCCCATAATCTCTTCTTCTCATAAATTTGTTTGTAGAAGGACCAGTAAGCTGCATTTCAGGATTTCTTTCAAGAACACTCAAGGCTATTGCCATTTCTTTGGTGCAGCCTGTACTGTATGTAGAGTCTTTACCCACCCATTCAGGAGGAACTTTTTTTCCAAGAAGTTTAAATGAATAGGCAATGTCATCATAACTCTGGAATCTCCAGATATCAATATAACCGCTTCTTTGCACTATTTCCCACATATACATTAAATCATCTGCATCCATTCCTGATTCATAATATTTGGAAGGATTGATTATAAATGTATTTTCATAGCTTTGCTCCAAATAGGATATAAAAGTAGACATAATTTCAGTGGCTTCATCAATCTTGCCTGGAATGGAACCTATTATACCGCTGTAAAACATCACAGTTGAACCAGACTCTTTTTTGGTTCTCATTTTTTCAATTATCTCGGCTGCCTTTTTTTCAAGATCTTCTCTTCTAAACCTTATCACTTCAGGATGGGCTGCCTTAAGAGCTATTACAACAAACCCGTCTTCATTATGGGAAATGTTAAATACTGGTCTTGTAAACTCAAAATGAGTATCAAAAAACCTTCTTTTCTGCTCTATTCCTCTGGAAATTATTGCGTCACATTCCTTAAATGCACGTGCAAAAGTAGTTGAAGCCTTTAAAAGATTTAAATTTTCCTGGGTTCCGTCTGAAATAACAAGAACATTTTTTTCTCGCTGAAGATATGAAATAATTTCATTTTTAGAAAGATCCCTTCCATAAACAAACTCACTATGACTTAATTCTGACTTAAGAGTTTCATCTTCCTCAGCATCTGTAATATCAACTTTTGAATAAATAGGGGCCTCTTTAAAGACAAGGAAAACTTTATGACCAAGAGAAGCAAGGTAATTAACAATCCTTATATCTAAAATAACTTCTCCAGCCTCGTCTGCCAGCCACATGAGCTTTTTTTTCTGTCTTTTTTCAATTATAGACCCGCCACCTTCAATTCCAAGGAAGGAAAAAAAGTCTTTTACACCATTACCAAAAAACTTTTTATCAAAGCACTTTTGTAATTTTTTGCTGTCAATATGATGATCTTTGTCCCAGAAAATATCTGGCTGCCCTATTAAAGCAATAAACCGCCTAAGTTCAATATATTCTAACTTTCTTCTAATTTCCGACAAAGAGTCTGGAACTCCTGTTTCTCTGTTTACTCTTATATTGTCAATGGCTGTTTTAAACAGATTTGACTCAAGGAAATTTCTAACCAGCATATTTTTTTCAGCCTTAATTTTAAAATAAGGATCGCTTATTCCAGACTGATTAATAAAAATTTTAAAAAGCCTTTTTTCAAGCCTTGAAGGAATCATCATAAGATCCCTTGTTTCATGATCAAATTTTATACTTAAAAGAGCTTTTAAAAACGGTTTTTTTTCTTCATCTGAGACAAAATCATCAACAAGTTTAAAAATTCTTTCTTTTACTTTTGAGTATATAAATTCAAGCTCAGGATTTTTGCTCCTGGAAATTATTCTATGAAACATTTCATCAGTACAGGGATAATAATGAATTTTCTCATGCTTCATATAAACCATAAACCCAATCTGTTCAGGAGAAGCAACCTCATCGGGATAAATGGAATGATCAAGGTGATTTTCAATAAAAAAGATAGCATAAAACGCATCAAATTCCGGATTTTGACCCGGGGTAAAATTAATCACAAAAACCTCCGATGAAGTTAATTTTATAAGCAAATTCAAACTTAGTTAAATTTTTTTTGTTGTTTTTTATAAACTTAAAAAATTTAATTCAAGTTAAAACTTAATTTGAGTACCTGGTAGGATCTTTAACACCTGCTTTTTCAAATCCTTTTTTTCTTATTTCACAACTATCACATTTTCCACAAGATCTCCCTTTTTCATCGGGATTGTAACAGCTGGATGTCAGTCCATAATCCATTCCAAGTTCTATTCCTTTTTTAATTATCTGATCTTTAGAAAGTTTGGCAAGAGGGGTGTGGATTTTAAAAGGATTTCCTTCAATTCCTTTTTTGGTTCCAAGATTTACAGCCTTTGAAAAAGCTTCAATAAATTCAGCTCTGCAATCAGGATATCCACTATAGTCAATTGTAGTAACCCCTATAAAAATATCGTCTGCTCCAATAACTTCTGCATAGGAAACAGCATAGGAAAGAAAAATTATATTTCTTGAAGGAACATAGGTAATAGGGATTTCCTTATTGTTTTCCTTAAAATCAGGAACATTCATTTTTTTATCAGTAAGAGCTGAGCCTCCTATAAGGGACATATCACTGTTAATTATAAGATGTTCAGCTACTCCAAGAAATTTTGAAGTTTGTTTTGCAAAATCAAGTTCTTTTTTGTGTCTTTGATTATAATCAAAGGAGATTGCAAACACATCAAAACCCATATCTTTAGCAATAGCTGTACAGGTTGCTGAATCAATTCCACCGCTTAAAAGCACCACAGCCTTTTTTGTATTCATTTTACACTCCCCTCATTGACTCAGGCCAAATTACTTTATGCATCTGGATTTGCATCCTTGAATCAGACTTTTCCTTAATTACCCATGAAGCAAGATCCCTTAAATCAGTTTTTCCAAATACAGGAGAAAAAATTATATTTTCAGGTCTTATTTTTAAATTTGATTTTTTTATTAAATCAACAGCAAAATCAAAATCTTTTTTGTTTTCAACAACAAACTTAAGCTGATCTTCATTTTCAAGCTTTTCAAGATTGGAATAAAGATTAAATTTATCCATTTTACTTGAAGGGGTTTTAATATCCATTATTTTCACACAGGATTTTTCAACAAGATCAAGATCATAACTTCCGTTTGTTTCTATAAGGGTTTTAAAACCTTTACTTAAAAGCACTTGAATAAGCTTGGGAGTGTTTTCCTGTAATAGAGGCTCTCCTCCTGTTATTTCTACAAGATTTACTTTGTAAGAATCAATTTTTTCTAAAATTGATTCTATTTCAACAGCTATTCCTTGATTAAAAGAATATTTGGTATCACAATATGAACATCTCAGGTTGCAGCCTGTAAGCCTTATCATCACACAAGGCCTTCCCTGATCAAGGCCTTCTCCCTGGATGGAGCAAAAAATTTCATTTACAATAAGTTTCATATTTACTCATGAATTTGCAATTTAAGCCGATTTATATTAAAAATCTGATTTTCTTGATAAACAAAACCAGTCAAACAAACATTATAAAAGAAATTTGTTCTTTTGGCATTAGAAAAACAATGATTTTAATTATTAAAAAATTTAAACAGATAATCTCAAACCTGAAAACAAAATGAAAAAAAAACAAACAGATAAAATAATTAGCAAAAAAAAATCAAAAGCCAAAAAAATTTTGTTTATAATTTTTACTTTGATTTTATCCTTGATAATTGCCGGCGGAATAACCTGGTATATTTACATTGAAAAAGACAGATTTAAGCCAAAAACTCACGAGTTTTTTGAATTCCCGCTTAAAACCCAGACATTTTTTTATAAAAACTATCCAAAATTAATTTCTCTAGTGGATTCAATTGACAATGAGCTGGAAAAAGTAAAAAAAGAAGCCCAAAGAATTGAAAAACTTGAAAAAGATTATCCAGGCCAAAAAAATATAACAGAAAGAGCTCTTCTAAAACTAGAAAAAATTCAAACCGACTCAAAAAATGAAATGGATAAAATCATAAATGATTTAAACAATATTTTTGTCAGGGCAAATCTTGGCTCTGCTCCTTTTGAAGAAAACTTCATTAATGACACAAAAATTGCTGAAGAAAAACTTGATTCACTCCAAAATAAAATATCCAGAGAATCCAAGCCCTATAAATCTGATAAAAAAGAACCTCAAAGTATCCTGGAAAATATTAAATCATATTTTCACCTAAATTAAGCGTCTTATATTTAAAAATATAAAAACCAAGGGAATCTTAAGAATTAAGCCATCTAAGGGCAAACTTAAAAATCACTTAATTCACCTTTAGCTCAAACTAAAAGGGCTTATGTTTTTAAGCTGATGCTTGATTCTTTTTTTACCGGATCAATTGCTTTTCTAACAGCTGCTGCAAGATCTTTTTTTAAAACAGGCTTCATTATAAAAGCGGAGATTTCCTTATTTATATTTTTTTCCATTTTAACTGTTCCAGTAAACCCTGAACAAATAATTACCGGAAAATCTTTTCTAATTGAGTGAACTTTTCTAGCAAGCTCAAGTCCTGTCATATTGGGCATTGTATGATCTGTAACCAAAAGATCATAAGCGTCCGGGGCAGCTTTAAAAGCTTCAAAAGCCTCTAGACTACTTGTTCTTAAAGTTGTTTTATAACCCAGCCTCTTAAGGGTTCCACCCATAACCTCAACTATAAGTTCTTCATCATCAACAACAAGAATGTGTTCCTTGCCCCCTTTAATTCTTTCTGAAAGTAAATTTTCATTAGAATTGTCAGACTCTTTTGCTATGGGAAGATAAGTGTTAAAAGAAGAGCCTTTTCCTTTTTCACTAAATACCCTCAAAAAACCTCTGCAGGATTTGACTATCCCGTGAACTGTAGCAAGCCCAAGCCCTGTCCCCTTGCCCTGCAACTTTGTGGTAAAATAAGGATCGAAAATTTTTTCAATAACATCTTGAGAAATTCCATCACCTGTGTCTGAAACTACAAGCTTAAGATATTTTCCTAATTTGATATCCGGCATTAAAGATCTGTCAATATCTTTTTCATCAAGTTCTACTGCCTCAAGACTGATCTTAAGAACTCCTCCTTTGTTTTCCATTGAATGAAATGCATTGGTTCCCAGATTCATTATCAATTGATGAATTTTTGTAGGATCAGCAAAAACTGTAAGATTGGTTTTTTCAATTTCTGGTTCAATCTTTGTTCTTATTTCTATGGTTGCAGGAATAGAAGCCCTTAAAAGTTTTAAAACTTCATTAATTATCAAATCAATTCTTACAGGCTTTTTTTCTTCTTCATTCTGCCTGCTGAAAGTAAGAATCTGATGGACAAGATCCCTTGCTCTTGATGCAGCAGATAAAATATTTATAATATATCTTTTTTCATCACTGCCTTTTTCATATCTATTTGAAAGAAGCTCAGAAAATCCTATAATCGGAAATAAAATATTATTGAAATCATGGGCAATTCCTCCAGCAAGAGTTCCTATGGCTTCAAGCTTTTGTGATTTTCTTAATAAAGATTCCATTTTTCTTTCATGGGTAACATCTTTTTTTACCGCAACAAAATACCTAATCTCTCCGCTTCTATCAAATACAGGTGAAATTGAAGCCTCTTCTTCAAACATATCTCCATCTCTTGATTTATTCCTAAAATACCCTTTCCAGATAAGCCCTTGTTTCAGCCTGTTCCACATTTCTTCATAAAAAAAGCTTCCATGAAAACCGCTTTTAAGAATATTTGGTTTTTGACCTATGGCCTCTCTTCTAGAATATCCTGTAAGATTTTCAAAAGCAGGGTTGACATAGAGGATCGCCCCTTCTTTATCTGTGATAACAATGCTTTCAGCAGCCTGATCCATGGCAACTGATAAAATTAAGCGTTCTTCTTCCATTTTAACTCTTCTGGAAATATCAGCTGCAACTCCGCTTACTCCCACAGCCTGATTTTTGTCATTTATTATTGGAGAAATTGTAACTTCATAATAGCGATCAATAAATTTGATCACTTTTGTAAAAGCCTTGAACTTCAGTCCTTCTTTAATAAGATCAACAATTTCAGGAAAATTTTTGTAAAGCTTGAAAGCAGAAACCCCTACAAGAGAATCAGGTTTTAGCCCAAATGGTTTAAGACCCATTCCCCTGCAAAGTGTAACCACCCCTTCAGAATTAAAAGCCCACAAAACAACAGGAAGACTGCTTATAACTGAACTAAGCCTTTCCTGGGCTTCTTTTAAATGCTTTTGTGCCAAAACCTTTTGAGAAACATCTTCAATTGAAGCAACAAACATTTCTATATCGCCATCTTCGTCAAGAAGAGGGGTGGCATTAAAAGAAAGATGAACCATCCCTTTTTCAGCCAAGGTAACAACATGTCTTATATCCTGAAGCTTTGTTTTTTTACGTTTTAGAAGATTGAAAATACATTGATCATCATCAAGCTTATTCAAATTAAAATCTCGTATATTCAACAATTTATCATTAAAAGATTTACACTTGATTTCATCTGCTTCCTGTCCAAGAATCTCAGCAGTTCTTTGGTTTGCATAAAGTATTTCACCTGATTTTCCATCAACTGCAATTATTCCTGCAGGACTTGTTTCAACAACTTTAGAAAGGAAAGCTCTTTCCTTTCTAAGCTCATTTTCAACTTCCTTTAATTTTTCTATTTCACGGACTATAGATAAAAGATGGGGTTTGCCGTTTAAAATAATTTTTGAGGCAGAAAACAGGCCTGTGATAAACTTACCCGACTTAAGCTGAAATTTAGACTCGTAGTTTATAACTATTCCGTCTTTTTCAACCATATCAATCATCTTAAAACGATCTTCCATTTTTTCCCAAAAAATAAATTTTAAAGCAAGATGATCCTTTACCTCTTCTGCCTCATACCCTGTTATTTTGGTAAAACCATCATTAACATCAACAATAACACCTTCAGGAAATGTTGTTATCACCACAGCATCTGGATTCGTTTTAAAAGCTACTCTGAATTGATTTTCACTTTCTGCCACTTTTAAAAAAGCCTGATGTTTTTGAATAGCTACAGCAAAAAGGGCCGCTATTTTTTCAAACTGGTTTTTAATTGAATGATTAAATTCAATATCCCTGCTTCCCGCAGCTATAATTCCCACAACCTTGTTTTTTACTGCTGCAGGAACAGCAATTACCGAGTTTAAATAAAAATCCTGAACCTTGCCTGGAAGAATTGAAAGTTCATTTTCTGCCTTGTTTAAATAAAGTCCCTTTCCAGAATTAATTGCCTTACCGCAGATCCCCTTGATTTTTGACAAAGATTTTTTAAAAACAACCTCTTCTAAAGTTTTATCTAAATCATAACTGCAACCAAAAAGCTCCACTAAGCCCTGATCTTGATCTATAAACCCTGATACAATGTATTGGGAGCCGGTAAGGGAAGAAACAGCCTGATTAACTGCCATAGAAGCTTCGTGCATAGTGTTTGATATAAGAACAGTTCTAGCAAACCTTGCTATGATTTCATCATTACTGGATTTTTTGGCAAGAATTTTTTCTGTGTTTTTACCCATTTCTATCATTTTTTGCAGTTTGGAATGCTGAATAAGAAAATACAAACCCAGCAAAAAAAAACAAATAAGAGATAAACCCACATATAAAGTTGTGGTCCAGGTGATCTTGAAAAAATAAAGAATATTACCTTCTACATATAAATATGTTGAAACCTGGTTATTGGTTTCAAGGGGATAGAGCATCTGAAACTCGAATTTATCCATTTTATATTTAATAGTGGTCAAGATTTCTTCTGTGGGGGTGATAAATTCAGAATTTTCTTCTGAAGGAAAAGCAAAAGAACTTTGGTTTCTACCTTTAACTAAAATATTGAGGTTTTTGATCCATTTATTTTCCAGATTTTTGGAATCCAGATATTTTTTTATTCCCGGAAGGGACTCAAAACTAGGATATTCATCGTCAGGCAGAACTTTTCTTAATTCAAAACCCATTTTTCTTATATTTTCAATCCCTGCTGAAAGCCCTTTTGTATTAACAAAAACAGTAAAGCCAAACGAAAGGATAAAAAAGAACAAAAGAAAAACAAGCCCAAAAATCCATATTTTTGCTGAAGTTTTGATGGTGTTAAGCATTGACTGAAAGCCTTATTGAAACTTTTAAAAAATTAAACTTCTGATTATTAATGCTTTTAAAAAACATACGAAATACTCTTTGTCAAACTAATCAACAAAAAATCCATCATTATACTGAATGCTTGAAAAGTCAGTCCAGGTTTTATAAAATTAAATTAATAAATTTTTAAAATTTAAGGTTAAAAAAGTTATTGTGCCGCCCGGAAATCTCATCATTTTTGTTTATAGATGTTTTATGTGGGATAATTCGGAGGGAGAATGAATATATTAGGTTAGCATATCTTAAAACCGGACGGCTCAATAAATAAAGGACAGTTTAAACTGTCCTGACTAATAAATTTTGGAGGCGGCACTCAGATTTGAACTGAGGAATAAAGGCTTTGCAGGCCTCTGCCTTACCACTTGGCTATGCCGCCGTGGAGCGGGAAACGAGATTCGAACTCGCGACTTCAACCTTGGCAAGGTTGCACTCTACCACTGA
>Ga0265295_1000251_pt1 | contig 110122 bp, 96 predicted proteins | sample Munlansysbiofilm_FD_192503 | JGI IMG/M metagenome (GOLD analysis project Ga0265295, IMG submission 192503) | Leachate microbial communities from a municipal landfill in Southern Ontario, Canada - Methane capture system biofilm | ecosystem: Engineered > Solid waste > Landfill > Unclassified ...
GGAGCTGAAGGTAAAAGTGCCTTCATCGGTAGACCTCGGAACGTTCAAGGCTGAAACTCTGAAATTGAAAGCTACCGTGTCAAAAAAATGAACTGATTTATGGTTCTACTTTTGTGTTTATCGTAGGTTTACTCATTGATCGTTGGAAAACAGAGCCAGGAAGCTATAACCTTTGCAGTTGCCGCATCCTGCTTGAAACATACTATTGAGCATGATTTCAATTTGGTCACTGTTCAGGAAGTTGAATCCCTTGCTGCAGGCAACGCCTCAGGCAGGGTTCAAAGATAAAGAGGCTGATGCCTAAAGGGAGTTGAAGATGAAGAAGATGTTTGTTGTATGTATGGTTCTTGCTATAGTGGCTGGAACACTGTTTGCTGGAGGAGCTGCCGAGAGTGCCGCAGCTACCTATCCCAATGGTCCTGTCACCATTATTTGTCCATATTCTGCTGGTGGTGGTTCTGATAGTGTAAGCCGCGCTTTGGCCGCAGCCATGAAGCCCGATTTCCCAGCTGGAATTGCAGTGGAAAACCGAACAGGTGGAGCCGGTTCAGTCGGCATGTCCTATGGTATGCATGCAAAGCCCAATGGACAGATCATCACCATGGTTGCCCCTGAGCTTGTGATGCTTCCTCACACAGGAACCGGTGGCGATATCGACTACAAGAAGTTCATCCCCCTTGCGATAGTCAATTCTGGGTATGCCGCTATCACCGTTCCTGCCAGATCACCGTACAAGACACTGGATGATTTGCTTGTAGCGGCTAAGACCAAGGATCTGCAATTTGGCAACTCAGGCATTGGTTCGATCTGGCACCTTGCCGGAGCTGGATTGGAACAGGAAGCTGGCGTTGAATTTACCCATGTTCCCTTTGACGGTTCGTCAGCTGCCATCACCTCTTTGCTTGGAAATCACCTTGATGGAGTATCAGTTTCGTATGCAGAAGTTGCTTCACAGGTAGAGGCTGGTGCACTGAGGACACTGGCAGTTCTTGCCCCTAACCGCCTTGTTGACTGCCCTGATGTCCCCACTGCTGGAGAACTTGGGTATGATGTCGTCATAGGCACTTGGAGAGGCTATTGTGTACCAATTGGCACACCTCAGTCTACTGTTGACTTTCTTACCGCCTCTATCATGAAAGCAGTGAAGACCGATACATTCATCAAATTCATGAAGAACACCAACAACGATATTGAAATCATAGGTACTGCGGCATTTGCTGAAAAGCTACAGAGAGAGAATGAGTTTTATGCAAAGCTCATTAAAAAAATAGGGCTCGCCCAATAATTGCAAAGCATGGCTTCCTGTTCTTCAGGAAGCCATGCTTGCCAATCCTTCTTGGATAGAGAAAGTAAGGAAATCACATGAAAAAAGGGAATCTGATATTCGCAGGTGCTTTCAGTGCATTGGCAATATTCATCATATATTTTGCCATGCAACTGCCAAAGGCAAGAGGTGGAGTGCCCGGACCCGGGTATTGGCCAATAATGATTAGCATTATCATGCTTGTTGCGGCAGTTACTGTTGGGATACAGGCATTCACAAAAGAGGATGACACTCCGCTGGAACTAAGTACCTCCGATCACAAGAGAGTGTACCTGGCGATGGGGCTTTTGGTTGTATATCTGTTGGGTATGTATTACATCGGTTTCGGTATTGCTACATTTATCATGCTCTATGGATTCATAACTTGGTTTGGTAAATATGCATGGATTTTTAGGATCATCATGGCCTTAGCCATAACAGCGGTGGTATACAGCGTTTTCGTCTATGTCCTGAAAGTCCCCTTCAGATTTGGCATTTTATTCTAGGAGCACAAAATGATAGTAGAAGCTTTCCGTTTGGTTCTTGAACCCTCTGTCCTGCTGTTTATAGTCCTTGGGGTTGCCAGTGGAATCTGTATTGGTTGTCTTCCTGGCCTCACGACAACCATGGGTGTTGCACTCGTGCTCCCTTTGACCTTTGGAATGGATGCTACCCACAGTATCCTGCTTTTGATCGGTGTCTATGTTGGTGCAGTCTATGGCGGGTCAATTTCAGCCATCCTTTTGAACACCCCTGGAACGCCTGCTTCTGCGGCAACAGCCTTGGATGGCTATAAGATGGCGAGTAGGGGCGAGGCTGGTAGGGCTCTGGGCATTTCGACATCCAGCTCCTTCATCGGCGGTATGATAAGCTGTGTCTATCTTATCCTCATATCCCCTATCCTTGCTAAATTCGCACTCAAGTTCAGTGCCCCTGAATTTTTTATGCTTGCTGTGTTTGGACTATGTATCATCTCCTCTATTTCGGGTAAGTCCATGATGAAAGGATTGATCAGCGGAGCCTTGGGGATCCTGCTGGCCACCATTGGTATCGATAGCATCACCGGAAGCATGCGGTTTACCTTTAACAACATGAACCTCTTTAGTGGAATCAATTTCATTCCGGTCATGATCGGTTTGTTTGCTATGAGCCAGGCTTTTGTCGGCGTGGAGGAGATGAACCAGAAGGCAGTTGTTGCAAGAGCCATTACCCATGTATTTCCCAAACGTTCTGACTGGGGCATGATAGTCAAAAGCGGTTTGTTGTATGGAACCATGGGAACCCTTATCGGGTGCATCCCCGGTGTTGGGGCAGACATTGCTTCCTTTATTGCATATGGACAGGCTAAAAGCTTTTCAAAACACCCTGAGCTGTTCGGTACGGGCCTTCCTGAGGCCATTGCGGCACCTGAAGCTGCAAACAACGGTGTTACAGGTGGAGCGTTGATACCTATGCTCACCTTGGGAGTCCCGGGAGATGCAGTTGCAGCCATCATGATTGGAGCGCTCATGGTACAAGGCTTGCAGCCCGGCCCTCTTTTGTTCCAGAACAACGGACCTATTGTGTACGCCTTGTTCATTGGCTGTTTTATTGCCAACATATGCATGTTTGTTCTTGGTCTCAATAGTGTCCGATTGTTTGCCAAAGTACTGTCGGTTCCAAAATCAATTCTTGTCCCAACCATTTTCCTGTTGTGTTTTGTAGGATCGTATGCCTTGAACAATAGTCTCTTTGATGTTGGGGTTATGCTGTTTTTTGGGATAGTCGGTTATTTCCTGCAGAAAACCGAAGTGTCCTCATCCCCTGTTATCCTTGGCCTGATCCTAGGGCCCATGGCAGAAAGCAATTTCAGACGGGCTTTGCTCATGTCCAAGGGTGATTATGGAACATTTTTATCAACAGGTATTTCCATTACTTTTTTTGTCCTGATCGTCATTTCTTTGGCTCTGCCTTTCTTTAAAAAGAAATTCATGAAAAAACAAGCGTAAGGATCGAGTGTGATCCTTACAGGTGCTTCTTTGATAGGTTCAAGGTAAGCGAAGATAGATGTCCCAATGGGGTGTGTGGAGAACGTATGAAAATTTCAGATATAAAGACCTATATAGTCTCACAAAAATTAGGTGAGAAAAGCTTCTGTTATTCCCAGGCTTGGTATAATACCAGGACCATTATGATTTTGGAGATTATCACCGATGATGGGCTCAGTGGGTGGGGCGAGGCCTTTGGAAATGCGTTCATCAACCAAGCTGTTGTTGAGCATGTTTACAAGCCTCAGCTTATTGGACAAAATGTCTTTGATACTGAAAAGATTTGGGACCAACTGTACAACAGCCTGAGGGATAACGGGCAGAAAGGGTCCTGTATCCAGGCACTCAGTGCGGTAGACATAGCGTTGTGGGACCTCAAAGGAAAATACACCCATCTTCCTGTCTATACGCTTATGGGCGGTGCTAGAAGAAAGAGGATTGTCCCGTATGCTACAGGCTTGTATCATACGTCACTGAATCAGGATCCTAAAGAGTTGGTGGCGGAAGCTGTCTCGTACGTTGAGGCTGGTTTTCGGGCTATAAAGATGAAGACAGGTTTTGGTGTCAAGGATGATATCAGAATGGTTGCAGCTGTTCGTGAAGCGATAGGACCTGATGTTGATCTGATGGTAGATCCTAATCATGCTTACAATGCCTCTTCAGCCATCACAATGGCGAAGGGGATTGAGCCATATAATATCCTATGGATCGAAGAGCCTGTCCCCCCTGAGGACATACGGGGCTATCAGGAGGTCAAGGCAGCAACAAGCATTTCCATTTCTGGAGGTGAAGCTGAGTTCACTGCCTATGGATTTAAAAACCTGATTGATGCGCGAGCCGTGGATATCCTCCAACCTGACTGTTGCATCACCGGTGGTCTTACTGCTTTCAATAGGATTGTCACCCTTGCTAAAATAGCAAATATCCAGTGCTATCCTCATGTTTGGGGTAGCGGGATAGCTGTGGCTGCAGGCTTGCATGCTTCGTTTTCGATGCCAGACTTTCCCGAGGCCCTAATCGCTGATCCAGTATTTTTTGAGCTGGACAGAACTGAAAATATCTTCAGAGAAAAGATCAATAGGAATGCGTTGAAGATTAAGGATGGGTATATTGACCTGCCTGAGAATATTGAAGGATTGGGGGTTGATATCGATAGGGATCTGATCAGTCAGTACCAGATTGGATAGATTCTGAACCACAGGCAATACACATCACTTTGTTGCGATGTTTATTGCCAACCATCTGGTAAGTATGTACACTGGCTATGGTGACCGTATAGAGGAGATTCTCTTTGACACTCGTTGATATAACGCAAGAAAAAATAAAGCAACTCATTTTGGATAAAACATATGATGATCATGGGTTTTTGCCTAGTGAAGGTGAGTTGTGCAGGATGTTGGACGTATCACGTGCAACGATGCGAGAATCTGTACGCGCCATGGAAGTGCGTGGCTTTGTCAAACGGATTCAGGGGAAGGGGATTCGAATTGTCAATGAGAGCGTCAAGGTCCTCACCCAATCGATGATGGACATGGTTTCAGTGGATGAAATCTCCAATGACGATCTGCTGGAAGTGAGAAGGATTGTAGAGGTTCCAGCAGCTTCAATTGCGGCAAAAAGGGCTAAGGCTGATGATATCGCAAGGCTGCAGAAATATGTTAGAATAATGGAAGACAGTTCTGTAATTGATGATGATTACCAGCATGCTGACTTTAATTTCCATGTCCACCTCGTTAAGGCGACAGGCAATAAGTTGCTCATCTCCCTTAGTGCCGCATACAATGCCTTCACCAAGCAAATCATCAAATCCAGCCTGGATTCTGGTTCTGACCTTGAAAAGGATGTGCATTATCATAGGGGGATCTTGGAAGCGATAGTATCTCGTGATTCGAAGCTTGCTGGGGAATTGATGGAAGTCCACTTGAAGGCAACAGAGAGAAATGTCAAAAAGAATAGTTCCAATACAGAAAAAACCCCCTGAGATGTGATGCTCTGCCTTGGCTTGGAACTGTTTCTCCCTTGTGTTACATACGAGTTCCTGTAGTAAGCCTGGCATTATTTTATGGTATGCCTCATACAACTCCCTCCCTTCTGCATCATCGGGAGGGAGTTTTCATAGTGTGGGCTTACTAAAATGTGCAACGAGGCATATCCTTTCTGGATTCCATCATTTCTTCTCTTCCTTGGACGCTGTTGTAGTATTTGGTACTTGCTTTTCCCCTTCTTTGAGATGCTCTCCCAGAGAAGGTTTGCAATTGGTCATCACCTTAAGCAGTTGGGAATACAGTTTCTGGCAATTCTCAATGAGGGTGCATCTTTCAGATAAGAGTTCAGAAGTGTAATGGTTCATGTTCACCCCATTTTTCTTTCCCCTTCTGCTAGTTTTTTGTGCAGGGTAGGGGTGATGCGGACAACGAATTTCCCACTATAGTCATCGAGAGTCTCTTCTTCTGGTTCTGGAATTGGAATCCCGTCCTCCAAGCGATACCCGATCCATGTTTCCATTGCATCTCTGATCATCGCATATGCATCAGGAATATCGTTTCCTACAGACATGCGCCCAGGCAGTTCTTTTACGTGAATGAAATATGTTCCATCGGAATCTTGTTTCAGTACATACGTACCTACTCTCTCATACTACCCCTAGGGTGTACAACTTCAACCGGAATCGTGTTCAACTTACAACGGATTCAATGTACAACTAAGACCGGAATAACCACAAGAATTGGAAACTAATCGGTTCTTTAATTTTAGTACTATAAGTGGTACTAAATATCAAGTAAAAATAATCGTGAAGTCAAAGTCAAATTTTTGCAATTGTGATAATTCTGCAGCAAAGAAGATTGTTTTAGTGGCAGGTGCAGCATAGATGTTGTTTTTCTTTCGAAGTTTCTTGACATGTAGGACAAACCATTTGATACTGGCTTTATAGTTTGTACTACAAAGTATGCAGCGAACATGAAGTATGCTAGCATTTCTTGAAAAATATAGGTGAGAAGGGGAATGAGCAGGTTTGGTAGTATAGCTCTCAAAAAGGTAATGGCAACCATGAAAGGTTAGTATTGCTCAGGTTCAATTGTCAGTATAGGGCCATCCATTCCGATACAAGGGTTTTGCCCCTAGCAGCAAGGTGGATCGACTGCTTTGCCGTTTTCATCGAGAGGGCGCACACTATGCCTGTATGCCGGAGGTTTGAATATACAGAGGAGGATAGGTAATGAGTAGACCAAATATACTGTGGATTGGCCTTGATCAGGTACGGGCGGATACCTTGCAACTAGGGGAGGGGAAGATCTGCATCACCCCCAATATTGACCGTCTTTCCCAAGGCGGGGTGACATTTTCACGGGCATACACAACATGTAGCCTGTGCTCACCTGCACGAGCTTCCATGTTTACCGGCCTGTATGCATTCAACCATGGCATGGGAACCAACTGTGACATGTATCAGTATCTCTCCTCAGAACTGAGGAAGCCAGAACAGTTGCTGCATCACCGTTTTGCAGATGCAGGGTACCGTTGTGGATTTGTAGGCAAATGGCATGTTGGGACAGAAAAAGGGCCGGGAGACTATGGTTTTGAAGGTATGAATCTCCCCGGGTATGGAAATATCATGCAAGATGCAGGCTATATTGAGTATCTGAAAACCAATAATCTTTCAAACAAACCCGAACCCATGCACTACTTGAATCCTGACAAGCAAACCCTCATTGGCGGACGATGGGGAGGTCCGGTGGAATCGACTCCGTGTCACTATCTGGCCAACTATACCATGGACATGATCGATACGTTCACACAGGAAGAAGAGCCGTTCTTTATCACGAGTCAGTTCTGGGGCCCCCATGGCCCCCATATGCCATCGGATGAGTTCTACGGTTTGCATGATCGTTCCCTATTGGAACCTTGGGAGAGCCTGCAAGAGGATATGAGCAAAAAACCCCGTCGGATAGAGAGGGAACTGCACTCGTTCTACAGAAATCATCCCAAGAATTGGGAAGAGGCCAAAGAGATAGTGGGCCTGTATTATGATTCCACCTCTATGGTTGATTTTGAAATTGGACGGTTGCTCGACTATCTGGAAAAGCAGAGCCTTTTGGAAAACACCATCATAGTGCTGAGTGCCGATCATGGGGACATGACTGGTGCCCACGGTGGAATGATGGACAAGGGCTTGATGTATGAAGAGACCCATCACATTCCTCTGATAGTCTCTTGGAAGGGGACCCTTACCCCTCATATCAGCTCAGACCTTGCTATGAATATGGATATTATGCCTACGCTTATGGATTTGGCAAAAATTGAGGCCCCTGAGGGACTGGATGGCAACTCCTTGGAGGACGCCCTGGTAAAACGGCCCGACCGAAAAAAGCGTAGCGAAGTCTATTTTGAATTTCACGGATTGCGATTCCTCTATTCGCAGCGAGCCATCGTTACCGACGATGGGTGGAAATACATTTTTACCCCAGGTGATTTTGATGAGGTGTACAATCTCAATACCGACCCCCATGAGATGCATAACTTGTTGGATGATCCCTCCTCCCAGAGCAAAGTGCTAGCCTTGCAACAGCGTATTCGGCACGTATCGGCATACTACAAAGATCCCCTGCAGGATTGTGTGAGTAAGTTCTTTGGGATATGGAGGACGGATTCCAAGCAGGTGGATGCCACAACATTTTATGATGGTCATAAGAATTGAACAGGTTTCACCGATTTTTGATGTTTTGAGTATTTTTTTGTTGTTTGGATCTGAATATTTTTCTTGACATATCGAAAAAACTGTTCAATACTGAATTTATAGTTTGTACTACAAAGTATAAACAAAAGGAGTATCTATGAAAAAACTAGTATTGTTAGCTTTAGTCCTGATCGTTAGCGTAAGCCTGTTTGCAGGGGGAGCAACAGAGGCCGCAGCCCCTGCAGCCGCAGCAGAGTGGAAGGCAATGGGAACACCCCTTGCAGACGTAAGAATTAGACAGGCTCTCAGATATGCCATCGACATGGAAACCATTGTTGACACCATATTTGAAGGCAAGGCGCAACTCGCCGTATCAATGACCTCCCCTGGGTCCTGGCTTGCCGATGGGCTGAACGACTATGCCTACAACCCAGAAATGGCAAAGAAGCTCCTCAAGGAAGCGCAGTGGCCATCAGATTACACCCTTGATGTTGTCTACTACTACGGCGACCAGCAGACTGTCGACTTGATGTCTATTGTCCAGCAGTATTGGGCAGCAGTAGGGGTGAAGGCACAGTTCAGGAAGCTGGAAGGCGACCTTGCCGCACAGCTGTGGGTACCGCCGGCAGACCGTGTGAACGGACCTTCTGTTGTTAAATGGGACCTCGCCTATGCAGCAGTTGCAGCCCTTGCAGAACACGAGTTCTACAACCGCTTTGACAGCAGTGCATCAAACAACTCAAGTCTTCCTAAGAAGCCCGCCCTTGATGCCCTCATTGCCAAGACCAATGCAACCGCCGATGTTGAAAAGCAGAAAGTGGCTTTCAAGGCAGTGCAGAAAGAGATGAGTGAGAACATGTACAACATGCCCCTCTACCACCAGCTCTCCTTCATCTACACCAGTGACAAGATCGACCTCAAGGGTGGAAAACTGGGAAATGACCAGTTCTCCTATGACAAGAACCTGCTCAACTGGACCACCACACGCCCTGATGGCATGATGTACACCAATGGTGGACCCGAGGAGTTCTACCAGATGCATGCAGTCAATCCTGGCCTGTTCCTGTATCAGGAGATTCTCTTTGACCGCCTGGTAAATGCTGATGAGAACCTCACTCCAACCGATGGCCTGCTTGCCAAGAACTACACGGTAAGCGCTGATGGAATGGAGATGGTGTTTGAATTGCGCAGTGGCGTCACATGGCACGATGGCAAACCCTTCACTGCCGAAGACGTTCGCTTCACCATCGAGTACTCCTTGCAGATCCCTGGCCTCAATGCAGTTGCAGTGACCACCTACAGCTCCATCAAGGGTGCCAAGGACTTCCTGGACAAGAAGACCGATCATATCAGCGGCATCGCCATCAGTGGCAATACCGTCAAGATTACCTTTGACAAGCTCGATCCCAATGCGCTGCTGACCTTTAGCCAGTGGCCTGTTCTTCCTTCTCACCTGCTAGCGGGTTCAAACCCTGTAACATGCCAGCAGAATGCTTTCTGGCAGAAACCTGTCGGAACAGGACCCTTCAAGGTAGGGCAGACCGTGCTTGGCAACTATGGAATACTTGAGAGAAACAATGCCTACTTCCTTAAGGGGACTGGCAATATCAGCAAGATCTTCATGCACGCTAATGGGGAGAATGACCCGAACCTCCAAAAGAATGCTGAAGGTGGAAAGATTGACTATGCCTGGAGCAAGAGCGTTCAGGATGCCAAGGGCATGGCTGGTATCAAGGGAATGACCGTTAACCCTGTTAATATCAGGTACACCCGCTTGTTCTACATCAACCAGTACCCACATCCTGCCAACATAAAATAAGTGCTTGGTATAGTAGTGCCGGGAAGGGGAGAATACTCTTCCCGGCAATTTCACTAGAGACCTGAGGTGTCAGCGTATGCTAAATTTCATTATCAGAAAAATCCTGATGCTTATTCCTATGCTGATAGCCATCAGCTTTCTCATCTTTCTTGGCGTGGACCTCATGCCCGGGGATGCTGTCGACTTCATGATCCCCCCGGATGCCCTCTCATCGGTTGATCCGGTGAAGCTGGAAGCATTGCGGGAAGAGTTGGGGCTCAACGACCCCTTTTTTGTTCGCTATGTGAAGTGGCTGGGGAATATTGTGCAAGGGGACTTCGGCTACAGTCTCCAAAGTGGTGTTCCCGTAGCAGAATTGGTGGCAAGCAAGCTGCCTGCAACCTTGGAACTCTCCATTGCAGCTCTGATCATATCGACCTTGTTCGGAAGTTTGCTTGGTGTTGTCTCAGCCTTGAAAAAAGGCACTCTGGTCGACAATGCCCTTACCGTATTCGGCATGATAGGGGTGGCCATACCCCAATTTCTCTTTGGCCTTATTATGATCATGGTCTTTGTCTTCAAATTCCAATGGTTTCCCGTTGGGGGCAGAATGACGCCCGGCTCGGAATTTTTCTTCATGCGCCTCGATTATCTGGTGCTACCTGCCCTTACCCTAGGGTTGTCCCTTACTGCAGGGGTCATGCGCTACAGCCGCTCGAGCATGCTGGACTCGCTGAACAAGGACTACATCAAGACAGCCCGAAGCAAAGGCCTTCCCGAGTGGAGGGTAAACCTTGTGCATGGTCTTCGCGTAGCGATGACCCCGGTGGCAGTGCTGATCGGCTTCCGTCTTCCCATGCTTATCGGAGGGGCAGTCGTGATCGAACAGGTTTTCCAGTGGCCAGGGGTCGGGCAGATGTTTGTCATGGCAGTGCGCAGCCAGAACACCCCGGTAGTCATGATGGTGGCCTTCTTTTCAGTCCTCATAGTGCTGGTATCCAGTATCCTTGTCGATGTCGTAACTGCTCTTCTTGACCCACGGGTCAAACTTTCCTAGGAGGAGGTCCTATGAGTTCCCAAGCGCTACAGAAAAAAATGGATGACCTTCTCTATAAGGAAGACCATGGCTTGCTCAAGGAGAATACCACAAGCCGGACATTGCGGAAGATACTCGCGAACAAACTAGCCATTGCAGGCTTTGTTGTCTTTGTCCTGATGATTATCATGTGTGCAATAGCTCCCTTGCTTACCAAGTATGGCCCCAATGCCATCGACCTGCGAAACAGGCTCAGCAGTCCCTCCAAGGCCCATATCATGGGCACCGACCAGATCGGGCGCGACATATGGACGCGTATCCTCTACGGAGGAAGGATCTCCATATTCATCGGGCTGGGAAGCGCCCTCGGAGCTGCCCTGATCGGCGTCTCCTTGGGTACCTATGCAGGGTACCGCCGTGGCATGCTCGACTCAATTGTCATGAAGGTCAGCGAGATCATGATGAGTTTTCCCCAGATAATCCTGGTCTCCATCCTGGTTACCATCCTCGGGCAGAGCCTGTGGAACCTCCTTCTGATATTCATCCTCACCGGATGGCCGAGCATGTATAGGATGGCCCGTTCGCAGATGCTGTCGATACGGGAACAGGAGTATATCCAAGCCCTCCAGGCCTTCGGCATCAAGGGTCACATCATCGCCTTCAAGCACATGCTCCCCAATGCGATCGGCCCTATTTTTGTCAATATCACCCTCTCCACAGCGATGTTCATCCTGCAGGAAGCATCCTTGAGCTTTTTGGGCCTGGGCGTTCCTTTGGAGACAGCAACCTGGGGAAACATCCTTAACGTTGCCCAGGACCTCAACATCCTGCGTGAGGCTTGGTGGGTATGGCTACCCGTAGGACTGGTGATCACGTTGTTTGTCATGGCCGTCAACTTCATTGGTGACGGACTGCGAGATGCTGCAGACCCAACCCAGGTTGGTTGATAGGAAGATGCATATGCAAGAGACTGTTTTGAAAGTGGATAACCTCCATGTCAATTTCTATACCAACCAGAGGTGCAACAAAGCCCTCAGGGGCATCTCCTTTGAACTGAAGAAGGGGAGGACGCTGTGCATGGTCGGTGAGTCCGGCTGTGGAAAGAGCGTGACCGCTAATGCGATTATGCAGCTTCTTCCCGACCTCTCACGCATTGAGGAGGGGTCCATCACCTACTGGAAAGAGGGTGAAAAGATCTCTTTGGGGGAGCTCAAGAAGAATGGGCCTGAGATCAGGGCTCTTCGTGGCGAAGAGATCGCCATGATCTTCCAGGACCCCATGACAGCGCTCAACCCTGTCTTCTCCGTCGGTTTCCAGATGAATGAGATGCTGATGAACCACTCCTCGATGAGCAAGAAGGAAGCAACGAAGAAGTCCATCTCCCTGCTTACGGATATGGGCGTCCCCGCTCCAGAGCAGCGGGTCTTCGAGTATCCGCACCAGTACTCCGGCGGGATGCGACAGCGTGCCATGATCGCGATGGCCATGGCGTGCGAGCCGAAGGTCCTCATAGCTGATGAGCCGACCACCGCCTTGGATGTGACCATCCAGGCTCAGATATTCGAGCTGATGAATACCCTCAAGCGTGAGAAGGATATGGCTATGATGCTCATCACCCACGATATGGGGGTGGTTGCGGAGATGGCCGACGATGTCGCTGTCATGTATATGGGCCTCATCATCGAAAGCGGCACCGCCACTCAGGTGTTGGGCAATCCCACACACCCGTACACCAGTGCCCTGCTGGAATCCATTCCTATGCTGGGAAAGGGGAAGAACCAGAAGCTGGAACCCATCAAGGGGACCACCCCTGATCCGTATAACCGCCCTCCCGGGTGTCAGTTTGCCCCACGATGCAAACATGCTGATGAGAAGTGCCACACACATATGCCCCCTGAGTTCTTTACCAAGGAGGCCCATATGGTCCGTTGTTTCAAGTACGAGGAGCTCAACCATGAAAGATAAGAGAGAACTGCTGCTTAGGGTCTCCGGTCTGGAAACATATTTCCCTGTCAGGAAAGGGGTGTTCAAGCGAACAGTCGGTCATGTGCGCGCTGTCGACGGGGTGGACCTTGAGGTCTACCGCGGTGAGACGCTGGGCATAGTGGGCGAGTCTGGCTGTGGAAAGACAACCTTGGGCAAGTCCATCCTGCAGCTTTACCGTCCTACAGCAGGAAGTGTCGAGTATACCTTTGCCGACGGGAAGAAGGACCTGATGAAACTTAACAATAAGGACCTCGATGAGGCGAGAAGGAAGCTGCAGATCGTATTCCAGGACCCGTACTCCTCGCTTAATCCGGCCTTCACCATCTTCGGCTCCTTTGTCGATCCCCTGAACAAGTTCGGCATCAGAAAGAAGGCCGACCAGCAGAAGCTGGTCGGTGATCTGTTGGAGGCGGTGAACCTGCCCAGGGACTATATGACTCGCTATCCCAATGAGTTCTCAGGCGGCCAGCGCCAGAGGATCGGCATAGCGCGCGCCCTCTCAGTCGACCCTGAACTGATCGTCTGTGACGAGGCGGTCTCAGCCCTCGATGTATCCATCCAGGCACAGGTGCTCAAGTTGCTCAAGCAGCTGCAGGTGGAGCGAAACCTCACCTACCTCTTCATCACGCACGACCTGTCGGTGGTCGAGTATGTCTCCGACCGCATAGCGGTGATGTATCTGGGCAAGGTGGTGGAGCTTGCAACAACGGACGAGCTGTTCAAGAACACCCTGCACCCCTATACCTGTGCCTTGCTCTCTGCCATACCGATCGCAGACATCACCAAGAGACGAAAGAGGATTCCCCTGCAAGGGGATGTCCCGTCGCCGGTCAATCCTCCCTCAGGCTGTCCCTTCCATCCAAGGTGCCCGAGTTGTAGGGAGAAGTGCAAGGTGGACAAGCCCGCTTTGACTGCGTATCAGATAGGGGGTGAGGAGCATTTTGTCTCTTGTCACTTTGCCATGGAGTTCATGAAGGAAAAGAAATGACCACTGATAATTCACCTAGGATAGACATCCACACTTCCTTGCAAGCCCATATGGAAAAGGTGCTGGCAAAGAACGAGAAACCAAACATTCTCCTGCTGTTCACGGACCAGCAACGCTTTGATACCATTGGTGCCTTGGGTAATCCCCATATGATAACCCCGAACCTCGACGCCCTCGTTCGCGACGGGCAGGCCTATACCAATGCATACTCCCCTAATCCCATTTGCTGTCCTGTCAGGCATAACCTTATCACGGGCCTTACTGCAAAGCATCATGGAATTGCTGACAACGAATTCCAAGCACGGTGCAACAGGTGCCTTCCTACGGTAGCAGAACTGCTTTCTAATGCAGGCTACCACACCCGAGCTATTGGAAAGATGCATTTCCAGCCTGCAAGAAGGAATAATGGCTTTGATGTTCGTGAGACCATGGAAGAGGTTCCTGAGTTCCTTGAGGATGATGACTATCTGCAGTATTTGCAGGCTAATGGCTACGGTGATGTGCAGAATATCCATGGAGTGCGCAATCTCCTGTATATGCTGCCTCAGACATCCCTGATACCTGAAGAGCACCTTGGCACCAAATGGGTTGCCGACAGGGTTCTGCACTATCTGGATCGTAAGAGCAAGAATCGACCCTATTTCGTGTTTGCGGGGTGGATAGCCCCCCATCCCCCGTTCAATGTTCCCCAAAGGCTTGTTGACCTCTACAAGGATATTGATCTGCCCTCTCCTCTGCAGGCTAGAAGCAATCTTTGCTCCATGTCAGAGGAGAACAAGGCCTGGGGCGACTTCCCTGATCCTTTGTACGAACGGAAGATGCGGGAGAGTTACTTTGCACAGATCACCTTCATTGACGAGCAGATAGGAAGGGTCATCCAAAGACTCAAGGATTTGGGTGAGTATGACAATACGCTCATCATTTTTTCTTCAGACCATGGTGAGATGCTCTCTGACCTGGGCTGTTACCAGAAGTTCCTTCCCTTTGATGGGAGCAGCAAGATCCCACTCATTGTGCGCTATCCCAAGCATACACAGGCGGGGGCGAGGAAAGAGGAGTTTGCGGATTTGAATGACTTCCTGCCCACCATGCTTGATGTGGCAGGTGTTGAGTATCCCCCAGAGTATGAGCTGCCAGGGGAGTCACTGTTTGCCCTCGATCCCAAAAAGGATAGGAACTACCAATATATCGAGTACTCCCGGGGCAACAGGCGCTGGGTGTCGGTGCGGGACAAGAGGCATAAGTATGTCTATTATTACGGGGGCGGGCATGAGGAGTTGTTCGACATGACCTCTTCCCTTGGTGAGGCGTACAACCTGCTGGAGCACGAAAAGGGCATGCATGAGAAGGTGAGGCTTGTCTTGCGGGAGAAGCTGGTGGAAATGGAAGGGCGATGGGGCTTGGAAGGGTATGTCAAGGATGGGAATTTCATCGCCCTTGCTGAGTATGTGCCAAACCCCCATAGGAATTCGGCTTTTCCCGTATTCCCCAAGACCATTTGGTCCGGTGGAACGTTTGATTTTTATGCAGAACTTGAGCAGGCCGTCAAAAAACAAGGCATCGACATTTCGACGTTAGATCTTGAAGCATTTTGTGAGCATCTGAATGCTCCTGAATTTGGAAAAAAAGCATTTATTGAAAAGTATAGAGGAGAAAGGGTATGAGTAGGTTTGACATTACAGCTATCAAAGGGGTAATCCCCGCAATGGTAACCACCTTCGACGAGAACGAAGAGGTGGATCTTACAAGGGGACGTGCTTTGGCAGAGTCTCTCATCAAGGCAGGGGTCCATGGCCTGTACATCACCGGCAGCACCGGTGAAGGGTTCCTGATGACCGCTGAAGAGCGAAAGGCTTATACACAAGCCGTCATCGATCAGGTCAAGGGCAGGATTCCTGTCATTGTACACGTTGGTGATATCGGGACGAAAAAGTCCATCGACCTTGCAAAGCATGCAGAAACTGCTGGAGCTGATGCCATCTCCTCGGTCCCCCCATTCTACTACAAGTTCAACGGTGATGACATCTTCAACTACTACAAGGACATCTCCGAAAGCGTATCCATCCCCATGATAGTCTATAACATCAGCCTTGCCGGCCTGATGAGCAATGCCCTGGTCAAGCGTATAGCCTCAATAGGCAATGTAAAGGGGTTGAAGTTCACAGGACGCGAACATGATGACATGTGTGCCCTGAAGGGCGAGCTGGGAGCGGCCTTCATGGTCTACTCCGGTTGTGACGAGATGGCTACCCAAGGCCTGCTTGCAGGAGCCGACGGCCTCATCGGATCGACGTACAACCTCATGCCCGATACAGCCATCGAAATGTACAACCTTGCCCAGAAGGGTGACTATGTCGCAGCCTTTGAGATCCAGAAGATCGCAACCAAGTTGATCCACTTCCTCGTACAGTGGGACTTCTTCCCCATCATGAAGAAGCTCATCACCGCCAGCGGTGTGGATGCAGGATACTCCAGACGTCCGTTTGCAGCCCCGAGTGACGATCTTATGGAAACGATCAATGGTTTCTGCCTCGATCTCAAGAAGGAGCACAAAGGAAAGACTCATATCGCATTTATTGACAAGATGTGATAGATTTTACTCTTATAGCTAGGTGTTTTTTCCATGCCTGTATCACGAGGACTGAAGGATTAGATAATGAAGAATTTGAAGAGTAAGAAGCTGTATCTCCAGGTGTATGATGAGCTTCGCCTATATATAGTGAAGAACAATCTCAAGCCTGGGGATAAGATCCCTACAGAGATGGAAATGTCCCAGACTTTGGGGGTTTCCAGAAATGTACTCAGAGAAGCTATCAAGACCCTTGAGATCCTTGGGGTGGTCAGCTCCAAGCCTGGGGTGGGAATGGTGGTGAACGCCTTCTCCCCCAGCTCGCTGTCCACGTGCATGTTCCTCAATCTTATAGAAGATAAAGGGAACCTCTTCCGCCAGTCGCAGGAGGTGCGTAAGGTCTTGGAGATAGGGTTTGCCAAGCAGTGCTTCGATTCCATGACCGACGAACAGCTCGTGCGGATGAAGGAGTGTGTGAAGGCGATGGAGAGCTTTGAGGAGTATGAGGACTTCTATGACTCCGATGCCTACTTCCATCAGTGCATGTATGAAAACCTTGATAACAAGATGCTGATAGCCTATCTGGACTCAGCATGGGAGTGTGATCGCAGTTTCAGGGGAAAGATGATAGATGACAAGGCTTTGAGGATCAAGAAGCATAGGGATATCTATACAGCCTTGTACAATCGTGATTACGATGCCTTCATGGCAAGCCTTGTCTTTCATTTCACCTACAAGTACAAGGGCGATTCCAGCGAAGGGCAAGAGTAGCCTATGGTCCATCATGATAGGGCCTATGCGATAACCCATGCTCTTGTGCATACAAACGGGGCGCTGCTCCCCGATGCCACCATTGTGGTGGAGCAGGGGCTCATCACGTACGTGGGCAGGCATGATGAAGATATTTGCACTAGGAAAAGGATCACATGCTTTGATGCAAAAGGAAGCCTTGTCGGCCCCGGCCTCGTTGATATGCACCTCCATGGCAGCGGTGGTTTTGATTCTACCCAGGGCAACATACAGGAGAACCTTGAGGGCTTGGCCCTGTTTCTTGCAGGGAAGGGCATTACCTCTTTTCAACTGGCGGTTGTCATGGATCTGGACCTGTTGGTCCAGATAAAGAATGCAATGGATAGGAGTACCTTTCTCTCTTCCCACCTGCTTGGCGTCTATGTGGAGGGCCCTTTCATTGCACCTGAGAAGAAGGGTGGTATCTTACTTTCTGGTATCAGGGGTTTTGATAGGGAGTACCTTGATAAGATTCTGGCGATAAAGCATGGGGGAAAGATTCTTGTCACCTCCATGACCATAGCTCCTGAGCTAGAGGGTAGTGAAGAGCTTTCGAATCTTTTGGAACAGAACAGCATCGTTGTGGCCTATGGCCATAGCGATAGTGAGCTAGAATCTTTGAGACCAAGGGCTAAGAACCATCTTACCCACCTGTTCAATGCGATGAGCGGCATTGACCACAAACGCCCCGGCCTTGCTGCCATGCCGTTTGTGAGCTCTTTTTCCCATGCAACCTATGAACTGATCTGTGACGGGGTGCATGTGCATCCCTCCATCATGGATATGACGATCAATGTGTTGGGGACATCAAGGCTCTGTCTCATCTCCGATGCGATGAGCTTTGGCGGTATGGGAAAAGGTGAGGGCAGATACCTTGGAAAGAAGATGTACAGCGATGGGAAGGCGTGCTACTACAGCGATAGTGATATCCTGATAGGTTCTGCTTCCCTGATCAATGAAACAGCGAAGGGCCTCTATCATAGGGGGCTGTTGGACAGGCGGTCCTTCTTCGCCGTAGCGTCGGAGAACCCCTTGAGGGTTCTTTCCCAGACTGATAGGGGTTGCATCAAGGTTGGGTACAAGGCTGACCTGGTGATGCTCTCCGATGATATGGATGTTGTAGAGGTCTTCAAGGCAGAGTAGATTCCTTGCTCTGCCTTGAAGCAGAACAGTGCTGATGCATGCAATGCGACAGATGGTAGGATGGATGAGGTAGAGTATGAAAAACAAGTTTACAGTTCTTGCCAATGAGTATCGCACGATGCTCCTGGATAATGTGCTCCCTTTCTGGTTGGAGAGCGGCTACGACCGTGAGTATGGTGGGATGCTGACCGGCCTTGACCGTGATGGCTCCCTTCTGGAGACGGACAAGTCTGTCTGGTTCCAGGGCAGGGCCCTGTGGTCCTTCAGCGAAGCAGCAAGGCTCTATGATAAACAAGCCGCGTACCAGGAGGTCTGTGACTCCTTGGTGATGTTTATCGAGCAACACTGCTTTGACCCTTCTGACGGGCGGATGTACTTCAGGGTGAGCCGGGAGGGCAAGGCTGTGGTGAAGCGCATTCGGTACGTATTTAGCGAGACCTTTGCCATCATAGGGTTTGCATCCTATAGCAGGGCCTTCAGTAAGAAGGAGTATGCCACCAAGGCGTACGACCTCTTCCAGACGGTGCTCAGGACACTTGATAGTCCTGATATTCTGGTTCCCAAGTCCCTGCGTCCATCCAAGGGTTTCGGCGTTCCCATGATCTTGCTCAACACAGCCCAGGAGCTTCGTGAAGCCTGCCCCGATCACAAAGAAGAACTGACGCTCTTCATCGATGGTCTGCTTACGGAGATCGAGCAGTACTTTGTCAGGCCTGAGCTCCAGATCGTGGTGGAGCAGTGCGCCGAAGATGGAGCCTTGGAGCTTGAGCACTTCGAAGGGAGGCTGCTCAATCCTGGCCACGCCATCGAGGGGGCCTGGTTTGTCATGCGTGAGGCAAAGTATCGTAACAACGATGCCACCCTTATGCAGTTGGGGACCAAGATGCTCTCCTGGATGTGGAAGATCGGGTGGGATGCAGAGAAGGGTGGCATCATCTATTTCCGCGATGCCTTGGGCAAGAGCGCCACCGAGTACTGGCACGACATGAAGTTCTGGTGGCCGCAGTGTGAGGCGGCCATTGCCAACCTGATGGCCTATACCCTGACAAACAACAGGAAGTACCTGGAGCAGTTCAGCGAGGTGGACCAGTACATCAAGGCCAACTTCGTCGATGGTGAGTTTGGCGAGTGGTATGGCTATCTGCACCACGACAACACGTTGTCCACTCCCTTGAAGGGGAACATGTATAAGGGACCTTTCCATATCCCCAGGATGTATCTGGTGTGCAACAGCCTGTTCAACGAACTGGCGAGGGTGGAGTAGGGCCCAAGCCCGAATGATATGATGTAGGGATGCAAAGCACCTGATACCTCGCAAGGGCTCAGATGCTTTGCATTCTATTTGGTCACCTGCTAATACTTGCCATACTCATGCGCGGTTTCATACATCGCTATGATATTGTCTATTGGAACATCCTCCTGGAGTACCGGGTGACCGGGAGAACAGATGTATCCACCATCCTTTCCAAGGATGTCGATGACCCGTTTGACCTCTTCAGCAACATCTTGCTTGTTTCCATATGCAAGTGTCTGCTGGGTGCTGATCCCGCCCCTAAAAACCAAATCCTTTCCAAACTCGCGCTTTATCTCAACCATATCCATTCCCACTGCTTCTGGTTGCATAGGATCGAGCACATCGACTCCTAAGGATATCAGATTGGGAATGATCGATCTGATATTGCCATCAGAGTGGAGGATCAAGGCACAATCGTATGAGTGCGCCAAATCAGCTACTTTTTTTATATTGGGGGCGACAAATGTATCGAAAAGGGCTGGGCTGATCATGAGACTGTTTTGCATGCCCAGGTCATCAGCAAGCGCGATACTATCGATAAGGTCTCCCGCTTCATCCAGAATCCTGGTAAAGAACCCAAGATAGAATTCAGTGAAGACATCAAACAGATAGGAGGCCATTTTAGGTTCAGCGAGCATATCCATCATCAAAGTATCCAATCCTCGAACATACGAAGGATGTTGCCAAACGGATCCCCCAGTCACAATAATCGAACGGTCCTTATGCTCCAGCAATCTAGAGCGCATGGTGGAATAGTCGAACCAGTCAGGATCAGGCCATTGGTATCTCTGAAGGTCCTCCAATGACTGTGCCGCTTGCAGAGGATACTCTGTTTGCCCGAACATCCTTCCATCAGGAGTCGACATGACCTGCTCTTCTACTCCCCATAATTCCAATATGTTTCCACCCCACTTTTCAGTGAGCAAAGGGTGTTTTGGCCCTTTGAATATGGGCATGATACCCTTTCTCAAATCCAAACCCCGTGTATCGAGGGTGTCAATGTGAAGGGCATCCAATAGCTCGTGCTGCTGCTTTACTCCAAAGAACTCCAGCATTTTTTCAACAACCCATGAAGTCGCGTTCATGTGGCATGGAATCCGATCTGGAATCTTGTGGTCTAGGGTAATTTTTACCCTCTCTCTTGATGTCATCTGAAATATTCCTCCCCTGCTTTGTACAGTGCAATAATATTGTCTGTTGGAATGTCCTCTTGAAGATTATGCGTTGGGCCCAAGAAAAACCCCCCGCCTGGAGCCATCACATCCAACAGACGAAATACTCCCTCTCTCATCTCTTCTGGTGTCCCGTTGGGCAGGAGTTCCTGCTCATCAACCCCGCCGGAAAAGCACAGGACCTTTCCAAAATCTTTCTTTAGCCCTATGGGATCCATACCGGCGGCGAGGACCTGTATGGGGTCAAGCACCTCGACTCCTGTTTCGATCATGTCAGGGATCAAGTCTCTTACCGACCCACAGCTGTGCAGGTAAAAATGAGCCCCATACCCCTTTGCGATCGAGCCAAGCTCTGTATTCCTGGGTTTTAGGAATTCCCTATACTGTTCTGGTCCGAAAAGGAGTCCTCGTTGTCCTCCATAGTCATCGCCAATGCGGTAGAAATCTATCTTTCCCTTTCCTGCTGCAAAGTAGGCATGCATAAATGCCTTGTTAAAGACCATGATCTTTTCCGCCAGATCATGCCACAACTCAGCATTGAGATACATATCCATAAACGTTTTTTCCATGCCAAAAAGATCCTGTATTACAGACAGGATTCCAGGACTGCAATAGACATTAGGGGCGGTCATGATGGCATAGCCTGCATACCGATCGAGTTGTTCCTGGATGGTAGAGAAATCAAATAAGGATTTTGTAGGAAATGGATACTTTTCGAGAAGTGCGGGGTCTTCAATATGCTGCATGGGAAAAGTCTCCGGTTTCCAATAGCTTCCCCCTGATCCTGTCCGTAAGAGATACTCAACGCCAAATATATTTTTTTTCTTATCGGGATATGTTTCATCCGAGGAATTCGGTCCTACATATTTTGGTTCTACCCAACGAAAATCAATTCCGAAAGCTTGAAATAAATCTTCATCAGTTGCTAGTTTCAGGTCTTTCAGTAACCGAGATCTGACTTGTGGGACGTCCCGATACATAAAGGGAACTCGATCTGGTTCCTTATGATGGAGCGATGTGAGAACACGTTCTCTTGGATTCATCGTAGTGACTCCTTCTAAGTTAAGAAGCAAGTGTGTGCCAATGGTATGTATTGGCATTTTCCCTCTATCTGTACTTTGTAGTACAATCTATAAACTCAGTATCAAGTGGTTGCGCCCATATGTCAAGAATATTCGAAAACAAAAAAACAAAAAATGGTAGACAAAGCCCAGAGGGAATTCCTCCTGGGCTTTGTGCTTCTCTCTGGTATTCCAGTCATAAGCATTAGACCATTTCAACTCTATTCTTCCTCGTTTCGGGCATCTGCTTTACTCTCAGTTCCGTTATGAACAAACCAAGGAATATTGATCGCTCTTACTTTGCAATACCAGATTTCCTGCTGTTGTAGCGGACCCTCTGGTGCTTCAGATACCTCCTGAACATACAGTATACCCTGGGGGGATTGGCGAACAGGGAGTGGGTCCTTGTAACGCCCGAGGTGAACAACCGTTCGTTGCACTTGGCAAACGAGTGGGAGAAACGCTTCCAGTCCAGACGGCTAGGATCAGTCCACAAGGTCTCAGAGCCTGCCCCCAGACGGGGAAACAGGTGTTTGTCACGCTCCTTCCTGGTGTGGATGTGTTCAGTCCAGAGCAGGAATTCAGAACCCATCATGAAAGATCTTCGTTTTGCATCCTCATTGAGGATCACACCGTACTGATAGACTGCACGGGTGGGAATGACCGAATGGGGCAAATTGAGATAGGTATGGAAGTAGTGGCTCATGATGAGGGGTCTGTCACCGACTTGGTCGCTCCCATTTTTCAAAGGGTTCCATACCTGGCACACGATCGAAGGATCATACTGGTCATCGATCGAATCATTCCAGAGGATGACGGTCTTACCCTTCTTCCTGGCCACTTGAGCCATGGAATTGGCAAACCAACACAGCAGATCCTTCTCATTTTTCAGGGCCAGCTCTTGCATCCTTTTCTGACAATCGGGACACTCCTTCCATCGGATGAGGGGTATCTCGTCTCCTCCAAGGTGGATGAAGGGAGCAGGGAACAGGTCGCATACTTCACCGATGATGCGTTCGGCAAACAGTAAAGCTTCATCTTTACCCAAACAGAGCAACTCGGAAAAGATTCCCTCCCCTTGGGGAATGGAAAACGGACCCCCTGTGCAGCTGAACTGGGGATAATGAGCAAGCGCTGCAACAAAATGCCCAGGCATATCTATCTCAGGGATGATGGTGATGTTCCTCTCCCTGGCGTAGGAAAGAGCCGCCCTTACATCCTCCTTCGAATAGAACTCGGGGCTCGCATCCGTGAGTTGGGGGTAGGCATCTATGGCAATGCGCCATCCCTGGTCATCGGTAAGATGCCAATGAAGCACATTTAGCTTGAGCGATGAGGAGAGATCTATCAGCCGGTACATTTCAGGCAGTGGGCAGAAAGACCTCGTGGCATCGAGGAGCAAGCCTCTCCAAAGGAAGGACGGGCTGTCATGGATCTCACAACAGGGAATGGTCCCCTGTATGGGGTCGATAAGCTGCTTGAAGGTCTGTACTGCATAGAAGGCCCCTGCTTCTGAACTCGCTTCGAGGATGCACCCTTGGGAGGATACATAAATTGCATACCCTTCATCAGATAGTTTTTTTGTTGATTTCCTGAACCGGACCGTTGGCTCTTGCCCGGGCTCTACCAGGGAAGGGGCCAGATGGCATTTCTCAGCTAGCCAGGATTGTACCTGAGCAGATGCAAAGGCAAAGGGAGCATCGGCTCTTTCGATAGAGAGGTTATTGCCCAGAACCAACAGTTCTGGGCTCTGCGTCACTTCACCGTTGGGGTAGGGTACTAGCATCATTGTATTGTGCATCTATTGTATTCTTATTCCTTTGTAGCACCGGCAGCAAAGCCTTGTGCTATTTTGTCCCGGAAGACAAGGTAGAAGATGATCATTGGAACTGTTCCAATTACCAAGGCTGAGAATTGCAAGCCGTAGTCGCGGGACATCCCTCCTGCAAAGCTGTTAATTCCCACAGGAAGGGAACGGATGGCTATCTCGCTGGTGAGGGTCTGAACAAGGATGAATTCGTTCCAGTTTCCCAGAAAAGTGTAGATAAACATCGTGGATATGATGGGGGTAGCCATCGGGAGGATGATGGCAAAGAACACCTGAAGGTAGTTTGCCCCGTCAATGATCGCCGACTCCTGCATGGCATCGGGTATGCCCTTGACGTAGGTGGTGGCAAGGAATACCTGGAAGGGAAGGCCAAAGGCGATATAGGGGATTATGACACCCAGACGGGTATTTGATAAGCCCAGTTTGGTTTCCATGATGAACAGGGGCACAATGACAGAATGGACGGTAATGAGCAACCCTAGGGTATAGAACATGTAGATGACATTGCTGAAACGATACTTGAACTTGGAGAGGGCATACCCGCTTCCCATTGCCAAGATAACCGTTATGACCGTGGAGATCATCGAATACAGGATACTGTTGAAAAAGTAGACCCCAAGGTGTCCCTGGACCCAGGAAAGAACGAAATTCTGCAGGTACAGGGAAGTAGGGGGCGACAGTGGGTTGCGGACGATCTCGGAGTGCGGCTTGAAGGAGTTGAGGATCATCCAGACAATAGGGGCGATGGTCAGCAGGGCGAAGGAGATCATGACAAAATATGCAATGGTTTTCCAACTTGTTTTGGTTTTGAACATGGTTTTCGTCCTACTCATATTTGCGCTCGATGCGTTTGCTTGTACCCTGTAAAATGAGGATGAGGCCTACCGAAAGAGCGACGATCAGGATGGAGGCGGCACTGCCGAATCCGTACTTGTAGTATTTGAAGGTATTCGTATACATGTAGAGGGCAATGACTTCAGTAAAGTGGGCAGGCCCTCCCCCGGTCATTGCGAAAATAAGGTCAAAGGCCTTGAGGCTGCCTGCAATGGCAAAGATGGCGGTGGTGGCTATGGTGCCTATCATGCTGGGAAGTATGATGCGTCCGAGCATCTGGGCCTCTGTGGCTCCGTCTATCTGAGCAGCCTCCAATACCGACGGGGTGATCTTCTGCAGGTTTGCCAGATAGATGATCATGTAGGTCCCTGTATGCATCCAGAGCAGGACAAAGAGGATGGGAACTATCGCCAGGCTTTTGTCTTCAAAGATCTTCATGACATATTGGCTGTTGCCGCTGAAACGCCTGATCAGGGCAGTGATCATTCCTGAGGATGAGAATATCTGGTTCCAGAGAAGGGCGACCACAACAGGAGAGATGGTGATGGGCAGGAAGATCATGGTCTGGTAGAACTCCCCACCTTTCACCATCTTCCTATGCAGCATGTAGGCAAGCAGAAATCCCAGGGGAATCTGCCCGAATACCGAGATGGCAACGATGAGCATATTGTTCCTCAGGGCATGGAGAAATACCGGGTCAGTCAGGATATTCCTGTAGTTTTCAAAACCAACGAACAGGCTCTTTCCATATCCACTCCATGTGGTGAAGCTCAAGGAGAAGCTGTAGAAGATAGGGAATACTATCACTGAGGCAAAGAGTAGGAGTCCTGGAATGATCAGGATCAAATAACTCGCCATCTTCTGCTGTTTAAACGTCATTATTCTCTCCAGGATAGGAAGGCCGTCCCCCTTCCCTGAGGGAACAGGAGGCGGCCAAAATGCGAATGATTTACTTGTTGCCACGGTCAATCTTGTTGACCATCGTTTCCAAGTCCTGTGCAACCTGTTTCGCTGTCATGGTTCCGAACATCATCCTCTGCAGGTTGATGTTGAAAGCTCCGATAGGTTCGGCGCCCAATACTGCGTCCATGACATACCCCATAGGTACCTTACCGGCAAAAGCGATCAGCTTCTTGATCATCGGATCCGCATCTGCAGGTTCTGCAAGCTTGTATGCAGGCAAACGTCCGAATCTCTGTCTGATGGTGGACCCTTCAGGACCACTATAGAACCATATCCACTTCCAGGCAGCTTCAGATTGCGCTTCATTGAGCTTGGCGTTCATGCCAAAGCCTTGTCCGGCAGTAGCCGAGGCTGAGAGACTTTTGCCCTTCTGGTTAGGTACATCAGGGAAGGACTCGAGGCTCATGTAGGTCTTCTGTTCGTCGGTAAGCTCGCCGATCATGTTGTTGACCATCCAGCCTCCATCGATCAGGTAGACAGCCTTCTCGTTGACAAAATCATCCAAGCCTTGTCCATAGGCCAGTTGGTTGGTTCCCGGCGAGAACATCTGCTTGTCGGAAAGCTGTTTGATGATATCCATGGCTGCAACGAACTGTGGATCTGCAAACCCTGCACCTTTACCAGCAATAGCCTTGTCAAACCACTGCATTCCACCTGTTCTCTCGACCAACATTCCTGCCAGGCAAGACTGCATCGGCCATGCATCTTTGTTTGCAATGGAAAGGGGGATCAGGCCCTTGGCACGGATAGCAGGCCCTTGGGCAATAAGCTCATCGAGGCCCTTGGGCAAGGTGAGACCGAGTTCCTTAAGAAGGCGGTTGTTGGTGTACATGATGGAGGTAATGCTTATGTCCTCAGGCAGTTCCCATATCTCTCCATTTTTACCCTGGCCTTGCATTGCCATGTCAGCAAATTCACTTTCATGTCCCTTGATCCAAGGTCTTAGGTCCTTCACAAGGCCAGCATCGGAAACCTGGCTGGTCCTTTTTCCCGGATAGAGCAGAAGGATATCGGGCAACTGGCCCGATACTGCCAACGTCTGGAGTTTGTCGTGAAAAGATTCACCGTATCCATATTCAAAATTCAACTTGATATTGGGGTTCTTCTTTTCGAACTCTCCCACGAGGAAGGCAAAATTTGGTGCGGTGGTCTTATCCGTCTGGTCTAGGAAATGGTATACGGATAACTCGATGACCTCATCTTTCTTCGAACTTTGGGCCGTTTCTTTTGTTCCTGCAGAGAAAATTAGTGAAGGGAACAACAAAAGCGAAACAAATACGGTAAGCAACAATCGGTTTGTTCTCATGAAAAGCCTCCTATGCTAAGAACGTCATCCTGTAGTCCAGGATTCGATCGTTCAAGAATGAATATAGAAAAGTGGATATATGCAGTTATCGGATGAGTCTTCCAAGGGTTCGAGATTCATAAATACCTTGTCCAGCACCAAAGCGGCAGCGCCATAGGATACCGCATGATAGCCAAGGGAAGAAAACTGGATCTGGCAAGCATTTCCATCACCCTCAAGGGAGTTCCCCTTAAGGGCTGTTCTGAGCAGGTCGGGCATAAAGGATCGGAAGGTTTCGATGTCGCCGCCTATGAAGATATTTCCTATGTCGAGGGTATTCACCAAAAATGCGATATTCAGGGACACCTCCTGTATGTAGCGTTGCAAGTGCTCTTCATTTTCGGTAATCCGTATCCCGTCCTCAATTACGACCTGATGGGAATTCTCTGCATCCTGGTTGAAAACGCTTTTGAACTCACCTGCTGTGTAGTGACTCCCACGATAGATTTTCCCATCGAATCCGAGCCCTATACCAATAGTAGGCAGGGGTGTCCCATCTATGTCTGAGTAGTACTTCCAAAATTCAATAAGCACAAAGAGAAAATTCTTAAGCTTCCTTTTGCGTTGGAAGACCACTTCCCCCCAAGCTCCGGCGTTTGCATCATTTTCCAATATCACAGGAAACGGAAATTGGGAGGATACATGTTTGGCAAAGTCAAATGGATGATCAAAGCCCAGGGATACAGAGCGCAAAATAATCTGATTATCGCTGTCAACAACTCCAGAAAACCCTATGCCTACTCCGATAAGGGGCCTGTCCAGCCAAGCGAGGGCCTTTAGCGTTTTCCTGATAAGAGAGCAGACTTCTTCGCTGAAGGTGCTGGCAGTAAAGCCCAGGGCTACGGTTTCTGAAAAGAGGACTGAGCCTCCCAGATCGACTGCCAAGACTGTATAGGAGTCTGAACGCAACTCAATGCCCAGGGCGTAGAAGTGATCCTTGTTCAGCTTCAGCCCTGTTGCCTTGCGCCCTCCTTTCGGGCCGGGTTCCTTCTCTTCAGTCTCAATGACAATCTTCTGGTCGATCAGGTCCTGCACGATGCTTGACATCGAGGACTTGTTCAGGTTCAGCAACTTGGCAAGGTCAGCCCTGCTGAGGCCTTCATCAAGCCATAGTTGGCGGATTACTCGCGAGGATGTGATTATCCTTGTTCTCCGGGGCATGGACATTGGGTTGCTCCTAGTTGGTATGTTTTTGTACTAACCTAGCTTTAGTATAAGCCCTTCCCCTCAGATGTCAAGGGAAATATTTTCATGGGGTCTCTTCCACCAGGCATGAAATACATACTGAGGCTTAGCGTATTGTAGGCAATCGTAGAATTGTGTAAAAAATAGTAATATATTTATAGAATATGGGATTTAAGTGTCTTACTATATACACAATAGAGTTTTAATGATCAATTACAAGGGAAGTAAGGTGAGAATCCTTCACGAGCCCGTCACTGTAATCGCTGACGAACCTACAAGAGCCACTGGGAAACTGGGAAGGTGTAGGGGAGGCCACAAGCGTAAGCCAGGAAACCTTGATTGATTACAAACACAAGAGCTTCGTGGGTCAAGCTACTACGTATACCAACATATGTGGAGGAGTAAGTATGGCTGACATGAAAGCGCTCTCGGAGTTCCTGCAAAGGGGCAAGGCAAAAGACGTGAAGGAGTTGACCCAACAGGCGGTTGACGAAGGGATGAAGCCCGAGGATATCCTTGACCAGGGACTGCTGGCCGGGATGAGCATAATCGGGGTGAAGTTCAAGAACAACGAAGTGTTCGTTCCTGAAGTCCTCATCGCTGCAAGGGCTATGAATGCCGGTATGGCAATTCTCAAGCCGCTGTTGGTTGCTGACAACATGGTGAGCCGTGGAACGGTTGTGCTGGGAACGGTGAAAGGGGACCTGCACGACATCGGCAAGAACCTGGTGGGCATGATGATGGAGGGCAAGGGCCTTACTGTCGTCAACTTGGGAACCGATGTGACCCCCGCCCGTTTTGTAGAGGCTGCGATCGAGCACAAGGCTTCCATCATAGCATGTTCGGCCCTGCTGACCACCACCATGCGTGAGATGGAGAATGTGGTGAAGGCTGTGAAGGACGCCAACCTTGGCCAGAGCGTCAAGGTGATGATAGGCGGTGCTCCTGTGACAGAGTCCTTCAAGGAGAAGATCGGAGCTGATGCGTACACACCCGATGCATCGACAGCTGCAGAGGTTGCCCTGCAACTCTGCAAAGATATTGCCTAAATAAGAGAACCGGGCATCTGCTAGGGGAAGCGCCTCTTGGTTCAAGAGTGTTTTCCCCCTCTTTGACAACGATACAAAACACTGGAACATATGCCTGTGGGCCGTATGTTCCAGTGCTGTATAAGAGATTGCTCTTCACTAAGAATTTTACCATGTCCATACTACTGTTCTTTGCATGCATGACTGGTAAAAAGGACAGGGTACAATGGCTAGACATGGGATACTGACTGTATTGAGCGATGGGGCGAGTGCAGAGCTCCCCATTGCCGAAGGGATGAGCGTCCTTGATGTGCTCTCTGATGCCGGGGTGGGTGACATACACGCCCCTTGTGGGGGCAATGGGCTTTGTGGCAAATGCCTGGTACAGGAGGTCGGAGAACATTTTCTTCCCCTTCATCCCGATGAACAAAGGCTGTTGAGCATACCAATCCTCGAGCAGCATATCCGACTTGCATGCAGGATGAGACCCGATTCGGGACAGGATGTGACCATCGCCCTCATCAGCAGCAAGAAGCAGGCTCAGGTCGTCTCCCAATTCCAGGACAGAGTGGGCACAGGGCAGGCTCGACAGGGTTTCCCCTCCCCATCCTATGGGTATGCGGTTGACATAGGGACCACAACGGTAGTGGTCTACCTTGCCCGTCTCGATACAGCAGAGGTCCTCGATCATCGCTCGGCCCTGAATCCACAGGCCTCCTATGGCGGGGATGTCATTACCCGCATCCAGTACACAAATGAACATCCTGGCGGCCTCAAGCTCCTGCAGAAAAGTATCGTAGGGCACCTAGGTCGTCTGATGAAGGACCTGATGGAGACCCATCGGATAGGGGCAGGTGCAATAAGGGAGATAGTTGTAGTGGGAAACCCTACAATGATCCACCTCCTTGCCGGCAAGGACCCTTCTGGGATTGCAGTTGCCCCCTTCATCACAACTATCACCGGCTCCTTGGCCCTTCGGGCAGTCGAGGTGGGCTTCGCTGATTTCCCTCATGCCTCACTTATCCTTCCAGGGGGAGTCTCTGCCTATATCGGCAGCGATGTGACTGTGGGGGTGCGCTCCTCTCGTCTTATGGATGGGACCCTTCCTGTCCTGTATATAGACATCGGGACAAATGGGGAGATAGCCCTGTTTGACGGCAAAGCTCTCCATTGCTGCTCCTCCGCTGCCGGCCCGGCATTCGAAGGGGCCTCCATCACACAGGGTATGGGAGCGGTGGAGGGGGCCATTGACCGTGTATGGCTCGATGAGGAGGGTGCAGTTGCCCATAGCACCATCGGAGGAGGGCAGGCCGTTGGTATCTGTGGCTCTGCCATCATTGATATCCTGGCCCTGCTGCTTGATATCGGCTTGGTAGATGAGACCGGTGCTATGGATGACGAGCACCCGCTGGCAGAGAAGTACCTCACTACAGGCAATGGCGGTCTTGCTTTCCGCATTACAGATACGGTAGGGTTTACCCATGGTGATGTACGCCAGGTGCAGCTGGCCAAAGCCGCCATTGCAGCCGGGGGTGCTGTGCTGCTCTCCGAGGCCCAGCTAGATGTATCCGCCTTGGGCTCGATTGTCATTGCGGGGGGATTCGGTTCCTTCATCAATGCAGTGAGCGCCAAACGCATCGGGCTGCTGCCCCAGGTTGCGACAGAGAAGATCATCGCCATTGGCAATGCTGCAGGAAGAGGGGCTCTTGATGTGCTTCTCATGGAAGAAGAGGCGGCCAACGTGGAGCTGATTCGAAAAAGTGCGCATTATATTGAATTGTCATCATCGAGTCTTTTCAACGAGTATTATGTTGAGGAGATGATGTTCATGGAAGGAAGCCATTGAAAGCTAGCTCAGAAGTCCCCCAGGGTGTCAAGGATATCACCTCCCATTACAGCAGGGCCACAGGCATTCCCTGTATGGTGTTGGATGTCCTGCAGCAGACCCTCTTGGATTCTGGGCATAGTGAGCTGGAGGCTCTGTTCAGCCTCATAGACCCCGCTTGGAAGGACCAGTGCTTTGCGACCCACCTGCATAGTGCCGTGCTGTCGGAACGCTTTGGCGGATCATACATCTATTTTGGGCTCATCTCCCTGTTGTACTGGGTCAGCCCTGTCATTATGAATGGAAGGATGGAGTACGCCATCATTGCAGGGCCTGTAATGACGCTCGATGTCAATGAGGTCATAGAAGAGGATGTTGTCGCCCATGTTGGGGACAAGGATGGGCTTGTCAGGATATTGGAAACCATCCCTCAGGTTGATGTCAGGCGAGTGCATAGCCTGTCAGAGGTGTTGCGTATGTGTTCAGGGTGGGCCTCAGGCTATAGCGAACACCATATGGTCGAGAGTCGACAGTCTCTGGAACTGCAATCACGCTTGTCTGAAAGCATCCAACTGCTGAAAAGCGAAGGCAGGGAGCAGGTCCACTGCTACCCGATTGAAAAGGAGAGCGCCCTACAGGAAGCGATTCGCTGGGGGGATAAGGCGAAGGCCATGAAGATCATGAATGAGCTTCTTGGCATCATCTTTTTTTCAAGTGGGAACTCCTTGGAACGGATCTCATTCAGAGTGATGGAGATACTCTCCATCCTGTCTCGGGCCGCTGTGCGAGGGGGGGCTGATGAGGAGCAGGTGCTGACCAAGAGCCTGCAGTGCCAAAAGGAGATACGCAACTATTCCTCATTGGAAGGGATTTCGGTGTGGCTTGCAAAGGTCCTGCGCTCGTATATGGAGATGGTGTTTGTCTCGATGGACAGTGAGTATGACCCTACCATCGCCAAAGGCCTGCGCTACATACACTCCAACTACAGCGGGCGCTTGAGCCTTGAAGAGGCTGCCCACAGTGCGGGCTTGAGCCCCAACTACTTCAGCAACCTCTTCAATGCAAGGATGGGCGTCTCTTTTTCGACCTATGTGAACAGGGTCCGCATCGAACATGCGCGGAGCCTGTTGCTGGACACCTCCCTTCCGATCATTGAGGTGGCTGCTATGGTGGGCTTTGAGGAGCAAAGCTATTTTTCCAAGGTATTCAAGGAAGTGACCACACTCACCCCAGGAAAGTATAGGAAACAGGCAAGAAGCTTTCCCTCAGCCAGGCATGAGATTCACAGTGAAAATCTGAGATGACCCATCAATCGTAATATAGTGTAAAAGATAGTAATATAATCATAGAACTGTATAATTGATTACCTTACTATATATAATATAGAGTTTTAAAGATTAATTATAAGGTGATGATCCCTCACGAGAGGGCCACTGTGATCGTTGACGGCCCTACAAGAGCTTCGTGGGTCAGGCTGATGCGTTATGCAGGCTGACATGAAGCGATAGAAAGAAACTGATCCAAAAGAAAATGGCATAAGAGGTTACTACATGACAGGAAAAGAGAGAGTTTTCAATACATTGGCAGGACTTCCCACAGATCGCCTGCCCTGGGTCCCCTTCACAGGGGTCCATGCAGGCAAGCTTGTGGGATATGATGCAATTAAGGTTTCAACGGATGTCGATGCTTTGGTGGAGGCGGCCCTTGAAGTAAACAAGCTGTACCAACCCGATGGACAGCCTGTTATGTTTGACCTCCAGGTTGAGGCAGAGGTCCTTGGATGCGAGCTGCTATGGAGTGAGGACAGTCCTCCTACCGTAAAGACCCACCCTTTAGGTGAAACTACAGACATTCCTACCAAGATACCTACATCTGAAGAGGGAAGGATCAAGACACACCTTGAGGCCATCAGGCGATTGAAGCCTCTGATCGGCGAAACGACTGCCCTCTATGGGATCTGTTGTGGGCCCTTTACCCTGGCATCACACCTTCGCGGCACTGAGATTTTCATGGATATGATCTTGGAGCCCGAGTATGTCCAGGCCTTGATGGCCTATTCGACAGAGGTCATCAAGGCTGTCTCCACCTATCTGGTAGAGGCTGGCATTGATATCGTAGCTGTGGTGGACCCCTTGATATCACAGATATCACCGGCTCACTTTGAGGAGTTCATGCACGCTCCCTTCAGTGATCTGTTCGATCATATCAGGGCCGATGGTGCAAAATCCTCCTTCTTCGTATGCGGCAATGCGACCATGAACATCGAGCCGATGTGCAAGACCAAGCCTGACAGCATGTCAGTTGATGAGAACGTCTCCCTGAAGGATGCCAAGGCCATCACCGACAAGTACGACATCACCATCGGGGGGAACATTCCCCTGACGTCGGTGATGCTGTTCGGTAATCAGCAGGACAACATGAAGATAGTTGTGGACCTCATTGATTCGCTGCCTCCTGGGCATCTGATCATCTCCCCGGGTTGTGATATGCCCTACGACATCCCCTTTGAAAATGCCATAGCCATTGAGCATGCTGTCCATGAGACGGAGAGTGCCCGCTCCATGGTGAGCAACTATACGAAGGAAGAGATTGAGTTCACCGGTGTCCTGCCTGATTATGAGAACCTGGAAAGGCCTTTGGTCGAAGTGTTCACCCTCGACTCTGCAACGTGTGCCGCATGCACCTACATGCTTGCAGCTGCCACTGATACAGTAGGGGTGATGAGCGAGAACATCGACCTTGTAGAGTATAAATACACGACGCAGCAGAACATTGCACGCTGTCGTGTCATGGGAGTGGCAAAGTTGCCAAGCATCTACATCAATGGCAAGTTGCAATTCTCCTCGATCATCCCTAGCAGAGAGGAACTCATTACAAAGATCAAAGAGGTACTATAGTGAAACGGCGCATTCCCTTTTATATTCTCACGGGATTTCTTGGGTCTGGGAAGACAAGTGTGATCAACAGCCTGATCGCCCAGTTCAAGGATCGGAAAATTGGGCTTATCCTCAATGACTTTGGTTCCATCAACATAGACAGTGCCCTGGTGCAGGGTTCCACCGATATAGTCTCCACTAAAAGTCTTAGTGGAGGGCAGATCTTCTGCAGTTGCCTCTCCGGCTCCTTTATCAAAAGTGTCGTGGAGATGAGCAAGCTTGATGTCGATGTCATCCTCGTTGAGGCATCGGGTCTTGCAAAGCCAGTTCCGCTATTGGAAATTGCCTCGATCATCCTTGACCAGGGCAAGGGTAGCCTTGCCTATGGCGGGATGGTGTGTATTGTCGATGCCGAGCGGTATCCCATTCTTTCACAATCGCTGAAGACCATTGAGGAGCAGGTTGTCTTCAGTGATTGGTTCATCATCAACAAATGCGACCTGGTCTCCGAAGAGTCCCTCACGGCGACCATATCCAGCATCGAGGCCCTCAAGCCGCATGCCCCTATGTTCACCACCACCTTTGGCAGTGTTGACAGCGATATATTGAAGCAGTTTGACGAGCAGAACATCTACACCCCTGTAGCTTTGCAGGACTCTGCCCCGTATCATGGGTGGGGCGTGCAGGGCCGGCCAAAGAACTGTGTCTTTACCGTTGAACAGCCTTTTGAGCTGGAAGAGCTGGAGAGATTGTTCACCGCCGTCGCTCCGAAGATGCTGCGGATGAAGGGCTTCATGCCTTCCAAGGAGGCCGGTAAGGTCGTGCTTGTTGATGTGGTGGGAAACCATGTGAAGATTGGTTTGATGGATGCACCCAAGACGTATGATAAGGGCGTGATGTGTCTCTACAACCCATCGGTTGATGCAGTCTCACTGTTTCAACAGACATGGGCTGGTATAGGCAGTTCTCCCTCGACCTGTGTTGAGCATCCTTAAATAAGTGAGAGATTAATACCATGGAACAAAACCGGCTTATCGTGCACCCCCCATTCAAGCCATCCTTGGCCCAGTACAAGAGAAGTGTCCGTTTTGAGGACCTTGATGATGCCCAGGATGATGCCCTTGCACTATACAACAAGGCACAAGAGATCCTGCAACCCAAGTTCCTCATCTGCGAGCGGTTCATCACCGCTCACTCTGTGATCGATGGTCTGCCTTCGATCACAGTGGATGGGGTTGTGTTCAGGGGAAAGGCGTTGCGGGTATTGGATGATATCCATCGTGTGTTTGCCTATGTGGCAACCTGTGGTGATGAGTTGGAAAGCCTTGATGTATCCGACATGGACATGCTCGCCCCTTACTGGGTTGATGCAATCAAGGAGCAGGGGCTGCGGGACGCACGGGTCGCCCTGATGGCCCACTGCAGGGCGAATTATGGAATCTCGAGGCCAAAGAGCCTCAATCCTGGCTCCGGCAATGTGGATATCTGGCCTATTGAAGAGCAACGTGGCCTGTTTACAGTTCTGGGAGGATCTCACGATATTGGGGTTACCCTTACTGAGAGCTTTCTGATGTTGCCCAATAAGAGCATCAGCGGCTTTATCTTTGCTTCCCCAACTGTAGATTATGAAAGCTGTGCATACTGTGAAAAAGAGCGATGCCCCAATAGGCGGGTGCCTTTTAAAGAAAGGATGTAAGAAAGGTCATTGATCTGTTTTTTGCTATGGTGGTGATTTTACAAGGTGAATCAGTTCACCACTATTATGTATAAAATCTTGCAACAAGAGACTCAAATCCAGATATCTGGATTTGAGTCTCTTGGTTTGTCACGATAAAATCTATTCATACTTTCTTTCTTGTAACCTGTTTGAACCCTTTTTACTTGGGAGTGTGTAATTTGAGTAACACTTATATGATTATTAGGACTTTTACGGTTGGTATATTTAATCTCTTTACACGAAATAACGGAAATTTCTCCCTCGAATTTTGCTTAGTTGGTAATATATATGATGATTTTGTTCTGTTTTTTTAGAATTTTATGGATTTTTCTATATAAAGACCTTTGTTTGGGGTGTCTTGATTTCCGCCGTGCCATGGAGCACAGGTCCCTCTAGGACAGTGTCATTTGTTGGCACGATTATTGCTTGTGTGTTTGTACAGTTAAAACTCAGGAGGTTTTATTCTTATGAAAAGATTACTCATCGTTTTGTCCATCGTCCTGATTTGCTTTGGTTCGGTCTTTGCACAGGGTGCAAAAGAAGACGCCCCCCCGAAAATCGGATTTCTGGTAAAAATGCCTGAAGAGCCCTGGTTCCAGAACGAATGGAAGTTTGCCGATGAAGCCGGTAAGGCCCTTGGATTTGACGTGGTCAAGATCGGGACTACCGATGGCGAGAAGGTCTTGTCCGCAATCGACAATCTCCAGGCACAAGGTGCCGGCGGCTTTGTCATCTGCACCCCTGATGTTCGCCTGGGACCCTCGATCATGGCAAAGGCCAAGGCCTATGGCATGAAGGTGATCAGCGTTGACGACCAGTTTGTCGATGCCAGCGGGAAGGCGATGACCGAAGTGCCCCATATGGGAATCAGCGCCTATGAAATTGGGAAACAGGTCGGATATACCCTCCATGACCAGATGGTCGCACGCGGATGGGACCCTGCCAAGACAGGCTTCATGCGCATAAGCTTCAACGAGCTGCCGACAGCGTTGGACAGGACAACCGGAATGACCGATGCCCTTATCGAGCGTGGTTTTTCAGCTGGCCATGTATTTGAGTCGCCTGAAAAGACAACCGATACAGAAGGCGGCTTTAATGCGGCGAACATCACCATCACCAAGAACCCTGAGATAAGGCACTGGCTTGTCGGCGGTTTGAATGATGAGGCTGCGATGGGCGGGACGCGTGCACTCGAAGGAAATGGTTTCCTGGCTAAAGACATTTGTGCGGTTGGAATTGGCGGAAGCGGCACAGCCACGGTTGAATTCCAGAAAAAGGAAGCGACAGGCTTTTATGCAACTGCCCTTATCAGCCCCAAGCGACACGGCTATGAGACCAGCGAATTGCTTTTCAACTGGATTACCAAGGGAGTGGAACCACCTAAGACGACATGGACAACAGCTGTCATGATGGATAGGTCCAACTATGTTCAAAAGATGAAAGAGAACGAGTAAAAACGTGCTCTAACGTATCTTGTACGGCCAAAGAGACGAGTACGGTTCTTTGGCTGTACATGCATTATGACTTGAATAGCCGAATAGGTAAAAGAGAGCAATTGATGAAACCTGTATTGGAATTTAACTCAATCACTAAGACATTTCCCGGTGTAAAGGCGCTAGACGCTGTTTCCTTTTCCATCCAAAATGGGCAGGTACACGGGTTAATTGGTGAAAATGGCTCTGGGAAATCGACGTTGCTGAAAATTCTCAGTGGAGCCTATCATGCAAATGAAGGCCATGTCCTCTTACGAGGAGAAATTCAGGATTTTAAGACGACAAGCGCTTCCATTAAAGCAGGTATAGCATCTATCTACCAAGAGTTGAACTTAGTGCCGGAAATGACAGTGGCTGAAAATCTTATGTTGGGGCAATATCCAACTAAAGGATTTGGATTTATAGATTTTAAGAAACTGTACGGAGCGGCAACAAAACAATTGGATGCTGTCTTAGATGGGGTAGACCCCAAACAAAAAGTTAAGAATCTTTCAATAGGGCAACGGCAGATGGTTGAAATTGCCAAAGCATTGCTTCAAGAAGCTGACATCATTGGCTTTGATGAACCAACAAGCTCCCTATCTGATAAAGAAGTGCATAAATTATTTGAAATTATAAAGAACCTTCGTGACCAAGGGAAAGCTATTATCTATGTAACTCATAGGATGGAAGAAATATTTGAAATATGTGACCAGGTAACGGTTTTTAGGGATGGCCAACGTATTGTTACCTACACAGATATGAAAGATGTCACCCATGACCTCTTAGTCAGTAAGATGGTAGGACGAAATATTGATAACATGTATAGTTATCGCAAACGACCAATTGGAGAGACAGTTCTTAAGGTAGAAGAATTATCTGGTGCTAAAATCATAAATCCAGTAAGTTTTGACCTAAAAAGAGGCGAAATTTTAGGATTTTTTGGCTTGGTAGGAGCTGGAAGAACTGAAGTTATGCGGTTGCTGTATGGCGCTGATAAGAAAAAAAGTGGGGAAGTTACTCTGGATGGTAAAGAACTAAAAATCCGAAAACCTAAAGATGCCATTGAAGAAGGTCTAGTCCTCATGCCTGAGGATAGGAAGTATGATGGAATAATTCCTATTCGTAGTGTAAATGAGAATATTAATATAAGTTGCCGCCGTCTTCATACTAAAGCTGTAATTTTCATAGATGACCTTTGGGAAGCAGAAAACGCCAAAAAGTTTGTTAATGCACTCTCTATCAAGACTCCTTCAATAAATCAAAAAGTTGGTAACCTTTCGGGAGGAAACCAGCAAAAAGTTATCTTAGCTCGTTGGTTAAGTGAAGATATTAGTGTGTTGATAATGGATGAACCAACTCGGGGTATCGATGTAGGTACAAAAAATGAAATCTATAATCTGATGTATAACCTGTCTGATGCAGGAAAGTCAATTATTTGTATTTCTAGTGACCTTCCTGAGATTATGGGTGTATCCGATCGCCTTTTAGTTATGAGAGATGGAGCAATAGTTGGTTCTCTTACCAGAGACCAGATGAATGAAGAGACAATAATTAAAATGGCGCTTACTTCCAGTTATCCTACAAATTCAGCAGATAACCGGTAAAATAAAATTTATTAAATAAGAAATAAGAGGTTTCCATGAGCAAAACAAAATCAATCGCTAGAACTTCAAAGTATCTTTGGGACAATTCGGGCATGCTGATTATATTTATCGTTTTAGTCGTATTACTCTCTATTTTTGTTCCCTATTTCTTCACTTGGAGAAATTTAGTCGGCCTTGGGCTTTCTGTCTCGATGGTTGGTATGGTCGCCTGTACAATGATTTTTTGTTTGGCTTCAGGGGCCTTTGACCTTTCAGTAGAAAATATTATAGCTTTTAGCGGTGTCTTGGCTGCTATGCTGATAAATATGACAGGGAGTGTCACTATTGGTCTGTTGGGAGGAGTTCTTGGAGGAGCTCTTTTCGGTTTTCTTAACGGGATAATAATAGCCAAGGCAGGTATTAATGCCTTGATAACAACGTTGGCTATGAGCCAAATTATCCGCGGTCTTGCATTTATCGTTTCACGAGGAAGTGCCGTAGGGATAATGAATGAGAAATTCTTTAGCTTGGGGAATGGTCAGATCTTTTCAGTACCAAACCCCATCTGGATAACAATCATCTGTTTTATTGTTTTTGGAATATTAATAAATAAGACGACGTACGGTAAAAATACCCTTGCCATGGGTGGTAACGTAGAAGCTGCCCGTTTAGCTGGTATAGCAGTTGATAAGGTCAAAATTACTATTTTCTTACTTCAAGGAGCAATGGCAGGATTTGCAGGTGTTGTCCTTGCTTCACGTATGACCAGTGGACAGCCGAATACTTCTGTCGGCTTTTCTTTAGATGTGATATCAGCTTGTGTCCTTGGAGGAGTTTCCCTTTCTGGAGGTATTGCCCCTATGCAAGGGGCTATAGTTGGTGTCCTCATTATGGGAACTGTCCAGAATGCTATGAACCTCATGAATATACCAACATTCTATCAGTATGTTGTGCGAGGTATGATTCTTCTCATCGCTGTACTTATGGATAAGTTCAAGGAACAAAGCAGAAGTACTTGATAGTGATGAAGGCATAAGGAGTTCATGAATGAATAATTTGGAACGCATTAGGCAATTTGCTACGATTACAGATCGTCAAAAAGACATTCTGAATACTGATAGGATAATGACATATGATTATGTTGATAATACTGATGTCTTAGTAGCTTATGGAGGGTATGACCGAAATAAAACGTATGGATGGCAAGAGCTTCTTGAGATAAATGCGAGAGCTTTCAGAGGTATAGGTCTTGATATGACCCGGTCAGTGTACGATCCTGTCCACCATTGGATGCGTGGCAAAGTCGATAATTGGATTAGATTCCTGGGTGTTGATCAGGATTCCTGGGAAGTGGAGCAGGGTGGAGAGACGGCATGGATTGCAAAACGCCCATTTTCTACTCTTGAAGAACTGAAAAAATTCTTACCGAAGATGCCTGATAGAAATGCAATTCGTGAATGGTATATGCCGTTTATGGGAAATATCCTCAAGACTATGGAAGATCAGGATGTTGTCTATATTGGGGCTGTAGAGGGTCCCTTGTGTGATGCATATACCTTCGTAGATCTTGAATTGTTTTCCTTGCTTATCTATGACGCACCAGATGTAGTCAAACATATTATAGATTGTTGTGGAGTCTATTCCGAAACGTTAGCTCAAGCGTATACCGAGCTCTCTGGTGCGGCTCCAATCCAATTTATGGGTGAAGATATCGCTGGTTCCACTGGGCCCATTTTTCGACCGGATTTTGTGGAGGAATCTGTACTTCATTGGTGGAAAAGAATTGCAGCCCCCATTCGTAATCAGGATGGTATATTTATTTTCCATACTGACGGCCAATACGGTAAACTTCTTGATCTGATTCTGGGGAAATTAGGCGCCGAGGGATTGAATCCTATTGAACGTAACCGTTGCAATGATATTTTTTCTATTTATGAGCAATATCCCAAGGTATCCTATTTCGGGAATGTTTGCTGTGCAGTAACTTTACCTTATGGAAATCGATATGACGTTGAGGATGAAACACTTGAGCTTATAGAGAAGATTGGTCCTACAGGGCGTATTTGTATAGGTTCTTCGAGCGAAGTACACGAACAGATACCCCTTATCAACATTGAGACAATGTATGCTGCTGTCCATGAATATGGTACCTATCCAATCGATATTGACAGGATACAACGGCGGAGAAGTGAGATATCCTCGCATCTAGCAACAAGGAAAATGTAGATGACGAAACAAGAAAACCTTTTAAGTGTGCTACACCATGAAAAGCCAGAATGGGTACCAATCGATTTTGGAGGAACGGGTCAAACAGGAATCAATGCTTCTGTTTTGTATCGTCTGAGAAAACTATTGGGCTTAGAAGAACGACCTATTCGAATAATTGAACCTTTGCAGATGCTCGGTGAGATTGATACGGAATTGGCCGATTGGATTGATGTGGATATAGTGGGACTGTATGGACCAACGACTCTTTTTGGAACACCTTTTTCAGGAGAGGCGACCCTTTGGGAAATGCCTGACGGTACTCCAGTCCTGATGCCTGGCAAATTTGCACACACAAATAATGAAGATGGATCAATTTCCATTTTCCCTCAAGACAACACATCAGTTCAAGCCTCAGGTTTTATGCCGCATGGAGGAAGTTTTTTTGACCCCATAGATCGGGTTCCTCCGATGGATGATCTGGTCATTGAAGAACGAGACCCTGTGGCAGACTTTGCTTCAAATTTTAGCGTGTATACCGATGCTGCTGTTGCATATTTTCGTAACGAGTCTCTCAGATTACGTTCAAGCACTGATAAGGCCATTATTTTAGCTTTTGGGGGTGGCGGTTTTGGTGATGCTGGGGTACTTCCAGGGCCTTTTGAGTTGCATCCCCAAGGGCTCCGGCGCTTTGGAGATTGGATGATGGCACATTACTTGTACCCTGATTATATAAAAAGTGTTGTTGCAGCACAGAAAGATGTCGCTTTGAAAAATCTTGAGAAACTGAAGGGAGCAATTGGCGATAGAATTGATGTGATCAACATCAGTTGCACTGACTTTGGAAGCCAAGCAGCTATGCTAATGTCACCTGAACATTTTAGGGAATTCTATAAAGAGGCTTTTGCAGAGTTGAATGGATGGGTACATACTCATACCTCTTGGAAAACCCATTTTCATTGTTGTGGCTCTATACGGCCTATCATTCAAGATTTTATTGATTGTGGAGTAGATATTCTCAATCCAATTCAATGGACAGCCAAAAATATGGATTTGAAGGAATTGAAAGAAGACTTTGGAAAACAACTGGTTTTCTGGGGTGGTGGTGTTGATACCCAGAAAACCCTTCCATTTGGGACCCCACAGGAAGTTTTCGATGAAGTTGCACATACCATTAAAATAGCTGCCAAAGATGGAGGATATGTGTTTTCTTCAATCCATAATGTATTAAGTAATAGCAGTGCTGAGAATGTGCGTGCAATGATCGAATCGTTTCACAAGAATAGACGATTTTCTTGATTAAAAATGAGAGGTAAAAATGACCCATAAAGAACGAGTTTCAAAGGCTTTGCAACATGAGATTACTGATCGTCCGCCGATGCAAATAAGCTTTACTCCAGAATTTGCTTCACGTCTCGCACAGTCAATGGGATTAACAGAAGAAGAACATAATCCTCATGGTGGTGGCAACACAATGGCTCTAGAATTGGCTTTGGGCCAGGATGTGCTCTTGTCCTCAGTCGGTTGGGCTAATGGATATTATGGCGAACAAGATGCTTATACGGATGAATGGGGAGTCGGTTGGAGAAAGTCCAAGTACTCCACTCCTTTTGGAGATGGGCATTACACAGAGATCACTGGGCATCCCTTGGCAGAGGATTCTGCCATAGATCACTATATATCTCCCGATCCTAATCGAGAGTCTTTGTATACGGATACTGTCAAACTCATTAAAGAGTATGGGGATGAATATTGGATTACTGGTGTCACTGTAACTACAATTTTTGAAACTGCTTGGGCTCTGCGCGGCTTGGATCAATTGCTCATGGATTTTATACTGGATCCAGATTTAGCCGGTCGTATCCTCGATATTCCTATGCAGTACCATCTCCAGGCTGCCAAACATTTGGTGAATCTCGGAGTTGATATGATTTGGTTGGGTGATGATGTAGGTGCCCAACAGAACATGATTATTTCACCCGACATGTGGCGTATCTTTTTTAAACCAAGGATGGCTAAGATTATACGGGAGTTAAAACAGTTAAACCCTACACTAAAGATTGCTTACCATTCCGATGGCAATATTTTCCCTATAATTCCCGATTTGATTGAGATTGGATTGGATGTTTTGAATCCTATTCAACCGGCGAGTATGGATCCGGCTGAGGTGAAGCGATTGTATGGAGATAAGCTCTGTTTTTGGGGAAGCATAGATGAACAACATACTCTTCCTTTTGGTAGCCCTCAGGATGTTGCGGATGAAGTCAGATTGCGCTTACAGACATTGGGTCATAATGGAGGCTTGATTATTGGGCCAACCCATCATGTGCAATTGGATACGCCATTGGAAAATTTCTTTGCAATGGTAGACACTATTCGTGAAGGGTATTGAAAGGGCAAAAGCATTGGCCTAAAGTTTTTTGAGGGTGGATAGGGGCTTGGCTTGCTGGAAGTGAAAGCTCATGGAAGATGAGGTTTGTCTGTAACCTCCTCTTTTCTTAGGGATGTGTCATTAGGGTTACATGTGCAGCCCATACCCGGGGTACAGGTCCCTCTAGGACAGTGTCATTTGTTGGCACGATTATTGCTTGTGTGTTTGTACAGTTAAAACTCAGGAGGTTTTATTCTTATGAAAAGATTACTCATCGTTTTGTCCATCGTCCTGATTTGCTTTGGTTCGGTCTTTGCACAGGGTGCAAAAGAAGACGCCCCCCCGAAAATCGGATTTCTGGTAAAAATGCCTGAAGAGCCCTGGTTCCAGAACGAATGGAAGTTTGCCGATGAAGCCGGTAAGGCCCTTGGATTTGACGTGGTCAAGATCGGGACTACCGATGGCGAGAAGGTCTTGTCCGCAATCGACAATCTCCAGGCACAAGGTGCCGGCGGCTTTGTCATCTGCACCCCTGATGTTCGCCTGGGACCCTCGATCATGGCAAAGGCCAAGGCCTATGGCATGAAGGTGATCAGCGTTGACGACCAGTTTGTCGATGCCAGCGGGAAGGCGATGACCGAAGTGCCCCATATGGGAATCAGCGCCTATGAAATTGGGAAACAGGTCGGATATACCCTCCATGACCAGATGGTCGCACGCGGATGGGACCCTGCCAAGACAGGCTTCATGCGCATAAGCTTCAACGAGCTGCCGACAGCGTTGGACAGGACAACCGGAATGACCGATGCCCTTATCGAGCGTGGTTTTTCAGCTGGCCATGTATTTGAGTCGCCTGAAAAGACAACCGATACAGAAGGCGGCTTTAATGCGGCGAACATCACCATCACCAAGAACCCTGAGATAAGGCACTGGCTTGTCGGCGGTTTGAATGATGAGGCTGCGATGGGCGGGACGCGTGCACTCGAAGGAAATGGTTTCCTGGCTAAAGACATTTGTGCGGTTGGAATTGGCGGAAGCGGCACAGCCACGGTTGAATTCCAGAAAAAGGAAGCGACAGGCTTTTATGCAACTGCCCTTATCAGCCCCAAGCGACACGGCTATGAGACCAGCGAATTGCTTTTCAACTGGATTACCAAGGGAGTGGAACCACCTAAGACGACATGGACAACAGCTGTCATGATGGATAGGTCCAACTATGTTCAAAAGATGAAAGAGAACGAGTAAAAACGTGCTCTAACGTATCTTGTACGGCCAAAGAGACGAGTACGGTTCTTTGGCTGTACATTGTACCGCGTTGACTTCTTGACACTTTTTCTTCAAGTAACCTATGACCCAGAGGCTGAATCAATTGTTTCTGGGTTATTTATATATAGCTTTGCATATGCAACTATCACTTGCCTGTGATGCAGGGAGGCTTTATCATAAGTCTTATGGATAAACGTATTCTCATAGTTGATGATGAAAAAGAAATGTGTGTTTCCTTGCAGAAGCTCTTTAGGGCCCATGGAATTGAATCACACTATTGCACTGATGGAAAATCAGGACATAAGGAATTGTGCCAGAATCATTATGATCTTCTCATCAGCGATTTAAGGATGAATGGGTTCTCCGGAATTGATCTTCTGAAATGCATCAGTAATAAAAATCCTCCTGTCCCTACTATTGTAATTTCTGGATATGCAACAACAGATGTTGTTGTGCAGGCAATGCGTCTTGGAGCTACAAATTTTTATGAAAAACCCTTACCCTTTTCTGAGTTGTTAAAAGAAGTTAAGCATATCCTTGCTACAAAGCAAAACAAGAGTAAAAAACCTGAATCTGAGAGAATAGAGGAAGATCGGCTTATAACTATAAATCCCAAATTTAAACATATAATCAGCATGGCAAAAAAGGCGGCTCTCACCAATGCACCCGTAATTGTAACTGGTGAAAGTGGCACCGGAAAAGAAATTCTAAGTTCTATAATCCATTATGAAAGCGAACGTAAAGATAAACCCTTTATTAAGATTAATTGTGCTGCCTTGCCAGAAGCTTTATTGGAGAGTGAGTTGTTTGGTTATGAAAAAGGAGCTTTTACTGGAGCTCAAGAAATGCATAAAGGCAAGTTTGAAATAGCTGAAGGTGGAACTCTGTTTTTCGATGAGATTAGTGATATGAGCTTGAGAACACAGGCAAAATTGCTGAGAGTAATTCAGGAACATGAATATGAAAGGTTAGGATCAAACATAGTACGCACCTGTGATGTGCGGTATGTAGCTGCCACTAATCAGGATCTTGTAGAAAAAATTAAAGCGGGCGAATTTCGAGAAGACCTATATTTTCGTTTTAGTGTAATTTGTCTCAAAATTCCTCCCCTTCGAGAGCGCCTTGGAGATATTATCCCCTTGACAAATACATTTATTGAAGAATTCAACCTAAAATATGAAAAAAACATTACAGGAGTTCATCCTGATGTCCAGACAATTTTCTTAAGCCACTCATGGCCAGGTAATGTGCGAGAACTCAAAAATTGTATTGAACGATCCATAATCTTTGCTGAAGGACAAAATATATCTATCACTGATTTGCCGCTTCAATATCATCCACAGCATCCTATTATAGAAGAAACCGACCCGATCAAAGATCTCTACGATAATATAAGCCGCGAGATGATACTCAATGCATTAGCTCAGACCCATGGGAATAAGACAAAAACAGCAGAACTCCTAAAAATGTCTCGAAAAACCCTGTATCTCAGGATGAAGAAATTGAGGATTGATTTGTGAACCCTTCTTATCGTCCAACCATTCTCAGCCTAGAAAAAATTCACCATTACAGTAAGAATTATGAAATTCTTAACAGAGTCGATTTCAACCTTTTTGAAGGGGAAATCCACGCACTGGTTGGAAATCATCTGTCGGGAAAAACGACAATTGGAAGGCTTATTGCTGGCTCAGAAAAAATGCAAGAAGGGTCTATATATATACAAGGAGAAAAAATACACAACCATTCTATTAAAAAAGCATTGAAACTGGGCATTGGAATGGTATATCAAGCACAGACCCTGGTACCTACCTTAAATATAGTTGAGAATATATTTTTTGGAAACCAACCTAAGTTTTTTATTTCTAAAAAAGTAGAACAACAGATGTATGATACAAGCCGGGAATTGTTATCTCGCTTTGACTGCGATATCCCTCTTGATCAACCTCTCTACCGCATGAATGAATTGAACAAACAAATTATCAACATTTGTAGGGTGCTTGTTTTAAAACCACGCATTCTAATTGTCGATGAGATTGGGGAAAACATGCCCCCTGAAAAATTGGAAATCACGTATAAAGTTTTACGGGAATTAAGTGAAGAGGGGACATCTATAATTTACATAACTTCAAATTTTAAAGAAGTTTTTAATATAGCACATAGAGTCACCATACTTAATGAAGGATACCGGAAAGCCACTGAGAAGATTGAATCTCTCGACCCAATGCGCTTAATTAATTTAGCGTTTGAAACCCCGTCGACGAGTACACAAGCACCAAACAATCCAATCAGGTTCATGGATTCATATCAAGAATCAATTATAGATACATTACCAATCGGAGAAATTTTAGTAAATCCTGATCTTGAAGTTGTATTCACCAACATGCAAGCCCGAAAACTCCTTAAAATTTCTGGTCCAAGAGGACAGCTAGCAGGCTTAGATAGAGTTTTTGGTTTTCTTGATGATGAAAAGTTTTACCAACTTATTTACACAATCGATAGGGGAGAATCGATTACCCTTACTGGGGAGCCCTTTATGAATCAATATCTAAAAATAGCAGTAAGTTCTATTCAGAACCAAAAAAAACAAAAGATTGGTTCAAATATCTTTATTGAGGATGTAAGTTTCGATTACCAGACTCGTGAATACCTTATGCAAGCGAAAAAAGCAGAAAATACAGCAGCCTTGGCAGCAGGAGTCGCTCATGAAATTAAAAATCCTCTAGGCATTATGCAAAACTACCTTGAATTACTGAAACTTGAAAAGATAGATACAGAGGGGCGATCATATCTGGCCTCAATCGAAAAAGAACTTGTTCGAATCACCAAAATAGTAGGGAATCTTCTCTCCTTTTCACGAGAGAAGAAGATTCCTTATCAATCTGTCAGAATTATTAGCCTTGTAGAAGAAGTCATATTGCTGTTAGCCCATAAGTTTTCAAGTAAGCAAATACTCGTAACCACTGACTTCAACGATGATCCTAGAGTTTTTGGTGATGAGGATAAACTGAAACAACTGTTTATGAATTTACTGATAAATGCAATTGAGGCTGTTCTGGAAAAGGGGCTAATTGAAATCTATGTGGCAACGGACAGAAAGAAAAATATCGTCCACATCAGCATAAAAGATAATGGATTTGGAATATCAGAGGGAGACAGTGATAAAATCTTTTCTCCTTTTTTTACTTCTAAAGTTACTCGTACAAATATTGGATTGGGCCTTTCCATTTGTCAGAATATAGTAGAATCCCATAAGGGTGTAATCAAGTTCACCAGTATCCCAAGTAAAAACACTACTTTCACCATTACCTTACCCCTAATTAGAGAGTCAAGTTATTAAGAAGATGCTGGACGTCAAGCCCGGTTGCCATAATATCTAAGGTAGCCGAGACTTATGTATGAATTGGTTTCAATGTGATAGTTAGACGGTCTACAGCGGAGTTTTTTCTAAATTTTTCTTACTATATCGATTATACTAGTAATAAGGTAGGTGCCACATGGTTCGAGAGGAAAATTATTTGAATGAAAGAACCGTAGTACTAGAGAATACATCTTTGCGAGTTGTGTGTCTGCCTGAGTTTGGCGGGAAATTGGTCGCCGTTTATGATAAGCAGAGACAGAAAGAGTTCCTTTTCCAAAATCCTAAAAGCAGCTTCAGGCATGCCGATGTAGGTAGTGATTTTTCAGATTTTGAAGCATGTGGCTTTGATGATGGCTTTCCCTCGCTGGATGCCGGACTGGTCTTGGTAGGAGAGGCCTTGGTGCCCTATCCCGATCATGGAGAGATATGGAGTGCTTCATTCTTAAGCCATAGCATTGCGCAAGATGCTGTTACTCTTTCGTATACAAGCAGGATACTTCCGTATCACTATCAGAAAACATACTCCCTTGATCAGGATGGTCTGAAAATTGAGTACCGGATTATCAATAATGGGCAGATTTCTTTTCCTTGCATTTGGACACTGCACTGTCTTCTCCAATATGAGGAAGGCATGGAACTTATATTTCCTGCTGATACTCGAGAGGTAGTAAACGCTATGCCAGGAACACGCCTTGGAAAGCAAGGGGATGTTTTCCCCTTTCCCCTAGCAGGGTTAATTGATTTCCGAGAGGTAGATTCCCCAGATCCGCCTTGCATGGAAAAATATTACATTAACCATAAGATGACAGAAGGCTTTTGTGGAGTTTTATACCGCAAGTCCAATGCTGTCCTACTGTTTGAGTATGATGAAACAAAGCTGCCCTATGTAGGGTTTTGGAAAACATTGGGTGGGTACCGTGGTGATTTCAATTGTGCATTGGAGCCTTCCAATGGATTTTTTGATTCTATTGAAAGGGCACAAAAAAATGGAGCTTGTCCTGAACTTGCCCCAGGTGAAGAATTCATGTTTTCCATCCGGATGAGAGTAAGACAGCATGAAGATACTCTGTAAAATATGGCTTGGTCGTTGCTCCAATGCTAAAAACTCCTAGTACCCTTTCATTAATTTAGAGTTTCTTGTCGATAATACAACAGGAAGAGTCGAGAAATACATCTACGAAGAAAGTATTTTTTTAGGTTGAAAAGATTGCTATTTCAGAGGAGTTGATGTGATGAAACACCATACAGGTACCGTTAAGATTTGGGAAGAAGTTGTGGTGATCCCAACCTATGAAGTTGGAGAACCTGATCGAAACCCAATGTTCTTGGAAAATCGGGTATATCAAGGTAGTTCAGGAAAGGTGTACCCATATCCTGTAATTGATAAGATATTTGATGAAAAAAAGGATAAGGAATATCCTGCTGTATTCCTTGAAAACCAATACTTGAAAATAATGATTCTGCCTTCTCTGGGTGGGAGGATACAAAGGGCGTACGATAAGACAAACAACTACGATTTCGTCTACCATAATGAGGTCATGAAACCTGCATTGGTGGGTTTGCTAGGCCCCTGGGTCAGTGGAGGGATTGAGTTCAACTGGCCCCAGCATCATCGCCCAACGACTTTCATGCCTGTAGACTATACGTTACAGGAACTCGACGATGGCAGCAAATGCCTAAAGATCAGCGAAGTGGACCAGATGTACGGAACCAAGGGGATGGCATCCTTTGTTTTGCATCCTGACAAGGCATATCTGGAGATAAGAGGGCAGTTGTTCAACCGCACCAATTTCCCCCAGACCTTCTTATGGTGGGCAAACCCAGCTGTTGCTGTGAATGATTACACCCAAAGTATATTCCCCCCAGATGTCCATGCTGTAATGGATCATGGCAAGAGAGATGTGTCGAAATTCCCCATTGCCACTGGCGTCTACTACAAGCATGACTATGGTTCTGGAGTCGATATTTCGCGCTATAAGAGCTTGCCAGTACCCACATCCTATATGGCTTACCACAGTGATTATGATTTTGTGGGCGGGTATGATTACCAGGTTGAGGCCGGGATCATGCACGTGGCGGACCATCATGTTTCTCCTGGGAAGAAACAGTGGACTTGGGGTAGCGGTGATTTTGGTAAGGCCTGGGACCGCAACCTGACGGATGAAAATGGTCCGTACATTGAACTGATGACTGGAGTTTTTACTGATAACCAACCGGATTTTACGTGGTTGGCCCCGTATGAAGAAAAGACATTTACCCAATATTTCATGCCATACAAGAAGGTAAAGAACATAAAAAATGCAACCAAGGATGTTTTGGTGAACTTTGAAAGGAGCAATGGATCTGCATATCTGGGGGTGTATGCTTCATCTTTGTTTGAGGATGTTGAGCTTAAGGTCTCCAGTGGTGACAGAGTCATCCTCTCAAAGAGATGTTCCCTGTCGCCTACTGAAGTGTTTGAGACTTCTCTCGACCTCCAAGGTTTGCTTTTTAGTTCCTGCATCCTGTCGATATATGATAGTGAGGGGGCATTTCTTGTTGGGTATCAAGGCAAAGAGGCTGTCATAGAGAAGATGCCTGATCCTGCTCCAGAAGCAAAGGCACCACAAGATATCAGGAGTTGTGAAGAGTTGTATTTGGTCGGACAACATCTCGAGCAATATCGTCATGCAACCTTCGATCCTACTGATTACTATAAGGAAGGGCTAGTAAGAGATCCCTCCGACAGCAGGCTTAATAATGCCTACGGGCTATATCTGCTCAGAAATGCCAGGATCGCGGAAAGTGAACAGTACTTTCAAAAAGCTATCGAGCGTTTGACTTGGCTTTCTCCCAATCCATATGATGGGGAATCGTATTTGAACTTGGGCTTCTCGTTGCTCTATCAAGGCAAGCAAGATGGAGCCTTCGATGCTTTCTACAAAGCAACTTGGAATGCAGCCCAACAAGGATCGGCATTTTACCAGCTTGCTTGTATCTCATGCCAGAAAGGCTCTTATCCCGAAGCGTATGAGTTTATCTCAAAAGCCTTGGTGACAAACAGTAGGAATATCAAGGCTAGATCACTGCGTTCTGCCTTGATTATAAAGATGGAGGACCTCCCGGAAGCCAAGAGCTATCTGTGGGAGAATCTTAAGGTCGATCCGTTTGATTATTGCTCTCGTTACTTGCTCGCTGCGATTTTCAATGAAGGTAAAGAAGAGATGTTGCGGATGATGCAAGACCGATTGAGTAGTTTTGTAGAGAGTTCCCTTGATTTTGCCCACGCTGGGTTGTTTGACTATGCGTTTGACTTGCTCTCTTGGTGCACTTCTTCTAGCCCTATCTATGAGTATTATCTTGCCTATTATGCTCATTTCCTTGGAAAAGGCGAAGTCTGCAATACACATTTGCAGAAGGGTGGCAATGCGAGTCCTTTGTATTGCTTTCCTAACCGTCTTGAAGATATGTTGGTTTTGGAGTTTGTGTTGGAACACTCTCCTGAGGATGGGTATGCCCCGTATTATCTGGGAAATTTGTTGTATGACAAGAAAGAGTTCGAAAAGGCGAGGCAATGTTGGGAATCTTCTTCGCGCCTGATCCCGTCATTCCCTACTGTCTGGCGTAACTTATCTCTTGTCTACTTCAATAAGGCTAATGAACCTGAAATGGCGTTGGAGGCGTTGGAGAAGGCTTTCGCTCTTGATGAAAGTGATGCAAGAGTTTTTTATGAATTGGATCAGTTGTATAAGATTATTGGGCATACTCCAAAGCAGCGGGTGGCACTATATGACAGGTATCCGGCATTGTGGCCGCTTAGGGACGATTTATATGCTGAATATGTTTCTCTCTTGAATTTGCTTGGTGAGAGTTCCCGAGCATATGACTTGATCATGGCTCATAAATTCCATCCTTGGGAGGGTGGTGAAGGCAAGGTTACTGCGCAATATATGACAGCCCTAAAACAGATGGCTTTAGCACAATTGTCCGAAAATCCAAGACAAGCCAAGACCCTGCTGCTAAAGGCTCTAAAGTTTCCCTACAATCTTGGCGAGGGCAAGCTTGAGGGAGCAAAGGACAATGACTTGCATTATCTGCTTGGGCTCTGTGAAGAAGCTTTGGGTGATGCAGAAGGTGCAAAAGCAGAGTTTGAGCTCGCCACTGTGTGCAATGGCGATCCTGTTGGAATGATGTACTATAATGACCAACCTGCTGATATGATTCTTTATGAAGGACTGGCCTTGCGCAAGCTTGGGAGAATTGATGAATCATTGGCAAGGTTCCACAAGCTTGTCGCTTATGGGGAAAAACATTATTACGATAAGATCAAACTTGATTATTTTGCAGTTTCACTTCCCGAGTTACAGTTGTTTGATGTGGATTTGTCGCCAAGGAATCAAATCCATTGTGACTATATGATCGCTCTGGGAAGTATTGGTCTGAAAGATTTTGCTTTGGTTGAAAAGTCATTAGCTGAAATTCTAAAGCAAGATTGCAGTCATATTGGAGCGACGTATCATAGGAGGGTGTATAGGATACTGATGTAAGGAGATGGTCTTACAAGAATACAGTCCTGAGCCAATATATGTTTGGTTTGGGACTGTCTTTCGTCATTAGGGGGACTTGTAGCTCTTTGAAGAGCGACTAATGAAAACTGGAATACCAGGATAGATTCATAATGCGAAGATAGACAAATCCTAGTCACTAGGGATGTATTATCCATGTTATCCAACGGGTTTGTATGATAGTAGGGGGACAAAGTAACCACCCTCTCAAACACCGAACAACGCAATCTTTCCCATATTGCAAGGGAAGTGGGTGTCTCCAGACAACCTGTCACTGGTTGGTATCAGAGCCTTCTAGATTTCCTCATCGGGTATGAATCCCATCTTTTGCCAAAGGAAAAAATGGAAGACCTACGGGATGCCTGGGTTCTGTTTTTGATCTTGTGGTTGTTAGGGCTTTGCAGAATGCACCGTCTCCTTCCACAACCCAGGCAGAGTATAGTGCATTTTTTGAGCACTAAGGACAGGGGGAGTTCTTCCTAGTTCCGTTGGTTGCAAGAGGATTGATATGCACGGGCTTGTCAATGTACAGGTTGGGGCTTCTTGGTTGTCAGTTGACTTCAGTGGTGCTCGATTATACCATGTCGTATGATCCACATAAAAGACAGGAACGAACAGAAAGCTATCGCACTTGCCAGACGTCTCGGCAATGAGGCAGATGAAAAAGAGATAGCGAAGGTAGAGGATAATCTGCCTGCCATGAACAGAGGCCCGGTAGCTAAGGTGTGGGACAAGGTTCAGGACTTGTACCGGGCTTTCTTGAGTGATGATACTCCCAACTCCCTTCGTATGCTCATTATTGGAGGGTTGCTCTATCTGGTTCTTCCCTTCGACATCGTCCCCGATGTACTACCGGGGGTAGGGCTTCTTGATGATGTTGCTGTTATTGCCTTCATATGGAAAAAAATGGCCGGCCTTGCCAAAGTCGGGGTAACAGTTGCTTCAAAGGCTCTGCCTCAGAAGGTGGAGGATCATATTCTTCAGGCCTATGATAAGGCTTTTGAACTTGCCCGTGCCAAGCTTGAAGCCCTTCTGAAGAAGCAGGAGCGGAAAACAGTCCTGAACTGTGTCATAAACCTTGGAGTATTCTGTGTGGCCCTCCTGTTGCTCTCTATTGAGGGGGAGCTCCCGCTCCTACTCGCCTCCCTGTGTATTCTGGTGACAATGCTCCGTTCTCTCTATTCTTTCTTCAAGACTACACCCACGATACTTCTCCTTTTAAAGATTTGGTGGAAAAAGCGTACCATCGACGGGACAATTGCAGATTATCTGAGGGTGCAGTACCCCTTTATTGTACCTTTGGAACAGATGAAGACTCAAGTCAAGATGCTTGATGGTATCCCCTCCCTTGAAACGATGGTGGGGATGCAACGCAGAGCTTTACGCAAGACCATCATCTCAGTTGGTATCTCCTTGCTAGTTGCAACAGGATTGGTATTTGTATTGCGGCATTTACTTTTGGCTCTCAATACACCCTATACCTTCTGGGAGCTTCTTTTGTATCCATTTTTCAGGCTTTGGATTCTCCTTATGAAGTAGGGCAGGGTGATTCATTCCTGTCCAAGGCTGTTTATGTTTAATCCTTGAGCAATTCCAAGGTTTGTATAGTTGCATTTTTCAGAGGTAGCACAGTCACTTTTCCGTCTCGAGCTTGCAGTCTGGATCCATGGTGCTGAACTGAAGGTGAAAGGTCGGCAGAATGTATAGAAGGGTTGTATCATCGGTATTAAGCGATTTACAGCCAGGTTCATTCCAAGACATACCCTTGTCAATAGGGATTGTAGGGAATGTAGGACCTGTAGAATCCATGTTATCCTATGGGTTTATATGGTAGAATAGGTAAAAGAGTTGAAGGAAGAAGCCTAGAATGATTGAACTTGTTGCAGAAGTCCCATCATACGATTTCAAAGTTGCGCTTGAAACGAGGAAGCCTAAAAGCTGGTTGAAGAGTGTCAGCTCCTTTGCCAACTCCATTGGAGGCATGCTGTTTTTTGGCGTGAGCGACGACAAGAGGGTTGTTGGACTCAGTGACGCCCAAGGTGATGCGGAGAAGATAAGCTCTTTGACTAAGGAACGTATCACACCGTTGCCACAATTCGTGTTGTCAGCGATGAAGGAAGATGGTAAGGATGTTCTTTCTCTGAAGGTCTCTGCTGGACCTGCAACCCCGTATTATTACAGGTCCGATTGAGTTATGGTTGCTTATATCAGGGTTGGAAATGAGAGCATCGTTGCCCCTGATTATGTGTTGAATGAATTGATTCTCAAAGGGTCGAATCGCTCTTTTGATGCAATGATCACTGATGACCGAAAGTCAGACTATAGCTTTACGTTACTTGAAGCGACCTATTTGGAGAAAACGGGAATCCATTTTGAGCCATCGGATTATATATCCTTTGGTCTGGCAGTCAATACTGGTTTGCTCACCAACGCAGGTAGGTTGATGGCTGATCAATATATTGTGCGTAACTCTAGGATTTTCTGTACTCGTTGGAACGGACTGGAAAGGGGGTCTATCTTTGATGATGCGTTGGATGATAAGGAGCATGAAGGAAATCTTATCACCTTGCTGCGCAACAGCAGTGACTTTGTTCGTAACAACTCCAAAGTTCGTTTTGTAAAAGAAGCACAATATCGTATCGATAAGCCTGATTATGCCGAGCGAGCTGTGTTTGAGGCTATTGTCAATGCCCTCATACATCGAGATTATATCCTGGTTGGCCGCGAAATACATATAGACATGTACGACGATCGCCTTGAGATTCAGTCTCCTGGTGGCATGTATGACGGCAGGGCAATACAGGATTGCGAAATTAGCACGATCGGTTCCGCAAGACGCAATCCAGTGATTGCCGATTTGTTCCATCGTATGAAATTCATGGAAAGGCGTGGCAGTGGACTGACAAAGATACTGAGTGAAAGTGCCAAACTTCCAGGTTATACCGAACAAATGGAGCCTGAATTCTTCTCCACTCCTTCAGATTTTCGCGTCGTGTTGAAGAACATGAATTATTCTTCAAGTGGACATACTGTGCAAGACACCGCGCAAGATAACCAACAAGATAACCAACAAGATAGTGTGCAAGAAATGATACTCCAGTATTGTGCAGTACCCCGAGGGAAAAAAGAGATTACTGCACATAGTGGATATAAGGATATGAGACATTTTTCCGCAAATTTCCTCAAACCCTTGATTGAATCAGGAAAGTTGCAGATGACTATTCCAGATAAGCCAAATAGCCGTAATCAAAAATATGTGGCAACCTCCGCTACATAAATTCTTCCAGATTTTTGTTGACAGAACCCCAAAACCGTCGTAGGATTCAAATGTACACACGAGTGTATCTTTTACAATCCTACCTTTTCCCTACTTTGAGGATCTTATGTCAGAGAAGAAGCTGAAAACCATTACCAGAGCTGATATAGCAAAAGAGGCAAGAGTCAGTGAGACTGTTGTCTCCTATGTCATCAACGGCAACCGGTATGTAAACAGCGAAAAGAAGGAACGGGTAGAGGCTGCAATAGCCAAACTCAAGTACCGTCCCAATGCGATGGCAAGGGCACTGAAGGGGAAGAAGTCAAACCACATCCTCTTTATAGCAGATGACATCCAGGGCGAATACTTTGGCAAGCTTATCAGTGAGATAGATACCTTTGCCTATAATGAAGGATATTTTATCACTCTTTGTTCTGACCGCAAGGATGAGGACTTTGTCGATAGGATCTACTCAAGGCTCTTTGATGGCATCGTCATAGGGTCAGCCAACTTCCCCCTGGAGCAGATTCAGCGTCTGGTAAACTCCTCCATCCCCATAGTCCTGTTGGAAATCCGTGACTATTCCTCCATTACCGGGGTTTATGGACTTATCAACACAGGCTTGTATAGGGGCGCGAGGAACTGTGTACGTTGTCTCTATGATAGGGGGCGGCGGAATCTGTTGTATCTGGATAGGATAAGCCGGGAAGGGCATCGAAGTGGCAGGGACGACTGGCGTCTGAAAGGGTTCTTTGACCAGAGCTTGGAGTATGGCCTCTCTGTCTCTGAGCGGAATGTCATCTCAGGGTGCAGGACTGAGCAAGCACTTATAGAAGCTGTTAGGGATAAGATTGAAGAAGGATTTGTTCCTGATGGCATCTTCGGACGCAACGACTACATTGCCTTGTTGGGTATGGAGGCAGTGAAGACTTTGGGTTTCTCTGTTCCGTCCGACATCTCTGTCATCGGGTTTGACAACTCCCGCATGTGCCGCTTCTCGTCCCCCAAACTCGCCTCCATGGAGATACAACAGAAGACGATAGGGGAGGCCATCATGAAGATGATCATCTCCCTGATCGACAACCGAGCTCTTTTTTCCTCCAGGATCGAGGAGCACTTGGAAACACAACTTATTATGCGTTCAAGCATATAGAAAGTAAAAGGAGAACGATTATGAAGAAACTACTCGCATTGCTCATGGTCCTGTTGGTAGCTGGAAGCTTCCTGTTTGCCGCAGGCTCTAGCGAAAAAGCTGCCACAGACAAGGGTGTCACCATCAAGGTGGCAAACTATGCCCTGCTGGAAAGTGGGTATGAACAGTTCTGGAAGGATGTGAAGACAAACTTTGAGGCAAAGTACCCCACCATCAAGATCGAGTGGGTGACCGCCCCGTATGGTGAGATTGTGAACCAGGTCGTGAATATGGCCGGTGGTGGGGATATGGTCGATGCCATCTTCGGTGAGATCGGCTGGGTCCCGGGCCTTGTCGATACGGGCCTCGCCGCTCCTGTCAGGGATATCCTCTCCCCTGAGTTCGTCAATGACTTCTTCCCCGATGTGCTCAAGTCCTTTGAAGTCGATGGTAAGGCGTATGGGATTCCCCTGTACATATCTCCCTATGTACTTTACTACAACAAGGACCTCTTCAGGCAGGCGAGCCTCGATCCCAACAAGCCACCCAAGACCTACACCGAGATGCTCACGTATGCTGAGAAGCTCTCCAAGCTCAAGGATTCCAATGGAAATAAGGTCTTTGCATTTGGACAGACAACTGCATCGGTTCCTGTCTCCGGTTCCTCGATCAATGCCATGGTCTTTAACTTTGGCGGACAGGTGCTGGATGAACAGGGCAAGCTCTCTGTAGACAACCAGGGCTTCAAGGATACAATTTCCATGTTGCAACTGCTCGACCAGAAGGGCTACAACCCACAAAACGCCAAGCTCAAGGACCTCAGGAGTCTCTTCGCCCTTGGTCAGCTGGCCATGTATTATGACCAGTCCTGGGGTTTCAACGGTATCCAGTCGATCAATGCCAAGGCTAAGGATTTCATTGCCAGCGCAGAACCTCTCAGAGGTGGCTTAGGTAGTGGTGAAAGCCTCCTGCAGGCACACGCCTTCATCCTGATGGACAATGGATCTGCTCGCAGCACTGCCTTGGCGAAGTTTGTTGAGTATGTCATCTCAGAAGAGGTGCTCAGCGATTATCTCAGGGATATCACCCCTGCCTATCCTGCCAAGAACTCCATGGCAAGTATGGAAAGCGTCGCCAACAACGGTGTCCTCAAGGGAGCATCCCCTGCTGCCGGTAGGGTTCGTGTGCAGACCTTCATTCCGCAGATCTCCGCATTGAATCTGGAGCTCTGCTCCCTTGCCCAGGCTGTGACAGTCGGCAAGCAGGAGGTAGGGTCCGCCATCGAGAAGTTCAAGACATCCGCTGTGGTGAAAATTTCGCAGTAACTGGTGTTGTAATGTACAAGGGGGCTGGACTTGCCAGCCTCCTTGCCTTAGGACAAGGAGTCCCTGTCGTATGAAAACCAAAACACTCTCCAGCAAGAAGAGCGATTCGCTGTTCTCCCTGCTTCTTGACCTTCCGGCGTTCCTGCTCCTTGCCGGCTTCATCGTAGTACCCATCATAGATTCGGTGGTAAAGAGCTTTCAGACCTTTGGGATCAAGAACATCATCACCAAGAAACCTGGGGTGTGGAATGATTTTGCAAACTACCTCTACCTCTTCAAGACCGATGACTTCACCGGTGCAACGCTGCATACCTTTTCGTTTGTCTTAGGTGTTGTCCTTGTCCAGTTTCTCCTGGCAATCCTTCTAGCTCTAATCCTCAATTCCAATATCAAGGGTGCTCGCTTCATGCGCAGTGTCATGATGACCCCTTGGGTCGTGCCTACGGTCATCTCCGCCCTTATCTGGATGTGGCTCTTTCAGCCCCAGTACGGGCTGCTCAAGTACTTGGTCTCAGTGGTGACCTTTGGGAAGGTGAGTGAGTTCGCCATTCTGAACAACCCCTCCACAGCCCTTCTGGGAGTGGGCGTCGCCGCCTTATGGAAACAGATCCCCCTGATGACGCTGTTGTTGCTTGCAGGTTTGCAAAACGTCCCCCAGGATATCTCCGAGGCTGCCATGATCGACGGGGCAGGCAAGCTCAGGCGCTTCTTTTCCATCATCCTGCCCTACCTCAGTCCTGTCATCAAGGTATCAGTGTCGATGTCCATCATCGAGAACTTCAAGCAGTTCCCCCTTTTCTGGACAATGACCGGCGGTGGGCCGAACAACGCCACCACCACGTTGGCGGTCCTCAGCTACCGCGAAGCATTCGTCAGCATGAACCTCGGAGCGGGTGCTGCTGTCACCACGTTATGGATGCTGATGATGATCGTAGTCATCTTTGGCTACAACAAGCTCTTCAGAGTGCAGGAGTTCTGATGAAAACCACGATGAAATCCGATAGCAAGCTATTTTCCTTCTTCAAGTATGCCGCCCTTGTAGGGATCCTTTTATTCTTGTTGTTCCCCCTCTATTGGGTGCTTATCACCGCCTTCAAGACCAATATGGAGGCATACCGCTATCCTCCTACCTTCTTCCCCCGTGTTCCTGTCTTGGACAGCTTTATCAGCCTGTTCAGGGAGAACAACCAGTTCTTTGTCTACTACAAGAACAACATTATCGTATCCTCCCTTGTGGCGTTGCTTTGCTGCGTTATCGCCATCTTCAGCGGCTATTCGCTTGCACGGTTCAAGAACCAGTGGAACAAGTGGTTCTTTGCCCTGCTGCTGGCTTCCCAGATGTTTCCTGTCATCAGCCGCATGATCAGTCTCTACTCGATCATGGGTAAGCTTGGGATCATCAATACGCTAGGGGGACTCTCTTTGGCCCTGCTTGCAGCCCAGGCTCCGTTTTGTATCATCCTCATGTCGAGCTTCTTTGCTGGCATCCCACTGGAGATAGAGGAGGCGGCCTATGTCGATGGCGCAGGCAGATGGAGAATTCTCTTCTCCATTGTCACGCCACTGGTCAAGAGTGGTCTGGTTGCAGTGGGAATCTATGCATTTCTCATGACGTGGGATGACTATCTGCATGCAGCAACCCTGATCCAGGCAGATATGAAGCGAACCCTTTCGGTTGGAATCGCTTTGAGGTACCTGGGAGAACTTTCTTATGACTGGTCCCTGGTCAATACCATCTCTATAGTAGGGACAATCCCTGTTGTATTGCTGTTTTTCTTTTTTCAGAAATATATGATCAAAGGCCTGGTGGCAGGAGCCGTAAAGGGCTGATGGAGTGAACAATGCCTAGACAAGTAGTATTTATTATGACTGATACCACCCGCAAGGATATGCTGGGTTGTTATGGAAACGAGAAGATGAAGACCCCTCATCTGGACAAGATGGCACAAGAGGGGATTCGCTATGAAAGTGCGTATACAACGCAGCCTGTATGCGGACCTGCACGATCGGCCATCTTTACCGGAACCTTCCCCCACTCTAACGGGGTGGTCACCAACGGTGTCCCCTTGGGGCAGAATGTAAAGACTCTTGGCCAGAGGTTGAGTGATAAGGGCATCAAGTGCGCATATACAGGCAAGTGGCACCTCGATGGAGGGGACTACTTCGGCAATGGTATCTGTCCTGAAGGGTGGGAGGATGAGTACTGGTATGATATGCACCGTTACCTGCTTGAGCTCAGCGAGGAGGACCGTATTCGTTCGCGTCAGGCAGATACCTCCTTTGATAAGGACTGGGACGAGAGTATGACCTACGCCCATAGGGTTTCCAACAAGGCCCTCTCTTTCTTGGAGAACCACGAGGATGAGGACTTCTTCCTTACCGTCTCCTATGACGAACCTCATGGCCCGTGCATCTGTCCCCCTCCGTTTAACACGATGTACAAGGACTTTGCCTTTGATGATAACGTGACATTCCATGACACCCTGGAGGAAAAGCCCTTGCTTCAGAGGCTCTGGGCAGGCGAGGACCTTGATAAGAAGCCTTCTGAACTGAACAAGAGTTCAAAGATGCTCTCCCTCTTTCTGGGCTGCAATAGTTTTGTGGACCAGGAGATCGGGCGAGTGCTTGATAAGATAGCCTCAATTGCCCCTGATGCATTGGTCTTCTTTACCTCAGACCATGGGGATATGTTGGGGTCCCATAGATTGCAGACAAAGAACGCCTGCTTCTACAAGGAAATTACCAACATTCCTTTGCTTATCAAGGCAGGAGCGGGTACAGAGAAGAACAAGGGCGTTGTTGTGGACTATCCCGCCTCCCATATTGATGTGTCCCCTACCATCCTTGATTACTTTGGTTTTGAAATTCCAGCTCTGATGGAAGGGAAAAGTATGCTCACTCAGATTGAAGACCCGAGAGTGAGGATCAACGAACTTGTCTTCTGTGAATTTACCCGTTATGAAGTTGACCATGATGGCTTTGGAGGTCTGCAGATGATGCGCAGTGTCACCGACGGCAGATGGAAGCTCTCCATCAACCTGATGGACACCGACGAATTGTATGACTTGGAAACCGATCCTCATGAGGTGAAGAACCTGATCAATGTTAATAAGGCCAGCAAGGTCCGTGATGAGCTGCATGATGCCCTTATCAGGCACATGGACGAGACGCGCGATCCCTATCGTGGCTATCAGTGGCTAGTCAGGCCCTGGAGAGAGGGTAAGAGCCCCTCCTGGCAGAACAGCGGTTTCACCAGACAGCGCGAGAATGACGAGTATGAAGAGCGACAGTGGGATTATGACACCGGCCTTCCCATGAAGGAAGCTGTGCGTGACAAGAAGCTGTATGATATGAAGAAGTAGCCCCTATCAGGTAGCATGCATCCTGTAGACGATTGGCTGCATGCTGAACTTCTCCTTGAACCGTTTGGAGAAATAACTCACATTGCTAATCCCCACCTTCTGCGCTATCTCTTTTATGGAGAGATTGCTGCTTTTGATCATCAGGGCAGCCACATCAAGCTTGTAGTTGATGAGGTATGTGCTTACAGGGACACCCAGCTCTTTTTTAAACATCCTGGAAAAATGGTCCAACGTAAGTTCAACATGGTCTGCCACATCTATGGCCGAATAGATTGTATGGTAGTTGTTTTCGATATATTTGATAGCTTCAGCAACAGCTGGAGACCAGTATTTCTTGTAGTAGGACTGCTCATCCCCTTCCAGGAAATTATGCGTCAGTTCCAGAAGCTTGTCATACGAGCCTATGGAATGGATGACGCCTTTGAGGTTGTTCAGCTTCATATGCACCTCTGAGGGGTCCTTGCAGTTGAAGACAATATAGGTGCTGACCAAGGTGAAGAAGGTGTCCTTCACATACTCGATGCAGGTCGGTCTCGTGGCCTTGAAGTACTTTTTGAGAGCCTCTACCAGAATCTCTGTCTGGACGCGGTTATAGTTTCTTATCGCGTCTGTGGCATCTCCACAGAGGTGTTCCACCACCTGTTTGTCCAGTTGCTGCTTTGAAGAGTATTCGCTGCAGAAACCTCTGTTCGAATAAAAGAGGCTGCGCAACCCATAATAGGCATGGGTAAGGGAGGTGTGGATTTCCTGCACCCCTTGTACGGTCTTTCCGCAACTTACTACAGCTGATGCCGTTTCATGGAGATACTGCATATAACCCTGTTTGAGGAGAGCTTGGTTTGAGGACGTGGTGATTTGGCCCAGGGAGAAAAGCATGTAGGTGACCCCTTCAAACTCACCGACCTCCCCTACAGGGGTGATGACCCCATCAGGGGAAGAGAACATGGTGACAAGCTCTTTTTGTACCGTGTTCTTTTGGGGGTAGAGGGCAGTTACAAAGAGGTTCTTCCCCTCAAGGGAGGAGAAAACCCTGATTAGCTCGTGGGTAAAAGCCTGGCTTCTCTGATGAAGCAACAGTTCCCTGATACTATCGGTTCCGATTCTTGAGCCCGCCGGCTGGGTTTTGTTTTCCATGCACAAGCCAAGCACCTCAGCGAGCTTGTCCTTGGTGCACTCACTTTTGAGTATGTAGTCCGATGCATGATACCGAAGGGCATCCTGCGCATACTTGAACTCTTCATAGCTGGTGAGCATGATGGTGATGACCTTGGGGTAGGTTTCATGGACCTGCTTGAGGAGCTGGATCCCATTCATCTTGGGCATCTTGATGTCAATGAACACAAGGTCAAACGTGCTGGTCTTCATCAGGGACAGGGCTTCCACCCCATTGGATGCGGTTTTTACATATTCAAAGGGAAAAGGCAGGCTGAGAATAGTCTGATGCAGCCATTCCCGTATCATTATTTCATCATCAACTATGAGTATGCGCATGAGCCCTCCTCAATCATGTTCGCTTATTGGGACGGTTATTGAAACAGTCGTCCCCTTTCCCTGTTCGCTGTCTATGGTTATGCTTGCTTTGTGGTCATAGTAGAGCTCCAGTTGCTTATACACATTATACAGACCAATATGCTTTGTCCGTTCCTTCTCCATGTTGGTGAAGATGTTGGCGCTTGTCTCAGCGGACATGCCGCACCCATTGTCCCTGACCTGGATTAGGATGTGGTTGGCTTCGGTCCTGATGGAGAGGATGATCACGGAGTTCTCTTCAATCCCCTGGGAGAAGCCGTGGTAGATGCTGTTCTCTATGATCGGCTGCAGCATGAACTTGAGGATATGCAACTCTTCCATTCCTTTTTCAATGTCATAGATGATGGAAAGGTTCTCTCCATACCGCTGCTTCATGATGAACGTATAGTCATCCAGGTATTCGATGTTATCGGCAATGGTGATCATCGGGGTGTTGATCTGCAATACTTTCTTCAGCATATCTGTAAAGCTGTCGAGGGTTTCGCACGCCTGGGTATGCCGTCCCATATCGATCATGCATTTTATTGTGAACAGCGTATTGTACATGAAATGTGGGTTGAGTTGCATTTGTAGGAAATTCAGCTCGCTGGTTCGCTTTTCTGCCTCCTTGTGCTGGACATCCTCAAGGAGCTCCTGAATCTCCTGGACAAAGTTCTGGCACTCTTGTGCTATGTCCCTCGTTTCTGCACACCCGAGTTCTGTGAAGGTGACCCCAAGGTCTCCTTGCCCTGCCTTATGCATGGATCTGGCAATGATGGCCAAGGGCTTTGAGACGAAATATGCACTGATGATGGAGAGCCCTATCCCTGTTATGAGTACTGCCATGGCGATGATGAATATCGACTGGGAGACCGCTTTCAAGGGGTTTGTAATGCTGGTCATGGGGATCTCTTCAACTACTATCCAAGGGTTGTTGGTAGAGATGTACCGTGAATAGAGATACTTCTCCCCGGTTTTTTCAATCTCGGCGTAGTTTTTGTCTTTGAAGTACTCATCGAATACCTTCATGTTATAAAACAGCCTTCCAACTATCGACTCGATGGAGTGCGTGACTATTTTCCCCTCATGGTCAACAAGATATATGTTGGAATCCTTAGTCACTATCTCCGTGTAGCGCTTGTTGAGGTCCCTTTCATCAAGGTTGATGAGAATTGCCCCCACTATCTCTTGCTGGGCATTCTGGACAAACCGCACATATGATACCATGTTCTTTTTCCCCTTGCTGTTGGAGAAAGAGATGTTTGACAGCCACAGCGAATCGTTCCTGTTCTTCTTTGCATAATAGTACCACTGCTTTTTGGGAAAGGTCAGCAAGGTTTCCACCTGGGTCAGGTCTGAAGTATAGAAAAGGCCGTTGTTGCTGAATACCTGCAGCTCATACTTGATGTCAAGGTAATGAAGCGTCTTGTCTGTCCTTTGCTTCTCTCTTTCGACAAAACGAAAGAACTCTTCATTGGTCAGCTGCTTTTCCGATGCTGCCATATGGCGGAGAAGTTCATCATTCTGATAGAAAAGATCGGAGATGATCACCAGTTCCTTTTGATCCTTCTCTATTGCCTGACTGATCTGCATCAGGGTGTCCATGCGGCTGGTTGCAAAGCTGGTCACCAATTCCGTCTTGTATAAGTTGAAGGAGAGTAAGGATATGACAGAGACTGAGAGGGCTAGAAGCCCGGCAAAGAGGATGGTCAGTATAGTCTGTAGCTTGATGGGGGGCAGTAGGTTTTTTGTCATGGCGGTATGTTCTTGAAAGTATAGTATGAAACAAAGGATAAGGGGATACTTTCTGTTTCTTACCGGAAAAGTATCACAGGGCCGCGGATTTGTACTACTGAATCTGCACTCTTGCGCCCTTGTTTTTGGTTTCATCACGGAAATGAGATACTGTTTTTCCTATTTGCTTCTTTCGTGTATGATTTTCCAAACCTACAATTACTTATAATTCAAACAAAAGGAGAATTTTTCCATGAAAAAAACCGTATTGGTCCTACTGATTCTAGCCTTGCTGACTCCCGTCTTTGCTCAGGGGAGTGCTGAAAAGAAGGCTGCAGCCGCCGCAGCAGCGCAAGACAAGCTTATCATACAGACGATGGCAACCTTCAATGGCGTGCTGTCGATGTATATCCGAGACAAGGGTTGGACTGAAGAGGCTGGCCTTGATGTCGAGTATCAGGTCTATGCCAATGGGTCTGTTGCCAACGAAGCTTTGGCTGCCGGTCTTTGGGATATTGGCTACCAGGGTGCCGCCTATGTCTTTGGAAGCATAAACAATAATGCAAAAATCATCGGAAACTACGAGGAGACACGGGGGGATACTCTGTTTGTCCGATCTTCTAGCGACATCCTGAAGATCAAGGGGTACAACCCCACCTATCGTGAGATCTACGGCAATCCAGCGACAGTCAAGGGCAAGACCATCATCTATGCAGCGGGAACCTCGCTCCATCAGTTGGTCATTGAGTATCTTGAACGCGTCGGGGTCAGTTCCGATGATATGAGCCTGGTTCCCATGGACTATCAGACAGGGGAACAGGTTTTTGCTACCGGAGAAGGGGACATTGTTGCTCTTCCCACCCCCTGGTCGCTGAAAGTCACTGATAAGTATGGTTGGTTGCCTATCGCCACACTCTCTGATTTTGTGATGTCCACCGGTGATATCCTCTGCTCGGAAAAGGCGTACGAAACCAAGAAGGATGCCATCGTCAGATACATGAAGCTTGTCTATCGCGCAGCTGACGAGCTTGAGGCTGACCATAACCTGAAAGCCGAACAGATCATGAAGTGGTACAAGGAGTGCGGCAAGGAGACCAGTAAGGAGGCCGCTTTGCAAGAGGCCAAGCTGAGGATCTTCATCACCACTGAAACCCAGAAGAACATGAAGTACGGTGCTCCTGAGTCTGCAATTGCTGATTTCTATGCAAGCATTGGCAACATCGAGCCTGAACAGGCTGAGCAATTCAAGAAGAATATCGTTGATGATCTCTGGAAAGCAGCCCTTAACGTCAAATAAGTAGCTATTGTAAACCCAGTCTGACCTCATGTCAGATTGGGTTTTGTCCCTAAAACAACGGTATCCATATGAAAAAGAAAACAAAATATGCTCTGATATCAGTAGCCTCACTGATCGTGTTCATTGCAGTGTGGCAGTTTTTATCCACCTCCGGCATACTCTCCGCAAGAAAACTGCCCCCTCCTTCAAAGCTGTTCAACACCTTTATCTATAAGCTGCAAAACAAGAAACCCGATGGAAGCATGCTGGGGACACATATTTGGATCAGCTTGCAAGAGGCTCTCTATGGGTTTGCCCTGGGTATGGTCATTGGAGTTCCCCTGGGTATTTCCATGGCTTGGTTTGACAAGTTCGACAAGTTTTTCAAGCCTCTGTTTGATATCATCAAACCAATCCCCCCTGTTGGGTGGGTTCCCATCATGATCACCTTCTTTGGCATTGGCATGATGTCCAAGGTCTCTGTCATATTCATCGCATCGGTAATCCCGGCAATCATCAACTCCTACAGCGGGATCAAACAGACCAAGGATGTGCACCTCTGGGTTGCACAGACTTTTGGGGCAAGCAGGATGAAGATGCTCTTCACCATTGCAATTCCCTCTGCAGGGCCGATGATCTTCACCGGTGCGAGGGTTGCCCTCAATGGTTCCTGGGTCTCCTTGGTGGCAGCCGAGCTGATCGCTTCTACAAAGGGTCTTGGCTACATGATCCAGACTGCCCGCCTGATAGGACGAATCGACATTGTTTTTGTGGGTGTGCTGGTCATTGGCCTGTTCGGTGCCATGTTGATGGGCCTGCTCACCTTCATTGAGAAGAAGTTTGTAAAAGGAGGCCGCAGATGAAGCAGAGATTGATGAGCAAGAATGCAAGGGACACTCTGGTGTATGGCATCCTCGGAATCATATCATTTCTCCTGGTTTGGCAGCTGGCGTGCCTGTTTACCAACTTCGGCAGGATATTTCCTACCCCCGGAGAGTCCTTCAGGGCTCTTATGCTCGCCTTTGTGGAGCCCATAGGGAAATATACGATAGTGGGCCATATCGCAACCAGTTTGCGTAGGGTCCTCATCGGGTATGTGTTGTCATCAGTATGCGGGATATTCCTGGGTCTTCTGATGGGCTATTCGGAGATGGCAAACGCAATCTTGTTTCCCATCTTCAGCATCATTCGTCCCATTCCCGGTATCGCCTGGATCCCCCTTGCCATCCTTTGGATAGGGATAGGGGAGTCCACCATCTATTTCATCATCTTTATGGGAGGGTTCTCCCAGATGGTGATGAATACCATTGATGGGGCCCAACAGGTCAACCGGGAACTTGTTGGAGTTGCAAAGGTCCTGGGGATAAGGCGTCACCAGCTATTTGGAAGGATACTCCTCCCATCAGCGGTCCCGTACATCTTTACCGGTTTGCAGACCTCTCTCTCCACCAGTTGGATGGCGGTGCTTGCTGCAGAGATGATAACGGCGACTGAGGGTGTGGGTTGGCTGATCCTTTCAGGAATGCAGACAGGTCGTGTGGTGAACAATGTGATAGGTATGCTTTCCATTGGTGGTGTAGGACTGATACTAGCCTCTCTTTTGAGAGAAGCGGAAAGGAGATTGTGCATATGGTCAGTGCGGAGCTAGAGAAGAGAGAGTCCCATGCCATCAGCATTGAGCATGTGTCAAAATCATTTGAAGTTGATGGGGAGAAGTCCCTCATTCTCGACAATATAAGTATCGCTATCGAGAAGAATGAGTTTTTGGTCCTGTTCGGTGCAGGGCAGTGTGGCAAGACCACGCTGCTGAAGATGCTTGCCGGCTTGGAAAGCGTGACGAAAGGGAAGATTTTCATCAATGGCAGCCTTTCTCACGGATTTGATCCGAACGTAGGCATGGTATACCAAACGACAGCCCTTTTCCCCTGGCTTACGGTAATGGGGAATGTTGAGTTCGGCCCGAAGGTGCGAGGGGTGTCCAAGGCCGAGCGAAGGGCCAAGGCCCAGTATTACATAGATCTGGTAGGGCTGACAGGATTTGAAAAGCACTATCCTTCCCAACTGTCGGGGGGCATGTGCCAGCGGGTGGGCATTGCCAGGGCTTACTGCAATGATCCCAGCATTATCCTGATGGATGAGCCTTTTGGCCATCTTGATGCCCAGACCCGATACATGATGGAAGAGGAGGTCGAGAAGATCTGGGATAAGGAAAAACGTACCATTGTCTTTGTTACGAACAACATTGAGGAGGCGCTCTACCTTGCCGATAGGATCATTATCCTTACCGAATGTCCGGCAACTGTAGCCAAGGAGTATGTGATAGACCTTCCTCGCCCAAGGAGCCTGGTGGATGAGACCTTCTTACGTCTTCGTGAAGAGATCAGCACGCTCGTGGAGTTACGAGAAGGGGAAGTCTATGAAAACTAAGCATGCAAAAGTTGTTGTGGAGAATCTATCCAAGAGCTATGGGTCCTTACTGGTTCTTGATGACATATCCTTTACTGTCGGTGATGGGGAGTTCTTATGCATCGTAGGGCCCACCGGGTGTGGCAAGACCACCTTTCTCAACAGCCTTACGAAGATCGTCCCCATCGATTCGGGGACCATACGCATTGACGGGGAGCCTGTGGACCCCAAGAAGCATAACCTTGCATATATCTTGCAGGAGTACTCTGCACTCCCTTGGCTGACGGTCGAGAAAAACATAGCATACGGGCTGAAGATCAAGGGCTTTGATAAGGCTGTGATCAAGGAGAGGGTGGCCGAGGCAATCGCGTTGGTCAACTTGGAGAAGTTCAAGCATTTCTATCCAAGCGAACTCTCCGCGAGCATGTTGCAGCGGGTGGTCATAGCCAGGGCGTTTGCCACCCAGCCAGACCTGCTGCTGATGGATGAGCCCTATGGGCAGTTGGACCTGAACCTCAAGTATAAGCTTGAGGACGAGCTGTTGAAGCTCTGGGAGAAGACCCGCACCACCATCATATTCATCACCCACAACATCGAAGAGGCTGTATACCTGAGCGATAGGATCCTGATCATGACGAACAAGCCTTCCGGGGTGAAGACAGAACTGATAAATGACCTGCCAAGGCCAAGGCGTGTATCTGATCCCAAATTCATTGAGTTGAGGAACCAGGTTACCGACCTGATAAAGTGGTGGTAGTACAAGGAGCGAGCATATGAATTCCAAGAAGCCGAATATTCTGTATATGATGTGTGACCAGTTTCGATTTGACTGCATCGCAGCGCTGGGAAATGCCAAGATCAGCACCCCCAATCTGGACAGGTTGGTCAGGCGTGGCATCAGCTTTGACAATGCCTACTCCCCATGCCCTGTATGTGTCCCTGCCCGATACACCATCCGATCCGGCAGTGAACCCTACAGTACCGGGTGCTACTGCAATGAGGAGCCCCAAAGGCCAAAGGGTAAGGAAGGTGAGCATGTTGAAGAGTGGACAGGACCATTTTTGGCCAGAACGCTTGCCGCCAATGAGTACCGGACCTTTGGCATCGGCAAGTTCCATACCTACCCTGAAGTGTATGAGGATGTGGGCTTTGAGGTACACCTACACACCGAAGAGATGTGGGATGATGTGGGCCTGAAGGAGAAGGATGCTTTTTACTCCTACCTTGCTGAAGAGCACCCTGAGTACACCTATCTTGAGCAGCTGCATGGGGAGCGGACCAACATGTACTACATGCCCCAGCTCAGTTCAATGCCGAAGGAACATACCGTGGAGGCCTTTGTTGCGAGAAAAGCCGTGGAGCAGATAGAGGCCCAGGATACGCGTCCTTTCTTTGGGTTTGTCTCCTTTATCGGCCCTCATCCCCCTTGTGCTCCCCCCATCCCCTATAACCGGATGTATGATCCTGACGGGATGGACAATCCGGTGGTGGGGCCTGTTGAGGATGACCATCTTGATGAGCAGATTCCCTGGATGAACTCACTCATCTATGCTGATGAGATCAACGACGCCTGGGCTCGGAATTTCAAGACACGGTATTATGGGGAGATCTCCTATATCGACTCATGCATTGGGGAGATCCTTGATGCTGTCGAAAAACTCCCCGATGCCGACAATACCCTGATCTGTTTCTTTGCAGACCATGGGGATATGTGTGGGGACCACCACGCCTGGCAAAAGGAGTGCTTCTATGAGGGCTCTGTGCGCATTCCCTTTTTGTTGAGTTATCCCAGGATGCTTGGAAAGAACGAGAGAAATACCAATTTGGTGAGCCTGACAGATCTGTTTGCCCTGGCGACTTCGGTAGCGAGATGCAAAGAAGTGAGGGATGGGATAGACATTCTTTTGGACCAGAGAAAAGAGCTGTTCTCCTATTATGGCAGACCGAGGAGCCGGCAGTTCAAGGTAATGCTTCGCTGGGAAGAGTGGAAATTCATCTATATGGCGAATGGAGGCAGGCAGCAGCTGTTCAACCTGAGTGAAGATCCCCTTGAGATGAAGAACCTTGTAGGGTGTTGGCCAGGCCTTGTTGATGCGATGACCAAGCGCGTTGTGCAGAAGTTCAAGCAAGAGGAGGAGTTGCGCTGTATGGTCAGCGAGGGTGCACTGGTTTCATATCCCTTTGAAGCCCGGCCATTGCAAAGACTCCATCAGTTTGATTTTTCCCAAGATATTACTGATTTCAGCATGGGATCCGGAGCACATTTTATGAGTGAGGCGGTGCTGTTGAAGAAATAGCGGTCCAGGTTACTTGCAAGAATAGGTAGGCTGTAGGGTTTTGTCATCAGACAAAACCCTACAGCTTTTCCTTTTTCTACAGCAACTTGCATACAAGTGGCTTGTATTTGCTGTTTACCATACAACTTTAGGTGTAAAAAGCAAATTTCTGTATTGTGTTATTGCTAATCGATGGTAGGATTACTGTATACAAACCAGAAAATATGGAGGTTCTTATGAAAAAGACTGTTCTCGTCTTGTTAGTCGTGCTCATTTCCTTTGGAACATTGTTTGCAGCAGGAAAGGCTGAAGTGGATGTTGACTCGTGGCCAAAAGAAGCGGTGACTGTGATTTGCCCTTGGGCTGTTGGCGGGGTGGCTGACATCATCAACAGAAAGACCGCTGTCTATGGTACAGAAGTTTTGGGCAAGCCCGTGCTTGCGACCAACGAGCTGGGAGCCGGTGGAAACGTTGCCCTTACCAACTTCCTGAAGAATAGTGCAAACTCGTACAATCTTATCTTCGGTGGTGAGGGAGCCTTCTCCATTGCACCGAACGTAGACGGCTCTGACGCCATCCAGTTCACCTACGGTGACTTTGAGCCCATCCTCAATCTCTACTCCTCAATCTTTGTCCTTACCTCTGATGCTTCCTTGAACATCAAGGACCTCGATGCCCTCAAGGCATATGCAAAGGGAAAGAAGCTGAAGATCGCCGTCAACGGTGTTGCAGGCTCAGAAGCCTTCCTTGCCAAGGCACTTGCCAAGGATCTGGGCATCACCATGGAACTGGTAAGCTACAACGGTGCAAACCTTGCCCTCGATGCAGCTTCCAAGGGTGAGACTGACTTTGCCATCTCCCACCAGTCCCAGGCCAAGGGTAGTGTGGAGGCAGGGATCCTCAATCCTGTGGTTGTCTTTGATGAGAAGGGCGTGAACAACGAAGTGTTCAAGAATGTGAAGGGAGTAGGCGAATATGGCTCATCCGCATTCTTCAGGAACAGGTGTTTCATCCTTGCACGCAAGGGAACAGACCAGAAGATCATCGACAAGGTGCGCAATGCCTACCTGACCATCCTCCAAAAGCCTGAGATCGTAGCGTTCTACGCATCGATGATGGTTGAGGTCGATCCTATGGACAAGGCTTCCATTGACAAGCACGTCTCCTCGGTAGCTTCCATCGTGAAGGCTAACCTGTAGCAGACAGGGTCATCGGTTGGAACGGGTCTTCTTCCAAGAAGGCCCGATCCCTATGAAAAGGGTGGAATATGAATAGTTTTCTGCACATGCTCAAAAAACTGGATGGTAAGGTCGATCGGTTAGGGGAAAGCCTTGAGGGCAGGAGTGTCAACTTCTACCCCTCACTTGTAGGGCCCCTTGTATTCCTGGCTTTTGCTGTGGGGGCATTTCTCCTTATGCCAAGCCAGGTAAAGGTCCAGGAAAATATGGCCACAACGGCCAGGACGTTTCCTACGCTTCTCTTGCAGATAATGATAGCGGGCTCGGTAGTGCTTCTTGTCACAGAGATTGCGAAGATTGTACGAAAGGCGGAGATTGAGGTCATTAGGATAGAGCTTCTCACAGAGATAAAGGCACTCATCATCCTTGTGATGCTGGTCCTCTATGCCCTTGCGATGCCTCTTATAGGCTTCATCGTAAGCTCGCTGCTGTTCTCTGTGGCCATGCTCTACTACTTCAGGATCAAGAAAGGCACGTACTATCTCATAGTGGTAATCTCAGCGTTGGTTATCGGGGTGATCTTCAGATATCTCTTGGGCGTCCGCCTACCATAGGAATACAATCATGGAATTATTCGTTCAAGGCTTTCAACAGTTCTTTACCCTATCCAGCTTCATCTATATGAATATCGGCCTGATTCTCGGCCTGGTGTTCGGCGCAATCCCCGGCTTGACGGTAATCCTGTGTATCGTCCTGTTCCTGCCGTTTACCTATACCATGGGGCCCATCGACTCCTTCATGTTCCTGCTGGGCATCTACTGTGCCGGAGGGTATGGCGGCTCGATCTCAGCGATCCTGATCAATACCCCGGGAACCCCCCACGCAACGGCCACCATGGCTGACGGGTATGCCCTCACCAAGAATGGCCAGAGCAAGAAGGCGCTGAACATTGCGCTGCAAGCCTCAACCTTTGGGGGGATATTCAGTGCATTCACGCTCTTGTTCTTTGCCCCCCAGGTTGCCAAGTTCGCCCAGAAGATGGGCACCCCTGAATACTTTCTGGTCTGTCTGTTCGGCCTGACGGTCATCGCCGGAGTCTCGGGAAAGTCCCTGATCAAGGGAATCATCTCAGGAGCCTTCGGGCTGTTCATCGCAACCATAGGCCTGGATCCCATGACAGGCTCCACCCGCTACATCTTCAAGAACATCAACCTCTACTCTGGCTTTGACCTGGTCATCTGCCTCATCGGGCTGTTCGCCTTGAGCGAAGTCCTGGCAAAAAGCAAGAAGAGTAACCAGGTGACGCTTTCAAGCCTGGAAGAGATCAAGTCGGAAAGTGGCAAGATTTCCAAGAAGGAGTACAAGCGCATGGCCCTTCCTTCTCTGATGAGTGCTGTCATCGGCGTGATCATCGGCATCATCCCAGGCACCGGGGCCTCCATGGCCTCCTTTGTCAGCTATGACCGTGCCCGCCAGATGAGCAAGCACAAGCAAGAGTTCGGCCATGGATCGATTGAAGGCATCGCCGCTGCCGAGACTGCCAACAATGCCGTCACCGGTGCAACGCTCATACCCTTGCTGACAATGGGTATCCCAGGTGATGGAGCTGTAGCCATCATGCTCGGGGCCCTGATGATCAACGGCCTTACCCCTGGACCCAACCTCTTTGCAAAACACGGCGTTACGATGTACGCCATCATGATCGGCCTCATTTTCGTCAACATCTTCATGTATCTGCAGGGAAAGACCCTTACCAAGTACTTTGCCAGGGTCGTCTCCATTCCCGTCTCCATCCTGACGCCGATCATTGTCATATTCTGTTTTGCCGGTGCTTTCTCGGTGAACACCTCCATGTTTGATGTGGGTGTCACCTTGGCCTTTGCACTGATCGCCTACATCTTTGGGAAGCTCGGCTTCTCAACCATCCCGGTCCTGCTGGGCCTGGTCCTGGGAGCGATTACCGAAGAGAACTTCCGTCGCTCGCTGATCCTTTCCGATGGAAGCTATAAGATATTTATAGGTTCACCCATTGCAATCGCATTTCTTGTGGTGATCGCCCTTACGATTATCATTATTGGAATTAATAAGATTAAAGAAACACAGAGGAGCGCATGATGGCACAGCCCAATATCATTTTCTATTTCTCGGACCAACAACGTTTTGATACCTGCGGGTGCTATGGCCAGAGCCTGGACATAACACCCCGCCTCGATGCCATGGCAGAGGAGGGGGTCCGCTTTGACCTTGCATTCTCCCCTCAGCCGGTGTGCGGTCCTTGCCGCTCCCTATTCCAGACCGGGCTGTATCCTACGGAAACCGGATGCTTCAGAAACAACATCGCCCTTCCCTCCGATGTGAAGACCCTTGCCAACTACCTGACAGAGGCAGGGTATGAGAATGCCTATATAGGTAAGTGGCACCTGGCCTCCACCGGGGGCCTGGAAGAGACCCCTACTGTTGATTACCACACAAAGCCCATCCCTGTGGAGCTCAGAGGCGGGTATGAGGGGTTCTGGAGAGCTTCCGATGTGTTGGAGTTCACCTCCGACGGCTATGGTGGGTATGTCTACGATGAGAACAATGCCAAATGCGAGTTCAGTGGCTATCGCGCTAATTGCATCACCGACTTTGCCTTGGAGTTCCTCGATCAGTACAATGGCGAAAAACCCTTCTTCATGACAGTCTCCCATATTGAGCCACATCACCAGAATGATGCCAACCACTACCAGGGCCCCCCCGGCTCACAGGAGAAGTTCAAGGAATTCCCTGTTCCCGGTGACCTCCTGGCCCTTGGAGGAGACTACAAAGAGGAGTATCCCGACTATCTGGGGGCCTGTGAAAGTGTTGATGAGAATTTGGGCCGTCTGGTTGCATCCCTCAAGCAGAAAGGCCTGTATGACAATACGGTCATCATCTTCAGTTCGGACCATGGTTCGCACTTCAGGACACGCAACCAGGATGGCCACCTCAACGGTTACGATGACTACAAGCGCACCTGCCATGATGCTGCCCTGCGCATCCCCTTGGTGATACGCGGCGGCGCATTCCTTGGAGGGAAGGTTGTTCACGAACTGGTAAGTACAGCAAGCCTGCCCAAGACAATCCTTGCCATGGCCGGCGTCGATGTCGGCTCCGCCATGATCGGAGAGGATTTGGCGGATGTTGTGGATACCACAAATCCAGATAGGGTCAATGAAATCTTTGCCCAGATATCAGAGAGCAGGGTCGGACGTTGCATTCGCACCCCCCGCTTCAAGTATGCTGTCTATGCCCCGGGTAAGAATGGTGGCACTGATATGGACAGTGATGTCTATGTTGATGATTTCCTGTATGATTTGGACAATGATCCCTTTGAGCTTACCAATTTGATCCATGACAAGGCCTATGATCGTGATAAGCTGGTCTTGAGGGAACGGCTGACCGCCCTGATCGCACAAGCTGAGCATAAGGGAGTACGCATTGAAGATGACGCATCGGGGAAGTCCGACCACTAAGAAATATGAGCTGGTCTATGAGCACATCAGGACCTTCATAGACCAGCAAAGGTTTTCTGAACATACCAGGATCCCTTCTGAAAACTATCTCTGCAAGAAACTGCAGGTCAGTAGGGAGACTGTCAGAAGTGCCATCCGCCTGCTCGTTGAGGAGGGTGTTGTCTATACCATCAAGGGTAGCGGCACCTTTTTCAACAAGAAGCGGCTCTTGATGCACGAATCCCTGCCTGAAAATGGAGAGATCAAGATTGGCGTTATCGTCCAGGGCCAGGACTATAACGCCAATTCCCATCTCCTTAAGGGGATCAGGAGCTCCCTTTCTGAAAAATCGGTCGAGCTGAAGATCTTCTACACGGACAACAAGCTGATAAATGAGCGCAAATGCCTCCTGGCATGCGCAAAAGGGTTTCACGGCCTTATAGTCGATGGGGTGAAGGCGAGTATGATCAACCTCAACTTGGACTGCTACTCAGCTCTGTACGAAAAGGGTGTGCCGGTAATATTCTACAATAACTTCTACGCAGGGTCCAATTTCCCCAAGGTCACCATCGCTGATGGGGAGTGTGCCGACGAGCTGGTCAAAAGGCTTACAGCGTTCGGACACAAACACATCGCCGGTATCTTTGTCTATGACAACTACCAGGGCATCGAGAAGTACAAGGGGTATGTGCATGCCTTGCAAAAGTATGGCGCCCCGTATGATGACAGATATGTGAAATGGCTCATTTCTGACGATACCCATGACGAGAAGGAGCTGTTCCGTTCCTTATGGAGGTTCCTCAAGGCCCTGCCCAAGTGCACAGCAATCGTCTGTTGCAACTTCATGATTCTCAAGAGCATGTTGCGCTTATTGGCCAAGCATGGTAAAACAGTTCCAGAGGATTTTTCTATTGTCAGCTTCGATTATTCTGATACTGATTGGCAGGAGAGCGGCATCACAAGCTCGATCCATCCTGGCTTTGAGATGGGCTTTGAAGTCGGCACACGAATCTTTCAGATGATTTGCGACAATGAGTATAAGATTCATGACTATTCGTATGTGTTCAAGCCAACTGTTTTTAGTGGAACTTCTATTCAAGACATACGAAGCTAGAGTCTATAAGGTATATTTAACATGAAACGAAACCATATCACCCTTATGATAAAGCCCTCTTCCGCCGCCTGCAATCTTGATTGTGACTACTGCTTCTACCACGAAACGGCAGGCCATAGGGAGGTTGGGCAGCGCCCTTTCATGGGCGAGGATGTGATGATGGCCATCATCACCAAGGCCCTTGCCGAGGCCAGGCACTGCTCCTTTGTCTTTCAGGGGGGCGAGCCCTCCCTGATAGGACTGCCGTTCTATGAGAAGTTTGTACAGACGGTGAACCGTCTCAATATAGAAAGCTCGCCTATCCACTACGCTTTCCAGACCAATGGCACAAATATCGACGAAGCTTGGGCAAAGTTCTTCAAAAAGAACAACTTCCTGGTGGGGGTCTCCTTTGACGGGGCGCCGCGCCTGCATGACATGCACCGCTTTGATGCCAAGGGCGGCAAGAGTGCACGAAAGGTGCTGGAGGGCATTGAACTGCTGAGGAAGGTGGGGACAGAGTTCAATGTGCTGGGTGTGGTGACCGACGAGCTAGCCCAGAATGTCGATCTTATGTGGAATTATATGACAGGCCATGGGCACCGGTACCTGCAGTTCATCCCCTGCATGGAGAGTTTGGAAGGCTTTTCGACAAAGCCCTTCCTTTCAGCGGCTAACTATGCCCTTTTCCTAAAGCGCCTCTTTGATCTCTGGTTCGTAGCCTGGCAGAAGGGCGAACCTGTATCCATCAGGTTTTTTGACAACCTTGTGGGTATGCTTGTCGGATACCCCCCGGAGAGCTGCGACATGGCAGGGGTCTGCTCCATCCAGTATGTGGTCGAAAGTGACGGCAGCATCTACCCCTGTGACTTCTACTGCGATGACGCCTCCTATCTTGGGAACCTGCTCACTGACGATTTTGCGATGCTTGATGCGAAAAGGGCGGAGATTCGCTTCATCGAGGATTCACCCAACGCTATAGATGAGTGCGCCTCCTGCCCATGGAAGGAGCTCTGCCGTGGGGGGTGCAAGCGCTATAGGGACGAGGGGGGCTACCGGTTCTGCTCTACCATGCAGGAGTTCTATCCCTACGTGATCAGAAGGTTGGAGCATGTGGCTAGCACCTTGGTGCCAAAGTCGAAGTAAGGGGTTTCATTGTGGAAGCAATACTTGTAATCGTGACGTTTTTTGCGACGGTGCTCGGTGCCATCAGCGGCATCGGCGGAGGGGTCATCATCAAGCCTGTTATGGATGCCCTGTGTGACTACCCTGTGGCGACCATCAGCTTTCTCAGCGGGAATACCGTATTGGCCATGACTGCAGTATCCTTGTTGCGAAGCAGAAAGGATACTATCAAGATCGACAGTGTCGTGGGGTTCCCCCTTGCCCTGGGAGGGGTTTTCGGCGGAGTCATTGGAAAGATACTCTTTACCTTTGTCAGGCAGAACACCCAGCACGACGGGCGCATCGGGATGATCCAGAACATCATCATGGTCATCCTCACCGCCACAGTCTTCGTCTATGTGCTCAACAAGCACAAGATACATACGCTTCATATGACCAACAAGGCAGGGTCACTCCTAGCAGGCTTGGCTTTGGGGATATTCTCTTCCTTTCTGGGCATTGGAGGAGGACCGATAAACATCATGGTCCTCTCCTACCTCTTCTCCATGGACAGCAAGCATGCTGCCATAAACTCGCTGTACATCATATTCTTCTCCCAGGTTGCCAACTTGCTTACCAATATTATCCAGGGCGCAATCCCTGCCTTCTCGTATCTCTTGCTCAGCACAATGATGGCCTCTGGTGTTATCGGTGCGATGGCAGGCAGGAAGGCATCTTCAAAGCTGGACAACAACCAGATAGACAAGCTGTTCATGGGCATCATGCTCGTTATAGTGGCTCTTTCTGTGTACAACGTATTTGGGTATGCTGCGCTCTCGTAATGGTTTTCTAGGACCCAATACCAAAGTTTGTATTTCTGTAGACCATGTCAGTTCTTTTCCTAAAAATACGTTGGAGCAGGTAAGATAGCCCTTCCTTATGAAGGCATTATTCGTCTGTGCCAGAGTGAGTAGCTGTATTCCTCCTGATTTTTTCACTTCCCCCTTTCATGAAACCTTGTTTGCTTGTATCATTTGTCATGTGTAGCTTCTTTGGTACAATACTTTTTGTGTATCAATTAAAAGGGTAATACTATGATACGAATCACTAACAGGGTCTTTACCGACCTCGCTATCTGGATGATGGGCTTTGGCATCCTTGTAGGACTTGTCTTCCCGTTTTTCATGCTTTTTCTGGGAATGGATCCCGCTATGGCGATGTCATGGTGGTTCTTCTCCGTCTGTATGCTGGCAGGCCTGTTTGTAGGGGCGGTAAACATCTTGCTGGCCCACCGCATTGTGGGAGAGCGTCTGAACCTGCTTGCCAAACATATGAAGGACATTGAGAACCACCTCAAGGCCATCACAGGCAAGGCCCAGAACATGGACTGCACCCCTGCAAACTGCCACATCCCCGTTGACTCCAAGGACGCCATCGGCAGAAGCAGCCGCGCCTTCAACAACCTGGTCGATACCCTGGCCAAGTCGATTCAGATCGAGATGGACATCAGGACCTATACCCAGCTGCTTACCACCCATCTGGAGACTGACCAGCTCTGTCGCAGCGCCCTGATAAGCCTGATGGAGATGATCGGCTGTCCATCAGGGGCTATCCTCATCGAAGAGGCGGGGGAGCTGCGAGTCTATCATACTGTGGGACTTGCCAAATCAAGCTCACTGAGCACAAACCCCTTGATCCTCGACTCGATGCAGACACTCAACCGAAATATCATCAACATCCCCCAGGATGTCATGCTCGAGGGTGTGATGACCTCCTTCCGTCCCAGCCAGATCATTGTAGAGCCCATTGTCTACAAGCAGCTGCCCTTAGGGGCTGTGGTGCTTGCCTCCAACATGGCCTTCTCCTCTGAGGTGCTGGAGAACCTGGACCTGTTCGGAACCAGCCTAGCCCTTGCCCTGCACAATGCCATGACCCATGACCAGGTGCAGAAGCTGGCGGCGATTGATCCCCTGACCGGTGTGTACAATCGCCGATTCGGGCTTTCCCGACTCCATGAGGAGTTTGTCAGGGCTGTGAGGCAGAACATCGCCTTGGCAGTGTTGATGATCGACATTGACCACTTCAAGCAGGTCAACGATGTCTATGGGCATACTGTCGGAGACAGGGTGCTCAGAACCATTGCAACCACAACACGCAGCCAACTGCGCGAAGGTGATATCCTGGTCCGTCTGGGAGGGGACGAGTTCATGGTTGTTCTCTTGGGTGCATCAAAAGCTGATGCGCTGGAAGTTGGGGAAGCTATACGGCGCCAGATCAGTGAGAAGCACATCAAGTACGGCGAACAGCTCATCCAGGTAACGCTCAGCATTGGTGGGGCATCGTTTCCTGAAGTTGACGTAGAGTATGAAAAGGACCTCATTGAGGCCGCTGACCAAGCCTTGTACAGGGTAAAGGAATCAGGAAGAAACAAGATGGCGTTCTAGGCCTCACCGCATTGCTTCCCTGTATCCTCCCTCTTGATTTGATATAGTGGGTTTTGGTTTCGTTTCATATTTTTTGTTCTTTTTGAAGAGGTTCTTGTAGTGTATATCCAATGTACAAAAAAGTTGCTTGCCAAGCTTGAAGATGTAGATCAGGAGATTCTCATTCCCCCACAACCACTGTTTTGCTGGCATGCAAACGTGTTTGATCTCTATGGATCCGAATATGCTGTGGCCTTGCATGATGTCTCTGACTATGTCGTCTTTTTCAAGGTGCGATCATTCTATGATTTTGCTATGCAACTGGTGGAAGAGATCGAAACGGCTTTGATGAATGCAGGCTTACCAGAAGAGGTTGTTGTCGGATATATGATACAAGGTGGGCCTCCTGTGTTTGGCCCTACTTCCGGTCCCTCCGCTGTAGGCAGGCTGAACAATGCTGTACGTATGCTGAAAGAGCAAGTTGCCAAGAGCGAAGATACGGCCTATCTGGTGGAGCAACAGAATTCTGCTGGTGCTACTACCCCCATGGTTCACCTTGATGTGAAGTTGTTGCTTCTAGGAAAAGGGAAGGTGACGCGAAGCTTCGTTGTCCCGCTTCATATACACTTCCTGACACTCCATACTATTCTTCAGATCGGATTTGGCTGGACTGATGACCATCTGCACAAGTTCACCTACAACAAGGAAAGAGGACGCATTGATGAAGACCTTCGGGAAAGAGCCTTTTCGCATATGGGAAGGCAACAACGCAAGGCGTTGTATGAAGAGGAAGGCTCATTGCTTTCCGATTACATCCCCGCTGTAAAGCGTCTCGAGTATGAGTACGACTTTGGGGATAGCTGGATGCATATCATCACGGCAGGCAAGATCGAGCTTATCGAAGGCGAACCCTATGCCAAGTGTACCGGAGGACAAGGGATCACCCCACCAGAGGATTGTGGAGGCCCGTATGGGTATGCCGAACTTTGTGCGATCCTCAAAGACCCTACCCATGAAAGGTATGAGAATATGCAAGATTGGGTAGGTGATATCTCTAGTGGTGGGTTTGACCAGGTGAGCATCAACATACAACTGGAGAGGTTGAAACCTTTTGCAGAGCTTGGGTGATACTGGGCTCTTGCTGATATGGATGATTATATGATTTTCTAAGCTTTCCGAATTTGCGTCATTTCAAGATGAGTACCCAAAGGATTATCCTTTCCATGTATGGTTGTTGTATGCTAATTTGTTCGTAAGAGGTTTGATATGTATGTCCAATGTACCCAGAAATTGCTTGCCAAAATTAAGGCGCCCCATGGAGAGTTGACAAATCCTCCCGATGCCCTGTTTTGCTGGAACGCAAACTATTTTGAACATCTTGGGTCATTGTATGTTGTGATGATAAACGGTATTGATGATGAGGAACTGATGTTTGAGATCGAGTCCTTTGAAGATTTTGATAAAACCGTTATAGCAAAGATTCGTTTGGACCTGCAAGATGGAGGGCTTCCTGACAAAGACATTGATACATACATCATGTTGGGGGGGGCAGTTATCTTCGGCCCGATACAAGACAAGGCAAAGATAGCACTTTTGAGCGTGTATTCCAAAAGGATGAGTCACTACTTCGATAGAATGCAGATTTCTATGAATGTCCTTGATGATCCTGAGATTCGTGAAAGACTACAAGCGGTATATACGGGGGACATTGATGAACTTGCCTCCAAAAAGTATTTCTTCTCTCACCAGGAGCCCAAGGAAACGCAAAAGAAATCGCTAGAATTTGTGTCTCCTTCAATGGTAGCCCTCTCTGTTGAGTTGAAGCTGTTTGGGGATAAAAAAGTAAGACGTCGCTTCTTGGTGCCACTGCACATCTCCTTTGCTACCCTCCATACCATCTTGCAGATAGGCTTTGGCTGGTATACCTGTCACCTGCATGAGTTCAGGAGTTCTGACAGAACGCTGTGTGTTGGTCCGAAATCGGACTTTATGGGCTTTGACGATGATGATGAGTTTACGAAGGATGAGGAAGAAGTAAAGCTCTCTGATTTCATTCCCAGGCTAAAGCGCATGCAGTATCGCTATGATCTTGGGGATAGTTGGGATCATGTCATTAAGGTAGGCAAGATAACCCCTGCCGAGGGCGTCCCCTATGCCCTTTGTACGGGTGGAGTGGGTTCCACTCCGCCTGAGGATTGTGGAGGAGCCTCAGGCTATGCCAATCTGTGTGAGATACTTAGCGACCCTAATGATGAGGAGTATGAAGAGATGCTCGAATGGGCAGGGGATGACTTTGCCAGAGAGTTTGACCAGGATGCCATAAATAAGGAACTGGGAGAACTTACGTTTGTTCCTTTTCCCACCAGATAACATGGGCAGAAGGGGCGTGGTATCTGCGTCCCTTCCACTCTCTTTCTGCAGTAGTGATGTGCTATTTTTGCTACGTCAGTTTTCTTCTTGCTCCAACTTTTCCTAACGTGCTAGAATTTCTTTACAAGGAGATTATCCCTTATGTATATCCGATGCACAAAAAAACTGTTCGACTGTCTTGACCCGTCGTACAGGAGCCCAGCCTCCGATCATGATCCCGAATTTAGCTGGCATGCCAGCTGTTATGAGGACTATGGCACCTTGTACGTGAGCGTACTGCATGATTTGGACGATGAGGATCTTCGCATACAAATGAAAACCTTTCAGTTTTTTGATGGGCAAGTGGAACATGCCTTACACCTGGAATTGAAAGAGGATGGCTACTCTGACAAGAAGATCGCCGAATATTTCAAAGATACCGGGCCGATCACCTTTGTGCTCACTGATGATCACGAGCTGGAAACTAGGTTGGACGATCATATCCAGCTCATGAAGGACATTTCATTCCTGTTCTCCAATGGGAGGAAAAAACTCTCTGATGGTGCGTATGAAAAGGCTTTGACGGCTGTCATGTCGGCTTCCTTTGCTTCGCTTGAGGAAGTCTTGGAACGTCCGCTATACAAGAGAACTTCGAGTACTAAAACCAAATCAACAAAAAAAACGGCTTCCTTCTCGAGCCTCAACGCCGGGAGTACCCGTATGCTTGCCTTAGATGTGAGTATGGTGACAGGCTTTGAGAAGAGCGTGACACGCAGTTTCCTGGTACCCCTGGTCATGGACTTTGCCACCCTCCATGCTATCCTGCAGATTGGGTTTGGATGGACTGACTCATCTGAGCATGAATTTAAGCTGAAAAACGGTGCGATACGTATTGGCTCTGATAGGGGTGATATGTATTTCAGACTCATGTGGGAGGGAATACACCCCGAAGTGCACGTGGAAGGAGAGACACTCCTTTCAGACTTCATCCCTGGGGTACGGAAGATCAAGTATCTCTATGGATTTGACCGAGGTTGGTTGCTTGACATCACTGTGAAGAAGGCCCCTGATTTTGATGGAGGCCCTTATGCCCAGTGTACCGGAGGACAGGGGACTACCCCTCCCGAGGATTGTGGTGGGCCTCCTGGCTATGATGAGTTGTGTGAGATCCTCGACGATCCTACCCATGATGAGTATGCAGAGACTCACCAGTGGGTACAAGAGAATCCAGATACTATCTTTGACATGAAGCGCATCAATGCAAAACTGAAGAAGCTGAAGTTTGTAGATACCACACGCTAACTATACAGAGCTTTCTTGCCTTATCCGGTCTGCATGGTAGGGTTCTTGAATTAGGAGACTATTGTCATGTATATCCAGTGCATCAAAAAACTGCTCGACAAACTCAAACGGCCCTATAAAGGCTATCGAATCCCCCTCACCCACAATACTGCTGGCATGCGAACTATTTCGAATATCAGGGAATAGTGTTTGTAGTGATGATGAACGACCATTCTGAGGAGGAGTTTTTTGTCCAATTGGACTCCTTCCAGAACTTTGAACAAGCATGGAAACAGGACTTGCAGAAGGATATGGAGCATTCTGGAGTTTCTGCCGAGGACATATCCCAATACATCAAAGATGCTGGACCGATAGTGTTTGGACCCACAGGTAATCGTTCTCAGGTAGCCAAGTTGAACGGATTTACCCGAAGGTTCAAGGAATTCGCCATCAGCACGTTAGGCTTTCTGCATGAGATGGATGATACTGCACTACAAGAGGGCCGTCCCCTGAATTTTGGGGAATCTGAGGAAGATTATGCAACATTCAGCGATAGGCCCAGACTGGCTCAAAAGACCAAAAAGAAACCTACAAAGGAACCTGCTCCCAAACTCACCAGGACACTCATGATAGCTCTCGATGTGAGGCTGAAGCTCCAAGGAAGCCGAAAAGTGACCCGAAGTTTCCTTGTACCCATTGATATGAGTTTTGCCGCCCTCAATGATGTCCTGCAAGCAGGACTCGGTTGGACCGACACCCACCTCCATGAGTTTGTCTTCTATACGCAGAGATGTAGCGTTGGAACGATAAGTACCGATCCATATAGCAGGAATTCCGATCTTTTTGGCCCTGGTTCACTGTATGACGAGGAGACTACACCCCTTTCTGATTTTCTTCCCAACGTACGGCGCTTTAGCTATTTCTATGACTTTGGAGATGCTTGGGAGCATATCATCACCGTAGGAGAGCTTGAATATGCCGATGGCCCTCCCCGTGCCATATGCACCGGGGGTCGGGGCATGACGCCTCCTGAGGATTGTGGTGGGGCGTATGGATATGCCCAGTTGCGTAAGATTCTCAAAGATCCCAGCCATGAGGAGTATGAGGAACATTCGATATGGGCAGAGTATGACTTTGATGGCGGCTTTGATCTGGAAAGCGTCAATGAGGATCTGAGTGAAATCGTCTTCACAGCTCAACTCAGGGAGGAGTTTTGGGACTAAATCAATGGTTGCCTGTCAGCCTCCTCCCTAGCGTAGCAGAGGGGCAGGTATTGTCTTGTTTGTATCCAGCACTATTCGATTTTATTCTTTTTATCATCTTTGTGTTCGTATTGGTGTTAGAAAAAAGATACTTCTGACCAATATATCCTTGACTCTATAGTTACTATAGGCTTTATGGTGAATCCATCAACGTGATGGAGACCCCCGATGAACCAAAAGAAACTCATTCGAAATGCCCGGGCCATAGTATCTTGTGACGGGCAGGACACAGTATATGCCGATACCGATATCCGAATCGATGGCTATGCAATTGAAGCCATAGGCAAGGGCCTGGAAGCCAATGGATGCACCATCATCGATGCGAGTGGGATGTTCGTCTATCCCGGGCTTGTAAACACCCATCACCATTTCTTCCAGACCTTTGTCAGGAATCTTTTGACCATCGACTATCCCAATCTGCTGGTAGTGGACTGGCTGGACAAGATTTATCCGATTTTCTCGGCCATCGACAGTGATGCCATCTACTACTCTTCTCTGGTTGCCATGGCAGACCTGCTCAAGCATGGGTGTACCACAGCCTTTGACCACCAGTACTGCTATACGAAAAAGACCGGCAAGTCACCGGTTGACCGTCAGTTTGAAGCCGCGTCCCTGTTGGGCATCCGCTACCATGCAGGTAGGGGGTGCAATACCCTTCCCAAAAGCAAAGGAAGTACCATCCCATTTGAGATGCTGGAGAGTACCGACGAGTTTCTCCTTGATTGCGAGCGTCTCATCTCACGCTACCATGACCCTGCTCCCAACAGCATGGCACAGATCGTCGTTGCCCCTTGCCAACCGATAAACAGCCATCAGGAGACCTTTGAAGAGTCTGTGAAGCTTGCACGATCGGCGGGAGTGAGACTGCATACCCACCTTGGTGAGGGTGAGAACCCCATCATGATGGAACGCTATGGCAAACGTACTCTCCAATGGGCGGAAGAGATCGGGTTTGTGGGGGAGGATGTCTGGTTTGCCCATGGGTGGGAACTCCAGAAAGATGAGTATGAGGTGATGGCAAGAACCAGGACAGGGCTTTCGCACTGTCCGGCCCCTGCTGTGTTGGCAGGTTTTCATATCCTTGATATCCCAGCCATGCAAAGGGCAGGGATGAACATCTCCCTCGGCTGTGATGGATCAGCAACCAATGACAGCTCAAACCTTCTTGATTCCTTACGCATGGCATACCTGATGCAGTCCTATCACAGCAAGCAGCGTGGGCTTTCCCCCTCCTCGTATGAGATGCTGAAGATTGCCACCGTCAACGGGGCAAAGACTCTGGGGCGTGATGACCTTGGCTCGCTGGAAGTGGGCAAGGCCGCTGACCTGTTCTTCATTGACAGCAATGCCCTGGAGCTTGCAGGTATGCTGCATGACCCTGCGAACATGCTTGCCCGCGGGGGGGTGACCGGGGCGGTGAACCTTACCATGGTTGGGGGAAAGGTCGTCTATGAAGACGGGCACTTCCCCGGCATTGCAGAAGAGACTCTGGCTAAAGAAGCAGAAGCATGTTGTTCCAAATCCTTACGGGATTTTTTCCCTGGGATATTTTCATAGGCAGACGCGAGACTAAGAGGAGAACTATCATGAGAAAAAAAGTGCTGTTGACCTGTTTGGTTGTAGTACTGGGCTGTTCGGTTCTGTTTGCTGGTGGTGCAGCAGAAAAAAAGGAAGCGAGTGGAAAGCTCAAGGTCGCTTTGTTGCTTTCAGGTCCTGCCAATGACCAGGGTTGGAATGCCGTTGCCTTTGCAGGACTCAAAGCGGCAGAGGAGCAGTACAACATTGAGACTGCCTACTCTGAAAATGTAGGGATCGCAGATGGCGAGGCTGCCTACCGTGACTATGCCGCACAAGGCTATGACCTGGTGATAGGGCACGGCTTCCAGTTCGGAGATCCCGCAGTACGTGTATCCTCCCAGTTCCCGAAGACCAAGTTCATGGCCATCGAGTCAAACTCCTTCTCCGAGAATGCCGCTTCCTACGTCATGGCGTGTGAAGAGGCAGGCTACCTGATGGGGATGCTCGCTGCCTCCATGTCCAAGACAGGGACCCTCGGCATCGTCGGCGGATTTGAACAGCCATCCATCGTAAAGGTAGTCGAAGCCTACAAGCTTGGGGCAAAAAAGGTGAATCCCTCCATTAAGGTGCTTGAAGCGTATGTGAGCAGCTTTACCGATGTCTCCTTGGGCAAGGAAGCGGGCCTGTCCATGGCCGATCAGGGTGCCGATGTGCTCAGCCATGTTGCCAACCAGGCAGGGACTGGGGTGATAAAGGCAGCGGAGGAGAGGGGCTTGCTTGCAACCGGGGACTCCTATGACCAGAACTCCATCGCCGTGAATACTGTCATGGCCTCCACTGTCTATAGCGTTCCTACTCTTGTTCTAACCGCAGTGGATAAGGTGATGCAGGGCACCTATGTCGGTGGGGTGTTCAACCTTGGTATGAAGGAAGGGGTTGTCGATATCTCTGGCTATAACAGCTTTGAGGATAAGATTCCCCAACAGGTAAAGCTTTTGGTAGCCGCTACCAAAGCGAAAATCCTTGACGGTAGCCTAAAGATTCCTGTGATCGAGTCTAGGTAAGGGTATAAGCTCCTCCCCACCTGGGTGAGGAGCTTATCTGTTACCCAGTGAAAGGAGAGTTGTTGCCATGTCACTACTAGAGATGAAGAACATCACCAAGACCTTTTTTGGCAAGTGTGCCAATCAAGGGGTGAACCTCACCGTCGGGCACAGTGAGATACATGCCCTGCTTGGGGAAAATGGTGCAGGCAAGACAACCCTCATGAACATTCTGTATGGGATCTACCAAGCAGATGGGGGAGAGGTTTTCCTGGACAGGGAGCCTATTCTGATCACTTCACCCAAAGTGGCCATTGCCCATCGCATTGGCATGGTACACCAGCACTTCACGCTGGTTCCCACCCTGACTGTTTCTGAAAACATCACCTTGGGGTTGAAAAGCCCCGGCTACCCTTTTGTGAACAGACGCTTCCTTGATGATAAGATTCGCACCCTTTCCCAGCGCTATGGCCTTGAGGTCGATCCCACCGCCTTGGTCTCGACTTTGTCTGTCGGGCAGCAACAACGCGTGGAGATCATGAAGCTGCTCTACAGGGAAGCAGAGCTACTTATCCTGGATGAACCCACAGCTGTGCTTACTCCCCAAGAGGTCCAAAGCTTCTTCACCGTCCTTAGGCGACTACGCTCTGAAGGGCACTCGGTGATCATCATCACCCACCATATAGAGGAGGTCCTTGCCATAACTGACTGTGTGACCGTCCTGAGGAATGGGTGCAATGCCGGGGACGTTGAAACTTCCAGGACATCCAAAGAGGAGCTCTCGATGCTGATGATCGGCCGAAAGCTCCAGCGGGAACAGCGTCAAGCTTTCGTGTGCCCTCAAAACCGAACAGGTTTGGTAGTCACTGACGTTGCCCTGAAAGATGGGCGCATGGGGCCGGTCAGTCTCTCTATAGGACCTGGAAAGATATTTGGTATCGCAGGAGTCGATGGGAATGGGCAAAAGGAGCTCGCTGAACTGATCCTTGGCATTCGGAAGTCTCAGGGGGGCAGTGTATCTCTCGATGATGTCTCACTCGATCAGTTGTGCATCCAAAAGAGAAAGGATCTGGGTATCGGATATATCTCTGATGACAGACTTGCTGACAGCCTGGTCATTGATATGGGCCTGATGGAGAATATGTTGCTGAAGCTACACAGCAAAAAAAGCGTGAAACGGTATGGTCTGCTTGACTGGAAGGCCCTGCAAGTCCATACAGAGCAGGCGGTCCAGGAGTATCAGATCAAGACATCTTCACTCTCCTGCCCTGTGAGGCTCCTCTCAGGAGGCAATCAGCAAAAGCTCATTCTTGCCCGTGAGATGGAGGGTAATCCCCGTCTGGTTGTAGCGTGCCAGCCTACAAGGGGCTTGGATATTGGAGCCTCGGAGGCTGTGCACAAGATTCTTCTGGCTTTACGTTCAGAAGGATGTTCGGTGTTGCTCATCTCTGCTGACCTTGAAGAGATTCTTGAACTGAGTGATGACATTGCAGTCATGCATGGAGGCTCCATCATGGATGTGATACCCAACAGGGATGTTGACCTCACCTATGTGGGCCTACTCATGGCAGGGGCCAAGCCAAGGGGTGAGCTATGAAGATGAGTGTGCAGGTATTCGTATCATTCTTGCTGACTGCTGCAGTAGTCCTTGCTGTTTCCTTCCTCCTTATCCTGATGGTCGGCAGCAGCATCCCACTCTCTGTAACCAGTTTCATGCGGGGTATCGTAGGCTCCTGGTATGCCTTCAGCGAGGTATTGGTCAGGGCAACGCCCCTGATCCTTGCCGGTCTTGGGGTCTCCGTTGGGTTTCGCACGGGCTTTTTGAACATTGGGGCGGAGGGACAGCTCTATATGGGTGCCATAGCCATAACAGCTCTTGGCGTCTACGCCCCAAATCTTCCCGCTCCATTCATGATACTCCTTGCAATAGTGCTGGGGTTCCTTGCCGGAGGGCTTTGGTCGGTCATTCCGGGAATCCTGAAGGCACGGTTTGGTCTTTCTGAGGTCATCAACACCATCATGCTCAACTATATAGCAATTAACCTGGTTGGCATCCTGGTGCGTACCTTGTTGAAAGACCCCTCCTATCCCTATCCAATGTCGCCTATGCTTCCCGCTTCGGCTTCATTGTTCCCCCTTCTCCCTCCAACTCGCTTGCATGCAGGAATTCTCATAGCTCTTGCAACTGCAGGTGGAATCCACTCTCTCATGTTCCATACATCAGCAGGGTTTCGCATGCGAGCGGTTGGTGTGAATAAGCGTGCAAGTCTCTGTGCAGGGATTTCTGTCACCAGGAACATTGTCCTCTCCTCCCTGATAAGCGGTGGCTTAGCCGGTGTTGCTGGGGTGTGTGAGGTGGCAGGCTTGCATCACCGGCTCATCGAAGGCATCAGTCCCAGCTATGGCTATCTTGCCATCATCGTAGCCTTGCTCGGGGGCAACAGGCCCTTGCGCATCGTATTTTCCGCCATTGGTATCGCGGCCTTGCAAGTCGGTTCCATGTCGATGCAGAGGGGGGCGGGGGTTCCTACCTCCATTGCCTCGATCATCATGGGCCTTCTGGTCGTAATGATTCTCGCCCGTAAACAGCTGTTTCGCTGTAAGGGAGTATAGGATGGAAGTAACTACACTGGCAGCCGCTAGTGCCTTCTTGGCAGCTGTGGTACGTATGGCAACCCCTATCGCTCTTGCAGGGTTGGGGGAGACCATATCAGAGAAATCCGGGGTGATAAACATCGGAGTGGAAGCTATCATGCTCAGTGGGGCCTTCTTCAGTTTCATAGGGGTGTTCACTACCGGTAGCATCCTTATAGGACTTTTGTGTGGTATGGCTGGTGGAGTCGCGGTAAGCATGGTGCATGCGCTGTTGAGCATCCGCTGTAAGGCTGACCAGACCATATCCGGTCTCGCCCTCAACTTCCTCTTCTTGGGTCTTACGAGCTTCCTGTTTCTCATGGAGTTTGGCAAGAGCACAACCCTGCCTTCCATTCCTGTCATCAGGGCGATGCGTATCCCTATCTTGAGTCGCATCCCTCTTATAGGAGAGGCCCTGTTCCATCAGGATCCGTTTGTCTATACGATGTTGGCCCTTGTGCTCATCCTGTGGATATTGTTCTATAAGACTGAGTGGGGTGTGATCCTGCATGCCGTGGGGGAGAACCCCCGCTCTGCCGATACGGTGGGCATCAGGGTGAACAGGGTGCGCTATCTCGCTTGTGCTGCCAATGGCGTGTTGGGAGGGCTGGGTGGTACCTATCTTGCGATGGTAAAGCTGGGCTTCTTCATGGAGAACCTTACCTCTGGCAAAGGGTATATTGCCTTGGTCGCAGTAATTCTGGGCCGCAGGAATCCTGTGGGGGTATTGTGTGCTGCCCTGGTCATCGGAGCGGCTGAAGCTTTGCAGATACGACTGCAGACCATGGGCACTGCCATACCTTCCCAAGCCTTCACCATGCTTCCCTATCTGGTAACGATAGTGGTGCTTTTCTTCTCCATTGGAAAGCGGAATGACCCCTCGGCATTGGGTGTCCCCTATGAGCGTGACAAGCGCTAGTGCTCGTGCTACATTGCATGGATGAGAGACTTTTTTTCCATAGGTGAGTTCAGCGAGCTTTTTGGGGTTGATGTGCAGACATTGCGTTACTACGACTCCATCGGGTTGTTGGTCCCTGCCCATCGTGATGCAGTGACAGGGTACCGTAAATATAAGTTTGACCAGGTCTATCATTTTGCTTCCATCAGATACTTCAAGCGTCTGGGATATTCACTGAAGCAGATACACCTTTTCCTAGCCTCGCGTTCCCTCGACCATACCATGGGGCAGTTGCGTACGCAGTCAGAGCAGCTGAAACAACGTTGGAATGATTTGATGAATATCGATTCAGCCATACAGCGTAAGCTTGAGTTCATCGAGAAACAGCTGCCTCTTGTTGACTTTCAGGGTGTCACAAGAAAAACCTTCGCAAAGCGCTATTTTCTTGATATTGGAGTTGAGGAATCACTGTATGGTTCGGATGTGTTCTATTTTTATCCGACCTTGGTCTTCTACCATGGGGTGAAGAAACGCTTTGGAGCATACCTGTTCAACCATGAGAAACCTGATGGACCCATTGGTGAGGTTTTGGCTATCCAAGCGGGAGATTTCCTGTGTGGATACCATCATGGATCCTATGAAAGTATAGATGAGACCTTCCTGAGGATTCGAAAAGATGCCAAAGGCATAGATCTTGCAGACTACTCCATCAACTTCAATGTTGTCGACCAGTTTGTAGAACATGACAACAGTCGCTTCATTACCGAGGTGCAAATTCCTATTCTTGATTAAAGGCCCTTGCACACAAGCCTGTTTCTGATATGCTTTGACAGGTAAGGAGAACTACTATGCGTTTGGGTGTAATAGCTGATGATTTTACCGGTGCTACTGATATTGCAGGGTTCCTGGTCCAGAACGGTATGGAGACTGTAATGTTCAATGGGGTGCCTGACTCCGTCCCCTCCATCCTAACCGATGCCTTGGTGGTAAGTTTGAAGATTCGCTCGTGTCCGGTAGGGGAGGCTGTTGACAAGGCCCTTGCTGCCTTGGCCTTTCTCAAGGAGGCGGGGTGCACGAAGTTCTACTACAAGTACTGCTCGACCTTCGACTCCAGCAGGGAGGGAAATATCGGGCAGGTTACCGATGCCCTGATGGGCGCCCTAAGAACCTCGCTTACCCTTATCTGTCCTGCGCTGCCTATCAACGGGAGGACGGTCTACAAGGGGTACCTGTTTGTGAACGACCTCTTGCTCAGTGATTCTCCTATGCGCCATCATCCCATCACCCCTATGCTTGATTCAAAGCTTGAACGACTCATGGAGGGGCAGTTCTCAGGCAAGAGTGCGCATATCTTCCACGCTGACATGCCCAAGGGTGTTGGCCATGTCAGAGCGATGGTAGAAAGATATGGGAGTGAGGGCTTTCAGTACCTAATAGTTGATATCCTCACAGAACATGACCTTGAGACCATTGCCCAGGCTACCGAGGATTTCCTTCTTGTCACCGGAGGGTCGGGGCTTGCCTTGGGTATCGCCCATCTGCATAACCGCAAGCTTGGCAGGTCAGACGAGGAGGTGGTCAGCTTTGTCCCCAAGCGCGATCGCGCTGTCATCATAGCCGGCTCCTGCTCCTCTCAGACCAATGCCCAGGTTGCATACTACAGGGAAAGGGGGCCTTCACTGAGGATTGAGGAGGATAAGTGTCTCCACCAAAAGGGGTACTCCGGGGAGCTTGCCCTCTGGGTGCTTGCCCAGGACAAGGATGGTCCTGCCCCCATGCTCTATGCCACGAGAAATCCAGAGGAGCTGCGTGAAATAAAGGCTAAGTATGGAAAGGAAGATGTCTCTGCCATGATAGAGAAGATCATAGGGTGTGTTACCAAGATTCTTGCCTTCCAGGGGGTGAAGAACTTCATCGTTGCAGGGGGAGAGACCAGCGGGGTGGTGGCCACCACCTTGGGCATCTCGTCCTATCTTGTCGGTCCCCAGATAGACCCGGGTGTCTCCTGGGTCCGTTCCCTCGATGGGGCCATGCACCTGGCGTTCAAGTCCGGAAATTTCGGTATGGTTGATTTCTTTGAGAAAGCACAGGAGATGTGTCATGCATGAGGTTGAAGCTAAACTTTCTTTAGTCCAGTTTGCCAAATCCCTTTTTGATCGTGGGTTTGCTGTGGGTAGTGCGGGAAATATCTCGATGAGGCTGGAGGATGGTACCTTTTTGGCAACCCCTTCGGGTTCATCCTTTGGAACCTTGAGGGAAGAGGACATCTCCCACTTCGATGAGGATGGAGTCCTTTTGGGCGGCAAAAGCCCTACCAAGGAGGTTCCCCTCCATCTTGCCTGCTATGCGACCCACCCTTCGATGCGCGCTGTGGTCCATCTGCATGCAACGTACTCCACCTTGCTGGCAAGTTGCGAAGGGCTGACCGACGGCCTGCCTTTTGAACCCTTCACACCCTATTATGTCATGCGGGTAGGGGAGGTCGGGGTGTTGCCCTACCGTATTCCAGGCTCCGAACTGTTGGCCAGGGATATTGAGCAGAGGCCGCAGTTCACCACCTACCTGATGGCCAACCATGGGATGCTGGTCTGTGGGCCCTCCCTCGGGGAGGCTGTCTTTGCTGCCGAGGAGTTTGAGGAGAGTGCCAAGCTCTGGTACCTGGGCCAGAGCTTGCCCATCAGGTACTTGAAGCAAGAGGAGATGGAGGCGCTGAAGGCTAAGAGGTAAGAGCCGTTAACAGTATCAGTATGATAGCCTAATAGCAAGCTTTGGCATGACATTACTAGTGGTATATGGCTTTTAGGGATATTAACAGTAGCTTGCTTGGTATCTACCATGGGAAGAGTGTTGGCTTTAGCTACAACTAAGTTTCCTAAAGGTTCCCGTCATCATGATGAGGAAGATCATCCAGGGAATGAGGGAGAGTAGCGAGCATACGAGCCCGATTGTCCCGGCAGTAGATGGGATGACCATAAGAATGCCTGAAATGAGGCCGACAGTTGCAGTCCTGTTTCCAAAGATGCTGCCTCTCATCACAAGAGTTGTCATTATAAGGGTGATGCCGTTCAGTACATAATAGATGGTGAAGGCAGTTCCTTTCCACTGGAGGATGAGGCCCTCTGCTATTGTTAGGAGTCCTTCTCTTGGCATCTTTACATACTCTCTAGCTGCCTGCCACATTTCAAAGGCAGGATTGCTGGCAAAGAATGCGGCGATGCCAAGCATTCCCAAGAGGATTGCAATCATCATGACAGGCTGGTTTTTCTCTTTGAGGATCTGGTAGAGAGCTAGATACAACAGTGCCAACAGCACGTTATCCACAATGAAGAGCAGATCCATCTGTAGGAGCCCAATGACCCAGTTCTGGTTAAACAGAGCAAGCCAGAGCTCTGCTGTTTCAGGGGGAAACGAGACAAAGAATACTATGATCTGCAGCGGTATGATCACTGCCATAGTTAGTGAGGCATACAGTGCCACCTTGCTCAAAGTTCCTGTTGTCTCATCTGTCTGCATTGGGCGCCTCTTGGTGTGAATATTAAAGCCTGATATGGTTGGTGTCCACCGTTATAGCTTGCATATATATGAAGGATTAGGGATAAAGAAAACAGGATAGTCTAGTTCTCAAGTTGAAAGGAAATCGTACATGCAAAGAGGGTATAAGTCAGAAAGAAAGATCACTTTTTTGTAGATTCCAACTGAGAAACAACACGTTCGACAAGAGAAGAGGAAATCCAACTATTCCCTTTTCCAATAAACTTTACTGCCATTATCCCTTCTGTTATTGAGATGATTTTTTCCTGTACCAGAAGGGAGATCAGTCCAAACCCACCTAATGTTGGAACTTGTTCATGGACACAAGCTTTTCTAAGCTATTGATCGTTTGTCACGCAGGTCCAGCCCATTTCCTGCGATAGCATAAGGCAAGCTCTATCTTGAAAGGAGAGAGGTCCAAGTAAGGGAAGTAAATGATATGAAAGAGGAGTTTCTTGAATTTGTATTCCTAGGGCTTCAATATCTGTTTGTGAATATGTAGGCAACTCTAGTAGCACCACATCGGGGATGTATATTTGAGAGAACTTTTTTACCGTTGCAGAAAGAATATTTGGTGCAAATTCCAAATAATCAAATATAACACAAGCATCACATAGGAGAATTGGTGGTGAATCCTCCTTTACCATCGCCCCTACAACTCCTTCCAAGCCCATACCATTTCTCGTGCCTGCTCAATAGTAAGTCCAAGGATATGTTGTACACGAGAAAAAGAGAGTTTTTCACTTAGAAATGCTTTTTTAGCTAGGGAAGGGAGACGACTCTCTATCGCAGTAGGACGTTCAAGGGGAAACGGTTCATAGTGATCTTTCAGGTTATGATTGTATTTCTTTGCATAATCAGAAGCAAACTTGGCATATACGTTGAATTCTGGAGAAAACATTTGTTTGTATCTGGAAAGAACAACCTTGTAGCTGACTTTATAGAGCAACTTTATTGTTAAAACTCGATCTACAAACGATAATGCACCCTTTTCCTCCCATTGATTTTGAAAGGCTTCATCGGGTAAAAGGAAGTTTCCTGCAAATAGGTCTGCATCGGATTCTTCCTTTTCTGTGGATAGAGGTTCATCGAGCTGAAATGAATTATGATGCATAATCAAATGCCCTATTTCATGCACAATTGTGAAGATTTGTCGTTCTACAGACACTTCCGGATCATTATTAACAACGATGGCAGGGCCGCCATCCTGACTTCCAATAGAAAGTCCAAAAGATTTTTTAACGTAAAAGGATATAATCTTAGTTTGACACCACACTGTTCAACCAGTGCTGTAAATGCATCACATATACCGCTGGTCTCTGTAAGGTTCAAGACTCTGCGAAGTTCAGCAGCTGCAGCTTTTGGTTCTATTGGAAATATATGACTGGTAAGAATTGACGAAAGATTCTCTCCAGTTACAGACTCCAGAAATGTATAATCTCTCATCCAAAGTGCAGTATCCCTAAGAATCTGTCCCCTCTGTGCTTTCTCCCGTGCTGACATAACCCTTTGTGTCCGAAACCGGACCTGAAGGAGTCTAGGGGCTTCTGCAAACAAATGCTCCAAGGGAACTTGCAATGCTTGAGAGATTTTTATGAGGTTTGAAGTCTTTAAGCTAACTTTGTTGTTCAGTATTTTAGACAGTGATGCAGAACTCATGGATTTCTGTTCTGCCAATGCTCGAATGGAGACACCCTTTGCTTTCATTATCATTTTGGTATTGTCGGTTATATTGCGTTCATCCATAGAATTGCCTCTCTGAGGAAAGAATAGCATGGATATTATGATTATTAATAATTCAAATTATCATAATGTTTAAGATATGAAAAAAAATATGAGAGTAGTCATAATATTAGGGTATGAACTAATGTTTGCATGATTGTTATGGATTAAAGTATTACAATCCTGTAAGGATGCAGCTTCAGAAAACTGAGACAAGAGGAAATTTTTTGTATTCATGTTTTGTTGATTCCACTCTACTGCCTGGCAACGAAGGCAAGTCTGATTGTCTTGTTTTAGACTTCACCACCTACCTGCTGGCCAATCATGGGATGCTGGGCTGTGGTCCCTCCCTCTCAAAGGCAGTCTTTGCTGCAGAGGAGTTTGAGGAGAGTGCCAAGCTCTGGTACCTGGGCCAGACTCTGCCCATCAGGTACTTGAAGCAAGAGGAGATGGAGGCGCTGAAGGCTAAGCGGTAGGGCTGAGGGGTACTACTGCAAGGTCTTCATGATAAGAAGTGTCTTCTCTTACAACCCCTAAGGGGTCCACTGCTTGAGCCAGGACTGCATAACCTTTACCCCGCATCCGATGGCAACATACTTCGATAGGTCTAAAGTGGCCTCTATTGTCAGTTCTGCCTGACAAGCTACAAAAGAGATATCCTTTACCCTCTTATTGATATGGGGTGTCAGGAACTCCTGGAAAACGATGATATTACCGCTTAGGATGATCTTGTCCGGATTGAACAGGTCTGCCAGGGTGCCTAGGGCAGTCCCAACAATCTCCCCAATGTCGCTGAATATCTGTTGCATCTTAGGATCTGTGTTCCCACGTTCCCTGATCACCCCTACACTCTCATCGAGTGACAGGGTTTGGTCTATGAGGCCTTGTTGCTTGCTCAATCGGACTATTTCAAACAGTGTTCCTACATCTTCGAATCTGAATAGCTGATCTCTTGAAGCATGACCAAGCATAATATTGCCTACTTCCCCAGCAAACCCATGAGCTCCATAGAATGCATTTGCATTAAGAATCAGGCCAAGGCCGATACCATCGGTGAAGTTCAATAACAATAGGTTCTTATCAGCGAACCCATGTGCCGCATAGTACCCATGTGCGGCCATGTTAGCATCATTCTCTACGATGATTGGTTTCTGTAGGGCAGCTTTTAGTAGTTTTAATATATGTACATCCATAAAACTGGGTTTTAGACTATTGATTACCAGATCCTTTTCCGAGTGATACAGACCCGGAAGTGCGACCCCTACACCTAGGATTTTGGTATAGGGGATTCCTGTATCGTTACAGATGGCATCTATCTCAGCTTTCAGCTTCGCCAGTATGGCATCCATTGATTCATCATTGGCAAGCGCCACCGCTGATTCAGAAAGAAGTTGGTTTCTTAGATCCAGGAGGTATATGTGCGTGCTGTTATCAGGGCTGAAATCTATCGCTATGATTGCACGTGAGGCAGGTTCAAACCTGTAAATATTTGGTTTTCTTCCTCCCGAGGAGGCTCCGATCTCCTGCAGACAGACAAATCCGTCATCGACCAGGCTATCGACAATTTTTGAGACCGTAGCGAAACTCAACTGCAGTCCATTGCATATATCCCGTTTGGTCACTGTCTCCAGTGATGCTATATAGGTGAATATAGCCTTGGTGTTCACTTCTCTAAGTGTCTGCTGATTTACCTTTGCCATGAATTCAAGTGTACCTTTCTCTGTATGATGGGTCATTGTACCTTGGAATTGAGTTTATATCTAGAATAACAAAAAACATATTTGAGAAGGTTAAAAAAGTAGTTGACATACTTATTTTATGTGTTAAAGTAAGTATACAGGAGAATGAATACCCATGCAGTCCAAAATAGTTAAAATAGTTGTAATAGGTGCAGGAAGTCGTGAGTTTGCAAAAGGTATGATTCATGATTTGATCCTGGATAATGAAATTAACAAAAATTTCAAAGTGCACGTAGTTTTAGTAGATGTACACAAAGAGAATTTAGCAACAGCTCTTAAATATGCAAATCGTTGTAAAGAATATAAAAACTCAACGGTCGAATTCAGTGCTACGACAAACCGGGTAGAAGCCTTGGTAGGTGCCAAATTTGTTATATTATCGATAGCCATCAATCGTACAGAACTTTGGGAACAGGATTTTAGAATCCCTCTTGGTTTTGGTATTCCTCATATATATGGTGAAAATGGTGGCCCTGGCGCATTATTCCATTCTCTGAGAAATTTACACATGATTCTCCCTATATGCCATGAAATAGAACAGTATTGTCCAGATGCCTGGCTGATAAACTTTACTAATCCTGAAGCTAAAAATTTGACAGCAATTTTAAATTTGACTAATGTCAAAGCAATTGGATTATGCCATGGGTTTTATAGTTTCCAAAATTTTGCTTCATTAATGCTAGGGCAGCCTTTAGAAAATCTAGATATACGTACTGCAGGAATGAATCATTTTTTCACATACTATCGAATTGCTGACCTGCAAACAGGTGCTGATTTAGCGCCTCTGTTTGTGAAGAACCTACAAAAAAATGTTAGTTCGCTACCGCCCTTGGTAAAACATCTTTGGGAGACTTTTGGAGCTATTGGCTATATTTCAGATGAACATATTGGAGAGTATCTTGGATATGCACATGAAATTGTCGGAACACTTTGGCCATTTGGCATTGAACGAAGAAAAGTAATGCCAGATGAGCAAGGAATAAATAGTCGTGCTGTATTTGAAGCATGGAGAAGAAAAGTAGATGTTCATACTTTTTTGGACCAATCAGAAAAAACAATCGAAGCGGGAATGACCTCAGGGGATGAAGAATTGAATGATTTGGTCATAAAAAAAAGTGATGAGTTAGCTGTTCTGGTAATTGGAGATATCCTTCTAGACCGTAATGAGCTAAGAAGAGCTGTAAATGTTCTCAATACTGAAGGATATATAGAAAACCTTGATACAGACACAAGTGTGGAACTCCCTGCACGTATTGGTGCGTCGGGTATTACTCCCGACCAAGTAGGGCGATTGCCTGAAGGATTTGCATCTCTTATTAGGCAACAACAATCAGTGCAGAGACTAATGGTTGATGCTATAAGGTATAGATCTCGAGATCTTTTGTTCCAATCTTTATTGCTTGATCCTGCAATTGTAGGAAAAGCCTTGGAGGCAGAAAAGATGCTTGATTATATGTTGGATATCCAGAAAGACTATCTACCACTTTTTAAGTGATTGATTAGGTTTTATTGGATGTGAATCCAAATTCTGGAAACGATTGGAATAATCCATTTTCTTTATGTAAAATGGAAAAAAAAGGAGACTGGTTATGAGAAAGAATGGTATTTGGTTGTTGGTGTTTTTGTGTATAGGAATGTGCTCATTTCCTTTGTTGGCCCAAGGAAAAAAAGAAAATGTGGTAACTCTTAAGATGATTGCTCCCTGGGCAGATAAAGAGTTTGAAGGATTCAAACCTGTAATTGAGAAGTTTGAATTGGAAAACCCTGGGATCAAAATTGAGTATCGGACCGGGAAGCCAGAGGATGTTGCAACAATTCTTTCAACACAATTCTCTGTAGGTAAAACTCCTGCTGATATCATTGATACTGCTTGGCCTTGGTATATTGTACAGGAAGCTCAGAAAGGCAATCTTTTGGCTATTGATGATGTTGTAAACCCGGCAGACTTCCGTGAAGGATCCCTTGACCAGCTGATGGTTGATGGCAAAACTTACGGTGTAACCAGTGTTGGTGGCCTTACAATTCCTGAATTTAATGCAAGTCTCTACCGAGATAACAACCTTACCGATCCAAGAGATGTAAAATCTCTCGATGAATTGCTGGCTCTTATGAATCAGGTGCAGGCCCTGCCAGGAGTAAAAGCTGCCGTAGGAACAGGTGGTGGTGTTGGTTGGACTAATACCAGTGTCATTGAAACTTGGATTGTTGCCTTTGGTGGTAGAGAAATGTACATGAATCTAATTGCAGGAAAGCAGGCTTGGAATTCAAAAGAAGTAAAACAAGTACTTAGCACCTATCTGTTACCTTGGTTGGAAGCTGGTCTTTTTGGCGAGCCCGAAGAAGTTTCGATCGTAACTGAGAACATGTGGAGAAATCAATATGGTTTCTTTGTTGGAGGAACTACTGACTCTTTAAGATTTAACAACCCTCCTGGTGACTATGCCATTTTCGCTCTTCCTGGGCAGAAAGATGTAGTAATGTGGTCTGATTATTGGTTTATTCCTGCTTATACTGAACATCCTGAAGAAGCCAAAAAACTCCTTGCATTCTTGTCTACAGAAGGCCAGGCAATTCAGGTGAAAGGTGGTGGAAGAATTGCCACAAACCTCAATGTGCCGCTTGAAAACTATCCCCCGCAAGAACAGATGATCATGAAAGTAGTAGGGAATTATGGCATTGTTCCCGATATGGATGACACAATTGGTGGAAAATTCCAAACTGTCATGTGGGACCAGTTGAAATTGCTGTGGTCGGATCCTAGTATGAGGATTCTTGATTCAGTTTTGAATGCAATTGAGTCTGCAGCAATAGAAACCAGAGCAAGCAGCAAGTAACTTTACTAATTTCGTTATACAATCAGGGAGAATAAATCATGAAAAAAAAACTACGGGTAGAGACATTGGTATTTATTCTCCCTGCATTATTAATTATTTTCTTCTTTATGTTTTTGCCTATGGTGGAAAGTTTTACTGCAAGTTTTCATTCTAATACTGATGCATCAAAATTCGTCGGATTAAAGAACTATATAGAGCTGTTTAAAGATCCAGTATTTATAAATTTTGAATCCATCAAAGTTGGAAAACAACCTTATGGAGCATTGATTAACAGTATCATTTGGATAGTAATACATCTTCCTCTTTCCATGTTTCTTGGTTTGATGTGTGCCCTTATAATGATAAGGTTGCCGAGAGTTCATTTTTTGCGATCTATGATTTTTTTAGGTATGGTAATTCCTGGAGTCATTACCGGGGTTGTCACCCAGTTTCTCTTTGAAAAAAGTTCAGGAATGGTAAGTAATTTTTTTGGTATGATCGGAGTTGTTTCCCTATATAAAAGTTGGTTTGCTTATGCAGATACAGCTTTGCTCGCTTTGATCCTTACCAGTGTTTGGGTCTGGACCGGGTACTCTATGATTGTTTTTTTGTCAGCCCTGTCTGCAATCCCCGATAGTTTTATAGAGGCAGCAGTCCTTGATGGTGCAAATATCTTTCAAGTTTTCTGGTTCATTAAACTTCCTTTATTAAAAAATTCAATAAGCACTGTTGTTGTTATGTCCATCATAAATGAATTAACGAGTTTTGATATCGTGTATTCATCTACGTATGGAGGGCCTGGAGGTGCTTCAAATGTTTTGGGGCTACAGATGTATCTTGAGTCTTTCCGATATTCGAATTTTGGAACGGGAGCAGCTATTGCAACTGTCATGACGTTGATCGCAACTATTCCAATATATTTTAATGTACGCAATACGGTTAAAAAGTAGGTTAATGATATGCAAAAGAGTCTTTCAAAAAAACGACAGCTTGAATATAACTTGCTCTTAATAGCCGGTATCACTCTTGCAGCTCTATGGCTACTGCCCTTGGTTGGTGTCTTGATGGCTTCATTAAGGCCATATAGTGAAATAATTGATGGATGGTGGCGATTTGATGAATTTAATATTAGCCTAAAGAACTATAAGTTTGTTTTGTTTGAGACAACCATCCCTATGGTTAGGCCTTTGTTTAATTCTCTTTTCTCTTCATTTTTAGGTGCACTTATCCCCGCTATGTTTGGTACTATGGCAGCTTATGCATTTACGAGGCATAAACTTCCAGGGAAAATGGTTGTTACAATTGTGATTCTTTGTCTTATGGCAATACCGGGTCAGATGCTTGCTATTCCAGTGTTTAAAAGAATCAATAGTCTTGGGCTATTGGATACCTACACAGGTGTCATCCTGATGAATACAGTTACTTCACTGCCTTGGATCATGTTCTTTATGATGAATGTCATCAAAAGTCAAAGTATCTCGATTGAAGAAGCAGCAAGAATTGATGGTGCTTCTGAATATGGGGTTTTTCTTCATGTCGTACTTCCTCAAAGTGTTCCGGCTTTGTCATCGATTCTTATCTTACAGTTTGTGTGGTCTTGGAATTCATTCTTTTGGCCGCTCATTATCATTTTTGATATGAACAAGCTCATGGCTACACAAGTAATTCCCATGCTTCGCGGACAATTCTATACAAATTGGGGTGCTTTATCCGCTGCGGCACTTTTGGTAATGGGCATACCCATTCTTGTTTTCTTAAGTTTTCAAAGAACATTTATTCAAGGATCGGTTGGTTTTGCTGATGAAAAATAGTTAATCAAAGACAATGGTGCGATAGGCTGAAATCGTTTTTAAAATACATAAAAATAGAAGCAATAGGGTTGGACAGAGTCAATACCGGTTTGCATACAAGGAAGTTCAATGTTTTCGAATAATCAATCTTCAACGAAAGTTTGTTTCTCAACAGATTTAACTATGGATGACTGTTGCACGTATAAGTCTTTCATATGTGAAGCTCCTGCTAATTGTCGGGAAATTCGTATCCATTTTTCATATTCTCCTTATATAGTGGGGGAATTTAGAAATTTAATATCGTTAGCTCTGTTTGACCCTCTTGTTTTTCGTGGTTGGGTCTATCCCTTTGAAGATGGGCGCGATTTGATAATCAGTAGCCAAACTGCATCAGATGGTTTTATCAGTAACCCCATTACTGAGGGTGAATGGAATCTTTTTGTGGCAATTCCTGCATTAATATCAGAGGAGCCGTGCACGTTAACCTTGGAAGTGGAATTTGTTTTGGCTGGTGTGTCTGACTCTTTGGCGAAGAAGCTTGAATTTCAAAATTGTCTTAGTGACAAATCCGGTTGGTATCGTGGTGAACTACACACTCACACCGTGCACTCAGATGGGCAATGGAAAGGTGCAGAACTTGTAGAAGCTGCGAAAGAACGAGGACTTGATTTCCTTATGGTCACTGACCACAACACGATAAGCGGTTGGGAGGACGTGCTCACAACAGCAAAAGATGATATTCTAATTGTTCCTGGGGTGGAAATTACATCCTTTTATGGACACGCCCTCGCACTTGGAGTGGAACATTGGATCGATTGCCGCATTGGATGGGAAGAATGGACGATGAACGATGCTGCTCTTGCTGTCCGTGAAGAAAGAGGGTGTTTCCTTGTTGCGCACCCTCTCGCTGAAGGTCGTCCGTATTGTGCAGGATGCCGTTGGGAGTATCCTGAATTCGACATGTCACTAGCTGATGGAATTGAAGTATGGAATGCTCTATGGACCGATGTGACACTCAATAACGACCAATCACTTCTTTTGTGGGAGGATTACCGTAAAAAGGGCTATAAGCTAACTGCCACCTCGGGTTGTGACGTTCACGATGCCGATGCGTGGAAGGATGGGACTCCTTATTCTTTTGTGTATTCTGAAACTCTCAGTCGGAAAGAAATCATTGAGGGTATACGTGATGGAAAAGTTGTTATTTCTAGTGGCCCATGGCTTAATATCAAGTCTGCTGAAGGAGTAGACACAAAGCCAACAATAATTGGAGATACTCTCATCGTAGAAAAAGATAAACTCGTGCTAGTCGTTCAATACGACAACGTTCTAACGGAATCCTGGTTGGTGCTTAAGAAAAATTTTCAAGAGCTTGTTCGAATCTTGGTTGTCGGATCTGGCCAAATTGAGCGCGAAATACCGATATATGAAACAGCACAAATCACTGTGGAGCTACGTACGAGTGATAACACATTATTGGCTCTTACAAATCCGGTGCATGCTCTAGTTCAAGGTTAGTGCTTTATACCTGACAGTGAGGATGTGAAAGCAGCGACCAATATTTTAAAGACCTTTATGGGAATACGTTGTTTGTGATGGTGGAAATAATCCCATGTCGGCTATTCTGTCTTGCTTGTATTTATAGTACTGCTGGATAACCTAAAGGTAACAGGAATATCCGTAGAAATCCCGAACATATTATATAGGATAGGAAAGTGGTTGACATGCTATTTTACGTATTAAAATAAATATGCAAAATAAGGAATCAGTTATGTATTTTGGAATAGACATCGGCGGTACAAAGACAGCAATAGGCCTCGGATATGTGGATGGAGTACGTACGGAGATACATTCCAGCATACGTATTCCGACACAGGCTGAAGCTGGGCCTTTAGCATTCTTCAATCGGGCAGTAAAAGCCATGGATCAGTTGATGCAAGAACAACAAATTACTAGAGAAGACCTGAAGGGAATAGGAATAGGATGTACAGGTCCGGTTGATGTGGCCAAGGGAATCATCATGAATCCCTATACCTTGCCGGGCTGGGAATCCTTTGAGATAGTTGATCAGTTCCATGACGTCTTCAAGGTGCCAGTGAGTATTGAAAATGATGTTGATGTCATCCTGCTTGGAGAAATAGCACTGTCACAGATGTACCATAAGAACGTATCGCTGATAATGTTTGGTACAGGAATCGGCATATCTTGCTACCAGCAAGGTTCCTTGCATACTACGGGGTCCCCCTATCATCCGGAGATGGGGCACACCATCATATCAGAGTCAGGGCCTGCCTGTTATTGTGGCAATCGCGGGTGTATGGAATCATTGGTTTCTGGCAAAGCGCTCAATGCTTCAGCCCAGGAAGCTGGTTTCAATGATTTTGAAGGGCTGTACCAGAACTACCTTGAATCTGATGAGCAAGCAGTGGCCATTATGGAAAGGACACTGCGTCAGATGGCAGCAGGGATCTGGAACATACTGTTGGTCTTCCATTCCGATATAGTAATCCTCGGTGGTGGTTTGATGGATACCTTCTATGATTTCTTCTCCGAACAGCTTCTTCAGCACATCCCTCAATCTGTCGATTTCACTGGGAACTTCGTCTTCGTACGAACACATCCTGGGAATCTCTCTGGAATTGTGGGAGCTATAACCCTGATACAGGAGTCAATACAATCATGAAAATAACATATGCAGAAACCTATGAGGAGATGAGTAGGATCGGGGCGGATTTGTTCTGCAAGACCATCCAAGAAAACCCCAAAGCAGTGGTGTGCATCGCAACCGGAGGATCCCCTAGAGGTATGTACCGAAATATCGTAGAGCGTTGCAAGCAGCAGCGTATCTCTACAGAGGCTATCACCTGCATCAAGCTGGATGAGTGGTACAGGCTTCCCATGGATCATCCTGCTACCTGCGAGCAGTACATACAGCAGGAATTCGTCCTACCGTTAAGGCTCAGAAATGATCAGGTGATAAGCTTTGACAGCGATACCGAAAATCCTGAAAAGGAGTGCCGCAGGGTAGGCGAGCTTCTTAAAAGCTACGCCCCTGACCTGTGTATATTGGGCCTTGGTACCAATGGACATCTTGGACTGAATGAACCGGGATCCTATCTGGATCTCTTTGCCCATACGGTTACTCTTGCAAAGACCTCGCAGCAGCATTCGATGCTTGCAAACGTGCAGGTCCATTCAGGCATGACTTTGGGACTCAAGGAAATTTTCTCTGCTTCGCACATCCTGTTTTTGGTCTCCGGTCCGAACAAAACCGCAGCCTTTGAGGCGTTCCAATCGGGAAGGCTCTCCACTGAGAACCCTGCAACACTGTTATGGCTTCATGGCAATGTCGAATGTGTGGTTGATAATCAGTCGCTGAGGTGATGGATGAAAGCATCTGGAACCATCGTACAAGGAGAATGATCTCATAATGAAAGGCATGAAATTAAATTACGCTCTTTTAGAAAAGAAGAATGAGAATAAAAAATATGACGATTTGAATGTATTGGATGTCCAGTAGAATTATGCTTTTTGCAAAAGGATAAATGTGGGCTGGATTTCAGAAAAATAAAGCTTAAAATGAGGTTACCTTATGATTGAATATGCACGAATGAGCAGTAGCATCGGTTTGGATGATGCATATTGCCAGAAAGTCATTGATACCGCTATAGAGGTATTACACAATACCGGTATGCAGTCGAAGTCTCAGCGGGTGAAACACTATCTTAGTGAATATCCGGGAGTCACTGTATGTGGGGATGCTATCAAGTTCGACAGGGAGATGATGCACGCTCATGTCCACGCAATGGGTCAGCAGGCTCGTCCTGCTCCCGAAAAGTCTTTCGGGCATGGCCAGCCTTGGTGCTGTCTGAACCTCGCTGATGCCGAAAGTGGCACGATTAGACCAGCTACGGAGAATGATCTTATACGGATAGTTCGCTTTATGGATGCTTTTGGAGCTCCTGGCAATGTCCCTCCTGTTGCCTTACAGGAGTATCCTGAAAATGTCAGGGATCTGCACGGTACCCGAGTCTGTCTGGAGCATTCACAGGTCTATGGAGCGCCTACCAATACTCCCTCAGAAAAAGAGTTGCCCTTTTATCGGGAAATGGCGGATATAGCAGGAAGAAAGATTTGGATGCTTGGTATGCTGGTCAACAATCCAATGCGATACGCTGATAGGATACTGGAATTCGCAATCGATAACAAAGATTCCTCCCAGATTGCCTTTGAGATGGTGGGAGGGCTGCCCGCCATAGGGAGTACCAGCCCTATGGTTTTTCCTGCGGCTCACGTCCAGGGTCTTGCAGAGGATCTTGCAGCAGCTTTCTTCATGCATGCCATTGAAGGGGGGTATCCCCCACCATACTTGCGTGGCGATCCCTTTGACATGCGATATGCTAATTATCGCATCGCAGGCCCTGAATATGTACTTCTCGACATGGCAAACAGAAGGTTGCATGAGTATATTACCAAAGGATCTAGAGATTGGGGGTACCTGCTCTCTATGTCAAAGTGGCCTGACCAGCAGGCATCTTTCGAGAGGACTATAAGCTGTTGGACTCAAGCTATGAACGGTGCTACGTTCTTCAAGGGTAGCGGACAGCTTTCTTCTGATGAGGTGTTCAGTCTTGAGCAGGTTGTCATAGACCGTGATATCGTTCGATCAGCTCAGCGCGCATGCACCGGGCTGAAATTCGATCGGGACTTCTCTGATGTGGAGAAGACGATTGCTGAAGGTATGGAAGAGGGCAACTACCTGATACACGATTCCACTCTTGGTGAGTTTAGAGAGTTTTTCTATGATACGGTTCTGTTCCCTGGTACTAACCTCGGGCAGTGGAGAACTTCTGGAGAGAAAAATGTGCTAACCCATGCAAAAGAGGTGATCACGAAGACCTTAGAACAGAGTACCTTTACCATGGATCGTGAGTCCAAACTTGCGCTTCAGGAGGTATGTAAGAAGGCCGAAGAGGTGTTGTTATGAAAGAGAAGTGTAAAATTGTTATCATCGGGGCCGGCAGTAGAGAATTCAGTATGGGCTTGATCAATGACCTGCTGCTAGAGAAGGATCTCTCTCATAAACGGGAAATAGAACTAGTCCTTGTCGATATCGACAAGGAGGCTCTGGATGTCATGGCCGGGTATGCGAAACGAGCTATAGAACTGATGGGAAACCCCTTTTCAGTATCTTCAACCGTCGAAAGGGAAGACGCGTTAGCTGGGGCCCACTATGTGCTTCTTGCCGTGGAGCTTAAGAGGATGGAGCTGTGGGAGCAGGATTTCAGAATACCGCTTTCCTTCGGGATGAAGCAGGTGTATGGGGAGAATGGTGGGCCGGGGGCGTTGTTCCATACCATGCGCAATTTCCAGAATGTCTTTCCGATTCTCAGAGATTGTGAACGGCTGTGCCCTGATGCACTCTTGATCAACTTCACCAATCCGGAATCAAGGATGCTTACTGCGATTTTACAGCATACTTCCCTTAAAGCCATCGGGCTTTGCCATGGCTTTTATGATTTTTACAATTTGGTTGCCCGGGTATTGGACCGCGACTGGCTTGACCTGCAGATTGAGACTGCCGGAATGAATCATCTGTTCACCTTTCACAAGATAACTGATAAGGGTACTGGTGAAGACCTCATCCCTCTTTTCACAGAGCGAATCAAGGGTGATCCACAGTCGTTGCCCCCCTTGTGCCGGTATCTCTTTGATACCTTCGGCATCATCGGAATAGATTCCGATCATCATGTTGGTGAATACTTCTCTTTTGCCCATGACTTCGTGGGGCTACAATGGGAATTTGGTATTGATAAGCGAGAAGTCCTCCAGGATAAGCGTCATGTTGATTCCTATACGCATTTTCAAGCTTGGAGACATCATGTAGGGATAAGGGAGTATCTTGATACAGGCCTTGGCAAGCCTTTTGAGGATCTACTTGATGCCTCGATCCCTCTGAAGAAGGAGTCCATACAATCTTCTGGTGAGCTGGCGGTCCCTGTCATCGCTGATATAGAGCTGGACAGAGGGACTTGGCGTCCTGCAGTGAATGTACTCAATAGTGATCTCTACATTGACAACCTGGCTGTCGACGCCTGTATAGAGGTTCCTGCTATCGTTGATGCTTCAGGTGTACATCCGGTGCATGTAGGTCCCCTTGAAGAGAACTTTGCTGCACATATACGGGTGCAGAACTCGATACAGAAACTCTGTGTACAGGGCTTTATAGAAAAATCACGCAAGAAGTTGATGCAGGCACTGCTCCTTGATCCAGTCACCAATTCAGCACTGGAGGCAGAGAAGTGTTTCGACTTTATGTGGAAACTACAGCGCGAATATCTTTTTGATCTTGATTGAACCCCACCAAGGAAGTTCCTCTTCATTTGGCATGTTATCAGACACACCCTTCGATGCGAGCAGTGGTCCATCTGCACTCTACCTATTCCACCTTGCTGGCCAGCTGTGAAGGCTTGAGTGATGGTTTTCCTTTTGACCCTTTCACCCCCTATTTTGTCATGCGGGTAGGAGAGGACGGGGTACTCCCTTATCGTATGCCGGGCTCTGAGTTGCTTGCCAGGGATATCGAGCAGAGACCACAGTTCACCACGTACCTGATGGCAAACCATGAGATGCTGGTCTGTGGATCTTCCCTCTCCCAGGCAGTCTATGCTGCAGAGGAGTTTGAGGAGAGTGCCAAGCTCTGGTACTTAGGGCAGTCTCTGGCTATTCGGTATCTTAGAGAGGATGAGATTGAGGACCTGAAGGCTAAGAGGTAAGTGCTATTATGAATATCAGTATGATAGCCTGAACACAGGAATTGGAATGAAATATCTTGTGGCAAATGGATATCTAGGGTACTAATGGGTGTCTATCCTAGAAAGCATGGTGGCTTTATGCATGGCTCAGTTTTCTAAAGGTTCCCGCCATCATGATGAGGAAGATCATCCAAGGGATGAGTGAGAGAAGCGAGCATACAAGCCCGACTGTCCCAGCCGTTGAGGGGATGACCATAAGAATACCTGAAATGAGGCCGACAGTTGCAGTCCTGTTTCCAAAGATGCTGCCTCTCATCACCACCGTTGTTGTTATCAGGGTAATGCCGTTCAGTACGTAATAGATGTTGAAGGCTGTCCCTTTCCACTGGAAGATGAGGGCTTCTGCTATGGTAAGCAGGCTCTCCCTTGGCATCTTTGCATACTCCCTGGCTGCCTGCCACATCTCAAAGGCAGGATTGCTGGAGAAGAACGAGGCTATGCCAAGCAGTCCCAGGATAATGGCAATCATCATGACAGGTTTGTTTTTCACCTTGAGTATCTGGTAGAGCGCCAAATAGAGCAGCACCAAGAGTATATTGTCCACAATGAAGAGCAGATCCATCTGAAGAAGTCCGAGAACCCAGTTTCTGTTGAAGAGCGAAAGCCACAGCTGTGCTGTTTCCGGTGGGAACGAAACAAAGAAAACAATGATTTGAGCTGGTATTATCATAGCCATTGCTATTGAGGCATATAGTGCCACCTTGGATAAAGTCCTTGTTGTTTCATCGGTCTGCATTGGGCGCCTCTTGGTGTGAATACTAAAGGCTGATACCCAGAGTGTCCATGGTTTTACCTTGCAAATGCTAGAGGGTTAAGGGATAAGAAGGAAAAATTAGGTAGCATGAAATGCAATGTTAGCAGCTATGATTTCAAGACCTGCTTGAATCGTAGCGGATTATCTTCGGAATTTCATCCCCACAGTCTGAGGCATAGCCA
>Ga0265295_1000252_pt1 | contig 110112 bp, 104 predicted proteins | sample Munlansysbiofilm_FD_192503 | JGI IMG/M metagenome (GOLD analysis project Ga0265295, IMG submission 192503) | Leachate microbial communities from a municipal landfill in Southern Ontario, Canada - Methane capture system biofilm | ecosystem: Engineered > Solid waste > Landfill > Unclassified ...
GTGATATGTAATTATCGGCTCTTACTACCTTTTCGTTCGCCTGCCAAGAGAACCCATCGACTGTGGCTTGCTTGCTGGTAACGAGATCGCTTGCTTTTTTTACTGACTTCATAATACCTACTTATCAAAATTAATGTGCCGAACTCATTCTGGCGTATAACGCCGCGCTCTGGGGCAAACCGGAGCTAAGCGTAGGTTTGTCCCTAGCAGCGCTTTGTTAGGCAACTTCATGCTAGATCCTATTCTTTTCAACTAAACGCCTATAGTGCTCGCCCAAAGCTGTAAGCCTACAGGACTTGCTTTCCATTGCTGCGTTCCACATATGCGGGACATCTACAGGAACAAGCAAATTCAAGCGATTGAATCGTTGGAGAATCGCAAAAATTCGCGTATTTTCCGGATCTGGTGGAGGCATTCCGGAATCCCTTCCTTTCATCTCAGGCTCAAAGGTTGGATCAAGCTGGAAGAAATATCCTGGAGATGGAAAAAATTCAGTAATTCTTCTTAATTCATCCGTAGCTATTGCCGGAGTGGACTTTCTAAGAGACACGAACTGCTTTACATTTGTTTTGAATACCGGTCGCTGCTCCCAAGCACCTAAAGATTGATCAATGTGCGCATAAATACTACCCGGCGTAATATCGCCTGTGAGATTAGCGGCGCTACCATTTAGCGCATCGACTAATAAGGTAGTAAAAACACCCCGACCATTCTCCTCAGTAGCATATTGGTCTTTAGTTGATGCTGTCAGAACAGTTAGCCCCTCCGACAATGAAGCTAGTTGTCCAGCATTTGGCGGAGTGCCTGCAATTCCAGAATGGCAGCTGTCTAAAAAGATTATTTTATTTTTTGCGGGTGAGTTATTAGCTAAAGTAAGAATCTCAGTCAATGAAACACCTTCATCTCCTCGACTAGAATCAGTTGCCAACAGGTACCCGCCGGTTGCCTCTATATGGCCGTGCCCAGCAAAGTAAAATAACGCAATCTCTGCATCCGTTTTAAAAAGCTGTTCGATTTGATCTTTTAATTCGCCGCGGTTAACGCGGTCTGTTGGTCCTGTACCAGTCAACAAACGACAATCGAAATTTACAGCACCTCCATCATGTCGCTCTAGCACAGCTTTAACTTCGTGAGCATCGTTTACGCAACCATGAAGAGAGTCTCCGTGCTCATAATAATTTATTCCAACAATAAGAGCGATGCGCATTTGAGTCCCTCCCTTATAAGCTGTCGATGAAATCTTCGATAGCCTTCCATGTCCATACAACAGTTCGGACGCCTTGGACATTAGTTCTATCGTCGGTATAAGCCCATATCCCTAAAACTTTCTTCCCTTCTTCTTTGGCGCAAGCGATCTCCCATTTCTGCCCGCTTGAGGTGAGGGAGTCGCTACTAATTAGAGCGATAACACCATCAGATCGTCTAATTCTTGTTCTAACTTTATTTTTCCAGTCGGTGTCATATGCTTCTTTGACTGACATATCTATATATTCAAAAGGAGAATTTGTATTTAGTGATTGCCCCTTAAGAAAATCCCGTTGCCTCTCATCTTCAATTGCAAACGCAACAAATATCGTCTTTTTTGTAGCCATTTTACTCTCCGTTGTAGTTTATGGTTGATTCTCGATTGGTTGCCTAACGCTCGCAATAAACGGCGCGAGGAACGAGCGTCCGGCGACCGAAGGGAGCGAATTTAATTGCTTGGTTATGTGCATTGTCTAGCCGAATATCCACGTGACGACACCCCCCACAATAGCCAGAACAACACCAACAGCTATTTTGACCAAATGCTCTCTCCACCAAGGCGATTCCTTTTCCCCACCTTGATGAGACAAAACGGAGTACAAAGGACACCCACTATAATGCAAAGGTTCAGCATGGCTCCAAAGCCAGCGAACATCGTTTTGTGGCGCATTATTCTTGCTCAAATAACTGTGCATGGCCTCTTGATCCAGTTCGTCAGGAAACGAGTGGATAGATCTCACGAAAACACCAAAACGGTCATGCGAAACTTCTGGACAAAAATTTGAGAAACCAAGGAACTTTTCATCTGCACAGGACACAGATGTTGAATGCTCCATTATCTGTGGCCAAAGCTCCGACTTCTTCCACTTTTTTAATAGTTTTCCATCTTCCTTTTCGTCAATGCTCGTCGTCCCCGTTTCCTTCAAAAGCGATAAGCTCTGATAGTAGCGCGGACATCGCCCGACCGTAGCATAAGGGCAATGCATACTCAGAGACTCGGCGATGCCCTGACCTCGATACCATTCTTTATCAGCGATCACAAAGCTCATAATGACCTCAGTATGGGCACATAACAATAAATAGACAGCCCTGTATAAAACTTCAAACACAGAAAGTCGCTGCTGTATAAACTCCATATCGAATTATTATCATATGATTTTTTAAGATAAAAATCATAAAGTTACGAGTAAACAATCAATTTTGTGTCCGTTTTATACAGATCTGCATAAATCCTCATCAAAGAGCGTCCATTGGACTTTGCACCCCTTTTCCACCTTTATTGAGAACGTGCGTGTAAATCATAGTTGTACTCACATCCTTATGCCCCAATAGTTCCTGTATCGTACGGATGTCGTACCCAGCCTCCAGCAAGTGGGTCGCAAAACAATGGCGAAAAGTGTGACAGCCAACTCGTTTAACCACACCAGCACGAAAAACCGCCTCGCGAACAGCTCGCTGCAGAACAGTTTCATGCACATGATGGCGTCCTTCTTCGCCGGTGGTTTTATTTTTCCAGCGGTTCACTTGTGGAAAAACCCACTGCCACCGCCACTCTGTTGGTGCGTTAGGATACTTACGCTCCAGAGCGCCTGGCAGTACAACTCGCCCCCAGCCATCGGTTAGGTCTTTTTCATGGATTGTTTTTACATGGGTCAAATGCTCTTGCAATACCGGGATCAGGGACTGCGGCAACATTGTCCGTCTATCCTTGCCCCCTTTGCCGTCCCGCACTAGAATCTCGCTGTTAGAGAAGTCAAGATCCTGAACGCGCAGACGCAAACATTCCATCAGGCGCAATCCCGAGCCATAGAGCAAACTGACCATCGCCCATTTATCGTCACTAAGTTGATCAAGTACGGACTTGACCTCTTCGCGGGTCATAACCACTGGTAGCCGTTTTGGTTTGCGCGCGCGAATCACATTGCCTAAACCACCAACATCCCGGCCAATAACATGCCGATACAGATAAAGAATTGCGCTCAATGCCTGATTCTGGGTCGAGGCACTGACCTTTTCCTTGACGGCCAGATGGGTCAGAAAAGCGTTGATTTCGACCTCTCCCATCTCTTTTGGATGCCGTTTTTGATGAAATAAGATATAACGCCGTACCCACTGGCAGTAGGTTTCTTCCGTACGGGGACGATAATGCCGGACGCGCATTGATTCTCGTATTTGAGCAAGCAGTTTTGGTGGCTGCCGCGCTTTATCCGCCTGGTCTGACATTCTCACTACCCCGGTGAGCGCTAGATTTCCCTTTAAAAACTGCCTCAAGGGCCAATTCTGGGGTCAGTGGAGGTAAATTCAAACTGCTGGAGCACCACTCTTAGCCGCAGCGCAAACTTGCTGCGGAGTGCGGCAAGTGAGCCGCATTAAAGCACAGAAACATTATGAAACAATCTACACGAACCAAGCTAACATTTTCAATTATTTTAATATAGTCACATTTCAGCTAGAATTACCCCAGATGGCGTTTCGTAACACCTATTTCCTCTACGTAACGTTCATTGCACACGTGGGCCGTGATCTCTTGTGTGTAAAGGTTCTGAATCAAATTCCGAGCGAGATGCTGAAGGGAACAAAAAACCACTACACCTACGCAGCACTGGAAAGATGCAGGGGGAACACAGAGGTGCGGGTGGCTCTATCAACTTTGTCCGCGCTGGGATTGCTGTTTTTCCCGTGCTTCAATTTCGGCCAAGGTTTCCAGATAGAGTTCGTAACGTTCCTGTTGCAGGGTAGCGGTGCCAACTGCGGCGGTGATGCTGCAGCCCGGTTCGTTGCGGTGGCGACAACTGCGGAACTTGCACGGAGATTGTTCGAGAATGGGAGAAAAGCCCGGATACCAGTACGCCAGGTCTTCGCTGCTTACATCCACCGGGCTGAAATCGCGAAAGCCGGGGGTATCGACGAGCTCGCCGCCGTCCGGCAGGGCAATCAGGGTGGAGACGCTAGTGACATGGCAGCCGTGTTGATCTTGATTTAGTTGCCCTACGGCCAGGTCTAGATTGGGGATCAACGCGTTAAGGAGCGAGCTTTTGCCAGCACCGGAGACCCCCACAAGCACGGTGCGCCCGGCGCTGGCGAGGTGCTGGCGCAGGGCTTCGAGGTTGTGTTTTGCGCTCGCGCTGACACACACTATGGCTGCGAGGTCGGAAAATTCTTGTTCAAGTTTTTCCCGCAATACTTGGGTTGCGGGGAGGTCGATCTTGTTGAGAACGATAAAGGGCTTTAGCTCCGCAGCGTAGGCGGCCACCAGAATGCGCTCGATAAAACCGGGCGGGGTTTGGGGCGCGGCGGTCACCACGATCCCTAGACTATCGAGGTTGGCAGCCAGCGGGCGCGGCTTGCCACTGTTATCCATGCGCGTAAGCAGGGTGCGCCGCGGCAAGCGTGTGAGCTGATCGGCCGCGCAGATGGTGACGCGATCGCCCACTACGTGGCCGGAGTTGCGTTTTACATGCGCCATATGGGTCGTGCCATCCGCAAAGCGCACCAGCACCTTTACGCCAAAGTGGCTTATGATGATGGCTTCCCGTTCAGAGCGGGGGGTGGCTGGAGAGGTATTTTTCTTCATGTATGCCGAATATTGAGGGAATATGGAGGGTATAGAGTCTTTTGTTTAGAGAAAAAATACAGGGGTCGGACGTGCTTAGCAAGTCCGACCCCTGTATGTACTCTGTATGTACTACACTTTCAAGCCGTTTATCAAGCTTGGGCTAACGCTTTTTGCATCGCTTGCCCCATCCCTGTGGGGCTGGTGGCGACGATAACACCACCTTCGCTAAGGGCCTTGATCTTATCTTCAGCGCGCCCTTTGCCCCCACTGATGATGGCACCGGCGTGCCCCATACGCTTCCCTGGAGGGGCAGTCTGCCCGGCAATAAACGCCGCGACCGGCTTGCGCATGTTCTCCTTAATCCAGGCGGCGGCTTCCTCTTCGGCACTGCCGCCGATCTCCCCTATCATCAGCACCCCTTCGGTGTCCGGGTCGGCATTGAATTTTTCCAGCACATCGATAAATTTCATCCCGATGATGGGATCGCCCCCGATCCCTACGCAGGTGGATTGCCCGAGACCTACGTCGGTAAGTTGCTTTACCGCTTCGTAGGTGAGAGTACCACTACGCGATACCACCCCGATCTTCCCGGGCTTGTGGATATACCCCGGCATAATGCCGATTTTGCACTGCCCGGGCGTAATAAGGCCGGGACAGTTGGGCCCAACGAGAAGGGTGTTGCTGTCGGCAACGACCTGACGTGCAACCACCATATCGGTAACTGGAACCCCTTCGGTGATGCACACAGCCAGGTCTACCCCTGCCTCGCACGCTTCCAGAATTGCATCTGCTGCGCCTGGAGGGGGGACAAAGATCATGGAGACGTTGCCCCCAGTGACGCGCACCGCTTCTTCCATGGTGTCAAATACGGGAATTCCATCCACATGGATCCCCCCCTTGCCTGGGGTAACACCGCCTACAATATTGGTGCCATAGGCTTTACACTCGCGCGTGTGAAACAGTCCGGTTTTGCCCGTGATCCCCTGGACAATAACTTTGGTATTTGCATCTATCAAAATGGACATATAGCCCTCCGTAACATCTCTCTCAATAACTATTCAGCACCCTGCACCGTTCGGGACTTGTGCCACCCCTTAAGTGGGGGTCGCAAACCCTTCCTGAACAGTTCACTTTACGGTTCGGTATCCTCTGCGGTTTCCGCTTCCTTGAGCATGGCGACAATAAGCTCCGCCCCTTCCCCAAGAAAATCTGCCGTCTGCACATTAAGCCCCGAGTTGGCGAGCAGTTCCTTCCCCTCCTCAACCTTGGAGCCATCCATCCGCACTACGATCGGCAGGGTACAGTCATGCCCTGCTGCCGCTTCGATAATGCCATGGGCGATAACGTCACAGCGCATAATGCCGCCAAAGATGTTGACAAACACCGCCTTCACGTCTTCGTCCTGGAGGATGATGCGGAACGCCTCTGCCACTTTTTCCTGCGTCGCGCCGCCCCCGACGTCGAGGAAGTTGGCTGGCTCACCGCCACTTTCCTTAAGGACGTCCAACGTTGCCATCGCAAGCCCGGCTCCGTTGACCATACACCCGATATTGCCATTGAGCTTGATGTAGGCGAGATCGAATTTGGCGGCGCTGATCTCCAGCGGGTCCATCTGGGAGAAGTCCTGCATCTCGTGGTATTCCCAGTGGCGGAACAGGGCGTTGTCATCAAAGTTGATCTTCGCATCGAGGGCAAGGAGCCAGTCAGTCTTGGTGACCACCATGGGGTTGATCTCCACCTGAGAGCAATCCTTTTCGATACAACAACGATAGAGGTTGAGCATGAACTGCACGCAGTCTTCTGCAACCGCCCCTTTGAGGCCGATAGCCTGCGCGATTTTGCGCGCCTGATAGGAACGCAACCCGGTATAGGGGTCGATCAGGAGTTTATGGATTTTTTCGGGGCTGTGTTCTGCAACCTCCTCAATATCCACCCCCCCTTCAGCAGAAGCCATGAGGCAGTAGCGGGAAGACTCCCGATCCAAAGCGATGGAAACGTAGTATTCACGCCCCACCTCAATGGGTTCTTCCACCAGTATCCGGCGCACTTTCAGCCCTTCGGGGCCGGTCTGCGGAGTTACGATACGCCTGCCAAACATATCTTTAGCTATCTCGCGCGCCTGTTCCGGGTGATGTGCTACCTTGACCCCTCCCCCTTTACCGCGCCCGCCCGCGTATATTTGTGCTTTTACGACGCAATGGCCCCCCATCTTTTTGGCCTCGCGTTCAACCTGTTCTGCCGTAACAGCCACGCGCCCGCGGGGCACCGGCACATCGTACGTGCTCAAAATGTCTTTTGCCTGGTACTCGTGGATATTCATACATACTCCCTTTTTGAAAGGAACATACCTCAATTGAGCGCTAGTCCTGCTCGCTTATGTTATGTGCAGTTATTTTTCACTCACCCTGTTGAGGCAAATATAACGCAGTAAGACTAATTTGGCATAAATTGTCGCGTAAAGTCGAATGATAAGATTTACCATTACTGTAATTATACCCCTATTTTTACAGTATGACTAAAATCTATCTATTTCGTTTTCTCCCAATCGGCCATAAATTTCTCAATCCCGATATCGGTAAGGGGGTGCTTCGCCAACTGCAACATCACATTCAAGGGGATGGTACATATATCCGCCCCTACCAGTGCCGCATTGAGAACATGGATGGGGTTCCGGATCGACGCCACGATAATCTCAGTCGGGTAGACGTAGTTGTCAAAGATGGTGCGGATCTGCTCCACTAAGACCAGCCCCTCCTGCCCTATATCATCAAGACGCCCCACAAATGGGGACACATAGGTTGCACCCGCCTTGGCTGCAAGAAGTGCTTGCAAGGGGGAGAAAATCAGGGTGACATTGGTTTTGATCCCTTCGGCACTGAACTGGCGTGTTGCCTTCAGCCCCTCCTCCGTCATGGGCACCTTTATCACAATGTTGGGATGAATTTGCGCAAGTTCACGCCCCTCTTTAAGCATTCCGGGCGCATCTAGAGCGATAACCTCAGCCGAGATGGGACCATCCACAATCTGGGTTATTTCAGTAATCACCTCGGTAAAATCACGCCCGCTCTTGGCTATGAGCGAAGGATTAGTAGTAACACCATCCACTATCCCCAGTTCGCTGGCGGTTTTAATTTCGTCTACAATTGCAGTATCAATGAAAAATTCCATGTTTTGTTCCCTTCTTTAGCTCCTGTTTACGTGACGGATACGGACGTTGGAAATGCGAGTTTTTTAGTACTTAGTACTTAGTACTTAGTACTTAGTACTTAGTGCTTTAGTACTTAGTGCTTTAGTCCTTAGTACTTAGTTGTTGAGTGCTTAGTGCTGCTTGAACTTTTGCAGACACCCACGGCTGCAGAACTCTTTGGTCTCTGTGTGGATTTTGCGCCGGATGATATCCGATTCTGGCACATAGGTGCCACACTCGCAACATTCCACCATTTCACCTATCTTAGCGTCAGGGGCAGACCTATCCGACGAGGATGAGGTTTTCCCCAACACGCGCAACAGAGCACTGAGCACCGTATAAAAAATAAAAAACAGAATAGTTAGTAAAATAAAGCGTACCATAATTTATGGAAAACCTTTCCTACTTAGGTGATGATGCAAAATAGCGTTACCAGCTTTGTGCCACTTTACAGACCCGAGGCGCTTCGGGCAACAACTGCAGCAGTGTGAGGACCTTTTCCCCCACGCCAGGGAGCACTAGGTGCGGCGCCAAGGCGGCTAAGGGCTCGAGGACAAAACGGCGTTCACCCATGCGCGGATGGGGCACCTGCAGCTCGGGAGTGTTGATGAGTTTGTCTTCATATAGCAGGATATCCAGATCCAGGGTGCGCGGCCCCCAGTGCTGTAAACGTTTACGCCCTGCACTTTGTTCCACCTCTTGGCAGATATGGAGCAATTCAAGCGCAGAGCAGGTAACCCTGAGTTGCAGCACTGCGTTGTAGTAATCATCCTGCTGTACTGGCCCCCCCACCGGCTCGGTGCAATACACTGGCGAGCTCGCCACAATTGTTATCCCTCTGCGGTGCAACTCGGTTCGGGCGAAGCGCAAATATTCGAGGCGCTGCCCCATGTTGCTGCCCAGGGCAACATACGCAATGCCAGAGAGGGCAGAGGTATGGGGTGCGGATGTATGTGGAGAAAGGGGATCACTGGATGGAGGAGGGCCAAGGGGGAGATCACTCCGGGGGGCATCACTCATCAGTACGCCTCCCTTGCGGAGCGATTGAGCCAAACCGAGGTGGTTCTTGCCGTGTGGCTCTGCTACACTCCGACCCGACATGAATGAGCCACATTGCCGAGTTATCTTTTGGAGCCATGCACATGAGTTTTATCCTCACTTTAGGCGTAACTGATCTTGAGCGCAGCGACTTTTTCTACCGCCACATCTTAGGCTTCAGGGTAGAGCGCTTTCACCCTGCAACACAGAGGGTAGAAAGCCTCATTATCCGCGAGGGCAATGTCAATATTGTGATGCTTCCGGCGGCAACCCTGCGCAAGAGGCATCCGGCAGCGTTTGAACATCTGGGGCGCACTCCGTTTGGCGCGGGCATGAGCCTCGATTTTCAGGTGGAGAATCTCACCGCTATAGCGCGAAACCTGAAAAAGCATATGCTTCCCATTCTGTACGAGCTCGAAGATGAAGAGCACAACCGGCGCGAAATCTGGCTTTACGATCCCAGTGGATACCTTGTTACCCTGTGTCAGGAGGGGGCATTCACATAGCGCTCCCATAATTCGGACGGAAGTCTGCCCCGGGATCAGGGGGATGGAGGTGGGTTCTTCCGTTTTCTTCGCCGCCCTGGGCTCCCAGGCTTGCGCTGTGGCTGCGGCTTGCGCTTTTCGGTACCCTCAAGGGCAGCGCTCCAACTCTGGAGCAGCTCCTGCTCTGCGCCAGAGCAATCGCACCAGAGCTTAAAGAGCTCAAACCCCACGGGCGCAAAGGGGTGACGCAAAAAACGCTGCTCTCCGCGCCGCCCGCGCCCACGTGAAAAACGAAAGAACGCAATCAACATCTCACGTGCTTGATGCCGAATCCCAGACGCGATGCTGAAGCGGCGGCAGTGGCGGCTGAGTTCGCGGTTCGCCAGTTTATGGACATCCCCTAGCGGCATATCAGCATGGAGTGCGCGTCGAAACGGGGCAAAAAACATCGCCGCCAAGGCGAGCGCTTCATCCACCTGTTTACCCGCAGCGGTGCGTAAATCGAGCTGACGCAACAGGTCAAAAGCTTCGCGTTCCGGGTGCATATCGGGTACCAGGTGCTCTAACAACCCCAGCTTTGCCGCGCGCTGCAACACTTTTCCGGCGACCTTGTGGCGGAATAACTCCATTAACTCTTCCCGAAGCCGCGCTGGCGCCGCACCGATAAGGAGCTCGGCATTGCGCTCAATGGCTGGGGGGATATCGGAGTGGAGGTCAAAGCCCAGGCGCGCACTGAACTCCAAGGCGCGCAACATCCGCACTGGGTCTTCGGTAAAGCGCTCATCGGGGTCTCCGATCATCCGAATTACGCCGCGGCGCAGATCGTCCAACCCACCGGTGTAGTCGATCACACTGAAATCGTCGATATTGTAAAACAGGGCATTGATGGTAAAATCACGCCGGAACGCATCTTCTTCTGGGGTGCCAAATACATTTTCGCAGAAAAAGCACTCATCTGCAGGGATTTCATTCGCAGCTGGTTTGCGCCGAAAGGTTGCCACCTCAATGCATTCATTACGCCCAAACAGAATATGCACCAGGCGAAAACGCCGCCCTACGATGCGACTGTTGCGAAATAGTTTGCGCACCTGCTCTGGCGTTGCATCGGTGCCGACATCAAAGTCTTTAGGGGTGCGTCCAAGGAGCAGATCGCGCACACTTCCACCGACGAGGTACGCTTTGTAGCCGTGGCGGTGGAGACGATACATGATCTTGAGACTGTTTTGGTCGATAAACTTGCGTGAGATATCGTGGTCGGAACGGGGAATAATTTTAGCAATGTTACACTGTGGTTGAGTCATATAGAATTGATGTGCGACCATGCCGCAGCACCGCGCACCCTGGTTGGAAAACAAAAACGAAATTAAACCCTGCGAATATACAGGGGAAACGGCACGAACGCCTAAAACAATAATATACCAAATAAAGGTTCAATTTAGCAGATAAGCGTGCACTTGAAAAGCTCCATACAGTGCAATGGGTGGCAGGAGATATTCTGCCGCATTTATTATCTCGAAACGTAGCTATTCACCACCTACTAACATACGGGCATGGAGTGCCCATAACTATATCCTCAGTGAATGTATTTCTATGACTGAATCCAGCCCACGCCATACCCCAAAAAACCGCGGCGGTGCTTACCCGCCCCCCACCGCAGCAGTTCCGCACAACCCAGAGGTGATTCCATACAACTTAGTGGTGCTTCTGGGCCCCACCGCATCGGGGAAAACCCGCCTTGCAGTAGATGCTGCCACCAAGCTGGGTGGCGAGATCATCTCGGCTGATTCGCGCCAGGTTTACCGCGGCATGGATATCGGTACCGGCAAAGATCTAGAAGAGTACGGCACTATCCCCTACCACCTCATTGACATTGTGGAACCGGGATATGAATTCAACGTGTTTGAGTTTCAACAGCGCTTCTACGCTGCCTTTGAAGAGATCCAGGCCCGCACACGTATGCCGCTCCTATGCGGCGGGACCGGGCTCTACCTGGAAGCGGTACTTAGCGGCTACCTAATGGTGGAAGCTCCCCTCAATCCAGTATTGCGCGCGCGTTTAGAACCCCTAACCCACTCCGAACTACAAGAGGAGCTGCTGCGCCTGAAGCCGGAACAGCACAACTCCACCGATCTCGAGGAACGGGAGCGCCTTATCCGCGCCATCGAGATCGCCAGGGCACAAAAGCACGCCCCGCCCACTCCAGCCCTGCCTGAGTTACGTCCGTTGGTGTTCGGGCTCCAGTGGGCGCGTCCCCGCCTGCGCCAACGCATTGGAGAGCGGCTCCACCAGCGCCTGCAACAGGGGATGGTGGAAGAGGTTGAGCGTCTGCAGCAACAGGGAACAAGCTGGGAGACGCTAGAGTTTTACGGCCTTGAATACCGCTTTATCGCGCAATATCTGCAGGGAGTGCTCAGCTACAGCGATATGGTGCAGCAACTTGAGCGAGCTATCGGCAAGTTTGCCAAGCGCCAAGAGACCTGGTTCCGGCGCATGGAGAAACGTGGCACCACCATCCACTGGCTTGACCCCGAAGATGCCCCCCTTGCCCAGTTGCTCCACATCTGTGGACGCACGTCTGCCGTATGAACAACAGAGCCTGGGAGTACATGCGCCAACGCTATTTACAGCGTAGCGCCTTAACTGGAGCGTGGCACATTGCGCGGCTTGATCCTGGCACCTATTGCGACCTGGAGGCAGCTATCATTATTCCCGCCCTCGCAGAGGGGGATGAACTCTTTGCCACCCTCGATTCAATCGCACACACCGCAAACAGCGCGCTGAATAAGGTTCAGGTTCTCGTAGTGGTAAATCAGCGCTACGATGCCCCCGCCGATATTAGAAGACGTAACCGCGCCGACCTGGAGCGTCTGCCCCAATATGCGCGCGCAACCCCGCAACTGAATCTGGCCTGGGTAGATGCCGCCAGCGCCACCACCGCGTTACCGCCAAAACATGGAGGGGTGGGGATGGCACGTAAACTTGGAGCAGACCTGCTCCTGCCCCATAGCGCGCCCCACACCGTGCTGGCCCATCTGGATGCCGACACCAGGGTGCAACCCAACTACGTCGCAACCTTAGTGGACTATGCGCAACGCAAAGCATTTTACGCCGGAGTGACCGCTTTTAAGCACGAGCGGTGTACGGATCCCAGGCAGCAGCACACTATCGAAGACTACGAGCTGCACCTGCGCTGCCACGCTGCCGGATTAAAGTGGGCAAGGTCGCCCTACGCCTACTACAGCATTGGCAGCACTATGGCAAGCAGTGCCTATGCCTATATGCATTGTGGGGGGATGAATGTGCGCAAAGCGGGAGAGGATTTCTACTTCTTGCAGCGGCTGGCGAAGACTGGCACTGTGGAACACATGGAAGAGACTTGTGTTTTTCCTGCTCCACGCATCTCAACCCGCACGCCGTTCGGCACAGGGCAGAGCATCCTCCATGCGTACAACACCCAAGAACCGTTGCAGCTGTTCTACCCCCTAAAGTGCTACGCAGCGCTACGCACCTGGCTTGAGTTGGTTACAACTTCACCCTCTTTAAGCAGTAGTGATCTGCTGGCGCGCCTACAGCGCGAAACACCTCGCGGGGCGCAGTTTGTCCGTGCGGCTGGCTTTGCCCAGGTATGGGCGCGGTTGCAGAAGAATCATAAGGATACGCGCCGCCGCATCAAGGCATTCCACGAATGGTTCGATGCCCTAAAAAGCTGGCAGCTAATCCGCACCCTCGGCATCGAGATGGGGGCGCCTTGGTCAGCGCGCGCGGTTATAGAGGATTTTCTTCCGTTGCTAGATAGCAAACAGGTACCGCAACGCTATCGCGCAGGAGAAGAGATGAGATAAAGCAGATAAGCCTGCTGGGGGAGAAAGTAGTACAGCGAAGAGAGCAAGGCAGTGACTAGAGGGCTTCCATAAGGGCTTTCCAGTAGCAGTTGATGGCGGCATCTACTACGCGCTCAAGCAACTCCTTCTCCACCTCCACTTTTTTTGTAAGGGCGGCAGTGAAACGCTGATGCAGGTGTTGAAGTTTAGCATCAAGTTCTTTGTCGCTAAGATCAGAGCGCATCCATTCTGAAGCCAGTTCGCGCAGGGAGTCACGTTCTGTGTCGAGAACCTCCTCCATGGGCTGTTCCAGCACGCTCCATGAATCCTCGGCAATCTCGCCTGCAGCGTCAAACATCTCTTTAAACGTCTTACCACTGTTAAAAGACAAACCTTTTCTCCATTTTCTCCTACATTTTCACCTTTAACTCACCGTTCTTGCCAACCCCCACCATCCCTTAGCATCATCTTTTAACTCAGGGTGGAAGGGGCTGCGCCACCAGAACTTCCCCATAAATGGCACCAATTTTGCCCATACGGGTTCGGGGCGAATCTGTGCACGAAAGGATGACTATACTACCATTTTATATTTTTGTCCAAACCCCTTGATTTTCGTTACCCACAATGAGTTGCACAACGGCTGTGCAACGGGGTAAAAGAAAACGCGGTTCACGTTATGGCGTGAATCTGATAGATTCATCCACGCGGGATTAGACTATGCATATTTCTGTGCGCCCGTTTTGATTAACAGGCTGACTGCTGCAGCCACTTAAACACTGTACATAGCGAAGGGGATAAAACCGTGAAAGGGATCAAAAAACTTTTCAGCATAGCACTGCTTGGAGCACTTGCCTTCGGCGCATATATGTATTTTCATGACAGGCGCGGACCAGAATTAAGCTTCAGCCCAGCCGAGGGATATATCACACGCAGCACCCTCCTCCATCTGAAATTGCAGGACAAATCTGGACTTAAACATGCCCGTGTCACCCTCTCTCAGGGAGAAAATGAATTTACTTTACTCAACAAGGAATATCCTGTTGCTACTACCAGTGTGCACGAAGCGCTAGAGTTGGATCCTCACCTGCAAGATGGTCCGGTTGAGATCTCGATCACTACCACAGACCGTGCCTATTATAATTTTGGCAAAGGGAACAGCACCGAGGCCACCTATACCCTCACACGTGATACTCGCGCCCCGATGCTCTCGGTAACCAGCAAAGCACACAACCTTAATTACGGCGGAGCGGGTCTGATTGTGTATACCTCCTCCGAACCCCTGGTGGAGAGTGGCATTCGCATCGGTGGACGGTTTTTTCCCGGATATGAACAGCCCGATGGAACCTATTTGTGTCTATTTTCTTTCCCATATGACGCAGATCCAGATGCTATCCCGCGTCTGGAAGGTACTGACATGGCGGGCAATATCGGCAACGGCGGCTTCTACTACCACCTCAACAGGCGCCGTTTCGTTACTGATACCATCAATATCGACGATCGCTTCTTGAACAGCAAGATGCCACAGTTTGAACATATGTTCCCCAAGGCGCAAACTCCACTGGATATCTTTTTGAAGGTGAATCGCGAACTCCGCCCCCAAAACCGTGCGTGGCTGGAAGAGATCGGCAACAAGACCCAGACCTTCCCTACGTGGAACAAGGCGTTTATCCGTCAGCCCAACACTGCTACGCGGGCGACGTTCGGCGACCAGCGTAAATATATTTATGCGGGCAAAACCATCGATGCTCAAACTCACCTCGGAGTTGATCTGGCCTCTGTCGCACAAGATCAGATCCAAGCCGCCAATGCCGGCACTGTCGTGTTCACTGATTTTGTTGGGATCTACGGTAACTGCGTTATTATCGACCACGGCCTCGGGCTGCAGAGTCTGTACGCGCATTTAAGCAATATCAATGTAAGCGTGGGGCAGAAGGTCGAACGCGGCGAGATTATTGGTAACAGTGGCGCTACCGGACTTGCAGGAGGGGACCACCTCCACTTCGGCATGGTCATTTCAGGCACTCCAGTAAACCCCATCGAATGGTGGGACCAGAACTGGGTCACAAATAATATCAACAGCAAACTGCCTGCGCGCTAACTTTTTTCCTGAATTCAGGTTTCATATACAAGCGCCCCGAGCCACTGCAGAGGATCTACCTCCGCAGATGTCTCGGGGCAACCAACTTTCCTCCTCTGCCCAATCTTCAGTTACACGATGGGTAAATATCTACACAGTGAAAACTTAATTTCCCCCGCCCAAAGTGATATTTAGTTGACTTTACTACACATTATGGCATCTTTTTAGCACCTACGTTGATTAAAATTAATTGTGTTGCTCTAAACATTATCTACTCCACCCTGCACAATATATTTCCCCAGAGGGACCTGACTCTAATGCCTGTTGCCACCAAACAACTTCTAAGCCTACTCCAACAGAATTTTGGGATCTGGGTTTATTCAATTCCACAAGCGCAGTTGGACTACAGCACAGAATGGCTCAGCCATATCACCGGCAACCAGGAAAATGAGATCCGTTCTCCCCGCGCTTTGCTGCGCCTCATCCATCCGTTTGACCGCAGCAAACTCTTAAAAAAACTACGCCAATTACATAGTGGCACCGTAGCGCGCATTGAGTGCGAACTGCGTCTTTCGCGCGTGGACGAACCCATGCACCGCATAGAGATCCACGCAGTTGTGGCACAACGTGACCCGCATGGCATTGTCACTGCCATTACAGGCACAGCAACCAGCATTCAAGCCCGTACCCTACAAGAAGAATCTCTGTATGACTTGTGCCAGAAGCTGCAATCCTCTGAAACGCGTTATCGTGCCCTGCTTCAGGACGCGAAAAGCCCTATTGTTGTAATGAATTCGGATACCAACGAGATCGTGGATGTGAACAATGCCGCTTCGTCGGTCACAGGATACGCCAAGGATGAATTGCTCGGCATGAGGATGAACGAACTGGTAAAGGCTCCTGATATTGCCAGGCGCTCCCCTTGCGGGGACCGCGAGACCAAAAAGGATTTATTCCTCCAGTGCAAGTCTGGCATTAAGATCTCGGTGGATGTGAATTGTAGCAATGTCAGCGTTCAAGATCGGAACCTGACCCAGTGCATTATCCACGACGTATCGCTACGCAAACGGACCGAAGATACCCTGCGCTTTATGGCAAGCCACGACCCCCTCACGGGTCTAGCCAACCGCAACCTGTTGGCGGTGCGGCTGGAAAAAGCGCTCCTCAATGCTCACACCCATGGAAAAGTGGTGGCGGTGTGCTTTGCCGATCTAAATAAATTCAAGCAAGTGAATGACGTATACGGACATGATGTTGGCGACACTATCTTGAAAAGCTTTGCAGCGCGCCTGTTGGGGGCAATTCGCAAAAACGATACCGCCGCACGCCTCGGGGGGGATGAGTTTATCTTTGTCCTCGAAAACCTTGCTACCGCTGAAGAAGTTGCGGGGGTTATGAAGCATATAATCCAGCGTTTGAATATCCCTTACGGGATTCAGGGCGAAAACATAGAAGTGAATTGCAGCATAGGGGTGAGTGTTTACCCTGCGCACGGTTCAAAACCCTTGGATCTACTCCATCTTGCAGACAAGGCTATGTATCACGCCAAGGGAAATGCACTGGATTTTTACCTGTGGCAGGAAGAAGAAAGTAAGAATGAGGAGGCTGCGAAAGAGGCTAGAAGATAGCGGCAAGACGTTCGTAAGACTGTGTAAGACGCATAGAAAGGGAAAACAGCATCCCCTTCATGAGGCGATTGCCTAGCTCCGGGAACTGCTCATTCAAGGTGTCAAAGCTTGCCCGTTCCAGCACTAGCACACTGCTCTCCTCCAGAGCTGTAGCAGTTATTGGGCGCTTTTCCACAGAAAACAGGCTCTCTATCCCTATGAGGGACTCTGCTCCATGCACCCCTACCACCACCTGCTTGCCCTTGAATTCGGTCTCTTTTTTTGTTTCTACCCGCCCACGCGTGATAAACGCAATAAAGGAGGAGATATCACCTTCACGCCACAAATCTTCACCGGGCACGTAGTTACCACACTTGAAAAACTCTTGCAGCTGGGCAACGTCATTCTCTGTCAGGAAGTGGAAGAAGCGAAAATCCCGCTTCATCTGCGCGCACTGATCCTCAAGCACCGGTACCATTAAACACTCCCATCTTCTTCAGCATGACGCTGCTTAAGCTCTTCAATCTTGCTTTGCATTTCATCCAGCAATCCAGAAACATTTTTTTTACGCAGCACACCGGAATAGCTGCTGCGGTAGTTACGTACCAAGCTTACCTCTTCAATAACTACATCATACACCTGCCACTCATCTTCATGCTTAAGCATTTTGTACGAAATAGGGATCTCAGCGCCACTGTCCATGGAGATATAAGTATCCACCATAGCGCGGTTCTCGCGAATCTGCTCGGTACCAAAGCGGATCTGCTGATCAGTATATTCCCGCACGCGGCCAATATAGGTTTCTTCGAGCAGAAGGGCAAACAACTCCACAAAACGTTCACGCTCTTGGACAGAAGCACGGTGCCAGTTGGGCCCCAGCACCCCTTGAGACATCACTTGAAAATTGAACTTCCCCCGTACCAGGGCGGTAACGTTGGCACGCCACTCGGAGGTAGAATCGATGGTGCGCAGCTGTGCAATAATCTTATCGATGGTCTGTTTTATTTCATATGCGGGACCATTTTCTTTCACTTCAGTGTCAAGCACTATATTTGTTTCTTGTGGTGCTTCTTGTGGGGCTGAAGCTTCCGCCGCGCTGGCGCCAGTTGGCATCAGCGTACACAATGATGTCCACATAAAAACACAAACGACTAGCAGTCCTATTGATCCAGACTTCATAATCAATCTCCATTGCTATTATATGCTAAGCGTAAAAACCTAAATTACGTGCTCATACAGTCACTGTTTAACCAACCCTGCACGGCGCTGCAGATAGGCGTCACGCACAAACAGATACGGATCGAGCTGTTCTATTACAATACTTTCGTACGTATCTTTGTCAAGCGAGACAGCGTTAACCGCATCCACACCTTTAGACACTAGATATCCATCGCGGTGCAGTGCCCAATAGAGGGGGTCGGTGTAAAACTGCGGCACCAGCGCAACTCCGTCACGCAGCGTTGAAGGTCCCAACAAAGGCAATACGAGGTAAAAACCTTCTCCCACCCCATAATGTCCCAGCACCTGACCTAAATCTTCCTCTTGTTTACGTAAATCCCACCAGTTTTGGGCGGGGTCGTAGAAACCGCCCACCCCCACGGTGGTGTTTATAAGAAGACGGGACAGTTCAACTCCAGCCTGAGCAAACTTAAGCTGAAGCAAACTGCTTACTGCACGCAGCGGCGATGCGAGATTGTCAAACATGCGGCTGACACCAGAACGGAGCGGGACTGGAACTATCCGAAACACTCGCGCTGTCGGCTTGAGAAGATAGAAATAACCTTTATCGTTAAGCCAGAATACTGCTCGGTTTACCGGTTCGAGGGGATCAAACCACTCCTCGTCCCAGTCTCCATCCCCGTACAGATCGTCAGAAAATGGATCGTCCACAAAGGGGTCAGCGTAGACAGCCTCTGTCGCTAAAGGGGTGGAATCGGGCAATGTGGTGGATTCATCCGTTCCGGGAAAAGACGTTGAGGTTGAGGTTGAGGCTGCGACTGCAGGGGCGAACACAAAGCAACACCCAACAAGTAACATCAATAGCAGACCGAGCTTGGGTAGCGCAGTAAAGCTGCACTTCCATCGAGGCACAAACATATGCATCCTATTTCAGCATCTAAGCACTTAAGTTAGTTTTCAAAGATGTACTTGCTGAGCAGTTCCTCAAAATTTATCGCTGACTCGGTCTCGAAAATCTCTCCCCCATCGGCGATTAAATCGAAGGAGCCGCCGGGGAGGATACTGATGTAGCGATCCCCGATAATTCCCGAAGTCCGGATAGATGCGATACAATCTTCCTGCAACTTCACATCGGGCTGAATATGCATGACAACCATCGCTTCGTAGGTTTCATGATTGAGCTTAATACTGGCTACCTTGCCTACAGACACTCCGGCAATATCCACCGCGGCTCCCTGTTTCAGTCCGGCCACGGAACCAAAACGGGCATTCACGACATAGGTTTTGTCGTTAAAGATCTTCACATCACCGAGCTTTACCGACATATACGCAAAGCTGGCAAAGCCGAGCAACATAAACAGGCCGACAACCACCTCTAGGTTAAAACGTTTCATATAGAAGGGACTCCTCCGTTTCACTGCTGTATATCGGCCCCATGGTCTCAAGGACAAAGGAGCGGATCAGGGGATTATCAGATAACTGGAACGCTTCGGGTGAAAGGGGCCCATGCAGACGTGAATCTGCCATGAGGGCAACATAGTCCGAAAGCTTGAATATTTTAGGGACATCGTGACTTACTATTACCGCGGTATAGTTCAACTGTTTCTGCGTCTTATAAAACAGGCGATAGATTGCGTTGCTTTTTTTCACGTCGAGTCCAGTAGTGGGCTCGTCGAAAAAAACCACCTTTGGATCGAGCATCAATGCGCGCGCAAGCCCGACGCGCTTTTTCATCCCCCCACTGAGTTGGGCGGGAAACTTATCTTCCTGACCTTCTAGCCCCATGAGTGCAAGTTTTTCCTCCACCGCCACCTTGATATCTTTCTCCTTGGTACGGGTTCGCTCACGCAAAGGGAGGGCGACATTGTCGTATACATCCATGGAGTCAAACAGGGCAATATTTTGGAACAGGACTCCGAAAGAGCTGCGAATCTCGCGCATTTCAGCCTTAGTGCAGTGCGAAAGATCACGCCCAAACACCTTAACCGTGCCGCTATCAGGCTTGAGCAGACCGAGCATGTGCTTTAAAATAACACTTTTGCCTTGGCCACTGGCGCCAACGATAACCGTAGTGGTTCCAGCAGGAACCTGCAGGTTCACTCCATCCAGCACTGTCTGCGAACCAAAAGATTTACGCACACCCTCTAGCTCTATTATACATTCTCTATCCTGCTTCAAGCCAAACTCCATCAAGTCATCATTAGCCGTCCACTATAGCTGGTGGAGGGCAAAGACTGGGGGATAAATTCTGTGCTGCACCTACAGCATGATAGCGCTTACCAGGTAGTCCCACACCAGAACCGAAACTGACGCCATCACCACCGCTTTGGTAGTGGTGCGGCTTACCCCTTGGGCCCCAAAGCCGCCATCGCGCTCCAAGTGCAGGTAAAAGCCGCGTGCAGAGGAGATCCATACCATCAGCAGACCAAATACAAACGATTTTACAAAGCCCATTTTCAGATCCAGCCACACCACATTTTTATACATCCCCTGGAAGTAAGCGCCTGCACTCACATCAAACAGGTGCACCCCCACAAGGTATCCGCCTAAAATCCCTACTACGTCAAAAACACATACGAGTAGAGGCATGGCGATAAGGGTAGCGAGAAGTTTGGGCGCAATGAGGTAGCGAAGCGGATCGATCGCCATACATTCGAGGGCATCAATCTGCTCACTATTGCGCATAATCCCCACTTCGGCACAGATGGCTGAACCGGCACGTCCGATTACCATAAGTGCTGCCAGCACCGGACCCAGCTCGCGGATGAGGCTGATCGCCACCGCTGCCCCGAGAAAACCGACAGAGCCGAACTTGTTCAAGGTGTAGTACCCCTGCAACCCCAACACCATTCCGGTAAACAGCCCGGTAAATATAATGACGTAGAGCGATTTAGCTCCTATAAAATGGATCTGGCGAATCACAGGGTACAACTTGTATGGCGGTTTCAGCACCGCAACCATACTGGCAAGCAGAAACAGCCCCAAGCGCCCGTACCACGACAAAAAGTACATGGTTTCCGCCCCGAGGCGTTCAATATATTTTGTTACCGATTTCATTATCGACACACCAACTTTCCCACGTGCTATTAACGGATCTGCCTGACTAGGAAGCCCTCGGGTCGCGACACCCATCAGTGGCTGTGTTCTCTGGATTGTGATCCTTGCAACTAATCAAAACACACAAGCGCGCATATTAGTACAGAGCGACTAAGTTGTCGAGCAAGATTGATAACATAACTCTAACCACTTTTTCAAAATTTCCCCGTGTAATATCGCAGCAGCGTGCATATATTGCCACTTATTCACACATGCCCCGCGACATGGCAGCGGGATAATGTTATAGTTTGCGCCCCGCAGCGCGGAGTTTAGTGGATCTTATGCTATACAACATGGTTTAAATGCAAACATTCGCAGTGGAAGCATATACATTTATTTTCTTTTTTTATCCCTTTGAAACAACAGACCTGCATGTAATTCAGCAATTCGCACAAGGAGCACATACCTATGGCTATTTTTCTTACCCTTCTGACAGTAGGAATCGTAAGTACTCTGTTCTATACTCCCGTTCCTGAAGAGTTGGTGCCAAAACTTGAATGGGCAGCATTGGGAGTACCTTTGGCCCTGTTGCTGTGGCAGATGATCGAGTTAAGCCGCAAGGGCGCAAAAAAACAACAACAGGAAGAAGCGCCCGCCCCCAGCCCCCAACCGTCTGCTGCCGCCGTTGAACAGGATCCACAGAAGCTCCAAGATGCCGCGGTTATTCAGTTTCTCGCGCGTCTGCAGGATAAGGGGCGCTTGATCGACTTTATCATGGATGATATGACCCCATACGGAGATGAGCAGGTTGGTGCCGCTGCGCGCATTGTGCATCAAGGGTGTCAGGAAGTCCTAGACGATTTCTTCAAAATAGCGCCGCTGCACGATGGCGCTGAAGAGGAGAGCATCACCCTAGCACCAGGGTACGATAGCGCCTCCTACCGCTTGGTGGGCAGTGTCGCGGAACAGCCGCCCTACACTGGTGTAGTGCTGCACCGCGGCTGGATTACCCACAAGGTTAATCTGCCGCGGGTAAGCGTTGCGGACCTGCTAGAAGATGATGCGTATGTGATCGCCCCGGCTGAAGTGGAGATCGAATCCGCCTAGTAGACTGACCACCATACACTTTGACAGAGAATTTGCTATGCCTGAATCACAGATAAAATATTCCATCGGCATTGACCTTGGCACCTCGAACTCCGCCCTCGCCATTGCCGAAGTTGACTCCTTAGCGCCAGCGTACAACATCGATATAACCCAGCTCACTAGCCGCCAGGGGGTGGGAAAAGCTGCGACGCTCCCCTCGTGCATCTATCTTGCCACAGAGGAGGAGCAAAAGCACCTGCCCCAGATTCAGTGGCAAGAAGAGCAGAGTTATCGTGTAGGGCTCTTTGCGCGGGAGCACGGTGCTGAAGTGCCGGAACGATTGGTATCCTCGGCAAAGTCGTGGCTGTGCAACCCCCACAACGATCCATATCAGCCCATTCTGCCGTGGCAATCGCCTCTAGAAGAGCGCAAACTCTCCCCTTTAGAGGCGCAAAAAGTCTTTCTCACATATCTACGTCACAACCTCGAACACCATATGCAGCAGCAGGGTAAAGAACTAGATCTGCGCGAGTGCCAGGTAACCCTTACGGTGCCAGCCTCGTTTGACGAAGTTGCGCGCCTTTTGACTGCAGAAGCGGCAGAAAGCGCAGGCTGGGGAGAGGTCACCCTGTTGGAAGAACAGCAGGCGGCATTCTACCACTGGCTTGGCACCAATGCCGAAACCTGGCGCGAGCAGGTCAGGGCTGGAGATGTAATTCTGGTATGTGACATCGGCGGCGGCACCGCGGACTTCAGCCTCATTGCCGTAACTGAAAAAGAGGGAAATCTCCATCTAGAGCGAATTAGCGTAGGTGACCACCTGCTCCTTGGGGGAGATAACATGGACCTCGCCCTCGCCTACACCCTAAAAGCTGAGCTGGAGCAAAACGGCAAGGAGCTCGACACTGCACAGTTTCTCGCCTTGATCCACGCCTGCCGTCAAGGGAAAGAAACCCTGCTAAATGACACAGAGCTTGCCAGCTATCCCATCTCCATCGCTGGGCGCGGTGCAAGCTTGTTTGCGCGCAGCCGCTCCGTTCAACTCCTGCGCGCCCATGTTGAACAAGTAGTTATGGATGGGTTTCTCCCCCAATGTGGTATTGACGCGGTGCCGGAAAAAAATAGTGCCGGTCTGCAGGAGGTGGGGCTCAACTACACTGCCGATCCCGTAATCAGCAAGCATCTGGCACATTTTCTGGTCAACAGCCGCCGCAACGTAGACTCTGGCATGGCGCTTGGTGCGGATATTAACCTGCACCACAGCCATGGTACCGATTTCATCTTCCCAACTGCAATCCTATTTAATGGGGGGATATTCAAAGCCGATGTAGTACGCCAGCGCGTCATGGATTTGATTAAAAGCTTCAACCCCGCTCAGCCCCTGCGCCAGCTCAACAATGAGACTCCAGATCTTGCCGTGGCACGTGGTGGTGCCGCGTATGGGCGCACGGTAGCACGCAAAGAGGGGATCAGAATTAAAGCGGGGACTGCACGCTCCTACTATCTTGGTCTCCAGAGTGCCATGCCTGCAGTTCCAGGGCTGAAACCACGCCTGAAGGGGGTATGTATCGTCCCGCAGGGGATGGAGGAGGGGACGGAACTTCTCCTTGAGGGGCGTGAATTTGGCCTTATGACCGGACAGGCCGCGGAATTTCGTTTCTTCAGTTCCGCCACCCGTGCTGGAGACGAAATGGGCACCGAAGTGGACTCGGTCGAGGAGCTGGAGGAAAGTGCGCGCCTCGAAGTAACCCTTGAAGGGGAGGAGCAACAGCGCCTTCCGGTTCAGCTCTTGAGCCGCTTCACCGAGCTTGGCACCTTGGAGCTATGGATGAAACATCAACTCAGTGCCAAACACTGGAAGATTGAGTTCAACCTACGCGGGCAAGAGCAGTAACTATGGCAACAACAGATAAACAGCAAAGTCGCTATTTCATCGGCATTGACCTGGGTACGAGCAACTGTGTCCTTTCCTATGTGGATCGACGTCAGCCGGAGAAAGGCTCTCAGGTTCTACCCATCCCTCAGTGGGACAGCGCGACCAGTGTGCGGGCCCAGGAGGAACTCCCTTCATTTGCATTTTTACCTGCCGCTACGCAACTTGAGCGCACCCCGCAGCGTGAGGATGTTCCCGCACTGGACTCTGGCTGGATTCCGGGAGAGTATGCACGCCAGCAACTCCCCTTCAGCCCCGGACGCGTGATCCACTCTGCCAAATCATGGTTATCCCACAGCGACGTAGATCGCACGGGAGCTATACTGCCGTGGCAATCGCAGGAGATAGGGGCAGACAAACGCCTCTCCCCCATGGCAGCGAGTGCCTTATTTCTGCGCTGGCTGCGCAGGGTGTGGGATATGCATATGGCTGGCACCGGGAACGCCGCAGCGACATTCTGCAACCAGGAGATCGTCCTCACAGTGCCGGCATCCTTCAACGAAGCCGCGCAGGAACTCACCCTGCAAGCGGCACAGGAAGCGGGCTACCCCGACACCCTCCGCCTTATTGAAGAGCCGCAGGCAGCCTTCTACTTCTGGCTGGGGAAAAACGAAAATCTCACCATTCTGCACGACATGCTCGAGGAGCGTGCCCACGCGCCCCTGAAGATTCTCGTGTGCGACATCGGCGGCGGCACCACCGATCTAAGCCTGTTTAGTGTTACCCCAGACAAAAAAGCGCGCACAGGGCTGAAGATGGAACGTCTGGCGGTGAGCGAACACCTGCTCCTTGGCGGAGACAATATCGACCTCACCCTCGCCCATGTGCTGGAGCGCAAACTTGTGGGGGAACACAAGCGGGTGAGCCCCAAACAGTGGAGCCAGCTTCTCGCCCAGGCACGGGATATAAAAGAGCGTATTTTAAGCGCGAGCCCCGAAGCGGACAGCACCGTCGCAAGCTTCCCTGTCACCATCTCCGGCTCCGGCGCTGGGTTGTTTTCTTCCACTAAATCGATCCGGGTAGAAGCCCAGGAGGTGCGTACATCTATTTTGGAGGGGTTTTTCCCCCTCACCTCCGCGCATGAACGCCCGCACCAGCAGAGCTCCGGCCTGCAGGAATGGGGGCTGCCCTACGCGCAGGACAGCGCTATTTCCCGGCATGTGGCGGAATTTCTTGATGGAGAGAGTATCGATGCGGTGCTGTTCAATGGCGGCAGCGTAACTCCGACATTGCTACGCCAGCGGTTACAGCGGTTGCTCCAAGGATGGCAGGGAGAAAACCGCCTTGTGCGTGAGCTACACAACGACGCAATATCTCTCGCGGTAAGTCGAGGCGCAGCACGTTACGGCTGGATAACAGCGCAAAGTCAGAGTGAGCGTATCACCGGGGGCTACCCCCACTCTCTCTACCTCGAAGTGCACGGGCGCAAGAAAAAAGAGCGCACCCTGGTGTGTATCCTCCCCAAAGGGATGGAAGCAGGACACAGCATCAAAATTGCGGATCCCGAGTTTGACCTCCTGGTCAATCAGCCGGTGCGCTTTCAATGTTGCTACGCCTTAAAACGGCAGCAGGATCGCCCCGGTACCCTCACCATTTGGAACCGGGATGAATTCCGTCCCCTCCCCGCGCTTGAGACCGCTATCCACCTGGATCCACAGCAAGCGCGTCCGGCCAACAACCGCGTGCGGGTGCGTCTGGAGGTGAGCCTGAATGAGCTGGGACTGCTGCAAATATATTGCGTAGCCCTCGATGGCAGCGGGCGCTGGCGTCTCGATTTCAACCTGCGCAAAGAGGTGGAAGAAAACCCCACGCGAGATCCCGCCCAAACACAGAACAAAGAGATCAGCGCAGAAGTGCGCGCCACAGTGCAAGAGGCCACACCGTATATTGAAGCACTGTACGGCAAGAAAAAGCGGGCCGATCTGCCAGATGTTAAACCCAAATATCTGGCACGCGAACTTGAAAAGCACTTAGGGAAGCGCGACTCTTGGGACAGCGGCACGCTGCGGCAGCTTTGGCCTCACCTCAACAATGGGATGACACGCAAAACTCGCAGTGTCGAGCATGAAAACACTTGGCTCTATCTCGCCGGGTTTAGCTTGCGCCCCGGCTACGGCGTAGAGCACGACGACTCACGCATTGAGCAACTGTGGCGTTTGCACCAGCTTGGGATGGCATTCCCCAAGGAGAAACGGGTGCAAAAGCAGTGGTACTTACTGTGGCGCCGGGTCGCAGGGGGGCTAAACCGCCAGCGTCAGCAACAACTATTTGACGCTATCGCAACTGTGCTACAAAACCAGACCGAACCTGAGCCGGAGATGGTGTATCTCGCAGGAGCGCTAGAACACCTAAGCCCAGAAACCAAACGCGATCTGGTACAGCTATTCAGCAAACGGGTGCAGAAACAGACCCTCAAACACACCCCGCCCTACACTTGGGCTTTGGGGCGGCTACTGAGCCGCACCCCGCTATACGCTGGACGCGAAAGCATCGTCCACCCCCGCGAAGTGGAACAGCTGTTCGAGCGCATGGAGCCGCTTGACTGGAGCACTCCAGCTTTAAGTGGACTCAATGCGATGTTTTCACAGGCAGCGCGCTGTACCGAACAGCGTGACATCGATATCAATCCCGATCTCCGCCAGCGCATCGTGGCGAAACTCAAGCGCAGCGGTGCGTCTCCCCATCAAATTGAGGTGGTGGCGCACTATGTTGCCATTGACGATGCCGACCGCACCCTGCAGTTCGGCGAAACCCTTCCCGCTGGGCTGGTTCTGGCACGATCCTGACTCTGTACGCGCGGCGCGGCGCAGACGGATGCACACATAGGTGCGTAACTTCCACCCATGCCTTGGTGTGGCGGCTACGGAATAAATAAAAGGCTAAAAAAAGATGAGACAGATAGATTTTGAACTTGAAGGCAGTCCACATATAGAGTTGCACCAACTCCTAAAGGTCACCGGCCTGTGTGGCAGTGGCGGCATGGCCAAAAATGTCATTGGCGCCGGAGAGGTGTGGGTGGACGGGGAGGTAGAGCTGCGCAAGCGGGGCAAAATCGGCGCTGGACAGCAGGTTTGTTTCGCCGACACCACTATCCGCGTGGTAAGTAGCACCAGCACCTGATCTGCCCTGCCCCTGCTTATCCCTTGCCTACCCCTTACTCTGCCTCTTGAGCTCCTTAACCTCGTCGTAAAGGGCACTCAGCCCTGCGGCACGAAAGCAGCAGCTACGTACCTGCGCTTCCCCCTGCGCATTGATCTGAACCCAATCTATCACTTCGACCCCTTTGCGCACTGCACGGCTGAACCCCGACACCCCTAGTGCCAGGAGTTCCTGCCACATCTCTTCGATATCGAGCAGGGCAAAGGCGACAACCTCTTCCTGCGGCGCCCGCACGCGCACAAAGTAGTCGAGCAATTCACATGCATACTCCCCATCGGGGCGCGCCCAGCGGATAAAACAGTGTGCGGGTTCGCGGCGTTGCGCTATTTCATCAAGCAGTGCGTGTGTATCCATATAACACCTCCATACAATATCTAACAGGGGACAACTCACAATTGACATTCCCCCTGAATATACCTAGTCTTAACCTGAAAATTCAATGTGATAGCTACCTACAGGAGAAACAACATGGTTGTGGCAAAAAAAGGTGATACCGTCAAGGTGCATTACACCGGACGTTTGGAAAACGGTGAGATATTTGATTCTTCAGACGGGAAAAAACCTCTCAACTTTATAGTGGGGCACCGTGAAGTGATAAAAGGTTTTGACGAGGCGGTGGAGGGGATGATTGTTGGAGAAGAGAAAAGCGTCACCATTGAACCAGAAAAAGGGTACGGCAAGCCTAATGAAGACCTCATTCAGACACTTAAGCGTAGTGATATGCCTGAAGGGCTGGAATATTCGGTAGGAAATCAGATCGAGATCACCAGGGAAGATGGTTCTCTGTTCCACGTAATGGTGAAGGAGATAACAGAGACCGAGGTGAGCCTCGACGCAAATCACCCTCTCGCTGGTAAGCGCCTGCTCTTCGAGATCCGCATGGAAGATATAACCCCGGCAGAAGAACAGAACAAAGATATCTCCGGCATGATGATGAACCAGCTCAAGGAACAACGGAGCAAATTGAACTGACCCACATGGATTTCACACATCTATACGCACCCTACATTAGGCAATTTGAGACAGACAGATTGAGGGGAACGATTGTTGAATACCGCCACCAACATTGCGCCAGAAACCACCACTGACATCGAACAACTGGTAGGCAAAATACGAGGCTTTGGCAAGGAGAGTCTTGAAGATATTCTCCACCTCATGATTCATTCAATCAATCTGCTTACCGGGCACAACCGCCTGCGCATCTATCTGGAGGATTTTACTCAGGGAAGTCTGAGCTGTGCCATCGCTACTGGCCCTCTGGCCGAGGATCTGCAGCGCATGAGTTTCCCCATCAACTCTGTGGAGTTCATCACCTCGCGGGTATATGTTAACCAGGAGGAGATTAAGCAGAGTGACACCAGTGCGCTGGATAACCCCAAGGAGATCAACTTTGCCCAGCGTTTCAACATCAAGGCGACCTACATCCTCCCTTTGCTGCACAAAAACCGCTCTATCGGGGTGCTTTGTGTAGACAGTACACGCAAAGAGCGGATCCCGCTCGAAGCGCACCAGCAGAGACTTAAAAAATTCCTGTCAGAAGTGGTGCCCAACCTCGATATCGCACGCAAATACCACCAGCAGCTTCTCCTTGCGCGCCACATTGATGAACGCAAAAACCGCGAGGCGGCCCAACACATGATGAAATCGGCGGTGCGTCTGGTCAAGAACCTCACCCTCGCCTCGGTGTTAATTCCCGCCCCGCTGGGCTCTGAGGGGGACGCCCAGGGGTTGCGCATCCTCACCTCCTACTCACGCGAATCAAGTGCGCGAAAGCTCTACGAGGACAAGCAGATGATCAGTCTGCAGCAGGGGGAATCCCTGTTGTCGCGCTATATCGCCAACGATGGCACCATTGTGGATGAGCGTTTCCTCTCTCCGCTGTATTTCCCCAATCTGGCAGCAGAGCCGCTCCAAAAGCGCTACCTCACCGAAGAACTAGGGCTGAAATCGCTCTACGCGGTGCCGCGGTATGCGTCACGCAGTCGCCGCATCATCTGCGTGGTCAACTACTATACCGACAGGAGCTACAACTTCACCAATTTTGAACGCGGGCTCCTCGAATCCCACGCGGAGATGGCGGAACGGGTTATTCGCGAGATCGGTGGAGAGCACATGGAGATCCGTGTGCTGTCGGAGATCAACGATCTGCTACAGGAGGGTTTTGAAGGGTTACAGCCGTTTCTAAACCGAGTGCTATCAAAGGCAACAGAGCTGATTGGGGCAAACACCGGCAGTATCGCGCTTGTGCAGGAGCACGAGGATGGAGCTTGGCTGGTGGTGGAAGATGAAGATGGTAACCTCATCGGCGCAAAGAGCAAGGAGTGGTACAAAAAGTATATCCCACCCAACCGCATCGGAGGGATGGAACTGCCGCGCGAACAGCGCAGTCTCACCGGCTACACGGCACACACTGGTGTACCACAGATGATCGCAGACACCGAAAACCCAGACTCTGACGGGTTCTACCGCCACATCACTGAGGCAATCAAAAGTGAGCTTGCGGTACCGGTAATTGTGGACAACAAGGTGGTGGCTACTATCTGCCTCGATAGCATCAAAGCACACTATTTTACCAGCGAGCACAAGCGGATCCTGCGCATTATTGAGCGTATGATTGGACGTTATCTGGTGGACCTGCAACAGATCGCCGCCCTCACCCAAGAGGTCTCGCAGCTGCGCCGCGATGTTACCTACAAAGACCCAAAGATCTCATCCTACAAGCTTGGGAACATCATCGGCAATTCAGCGCGCTCCAACGAGGTAGTAAACTTTATTCAGACCATCACCCCTATGGTGTTCAACCGTGTTGCATCGTGGAGCTACATTACCAGCGAAGATAGCGCCCTCGGACTCCCCTCTATTTTCATCTCCGGCGCTACCGGCAGCGGCAAGGAATTCGTGTTCAACAATATCTATTCCCGTTTGAACGAGATGTATCAGACCCAGTTCAAGAATGGACGCCAGCTGCCAATTAAAAAGTGCAATATTGCCGCCTACAGTGGCGAGCTCACTTATGCGGAGCTGTTCGGCAACAAGCGCGGTGCCTTCACCGGCGCCCATACTGATCGGAAAGGGATTCTGGAGGAAGCCAACGGCGGAGTGGTGTTTTTAGATGAGATCGGGGATGCCGATCCAAAGACGCAGGTGCAGCTATTGCGCTTTCTCGACAACGGCAGTTTTGTGCGCTTGGGAGAAAACAAAACCCGTTTGTCCCACGTACTTTTGATCGCGGCTACGAATAAAAATCTGCCGGACCTGATCAAGAAGGGGTTGTTCCGCGAGGATCTATTTCATCGCCTCTCGGAACTCACCCTCGAAGTTCCGTCTTTGAACGAGCGGCGCGAGGATATTCCCGACCTCTGTACCCACTTTATCGGCAAACTTCACCGTGCCTACAAAAGCCCTAGTCAGGAGGTGGCAGACCCTCCGGTGCTGGACAAGGCGGCGCGTCACCTGTTGCAGCACCACCACTACACTGGCAATATGCGTGAGCTACGCTCCATCCTACTGCGGGCACTGTTTTTTCGGCGCGCAGAGGTGATCAACGCCGCTGACATTCGCCGCGCCATTGGGACCCCCTTGGCTATAGCGGAGGAGAGTGTTCCCCATGCCAAAATATATACAGAGATGGCACAGCGGGTGTTCGCCTCCATCGTTAACGGCAACGAGGATTTTTGGAGTGCCATCTACTCCCCGTACTCCAACAATGATCTGCCACGCGATGCGGTTATTGCTGCCATTGACCTAGCGCGCTCCCACGGTGCTGCCACCATGCCGGCTATCGCTAGAACGCTAAAAGCGTGTGACCCTAGCAGCGCCCGCAGCGAAGAGCGCAAAACGTTCTTTCGCTTCAAAAACTTTTTATATAAAACCATCCGCATAACCTAAGCACGCACCACTAAGCGCAACCCTTAGACTCAAACGAACTGGTGCAGGAGTTTTTCCACCTCCTGCCGATCCGTATCGCGCCAGGGGCCGATACACACAAACCCCATCTGTTCCGAGACGAAGCAAGTGGTAGCAGCGTACGCTACCCGTGCAGCATCAATATTACTCCACATGTGCAGATCGTCCGCCAAGGTGCGCATATATCCACTGACCACTCCCCAGCCATAGCGCCCCGCCAATTCTTCCACACTGTCACGGCTAAAATCGAGATGATTCAAGGCATTGCGCGCAACCATATCCAGACACTCCTGCTTTGGCTGAATCCGCGTCTGTACCACAACCTCGAGCAATGCCTGCACTACTGCCACTAAGTTTTCAGGCTCGGTTGAGAGGTCGATAGAAAAACACCCGCAGTCTGGATATTCTTCTACGCTTGCCTCCACACTGTAGGTGAGCCCTGAGTCTTCACGTAACTTCTGCATCAACAGGCTCGCACCACCTTCACCAAGTAAGCGCCGCAGTACGCGCAATTCCTGCGCATGGGAATGCTCGCGCCCAGTGGTGCGCCATGCCAATTGCAGGGTAAGCTGGGAGTCGGAATCTTTAACCCAATCCAGGCGTGGACCGGCAAAGGTGAGCGACGGCGGCTGGAGCACAGCATCTGTCTGCGCCCCACCTTGCCAATCTCCAAAATGAGCTACTGTCGCAGCCTGCACTGCTGCTGGGTCAACTGGACCAGAGATGCTAAGCACCAGATTATTGGGCACATAGTAGCGCGTATACCACTCTTTAACCTCCTGCATCCCAAAGGAGCGGATGGTTGTGGGGGTGCCAATAACAGGGTGCCCTAAAGGATGTTCACCCCACAACAGGCGCGCCATACGGTTATCTACGCAGACATCTAACCCAAATTCGTTAAAATCACTCAGGGCTTCTTCGAGCACAATAGCGCGTTCGGTCTCCAAGTTTAAAAACTTAGGGGTACGCAACATGAGGCTGAACAGTTCAAGTCCCTGCGCTACGTTGTGCGGATGTACGCGGGCAAAGTAGCTAGTGGTTTCCGCATCGGTGCCGGCATTCATATGGCTGCCGAGCTGCTCAAACGCTTGCTCCAGGGCGGGGCCAGAGGCGTAGCGCGCATTACCACGAAACATCATGTGTTCCACAAAGTGGGATAACCCGGCCTGGGCCAAAGTTTCGTAGCGACTGCCCACCTTTACATAGCAGATGATCTCGACACTGTGGAGATAGTCAAGGGGAGCAACAACTAACTCGAGACCGTTGTCCAGAGTGGTATGGTGATATTCAGGCATAGTGTTCCAGTTAAGCGAGAAGGTCGCTCCGTGAAGATTTACATGACAAAACGGGAGCCTGCGCTGCAGACTCCCGTACGGATAAAATATTGATTGCGCCAAGTGTTGACCAGTGCGCTCAACTACTTCTGGAGCAGACGTGCAGCCTCTTTGGCATGGTAGGTCAAGATCAGATCCGCGCCCGCGCGTTTAAGTCCGGTCAGGGTCTCCATAACTACCGCATCGTGGTCGATCCACCCTTTCTCTGCCGCGGCTTTCACCATAGAATACTCTCCAGAGACATTGTATGCCGCCAGAGGCAGGTCAAAGCGCTCCTTGATATCGCGGATAATATCCATATACGCAAGCGCTGGCTTTACCATAAGAAAGTCGGCACACTCATCCACATCCAGCATTGCTTCACGGATCGCCTCACGCCGATTCGCCGGATCCATCTGATAGCTGCGCCGATCCCCAAACTGTGGGGTTGAGTCCGCCGCATCGCGGAATGGGCCGTAGTAGGCACTAGCATACTTGACCGCATAGCTCATGATGGGGATATGGGTGAAACCGTTATCATCGAGCACTTCTCGCAGGGCGCTGATACGTCCATCCATCATGTCACTGGGAGCGACTATATCCGCCCCCGCCTGCGCATGCGACAGCGCTTCAGCGGCCAGGAGCTCAAGGGTAGAGTCATTATCCACATCCCCATCTTTAATCACCCCACAATGGCCGTGGTCGGTGTACTCACACATACACACATCGGTAATCACGGTAAGCTCAGGAAGCTCCCGTTTCAGGGCGCGGATGGTGCGCTGAATAATCCCCTCATCGCTATAGGCGTCTTTGCCCATAGCGTCTTTGTGTTCTGGAATCCCAAACAAGATTACTGCGGGGATTCCGAGTTCATATACCTCATGTGCCTCTTTCACCAGATTATCGATAGAATGCTGGTAAATACCTGGCATAGAGGGGATCTCTTTTTTAATGTTCTCACCAAAGGCGCTGAACATGGGATAGATCAGATCTTCTACGCGCAGATGATTTTCACGTACCATACGGCGCAGATTTTCATTTTTACGCGTGCGCCGTGCGCGATAACGGGGAAAATACATATCAGGCTCCTGTGTTTGGGGTTATGGGTGAAAAGGCTATGAAATTGCACATTTCAACGCTGCTACCAATCCTGGGATGGTATATGGATCCGCTTCAATGGCAAGCGGCAGGTGGTATTCACGCGCGGTAGCGCTGGTTATAGGACCGATGGAGGCATATTTAACCCGCGCCGGCACCTGGGCAAGCTTCTCATCGAGGAGGGCAACATAGTTGTGTACCGCTGAGGAAGAGGTGAAGGTGACAATGTCGATACGCTCATGGAGCAACGCAAGAAGTGTAGCGCGTTTCGAGGTGGCAGCGATGGTCCGATATGCAACAGGAGCATCAACCTCTGCACCCAAACGTTGGAGCGCTGGCACGATAACATCGCGCGCCAGCTCAGCGCGCGGGTACAGGACCCGCAGCCCTGCAACCCCACGGGCATGCAGGAGTTCTACCACCCCTTCTGCAGTAAATTCATGTATCGGAGTGATGGCATTATAGCCGTGTTCCTGCAGGCATTTCAGAGTACTGGGACCAACACTTACCAGTTGCACACGGGAAGGCAACTCGATCCGCTGGTGCGTGATAAAATTAAGCACCATGTTTACCGCATTGACCGAAGTGAGAAGGAGCATGTCGTAGTCAGCTATGTGGTGAAGGGCTGTTTTGAAGGGGGTGGAATCGAGCGGAGGCACAATCTCTATCAAGGGGAACACTTCTGCACGCAACCCGACCTGTTCCAGTGCGGAGACAAATTGCTGCGCCTGATGTCGCGGACGGGTAACCAGCACGCAGGGTGATGCAGTATTTACCCTCTCATCTCGACCCATTTCAATCCTGATCCACTTGATCTATTTTCTTCATCTCCCCCGGTGCAGTTTCAACCTCCAGTTCGAACAACTCATGCAAAACATCAACATAGGGTTGGGCAGTTGCGCATTTCTGCGCGCGCTTCAGACCTGTAGTGGGCTGGTGGAGGATCTTGTTGACCAGTGCCTGACTCATCGCTTCGACCGCACGCCGTCCTTGATCATCAAGATTTTTAATCTGCCGCAGAGTTTTTTCCACCTCCCGTTGCCGCAGCCGTTCCATTTTCTGCCGCAACGCCACAATGGTGGGAACCACCTCTAGACTGCTCATCCATCCTTTGAACTGCACCAGTTCCTGATTGATAATCTCCTCTGCTTCGATCGCCTCTTTCTGACGTTCATCCATGTTAGCTTTAACAATCCCCTGCAGATCGTCCACATCATAGAGATACACGTTACCGACATTATTCACACGGGGATCAATGTCGCGGGGCACGGCGATATCAATAAAGAACATAGGCTTCTGCTTGCGTTGGCGTAGGGCGTTCTGCACCTGTTCGGGCTGAATGATGAAATTCGTTGCGCCGGTGGAGGAGAGGACAATATCAACTTGGTGTAAATGGTCCGCAAAATTTTCAAACAACACCGCACGTCCGGAGAATTCCTGCGCCAGCGTTTGCGCGCGCGCGAAGGTGCGGTTCGCCACCAACACCTCTTTGACACCGTTGCTGACAAAGTGGCGTGCTGCAAGTTCGCACATCTCCCCAGCGCCGAGCAGCATCACGGTTTTGCCTTCAATGGAGTCAAATATTTTACGTGCCAGCTCAACCGCAGCAAAAGAGACCGATACCGCATTTCCGGCGATATTGGTCTCGGTGCGTACCCGCTTTGCCACCGAAAAAGCCTTGTGTAAAAAACGGTTCATGATCAGACCGACACTACTGTATTCCACCGCGTATCCGTAGGCATCCTTAATCTGCCCTAATATCTGCGGTTCCCCCACCACCATGGAATCGAGGCTCGCCGCTACGCGGAACATGTGGCGCACCGCGTCATCCCCCTGCCGTACGTACAGGTGCTTGCTCAGTTGCTCCACATCCAGACCATGATAACGCGCTATAAAACGGGTTACTGCTTCAATCCCCTCCTCTGCGTAGTCGGCAGCAGCGTAAATCTCCACCCGGTTACAGGTAGACACCACCACAACTTCAGCAATACAGGGGAGCTTTTTCAGCTGTCCAAGGGCATCACCAATATGCTCTGGCGCAAAAGCCACGGTTTCACGAATGGAGACCGGGGCGGTTTTATGACTTAAACCGACAACGAAAATTTCCATATGTTTTTCCAATTATCACCACCGGTACGCTGTCCATCACAGTGCGATCCGGCAGATCGATGTTAGTTTTTGACTCTACCCAGCCATAGAACTGTAGCTGTGTAACCCAGGCAGGAGAAGATTTACCCCTAGAAAGGTGAAGAGTAAAAAGAAGAAGCCGATGATAGCAAAGATCGCCGCCCGCCGCCCGCGCCAGCCCACGGTAAGACGCCCATGCAGGAGCGCAGCATACAAAAACCAGGTGATCAGGGCCCAAGACTCTTTGGGATCCCAACTCCAGTAGGTGCCCCATGCGGATTCGGCCCATACCGCTCCGGAGATAATTCCCATGGTCATAAGGGGAAAACCAAATTTTAAGCAGCGGTAGTTGATCCGATCCAGGGTTTCAAGCGAAGGAAGGCGGTAATGGAGGGCGGAAAACTTCTTGCTTTTGAGCATCCGCTCCTGAATCAGGTATAGAATTGCAGCAACAAAAGCTACAGTAAATACCGCATTCCCCATAAACGCCAGCCCTACATGGATGGGGAGCCAGAAACTATCCAACGCGGGGTTCAACTCCTGGGTATGCATCGGCATGAGGCTGCCGAAGAGCATGAACACGGTAATCAGAGTTGCCGTTGCAGCAGCCATCACCTGCATGCGAATCTGCATATCGAGGAGCATGAACACTCCTGCAAGCGCCCAGGCGAAAAATGACAGCGACTCATGCAGATTAGTTACCGGGGTATAACCCGCCTCGAAATAGCGCACAACCAGGGTAACTGTGTGCACACTAAAGGCAACAAGCAGCAACAATCTAGCCCGCCGCCCTTCATTGCCTCGATTGCGTACTACTGCCACCAAAGACATCAGGGTCGCAAGAGCGTACATCAGTAGCGCCACCTTGTACAACAGGATACTCATATTCTCCCTCCCTGGCTTTGTATCTGAATTACACGCAAGATTAAATCTATATCCATCTATCCATCCTATCTACTCACCCACTAAAGGCAAACAAGCATTCTAGGCGCGGATCAAAAACAGTGTCAACCCAAATCCCCGCGCTTTTGTGAGGCGCCGACACCAGCTTATCCCCAGCAACGTAAATGTTTAAAAGCCAAAGAGTTCCTGTTCTACCAGTTCGCACAGAATATGCCCATAGCAAAGCAACCCCTCTGCTCCCCGCGCCAGCGCTGGAGCCTCCAGCGCAATCACTGTATCTGCTCCAGCATCGAGCCAAGGTGTAGCGTCTGCAGCGGACATCACCAAGGTGCTGCACTCAAGTTCGCGGGCGGTCTGTATCCCGGCGAGCAGGGGCGCGCTCACCTCGGCAGTTACAAACATTATCATATCTCCACGATGTGCCGCCGCCTGAATTTTGGCGCTGTAGTACTGTGCAAAGGCATCTGCTTCACTCAGAGACGCAGCAAAGGCCGCATCTCCGTTCAGGGAGAGAGTAGGAAGTGAGGGGCGCTCTATCCCTAGGTTATGCAGAAACCCTTGCGCTATTGCATCTGCAACCCCCATCAATCCTCCGCTGGCGGCAACAAGCAGATGTCCGCCGGAAGCAAACGTCTGCGCCAGATGGGTGGCACTCTCCTCCAGCTTAGTAGCATGCTCCACCAGCGACCTCTCCAACACAGAGGTGTGCTGTTGCAGGATATTTACTATCCGTTCTGACATGGTAAATTCCTCTTGTAAACGTGTGACAAACTGAATGGATTATCCGAGGTGGAACCGCACTCCACAGTTAAAGGATAAAAGCCCATTGGGCTTTTGTCCTGATTTGGTCTTGCATTTTCCGGGTGATATCCTATCATTGAGTGGTGATGGTTTTCCACACTGAAACCGTCATGAACATCTGATCCGTTCTCATACTTCAACCCTCCGCAGGTGTTCTGGTGGCTTTTAACGTATCCACTATGAATTCACCTGTATCTAAACAATGTAAAGGAGCTAGATCATGGCCAGCGACAAGGTTTTAGAGTTCACAGACGCAAACTTTGACAACGAGGTTCTCCAGTCTACGGAGCCGGTTCTTGTCGATTTCTGGGCGACTTGGTGTGCCCCATGTAAGGCACTCACCCCCGTAATTGAGGAGCTTGCAACAGAATTTGCCGGCAAGGTCAAGATCGGCAAGGTCAATGTAGATGAAAACCCGGAAACTCCGGGCAAGTACGGAGTGCGCGGCATCCCCACGCTGATCCTATTCAAAGGTGGCAACGTAGTGGAGCAGCTAGTTGGCGCTGTACCCAAGAGCCAGTTGCGGGATCTGATCAACAAGGGTTTATAAACTTTATTTTTGCGGAGGTTACCCCACTATCTCCGCATCACCACTCCCACAAGCCCGCTTTCGAGCGGGCTTGTTACCTTTAAACTGTACCCTCAGACGAAAGTCAGACCTCCCCTGTAGCATCGAACCCCTTGCGCAACAGAGTAAAAATCTGCCGATAGGTTTTTTTATCTCCTGGACCCTGATATCTGTGTACGAGCTTGTCCAGTGCCGCAACCTCGAGCTTGGGTAGTGTTGCAATGATTTCGGCGCGGATGGCGCTGCGTTGCTCCAGATTGCATAACCCATCACGCCAGCGCTCAAGGGTATGGTGCAGGCGTTTCTCCTCCAGTTGGTGCGCGCTTACTCCACGCTGAAAACACCGGGCTTGCTCCAACTGAGTTTCATTGCTCCGCAGCAGCCCCGCCAGGTATTTAATTTCGCGCTTCCGCGCCCCCTTGCTCAAACCGCGTGCACGCTCCACCACAGTCATCAGCTCGGAGCCAAGTTCCAGCGCGGCAATGTCCGCCACACTCATATCTACCAGATCGCGCGCCAGATCTTCTACTGCGCTGGCTTCACGCTTGCGCGCCGACCTGCTCGGTATTTGCGCATCCTGTTCATCCATTCAGGTCAAAACTCCTTTTTACTGTCCAGCAACAGGGTAATCGGACCGTCATTGCTTAATTCTACCTGCATATCTGCTTGGAACACCCCAGTAGCAACCCTGATCCCTAGAGAACGCAAGCGCTCCACCACTGCTGCGTACAGTGCATTTGCCCTAGGTCCCGCAGCTGCACGGGAAAAACCTGGCCTGCGCCCTTTGCGGCAGTCGCCCAGAAGGGTGAACTGCGACACCACCAGCGCCTCACCTCCACACTGGGCCAGACTTAGATTCATCTTGTCTGCGGCATCGGCAAAAATGCGCAGCCCCGCAATCTTGTTAGCCATATACTCCACGTCTGCGGCGTCATCTGCTCGATCCACCCCGAGAAGCACCACTACTCCAGCATCAATCGCGCCAACTTCAGCCCCTTCCACCACAACGCGGGCATGCGTCACACGTTGGACTACTGCGCGCATGTCCTCTTCCTCTCACGCCATGCGCCAATAACTTCGGTAGCTTTGGTAACATCTGGAACAACGGCGTCCACATGGGGGACATTGGCTTTAGATTCAGTATTGATCCAGATTGTACCCATCTTCAGATGCGCTGCCGTATGCAGATTGGGGAGAGAATCCTCCACCATGACACATTCTTCCCCTTGCATCCCAGCGTGGTTCAACGCTGCATAATAGGGGTCGGGATGGGGTTTAGGCATGTAATTGCTGATACGGATATCGTAGATATGCTCAAAACAATCTTCAATCTCCAGACATTTCAACACTCGGCGCGCATGGTCTGAGGAGCCGTTGGTAAACACGAAGCGGCGCTCTGGCATCTGCTGCAAACAGCGCTTGAGCTCCGGGTCAGGCTGCAGACGGCTCGAAACATCTACATCGTGCACATATTCCAGGTAGTGCTCGGCATCGGTGCCATATTCGCGCATTAAGCCACGCAGAGTGACGCCGTACTTTTCCCAGTAGTGGCGGCGCAGGTAATCAACGCGCGCAGTCTCAATCCCCACTACATCGCGCATATACGCGTTGATCCGCACGTCGATGAGGCCAAACAAGTCACTTTTTTCCGCATACAGAGTATTGTCGAGATCGAAGAATACCCCCTTCATCGGCGCTCCCCCTGCGGGGTATATTCCCCCTGAAACACCTCTACCGCTGGTCCAGTCATGCGCACATACCCTTGCGGAGTATACTCCATAAACAGATCTCCCCCACGCAGATGGTTGACAATGTTGCGCTCACAACGACCCGTAAGAAAGGCGACCACCACCACGGCAGATGCACCGGTGCCGCACGCCAAGGTTTCACCCGCGCCACGTTCCCAGGTACGCTGTTTCACCTCGGTCGGAGATATAATTTCTACAAACTCCACATTGGTGCGCTCTGGGAACCATACGTGATTTTCCAGTAATGGACCCCACTTTTCTACCGCAAAGGATTCTACATCTTCGACGAACACCACACAGTGAGGGTTTCCCATAGAGACGCAACTCACCTCGAAGGTTTTCCCCTCCACCTGCAGCGCCACATTGAGCGCCTGCTCTTGCGCCTCACCATGCATGGGAATTTCGCCACGTAGCAGTTGAGGCTCACCCATGTGCACCACTGCTTCTGCGACTTTGCCGTCTGCCCCGAGAACCACTTCGATACTGCGAACCCCGGCGGCAGTTTCAATGGTTACGGTAGTGCTTGCAACGCGCCCGCGATCGTAGAGATATTTGGCAACACAGCGGATACCGTTGCCGCACATTTGCGCCTCGGAACCATCCGCATTAAACATGCGCATCCGCGCATCCGCAAGTTCCGAAGGGAGGATCAGAATCAGTCCGTCGGAACCTATGCCGAAGTGGCGCTCACTTACTTCACGTGCAAGCACAGCGGGGTTTTCAACTGCTGAAATTGAGCCATCCACGTAAACATAGTCATTGCCGAGACCGTGCATTTTCACAAACTGCATGTTTGGATCCTCCCTGAATTTTATTCGCATTGCTCTGCTGCGTACCGCTCTGCCGATATATTCTCCGCGCGAGTAAGTTCCACCTGCGTATCTGCGAGCTTGTCGTTCCAACTTCGCATATCGCGCGCCCACCAGATAGCAAGATATCCCGCTCCCAGAAGCAATGCGGAGACAAACCCCCCACAAATACGAAGCATAACCTGGGTCAGCGTCAGGGGTTCGGCGTTACAGGATACCACCTTTATTTTAGTCACCATCTTGCCCGGAGTTTGCCCGTTTATGTAGTAGAACAGGACATGATACCCTAGTGCGATGAGAACCAGCAGAAGATAAAACCCCCCTCTAGCTCCAGGGCTGTGCTCAAGCGGAGCAAAAAACCCAGACACCCCTTCCCACAGCAGTGCATGCCCCCAAGCGTAGAACAATAACCAACATGTAAGTATAGCAGCTATGTCAAGCACCGAGGCAAGAACGCGACGTCCGACAATTGTGCGCTCCTGTGAGACAAAGGATTTTACAGGGGGCAACGGCTCTTCAGGCAAAAGGTCGAAAGCGGGAAACTCTCGCGTTGGCTGAACGTCTGAAAAGATATCTACTGGATAGGGGGAGGGGGCAAACTTGGCACTAGCAGCATCAAACCCTTCCCGGTGCGCAGCGGCAGAGATGGCAATGGCTTCTCCACCTTCGGTCTCAACGGCGTGCGCAACAAATTCTCCCTTTCCTGCTCCATCGACACCCTCTGCGGTAGGGACGTTTACCCTTGCCTCAACCGTTCTATCATCTTCCCCTGTTGTGGGGGGAGTTGCCCTAAGTGGAGCAACTTCCGCGAAAGTTTCACTTTCAGCACTAGTCTGCTTCAACTCACGACCACATTTCTTACAATTTTCCAGATGTGCAAAGGTGTTGTAGCCACAATGGGGGCAGCGCATATCTTCTCCGTATGTACACTAGAGGTGTCGCACACATAGAAGTGTACGGTGCTATATCTTTTTCATCTCTGCTTTTCTACCAGTGTCCCCGTACAAATACTGTAGCACCGCTACAGCTGCAAATCCGGCAGTTTCGGTACGCAAAATACGTGGACCGAAGCGCACTGGCACAAATCCGTATGCAGCCGCACATTCTACCTCTGCACGGGCAAGCCCCCCTTCAGGACCAACAAGGAGGGCTATTTTAGCAGCAGAATCCAGACCATCTGGCAGGGCCGCATGCAATTCAATCTCTGCCTCTTCCCATAACAGCAGACGTAGGGCGGCGGTGCAACCTTTGAGTGCGCTCTCTAACTCCTGCGGTTTTTCAACCTGTGGGAGCCAACTGCGCCCGCTCTGGCGCGCAGCTTCTTGCACAATTTTCCCCCAGCGTTGCATTTTTTTGTCCACTTTTGCAAATCCAATCCGCCCCTGACAGCGGTTAGTGTACACCGGCAAAAATGCACTCACCCCAAGCTCGGTATTTTTCTGCAACACTAGGTCAAACCGCTCCCCCTTCGGCATCCCCTGCAGGAGCTCGATGGGAACAGCTGTTTCTGCTTCGGTGCGCCATTCCAGCACCCGCACCTGGGCGTTCTTCGTGTTTCCATCTTCAAGGGCTACCCGACAACACAATCCAGCACCATTACATAGGTCAAAGGTATCCTCGGGGCGCAGGCGTAGCACCGTTGCTGCGTGATGGGAAATGTCGGCGGGGAGGGTAAAGCTTTGGGCACTCTGATCCAGTAACGGAACAAAGAAGCGTCTCATCAGGGCTCTCTCCGGTATTCAATACAAGCCCACTCAGAGGCATAGGTTACTGTGGGAGGGGTGGGGAAACGAGGATTGAAGGCGTGGGTAACAAAATCCACCTTCTGCGCGAGGATACCGGAAAGCACCAGGTATCCTCCCGGAGCCACACGTGCGCACAATTCAGACGCAAGGCGGACGTTCTCCTCCGCAAGGATGTTTGCCACCACCAAATCGAAACTCCCTTTGATTTTCTCTAGAGATTCGAGGGTTACCTCTATCCTGTCTTCACATCTGTTAATTGCGGCATTGGCATACGCAGTTTCTACTGCGACAGGATCGATGTCACATGCTACTGCGCTTTTCGCTCCCAAGGCAACCGCGGCAATGGCAAGGATTCCCGAACCTGTGCCTACATCAAGGACCTTGCGCACCCCTGCACCCGCATCATAGCGCGCTGCGATAAATTCGAGACACAAACGGGTAGTCCCATGGGTTCCAGTGCCAAAGGCCATTCCTGGATCGAGGGTTACAACGGCATAGCCTGGATATTCTCCCTCTTCCCAACTCGGCTTTACCACAAGACTGTTGCCGATCTTGACTGCGCTGAAGTACTGTTTCCACCCTTCAGCCCAATCTTGCGCCCCAATCTCACGCCACGCCAGCCTTGGCGAGCTCAGCCCTACCACTTCAGCACTAAGTCGCGCATGAAGCTTCTGTACCAGTGTTTCAGGAACATCATGCGCAGGGAAGTAAGCCTTGATGGTATATGTGTCAGAATAGATCTCGTCCGGGTCAGGCACTATGAAGGTATCGAGCTTGCGCTCATCCACAATAACGCCTGTACTTCCCATCTCAACCATCACTTCACACACAGCATCGGTGCTTGCAACAGGAATTGGGCAAGATATTTCGTACCAGTTCTCAGTCATTTCGCTTATGTAGCAAATCGTACCCATAAACGCAATAAACATTGGAATTTGAATAAAATTTCTTGACATGTGAATCCAAAAGCACGATAAAAGTAACGCCTGACTAATGAACGCAACCTGGATTCATGCAACAAAAAATACCACATAAGGTATACGGTCTACTCCCTAGCTTAACACACATAACTGGGTGCGATTCACAGCCGTCAAAAAACCCGAGCACCACACTCAATTAAGCATGGCTTTTATTTCGCGCTTATTGCATAACGCCCTTTTTCTGTTATAGATAAACGCAATACACATTATAATTTTTTGAGAAAAATATGAGTTCTGGTTCTGGAAAAAGCGTCCTTCTTCTCTCTGATGCCACCGGCGATACCGCGGAAAAAATGGTAGCTGCAGCTCTCACTCAATTTCAGCATGAGGAGGCACAGGTAACCCGTGTAAGCAATGTACGGAGAAAGAACCAGGTATACACAGCCTTAGACAAGGCGGCACAGCAGCAGGCGATGGTTATCTATACCCTCGTCAATCGTGACCTGTCGCGGCTGGTGCATGAAGAGTGCAGCGCTATGGGACTAATCAGCGTTGACATCCTCACTCCGCTGCTGGTGCGCTTGACAGAGTTTTTAGGCACTACCCCCAACGAGACGCCGGGCTTGCTCCACAGTGTTGACGATGACTATTTTCGCCGCATTGATGCCGTCGAGTTTACCGTGCGAAACGATGATGGGCAGGAAACGCGTTTTCTCGACAAAGCGGATATTGTGCTGGTGGGGGTATCGCGCACCAGCAAAACCCCCCTTTCCATGTATCTGGCACACAGAGGCTGGAAGGTGGCAAACATCCCCTTGGTGAGCGGGATAGATCCTCCACAGGAATTGCTCAACCTGCAGCACAAACGGGTATGTGGGCTGATCATTAAGTCGGAACGCCTGGTAGAACTGCGCGCCGCACGCTTGCGCAATATGGGCCTCGACCAGCGCAAAGCGTATGCTCAGTTTGAACAGATTGATGAGGAGCTGCAGGAGGCGAAAAGGTTTTTCCGGCGCCAAAAGTGGGCCATTGTAGATGTTACCGGCAAAGCAGTGGAAGAAACAGCCAACGAAGTGTTGATAAAACTAAAAATGATCTAAACATAACTAAAGTAGCTTAGGTACCAACACTCAAAGGAAAGTTGCACCTTGAATTTAACCGCACCCAACATTAAACCTTCGCACTAACTTAAGTGCTACATTTAACAACCCTTGACTTAACCAATCCAAAGGAGCTGTAATCATGAAAATCATGGTGGTAGAAGACGAAAAAAAAGTTGCAAGTTTTATCAAGCGTGGTCTTGAGGAGGAAGGCTTCTCTGTCGATATCGCCGCCAATGGCGAAGAAGGACTGTATATGGCAGAGGCCAATCATTACGACCTTATCCTCATGGATGTGATGCTGCCTAAAAAAGATGGCCTTACAGTTATCCGAGAGCTGCGGGAAAAAGGGATCAAAACCCCGATTCTATGCCTGACCGCCAAGGACAATGTAGATGACATAGTTGCTGGCCTCGACAGTGGCAGTGATGACTACCTCACCAAGCCCTTTGCGTTTGCTGAGCTCCTTGCGCGTGTACGTGCGCTGGTGCGCCGCAGTGGTGAAGATCGCGGCGCGGAGATCTTCTTTGCCGACCTGCGCCTCGACCCAGTAAGTCACAAGGTATGGCGTGGCGACAAAGAGATCGACCTTACCGCCAAGGAGTACGGGCTGCTCGAATACTTCATGCGCTCCCCAAATCAGGTGCTAACCCGCACCATGATCGCCGAGCACGTATGGGACTACACCTTCGACTCTTTCACCAACATTATCGATGTGTATGTCAACTATCTGCGCAAAAAGATCGACAAAGACTTCGACAAAAAACTCATTCATACCATCCGTGGTGTAGGGTATGTTCTCAAAGAAGATTGATGCCTGCCTGAACAACAAAAAAGTACTAAGGTGCGTGTTTATCCTGGCACCGGCTGTCGCTATGATAGCCGGTGCTACCCTCTCTAGTGCACTCAACACTTTGGCGCACACCTCCATCGCAGCTGCGCTTTCTCCCCTCATCTTGGCTCTAGTCCTGATTTTGATGCTGTTATTGGCAGCATTTTATCTCGCAAGAAAGATAAGTGCGTGCGCAACGGGAATGGCCGATCTTATCGCCCACTGCGAACATACAAATGTTGACACTCTGAGCAAGCCTTTCATCTCCGAACACGAATGCCGCGAACTTCGTCCCCTGTTCGATGCGCACAACCAAATGCTCGAGCGCCTGTTTGAATCCACGAGCCGCATCCGCCAGTTTTCTGGGGACGCGTCGCACGAGTTACGCACCCCACTCACTATCGTGCGTGGCGAAACTGAAGTTGCACTACGCTGGGGCAAAACCAAAGAGGAGTACCGCAACACCCTCATCTCCAACATGGAGGAGATCGAGCGCATGGGGCGGATAATCGAAGACCTCCTCACCTTGGCGAAAAGCGAAGCGGGAGAATTACCCCTCTCCATCACCACCCTGAGCTTAAGTGATCTCCTGCAGGAGATGTATCTCCAGGCGGGTAAACTCGGAGCTGATAAAAACATCGAAGTACATCTGCAGCATGAGGCAGACAAAGAGATCCGTCTCGAAGGTGACGATCTACGTCTGCGCCAGATGTTCTGGAACCTGCTGAGCAATGCGCTCCGCTACACCCCTGAGTTTGGGCGCGTGGATATCAAACTCGAATGTGACGATACCAATGCTATCGTTGCAATTCACGACACTGGCATCGGGATCGAACCTGACCATATACAGCATGTTTTTGAGCGCTTTTATCGTACCGATGAGGCTCGTAACCGCACCGACGGTGGCACCGGGTTAGGGTTAGCTATTGTAAAATGGGTGGTAGAGGCGCACAAAGGCACCATTAAGGTTGAATCTGAAGTCAACGTCGGGAGCACCTTTACTATCACCTTGCCGCTAGGATAGATCGAACTGCCCTACTCGTACTGCAACAACTAAGGATAGTGAAACAAAGCCAAGCCATTGCCCCCGCCTTAAAAGTCTGGTAAATCTGCAGCGCGGTAAAACATATTTCAAACCCTCATTGGCAATATTCGGCAAGGACATCTCATGCGAACTCTCTGTTTCTGTGTTGCGTTAAGCGTAGTCAATCTCCTTGTTCCCAGTATTAGCATAGGTGCCGGACCCGACTTTGTGCGCCTAAGCAAAGAGCTTAAGCCTGCAGTGGTCAATATAAGCACCTCGCGTAATAACGCCATGTCAATTTCTGCTGACGGAGAAAACACGCTTCTAGATGACTTCCTCAAGCACTTGCGCCCATCACGCAGTGAAGACTCTTCCATGCAGCAGTACCTGGGCTCCGGATTTATCATCTCTGCCGATGGATATGTTCTGACCAATAAACATGTGGTGGATGACGCACGTAAGGTCACGATTAAAACTGCCGATGGCCAGACTCATCCCGCGACTATTGTGGGTTCAGATCAGAAACTGGACATTGCCCTGCTTAAATTTGAGCCGGCTGTGCAACTACCCGCCGTATCCATTGGTGACAGCAACAAACTTGAAGTGGGAGAGTGGGTTCTAGCGATTGGAAATCCGTTTGGACTGGAGCAAACAGTAACTGCGGGGATCGTTTCAGCCAAAGGACGGGTGATTGGCGCCGGCCCCTACGATAACTTTATCCAGACCGATGCGTCCATCAACCCCGGCAATTCCGGGGGGCCACTGTTCAACACCAATGGAGAAGTTGTGGGGATAAACACCGCCATAGTTCCGCGCGGACATGGAATCGGCTTCGCTACTCCAATTAATGCAGTAACCGCCATTTTACCCCAGTTGCGCCATAATGGGCATGTAACCCGGGGCTGGCTTGGACTTACTATTCAGAGTATCACCCCTGCCTTAGCTGAAGCGTTTGAACTCCAAAATACGCATGGGGCACTAGTTTCTGCCGTACACTCCCCATCCCCAGCGGCAAAGGCCGGCTTGAAACATGGCGACATCATCCTGAAGTTTAACGCTCAAACGGTTAAGCAAATCAACGACCTCTCGCGTTTGGTGGCGCAAGTTCCATTGGGTGAAAGTGCGGTCCTCACTGTTCTACGTCAGGGTAAAGAGTGGCAAACCAAGGTGGAAATTATTGCCCCCGCAGGACCTGCCCCGGCCCAAGCAAGTAGTGATCTCCCAGAAGATAAGGATCGAGCCCCGGCATCACTGGGGCTCACCCTGGGCAACATCACCCTCCCCCTGCGCAAACAGTACGGCATTCTTGCAGAGCACGGCACAGTAGTTACCTCCATCATCCCCGGATCTGCGGCAGCGGAAAGTTGTCTCGCCCCTGGCGATGTGATTCTGGAATACAACCAAATTCCGGTAAATAACACGTTCGAATTGCTCCATGCAGTAAGTCAGGACGAGGGATATCTGCATAAGAGTGTGCGCCTGTTAGTTCAACGTGGTGAAAGCTTGTTTTTCGTGGGCATTGCCCCACTTAAGCAGCCAGATGACCTGTAGTTACAAAACACATCTGTGCGTTTACACAGTGTACAGCACATGGTGCTGTGTTAATTTTACAGCATGCGTATAAAACTAAAACATCAAGTATTTATGGCTCCGGCAACAGTCCTTTGCATTGCTGTGATGCTCCTGGCTTTTTTGCAGTATACTTACTGGGATCTGTCGGTAAAACGGCGCCAGGCCAGCGATCTGGGAAAGTCGTTTATCGCTCTGGCGGAAGCGGATCTATCTGCGAAACGGATTCAGGGACTGGCGCTCTCCATGCGCCATTCAATCAGCATTGACGCCAGCCGCCTCGAAGAGATGGATATGCTCTATACCCACCTCACCGATGCACTGGAACGCGCAACGACCTACTTGGAAATTGAGCAGGAACGGCTGCAAAGTCTGGAGACCATTGTAGCGAACCTCAACCCTGAAAAGGGGATAGACACGGAGCGTTTTCTTGCTACCCTTGATATTCTACGCCCGCAGTTGGTACACCTGATCGAAATAGCGCGAAGTCAACGCGGGAAACTTAAGAGCCTACGCAACCAGAGCATGGATGAACTGGTGGCGCGCACTACCTTGGTATCGCTAGTGGTAATGAGTGCCGCCATCATTATCGGAATTTTTCTCTCGTGGTTTTTTTCGCGCCGAATTTTACGCCGCATCCAGGTGATCTCCAATGACGCTAACAACCTATTGCGTGGCGAAAGCTCCCTGACTGACTCACCGGAGACCATCAGCGATGAGCTCGACGATCTGACGGTTTCTCTCAACACCATGGCCGATAAAATGATCCGCGTAGTGGGAGCAGAGAAACTTCTTCAGGGGGCAGAAGATGAGCGTAGACGTATTGCGCGTGATCTTCACGACCAGACCCTGGCAGACCTTTCCAACGTATTGCGCACTATCCAAGAGATCAAAAAAAATAGTGAATGCCGCGATGCGTTTGAAAACTTAGAGCGGCGTTTGCAAGGTGCAATCAATAATCTGCGCGAAGTTATGGACGACCTGCATCCGCAGACGCTCGATGTACTTGGCCTTACAGCGGCGCTTGAGGCACATCTGGAAAGTCACGAGAACGATCTCAATATTGAAACCAATTTTTTTGCCTCTGCGGTAGCTGAAGAGCTAGACCTGCCCAAACAGACACAATTGCAGCTGTACCGTATAGCATCGGAAGCGGTACATAATGTGTACAAACACGCCGATGCCACACGCTTGGAATTCACCTTAGACTGTACCGACACCGACCTGATTCTGATGGTAGAGGACAACGGCAAAGGGTTTGAAGCGCGGCCTGACTCCAGCGGCAGGGGAGTACGGAATATCCAGGAACGGGCACGTATCATTGGAGCTAAACTCAAGTGGAAGCCGTCGCGCTTCTCATCCGGCACCTGTTTTGAGTTAATTATGCCCCTGGCTAAGACACCTATAGACACTGACATCGCCTGAGTTTCAGGCCTACTTAAAGGAGCTGCGCATGGAAAAGATTCGGGTAATCATTGCAGAGGATAACCCCAGAGATTTTGAATTTCTCGAACAACTCCTGCATGCCTCTACCCAAGCGGAGTTTGATATAGTACGCGCTGCCGACGGCGACACCGCCCTCGAACTGGCGCTGAAGATAGAGAATCCTCTGGTGGTAAGTGATATCCAGATGCCAGGACTCAACGGCATCGACTTTGCGAAAGCGCTGTGGAAAGAAAAACCCCAGGCGCGCATCGTGTTTTGGAGTCAGTTCAAGGATGAGATGTATATCCGCGCACTGCTCAAGATTGTCCCTCCAGAGACCGTGTACGGCTACATCCTGAAGTCCAACACGGCTGAGCGCATTGGTGCCGCGGTTACTACAGTGCTCCTGGATGAACAGTGCTGGATCGACCCCGAAGTGCGCAAGGTACAGGGGCGCAGCGGTCATACCCAGACCGGTCTTTCCGATATCGAATTTGAAGCGCTTATCGATATCTCCCTAGGACTAACCGACAACCTCATTGCACAGCGCCGTTATCTGTCACGCCGAGGAGTGCAAAGTCGCCTCAACTCTCTGTACAACAAGCTGTGTATCGATCAGGAGCAGTTTCAATCAGAAAAGGTTGGAGATGCCTTCAACCCGCGCAACCGTGCGGTAGCGGTGGCTATTAACCGCGGTCTCATAAACGCTTTTGCCATGGAACACGAGGAAGCACAGTTGCAGAAGTGGCTCGAAACCTTTAAAAAACGCAACAAGATAGCGTAAAAACTGCACCTATTCATCACCAGCTGTAATTTTAAAGAGAACTTTAATAGCTATTTACGTAATTGATAGCGCCGCACCGCGTTGTTGTGCTCCCGCAGGGTTCTAGAAAAGTAATGCCCCCCTTCGCGCGTGGCCACGAAATAGAGTGCATCATCGTCGGCCGGGAACGCTGCTGCATATAGCGCCGCCGCACCAGGGCTCGCGATGGGGCCTGGGGGAAGCCCGAGAATGGTGTAGGTGTTGTAGGGGTGATACTGCTGCAGGTGAGCACGGGTAAGGTTACCGTCAAAGTCTTCCTGCGCATAGATAACTGTAGGATCGGACTGCAAGCGCATATTGCGCTGCATGCGGTTGTGAAACACTGCAGAGATACGCGCCATCTCCTCTTCGTTGCCAGCTTCTTTCTGGATTATTGACGCGAGGGTAAGAAGCTCGTGCGGAGTAAGGTTACGCTTGGCTCCCGCCTCCACCAACTCTGGTTTCAAGTGCGCCAGCATCTGCCCCACCATAGTGCGCAATACCACCGCCTCACTGGTTCCGGGAGCAAAGTGATAAGTCTCCGGGAACAGGTACCCTTCCAGCGTACCAACCTGCAGTCCCACACTCTCCAGTGCAAGGCTAGCAATAAACTTTTCATCTTCAAGTAGATGGGTGTAACGCTCTACGCTCCCAAGCCCAGCGGCGACGCAGCGCGCAATAACTTCGTGGAGCCGCAACCCCTCAGGCACCGTGATGTGCACCATCTCCACCCTGCCACTGCGTAGAATCTCCAGCACCTCAAGGGGAGTTTGCGCTCCTGAAAACTGATACACCCCAGCATGAATGCCCCGATCTGCCTGTTTCAAGCGTGCCAATAAGCGCAGTGCACGTGCATCTGCCACAACTTCGGCCTGCGCCAACTCCTGCGCTACTGAGGCAAAGGTGCGCCCCGTGGCAACCTCTACCAAAACAGGCTGTGGCGGCGCGACAGGGCGCACACTGAACCAAGTTAACACCCCCGCAGGTATTACCAGCAGCATAATCAGCCCCACCACCACAGCGAGAACAGTATTGCGTATAGTTCCGTTCAAGTCTGCCTCCAAGGGTTAAAAGTTAAAGCGATTTTCACCCCCCTGGCGTAAGCGGGTAATGTTGTCTTTATGCCGATAGATCACTCCAGTGGCAATAATAAAGGTCACTACCACTATGTTACATGGGTATCCGAACCCCAGCACAGCAAAGGGGATGGTGAACGCCGCGCTTATGGATGCAAGAGACACATAGCGCCAACGCCACAAAACCAGGACAAATACCAGCAGCGGCGGAAGAAGAGCGAGCGGAGCCAACACCAGAAACACACCCAGGGCCGTGGCAACCCCTTTTCCCCCCTTAAAGCCCAGATATACAGAATAGCAATGCCCCACAAACAGAAAAAGTGCGCCGAGATCTAAAAGCGATACTCCAGCACTGGTGTGCAGTACAGTGCCGTTATCAATCAGATAGCGCAGCACCAGCAACGGCACCACCCCTTTTAATATGTCCAGGATCAGGGTCAGCACTCCGAGCCGTTTCCCCGCCACCCGATACACATTGGTAGCGCCGACATTTCCACTTCCCTGCCGACGGATATCTGCCACGCCAGCCAGCCGTGTCAACACCACGCCGCTGGGGATAGCGCCAATCAGATACGCCGCAACCACCACTACAATTATTGCCATCTGTACACCTTGTTATAAAAAAAAAGAGATCTGCCCCTGCATGTTTGGGTAAGAACGTTTGTTGGGAGATCTGACAAACTCCTAAGAATAAAAAAGGCACCGATTCAGGTGCCAAGGCCACAGGGGGGAAAGCAGTTATGCTACGTTCTGCCCTGCACACGCATGTGCAACAGACACGCATGCAGGGCAGATAATCGCATATACATAATATTCTTACAAGCATTTCAGCAGGATTTGCCCCTATGCTGCAACCCGCTCGCGCACTGTTTTCCGCTATTTCACGGCGATACCAGTATATGCCACACCGTAGTTATGGGTCGTAGAATCTGCGGCAGTGAATATAATGCGATAATTTCCACTTGCACGCGGTACGTAGCTAGCGCTGAACACCCCAGCACCATCCTCAGGCTGCATGGATACCCGTTCAAGCAAAGTATCCTCATCCCATATTTGTGCCTCCACCGTATACTTAGCCGCGTCCCATATCCCCCCTTGGGTAATAGGGCAGCCACACAACATAGTTACGTATGCGCTCAGGGTCACCCGCTCCTGTGGATCAATCTTAGTATTGGCATATGGCGCTAAGGGAATCACAGCAAATCCATACAGATTGAACACAATCCCATCCCCGTCAATATCCTTACCGGGAAGCAGCCACACACTTTGGCTTGCATCTACAACGGTGGAACCTCCACCAAGGGGACCGTGCATCCGGATATTTAGCAGAGTAGGCTCGTCAATATCGAGAACTGCCTTAAACGCGGCGGCACTTTCATCGCTGATACGCTCCCCACGCGCGCTGGGTTTTTCCATCAAGACAGCGGTATCCCCTGTGCCTCCGCGGATAAGTCCCTGGGCCAACACTGCCCCTGAATTAGCATGGCTAACACTCACCTGTACCCCACCGATACCGGTGCCGATAAACTTCGCGTCGTTGGCTTTCGCGCGCACTATCAGGGTAGTTTCCTGCGCTGCAACGGTTCCGCCAAAGGCACACAACAGAATAGACAGGCACAACATTACTCTGCACATAAAAACTTTCGGCATAACTCTTCTCCATAATTTATGGTTTATTAACGCTTAAATTAGGAATATAGATATTCATTCCCACGTTGAAGATAACGCTACTTGGACTGAGCAAAAGATGAGATAAGATGAAACGCTGGGTGAGACGCCTGAACTGCTACGGCGACCACATAACGCAAAAAACCCCACTGCTTAACACGGCAATGAGGCTCAAGAAGTGCATAAAGATGGTCGGGATGAGAGGATTTGAACCTCCGCCCCCCTGCTCCCGAAGCAGGTGCGCTACCAGGCTGCGCTACATCCCGATCTGTCCGACCTATTTTATCGCGCAGAGTTTGTACCACGCCCACAGTAAAAACGCAAGATCGTTTCTGGAACCAACAAGAAACAGAAAACCCTCGACAAACCCCTGCAGCTTAGCCAGTATAAATTTCGCGGGGTGCTCAAAACTTGGAGCTAATAAAATTGGAGGCGCGATTGGATATCCACAAAGGTAGAGGCAACAACAGAGGCTCGTGGCGTAAGTATGTCGCCATCCCCATAAATGCCCTGCGCTTCATTGTTGAGCATTTTCTCCTTGCAAAGGAGCTTGTCACCCAGAGTGACACCCCAACCCATATCAAGTTCCTGCTGGTGGGACTGGTGCTGTACATCATCTCGCCTATAGATCTGATCCCCGATATGATCCCGCTGTTCGGAATCACCGATGATGTGGCACTGCTGGTCATGGGATGGAACTATCTCGAGCGCTTTATCACCCCGCAAATGCGCGCCAAGGTCGATGCGACCATGCAACGCTGGGGATTCAAATAAAAAGAAGTACGCTGGGAGAGTAACTGCATCAGCATGCGCTGAAGGTCTTGAAATGGCACAAGCGTCCCCGCTCCCAGAAAAAGAGCAGGGTGCGTGACGCCACAAATCAGCGCCTCACCGCTACCGGACGCGCGCTGGGCGTAGCATATCCACAAGCATGAACGCCACCCCCACGCTGATGGCGGAATCTGCCACATTAAATGCAGGCCAGTGATACTGATACCAGTGCACATCGATAAAATCGATGACATAACCGAAACGCAGACGATCGATGAGATTCCCAAGCGCCCCCGGCACCACCAGGACTAGCCCCAGTTTCTGCCAGCGCTGCTCTGCCCCGAGGCGGGGGAGAACCCACACAATAACCGCCACAGCCAACAGTGCTATCCCGGATAGAAACGGAACACGCAGGGCACTGTCGGCAAAGATACCGAAGGCCGCACCTGGATTCTGCACATACACCAGATTGAGGTAGTGCTGCACCAGAGTACGGCTCTGATGGAGTTCCATATGCTGGAGAACTAGATATTTAGTCCATTGATCCAGCGGCAGGATCACCGCACATGTCAGAAGCAAAAGCCGGTAGCGTTGCGTATTGAATTTAGGCAACAACATGCATCTCTTTCAGTGCCTGCAGGCAACGCGCACAGATGGTGGGGTGTGCGGGATCATCTCCCACATTGGGGAAGTAATTCCAGCAGCGCTCGCATTTCTCCCCTGCAGCCCTTTCTACTTGTATTTTAAGCCCCGCCACCTTTTCTGCCACATAGGCGGCTGCGCTCACCTGCGCCAATTTCACCGCGGATACAATAAACAGGGTTGGCAGTTGGGAGGCGTATTTTTCCAGTAACGGACGGTACTCCACATTATCGATCTCTACACACACCCGTGCCTCTAAAGAGTTGCCGATCAACTTCTCGGCGCGCGCAATCTCCAGTGCTTTTGCCACCTCAGAACGCACCTGCCATAACTTCTGATAGGTCTCATCGAGTTCAGCATCCACCAGTGCCATCTCCACTGCGGGAAACAGCGCCACATGCACGCTCTGCTCCCGCTCCCCTGGCATCTGCTCCCAGATCTCCTCTGCAGTAAAGGTAAGGATCGGCGCGATCATCCGCGTCAGCTCATCCAGAATGCGGTACATGGCGCTCTGTGCACTGCGCCGCGCCAGACTCTGGGGTGGAGCGGTATATAGACGGTCTTTGAGGATATCCAGATAGGTGGCGCTGAGCTCTCCACTACAGAAATTGTGCACAACTTGATAGATGACGTGGAAATCGTACTCGCGATACGCCTTATCCACTTTGGCACCCAGATGCGCAAGGCGGGAAAGCACCCAACGATCAAGCTCCAACATCTGCGCTGGTGCTACTGTATCTGTGGCAGGATCAAAGTCGTGGATATTGCCTAGGATATAGCGCGCGGTATTGCGGATACGTCGATATGCATCGGAGAGGCGCTGCAGGATCTCGTCGCTGATACGGATATCATCCTGATAATCCTGCGCCGCAACCCACAGCCGCAGCACTTCAGCTCCAAACTTGTTAATCACCTTATCTGGCGCAACGACGTTACCCTGCGATTTCGACATCTTGCGTCCGTTGCCATCTACCACGAAACCGTGAGTCAGTACAGCCTTGTACGGTGCGACATCGCGGGTACCTACAGAGGCAAGCAGGCTGGAGTGGAACCAGCCACGGTGCTGATCGCTCCCCTCCAGATACAGCTCTGCCGGGGTGTGGAGTTCACTACGCTGCTCCAGTACCGCCGCATGGGAGACGCCGGAATCAAACCACACATCGAGGATATCGCTTTCGGGGGTAAACTCCGCATGTCCGCACGCAGGACATGTTGTCCCGGCGGGGAGAAGCTCGACGGGGCTTTTTTCAAACCACTGATCACTGCCTCCATCTTCAAACTGATCCGCAATGTGGTGCATAATCTTGCTGTCGCACAGCGCCTCATCACATTTGGCGCAGTAGAATACCGTAATGGGTACGCCCCAAGTACGCTGGCGACTGATACACCAGTCGGGACGTTTTTCAATCATGCCATAGATGCGCTCGCGCCCCCATTCTGGGATCCACTCCACATCTTTAATATGCTCCAGAGCCTTGCGGCGTAAGTCATTCTCCTCCATGGAGATAAACCACTGCGCCGTGGCACGAAACAGAATCGGTTTCTTACACCGCCAGCAATGCGGGTAACTGTGGCTCATCTCGCTCTGGTGCAGCAGCGCCCCAACCTCTTCGAGCTTCGCGCACACCGCCTGATTGCCTTCATCTACCTTCATCCCTGCAAACAGCTCTACATCATCACGGTAGCGCCCGTAGTCATCCACCGGATTGTAGATATCCAGCCCATATTTGCACCCAACTACATAGTCATCCTGCCCATGCCCCGGAGCGGTATGGACACACCCCGTACCCGCCTCCAGGGTAACGTGCTCGCCCAAAACCAGGATTGAGTCACGTGCGTAGAAAGGGTGGCGGCAGCGTTTGTTCTCAAAGATAGCAGCATTAAAGGTGGCAACGACGGTTCCTTTGCGTCCCACCTGCTCCTGCACCTGCTCCTGCAACCCTGCGGCCACCATCAACACTTCCCCATTTTCCATCTCCAGTGCCACATATTCGAGCTGCGGATTGAGACAGATAGCGAGGTTCGCCGGAATGGTCCAAGGGGTTGTGGTCCAGATCACAAAAGAGATCTGCTTTCCCTTCAGGCTCTCAAGTTCTTCAGGCACCTCATCCACATAGGGGAAACGTACATAGATTGAAGTAGATCTATGGTCTGCATACTCCACTTCAGCCTCAGCAAGAGCGGTCACGCAGGAGGGGCACCAGTGCACCGGTTTTTTCCCTTTGTAAAGCCCGCCGCGTTCGGCAAAACGCGCCAGTTCGCGTGCGGTGGTAGCCTCGTAGCTATCCTTCATAGTGAGATAGGGGTCATCCCAGTTGCCAAAAATCCCAAGACGTTTGAATTCATCCCGCTGGATATCCACCCACTCTGCGGCATATTTGCGGCACTCACGCCGAATTTCAACCTTCGACATCTCCCGCTTTTTCTTGCCCAGCTTTTTATCCACCATCAACTCAATGGGGAGGCCGTGGCAGTCCCATCCGGGTACATAGGGAGCAGCAAATCCCTGCATGCGCCTACTCTTAACGACAATATCTTTCAGAATTTTATTCAGCGCATGCCCGATATGGGTGTGGCCATTGGCATACGGAGGACCATCGTGAAGGACAAAACGTGGTTTACCTCCCTCTGCCTGCTCAATCATCCCATCAAGATCGATCTCCGCCCATTTCTCAAGCATCTGTGGCTCGCGTCTGGGCAGATTCCCTCGCATAGGGAAGCTGGTCTTAGGCAGGTTGAGAGTATCTTTATAGTCCAGAGTGCTGGTATCGCTGCTGTTTTCCATGTAATCCTCACATATGTGAACTTGTAGCATCGAAAGTAAACGGGTGGGCAATCGCTAGCCTTGCACGGCAGGCAGCACATGTTTATGTCAGCTTATGGCGTTAAACAGGTGCTTTGCAGGTAGTTTTACAAGGCTCGAAACCTACCAGAACAAGGAAGAAAGTCAAGCAAAAGGAAGGGAGTGCAGGTGGAGACACATATCCCGCAGAGGGCAGGCGTCACACGTGGGGCGGTTTTTGGTGCAACAACATTTTGCCAACTGCACCAGCAGCGCATGATATTCGTTGTACAACTGCACCTCTCGCGGCAGGGCACACATAAACAGGTGTTGCAGGGTGGCATATGATGCCTGCGGATCACACAGACCAATACGGCTGCAGATACGGCGGGTGTAGGCATCAATTACAAAGACTGGGTGTTCACCTGCGTACAGCAGAATACTATCTGCGGTTTCGGGTCCAATCCCTTTAAGCGCGAGAAGGCGCGCACGTACCTCTGGAGTATCTCCGTCCAGCATGAGGTCAAGATCACCCGCATACGCCCCCATCAGCACATCTAAAACTCGCCGCACAGTGGCACTTTTCTGGCGGAAGAATCCGGCAGGGCGAATCAGTGTCTGCAACTCTTCCTCGGCAAGAGAGGCAAGAGCGGATGGCGTAAGGGCTTCGGCACCACGCAGATTGTCCAGCGCCATGCGCACATTCTCCCAGCGCGTGTTCTGGGTCAGAATCGCACCCAGCACCACCTCAAACGGCGTATCAGCGGGCCACCACTGCTGAGATCCATACGCGGTGTGCAGGCGTTCATATATATTAAGGATAGATTGTGTATGCATAAACCTAGTGTGTCGGGACAATTCAACGTGCTGGTTACCGCGCTCTCCCCCTATTGATGGGACGCGCTCGATTCTCCCACGTAAAGATACTTCACCCGTGCTCCCCCCTCACACGTGTTCCCCTCATGCGTGCTTCAAGTAGAAGTTACGCGCGAAATCCATAAACGCTTCTAACAATGGAGAAAGATCACCCATGCGAGTCACCATACTGCGTGGGCGCACATTATTAAATCCATCTACTCTATATTCCACCAACTCTCCACTGCGCAAGTACTTTGCCACCACCGCTTCCGATATATACGCAATACCGCGCACCGCGAGAAGGTCTTTACACATCATCCCATAGTCATCGCTCATCATAACGCGTTTGAAGTTCCCGATACTACCCCCCGCCCTAACAAGGTTGCGGCACAACAGATCGTAGCAGCTACAGCCATCGCGACGGGTAAAGAGTTTGAACGGATATAACTGTTCCAGCCCAGTCTCCCCTGCGGGCAGCCCCAACTCCAGCGAACCAACATACACCATCCGATCCGGCGGGAGCGTCTCATGGCGCAGCGTGCTGAAATCCTGGTCGGCCAGATGCTCTATAATGGCGACATCAAATATCCCTTCACGTAATCCATCCAGTGCCTCCTGAGGCGTATTGAACAACAGACGCAAATCTTCCACATCAGGGTACAGGGAGGAGAACTCCTGCAACAGTTCGGACATATGCGCGACCCCTGTCGCCAGCGTGCAACTGATGGCAAGGTTCCGCCGCTGCGCCAGCTGGGCAAGACCAGCGAACATGGTGTGCTCAAGCGCTACAATCTGGCGTGCCACCTTCAGTACATGCTGCCCCGCCGCCGTGGGACGGAGCACCGGTCCAGAACGATCCAGCAGTTGTACCCCGCAGCACTCCTCTACATTTTTAATTCGTTGTGAAACCGCCGACTGGGTCAGATGGAGCTTTTCTGCCGCGCGAGAAAAACTTCCCTGCTCTGCAACCATTACAAGAGTACTGAGATATTGGGTTTCCATATTCTACGCCCTCATTAAGGTCCCTCAAACGCACCTGCTTAATGCTATAAGAAATGCTTATGTGAACATAAGAAAGATTCGTTTTACACTACCATTCGGCAAAAGTATTGTACACAGCGTATCAAGGGCTAGAACGCTGTATTGCCCCTGTGGCTTTGCACACAGGAGCAGTTACATGCAGGTGAAAGTCTCACTCTGAAGACGAGGCGCACTGTACGCAACCGTAAGTACGCTAATTAAGCTTTCAGGGTGGGAACATCTATTTTCTGGGAAGAACGAAAGGAGAGAACATGCGAAGGAAGTTCAACACCAAAGCCTCATGGCTGGTGAAGGCCCTTCCCCTATTGCTGGTTCTGAGCGCATGCGCAACAGGGAGCATCCGGGAGAAAGTGCTGACCATGCCGGTCATTGAGGGGGCGACCTATGTGGGCGCTGATTCCTGCTACGGCTGCCATGACGGCATGGCTGGTGAGATGTTTGCCGCATCCACCGGTGAAGAGGGCTTTGCCAACACCACTCACGGGCGTCTGGCCGAATGGGAACTCATAGGTGCCGAGCAAGGTTGCGAAGCATGCCATGGACCGGGGAGTCTGCACGTGGAAAACTACGGTGATGCGGATTACATCATCCGTCCCACCCAATTAACTTCAGACCAATCCTCTGCCATCTGTGTCAAATGCCACAGCGACGGCGACCTGATGGACTACGCCCACAGTGAGCACGCCCTGAGCGATGTGGGCTGTGTCGATTGCCACGACATTCACGCCGGCACCGGGAAGTTCAGCCTCAAGGCAGAAGACCCGCAGCTGTGCTTCACCTGCCATCAGGAAGAGCAAGCCAAAACTCACTTCCCTTCTACCCATCCGCTTCAAGAGGGGAAGATGAACTGCTCCAGTTGTCACAACGTCCACGGTGCCGTAGGGGAGAGCCTCAACACGGATGAGCGCCTCAACGACCTGTGTCTGAACTGTCACACCCGCTATCAAGGGCCGTTCGTATTCGGGCATGCCCCCGTTGAAGACGACTGCACCATCTGCCACGACCCGCACGGTAGCGTAGCCAACAATCTGCTGGCCCAAAACGAGCCATTTCTGTGCCTGCAGTGCCATGAAGGGCATTTCCACCTACTGCGTGAGTCCGGTTTCGAAGGTCCCAACGCTGCTGCGTTCGAAGGAGCTTATGGATCCGCAGATGCAGTAAATATTCATGGTAGTGAAGGGTTCCAGACCTCATTTGGAACCAAGTGTACTACTTGCCATAAGGTAGTTCATGGCAGCGACTACCCGTCCCAGCCGATGAGCGGCCACGGCTTGAATCGTTAATTTAGAAGGAGGCAATTGTTATGAAGCGTAGCCAATTATGGCTGCTAGCACTGTTGTCCATTCTGACGTGCATGACTGCGACAACTGTCATGGCGGTAGAAGATGATGTTCATGTCAGTGGTTCTCTGGAGATTGGCATGAGCGGCGTCAGCATTGACGACAATGCAGCACGTGTAAATGAATACACCTCGGTGCGCAGCGACGATGGCGTTGCACTGGCACCGCAATTGGATTTGGAGTTTAAAAAGGGGAACTTTCTCCTTGATGCCAAAAGCGAAACCATGGGTCCGCGCGATCAGATGCACGAAATCGGCATCGATGCTGGGCGGGTGTTCCGCTTGGAGAGTTCACTCAATGTCCTTGAGCACCGCAAAGACCACGAAACCCTGAGTCAAATGGGCGCAACCGGACGCAGTGACATTGGTGGTAGCCAGCCTAGCGTTACGACTGACTGGATATTCTCCCAATATCCCGATGGCACCGCAATAGGTGGCGCTCAACTTGATAAAACTGCAGCCGAGGCCGAAGAAGCTTGGAACCAGGAAGTAAGCAATGACTACATTGTAACCAGGCGCGAATGGAAAAACGAAGCGGAGCTGGTAATTCCGCAGTTGCCCAATATCACCTTCAAAGCGGGGGCTCGCATTGAAACCCGCGAGGGGATGGAACAGGCTATCGGCCTCTCTAAGTGCGATGGTTGCCATGTGAGTGCGCACGGTAAGAAGATCGATGAGCGCACCGAGGAATACACGTTTGGCGCTACCGGTAAGTTTGGTGTCCTGACGGTAGATTATGAGTACCTTACGCGCGACTTTGATGAAGATGCCAGCGCTCCTTCCCGTTTCTACGACGAAATGCAGAATACATCTGCGCGGGATCAGATGCTGTATCCCTTTGACGGCGACAATGTGCTTGACTTCGCCAAAACTCCCGACTCGGAGAAAGAGACCCATCTGCTCAAAGCGCGCATTGATATGCCAAACAATACCAGCCTTACAGCGAGCTACGTAAAATCTGACATCGAAAGCTCAAAATCAGCCGCAGTCCAAGATGGCTATGTGCTCTTGGATGGCAACGATCTGAAAACCGAATACGATTCGTTCGCAGCTAAGTTTGCGACCAAGTTCGGTAAAGATGTCAACTTTTCTCTCCGCACCAAAGTGTACGAGATTGATGTGGATGAAAATCGCCTCTATTTTGCGGATCGGGAAAATTACGCGTCCAATCTCCCCTTTGGCGCTACCAACACATATCATTCTGCAGCGGGACGCGATGTTATCGAGTTTGGTACAGATATTGTGTTCCGCCTTGCCAGGGCTACCACTCTGCGCCTCGGCTACGAGTACGAAGAGGTTGAGCGCGATGTGGAATACTTGGGTGAAACCGAGACCCACACCTTAAAGGCTGCGCTCAAAAGCCGCATAAGCAAGACGCTGTCTGGACGGATCAGCTATATGTACCAAGACATTGACGAGCCCTTCTCCGGCACTGACGTTGGTATCGCTCAACTCTCTGGTACCGATGGTGGCGGCGGCTTAGCCTATCTGGAAACCAGCGACTTCATCGATCAGGGCACCGATAAGACCTACTACTGGAACAGCGTTTACCCCAATCGTGAACTCCGCTCCACCAATCGTCCTGAAGATGTGCACGAGGCTAAATTCAGTACAACCTGGGCACCCGCACCCAACCTGGCGGCAACCTTCTATGCGCGGATGCGCTATGAAGAGAATGATGCAGTAAAGTACGAGCGCCTGACCATTGTCCCCGGGGCTACCCTGTGGTACGCTCCGAGTGATAAACTCAATCTGACTATGGCGTACTCCTTCAGCAACCAGGATTCAGAAAATCGCGCCTGCGTTGGATGGTACCATGGCTGAGCGAACGATGTATCTTCGGCCCAGTTTGGGTCGGTTTGCAGCATCGCCGAATACGAATCAGCCGTCCACACCCTGTCTCTGAGTGCAGACTATCAGGCGACAGAAAAGCTTAAACTCAACGGTTCCTTTACCTTCAATCTGGCTGACGACAGCTGGGATTGGGATTTCAGCGAAAGAAGCAGGGTCTACCTAGAAAATGACCCCAGCACTCCGCTGGCGGAGTCCACCGTTGCATCAGCTGGTTCCTACGCCGCAGTTAACTACGATACCTGGGATCAGAACAACAACATCGATGAGTACTCTGATCTTTCTTATGAGCAGTACTCCTTCACCCTCGGAGCAACGTATAACTTCTCCGCTGCCTTCTACACCACCGTAGAAGCTACCTACGATATCTTCGAATCTGACGAAGACTACGTATATGGTGACGAAGATGGCAAAATGCTTAGAGGTTACATCGCCATTGGCTACAAGTTCTAAGCAGTGTTTTCTTAGTTCCGCACCAACAAAACAGCCCTGCAGGGATCCTGCAGGGCTGTTTTGCTTTCAACTATGCTTTCAACTATGCTTTCAACTATCGGGCACGTTAAAATATCGCGATCTGAAAATCATTTATACCGAGAACTATCTCCTTTGGGAATGTCTACCTTCGATAGCTGCAACTGAATCACATAAAAATGCTGCCACTTCCTGCGGATGCGAGACCACCATACCGTGTCCAGCATCGGGAAGCAGCTTGCAGTTTTCCACCTCAGGTGTGCGCAAAACACGGTCATCAGTGCCGTGAAGAGCATAAATCGGTATCGACAATGGCGTGGTCAACCTGCTGGTTGCAGCTAACACTCCGCCACGGCGAAGAGTTTGTGCCGGCGTGTCCAATAACATGTCGCGCCCGAATTTAATCTCGGCAGGGCTCGCCGCGCCAAACACGCTGTGCAGGAACCAGTCACTTGCAAGCACACGCTGCAACCACGAAAAAGGGATAACAGGGGCAATACGATTCAACATACGCCCGGAACTGGCGAGAGCAGAAGAATCTAAGGCGCCGCTTAGCAACACCAGTCCCTTTACCGGAACCTGTGCCGCTATTGCGCTGGCCACCATGGCTCCAAACGAACAGCCACCAATAACATCTTCGGTCTGAATATTTAATGCTTTTGCGGTGCGCAGGGCGTACACTTCCATGTTCTCCCCTTTGTTTGGCACTAACAGATGTGGAGTTACCAGTTTAAAGATACTGCCCGTTGGCATCTTCTCCAGCGCATCTTGCACCCCAACATACATGCGCTCATCAGTTGCAAGTCCAGGCAACAGCACCACACGCACCCTGGTCTCGCTGGAGGTGTTTGACACGGTGGAGTTTCGATCTGATCCATATTTCTGCATGATTTCACATTCCTCACTTTACTTTGATCCAAACTCTTCTCAGCGGCATGCATATGTGAAGAAGAGAGGAGCAACAGATGGATGCACACCGTAACGCGGCATTAGATGCCCTGAGAAAATTTCTGGTTTTACCAATCCCTAAAACGTAGCATAATGGCACAGCGTTGCCTAAACCAACACGCTATAGCTTAAACCGCAATACTAACAACGTAAACGTACAAGTAGGCTCTTAGCCATGTTTAAGCGCGAGACACAAAAAGCGCTTGACTCATTCCGACATATAGCTAAAATGAAATCCACTATCATAATCAACGAGAGGCATTAACATGCATTGCTCCATCAGACACCTACAACTTCACGACAAAGCACGCATCATCAGTATCAGCGCCGGCGGTGAACTGGGCCGTCGCATCCGCGATATGGGGCTGGTTACCGGCACCGAAATTGAGATTGTGGGACGCGCCCCCCTTAAAGATCCAGTCGCGATACGTTTACGTGGATTCACCCTGACCCTGCGCAACAACGAAGCCGATCATATTACCGTAGAAAAGTTGGAGCCAACCCCATGAACAAACACTACCTGGCCTTTGCTGGCAATCCTAATGCTGGCAAAACCACCCTATTTAACGCTATTACCGGCTCACACCAACATGTAGGGAACTATCCCGGCATTACAGTAGATCGCAAAGAGGGGAGCACCATCCTGGGAGATTCCAAAATCGACATTGTCGACCTCCCCGGGTGTTACTCCCTCACCGCATATACCCAAGAGGAACTGGTGGCACGCCAGGTTCTAGTGGAAGAGCGTCCCGCCCTAGTGGTGAACGTAGTTGACGCAACCAAACTGGAGCGCCATCTATATCTCACCATGCAATTTCTTGAGTTGGGGGTTCCAGTAATGTTGGCGCTCAACATGATGGATGATGTGCGCAGCAAGGGGATCCAGATCAACGTGAAGCAGCTACAGAAAGACCTAGGCTGCCCTGCCGTGGGTACAGTTGCACGCACTGGCGCGGGGAAAGAGGAATTGCTCCGCACCGCAGTCGAATATGCGCAACAACGCAATGGAGAATGGCGCCCGCTGGAGATCTCCTATGGCCCAGATGTAGACCCAGTTCTTGAACGTCTGAGCGCCATGATTGCAGAGGCAGATATCCTGCAACAGAAGTATCCCCCACGCTGGGTGGCACTGAAGCATATCGAAGGGGACGACAGCATTATCGAGCAAGGACGCAGTATTGACCCCGAGCTTTCAGAACAGATAGAGGCAGAGGTACAAATTCTGCGCGATCACTGCATGAAAACCTTAAACACCTTCCCCGAGGCGATCATTGCCGACTACCGTTACGGGTTTATCAATGCGCTGCTGAAAAAAAGTGTATTTGCAACCCAGCCGCAGTCAGCGCGGCTAGATCTGACAGACAAGATCGACCAGGTATTAACCCACAAGGTTGCGGGTCCGGTGCTGATGCTGGCACTTTTGTATGCTATGTTTCACATCACCTTCACCCTGGGGGAATACCCCATGGAGCTGACGCATAACTTTTTTGCCCTGCTGGCGGGTGGAGCTAGCGCCATAATTCCAGATGGGGTCATTCAGTCCCTTGTCGTCTCTGGGGTTATTGACGGTGTGGGAGGAGTGCTGGGGTTCGTTCCTCTGATCATGATTATGTTCATCATCATCGCATTTTTAGAAGATTCTGGTTACATGGCACGCATGGCCTACATGCTTGATAAGATATTCCGTAGCTTTGGGCTCCACGGGAGTTCGGTAATGCCGTTTATTATCTCCGGCGGGATTGCAGGCGGCTGTGCGGTACCGGGGGTAATGGCAACGCGCACCCTGCGCAGCCCCAAGGAGAAACTCGCCACCATCATCACAGCCCCGTTTATGCCGTGTGGCGCAAAAATCCCGGTATTTCTCCTCCTGATTGGAGCGTTTTTTTCCGAGCATCGTGCCGCAGTGATGTTCAGCATCACCTTAGGCGCCTGGGTTATGGCTCTCCTTGTGGCGCGCCTGCTGCGCTCCACCCTTATCCGCGGAGAATCAACCCCCTTTGTGATGGAGCTTCCCCCCTACCGCCTCCCCACCATGCAGGGGGTATTGATCCACATGTGGGAGCGCACCTGGGAATACATCAGAAAAGCTGGCACCGTGGTGCTGGCAATTTCTATTCTTCTGTGGGCCGCAATGACCTTCCCCGGCCTGAACCAAGAGGTGGAACAGACATTTATTGCGCAACAGATCATCTTAGAGCAACAACTGGACGCGAGCACAAATCAGGCGCAACAGGAAATACTCCGGGAGAAAATAGTCGAGTTAGAGCACGAACACAGCCTCGCCGCGCTAAAAAATTCGGCCGCAGGACGGTTGGGGCAGATGCTGGAGCCGCTGTCATCTCTGGCTGGTTTCAACTGGCGCACCAACATCGCCCTGATTGGCGGCGTGGCGGCGAAAGAGGTTATTGTCTCCACCCTGGGTACGGCATATTCTCTCGGCGAAACCGATATCGAAGTGAGCGGCGACCTCATGAGCCGGATGCAGAATGACAAGGACTGGAACCACGCCTCCGCCATTAGTGCCATCATCTTTGTCCTCCTGTATGCCCCCTGCTTTGTCACCATCGTAGTGATGGCGCGTGAATCCAGTTGGAGCTGGGCGATGTTCGCCTTAATATTCAACACCACCCTAGCGTTCGGCCTTGCTAGCGCGGCGTACCACATAGTGACAGCAGTGGCATAGCCGCGATCTCAAGCAAGGACAAACACAAAGCAAAATACTCCGGATTGTGGTAAGGTTTTTTTCCTAGACATGACAAACAAACCATGTATATTGCTGTGTGACTAATAAATGAGGGGGTCTGGGAGTAGGCCCCTGATAGAACCCTAAACAAGGAGAAGTAACAATGGCTCACGTAATTTCAGACGATTGCACCAGCTGTGGTGCATGTGAAGATTCCTGCCCCGTAGAAGCTATTTCTGAGGGCGACGACAAGTACGAAATCGATGCTGACACTTGCACTGACTGCGGCGCTTGTGTTGACACCTGCCCCGTAGGAGCTATCGAGGAAGCCTAAGCAACCCTAGGCAGCCTACAAGCGTTACAGTTAGAAAAGGCAGGAACTCGTGAAGAGTTCCTGCCTTTTCTATTTATATCTCACAAAGCTCCCTGGGCTCACCAAACTTCTTGACGTAACCATGTGCCGGCTTTTTAAGCTCAAAAAACTGCAGATTTTATAGTAATATCGTGGCTTAAATGAGCATCCACTGTAAACCACACTCTCTGGCGAACTACCAATGACCGACTATCCGGTGCGCGAAATGAAACTGATCCACGCGGTGGTGCAGACCCTCAACACCCTTGAGGATATGCATGCCACCCATATGTGCGATACAGCCGCCCCGTTCAGTGGCACTCTGCACCTGAGCGGCTCGTGGGGCTCTACTGTGCGTCCCATCTGTACCGCATGGCGTATCGACCGCAAACAGGCACGGTTGTTGACATTCCAGCTCCAGACATTAGAGGAACACCAGCCGATCCTTCTGGCGGACTACATTTCGCAACCACTCGCCCGCCACCTGTCCCAAGCTCAGATTCAATTTTTCGACAGCGCCGGAAATGGGTTTCTCCATGCGCCCCCCCTGTACTTAAGCCGCAGCGGCAACAGACCATCCAAGACTGCACCCTTACCCAACCGCTGCGTGCAGAGTGCTGGCTTACGGGTACTCTATCAACTAGTGCAAAAACCTGCGCTAGCGCAGGGCACCTATCGCGAAATCGCTGCAGAGGCAGGGGTCGCCCTTGGGAGTGTCGGCCCCGTACTCAAAGAGTTGCAGCGCAAAAAAATTCTCAGTTCGGCGCAGGCACCCCAGCGCCATGTACTTGATCACGCCGGGCTCCACCAGCTATGGGAATCCGCCTTCATCCACAACCTTCGCCCTCGTCTCCAAATTGAGCGCTGTACCCCCACTCGCCCTTGGAGCGTGGAATCGATCCCGTCTCTGCTTAAAACCAGCAGACTGGAGGAAGATGTAATTTTAGGAGGGGAACTTGCGGCAGCATTCTACTGCGATCACGTCCAAGCGCGGCGAGCTACCCTGCACGTGGAACGCAGCCGTGCGTTGAAGCTGATGCTGCAGTTGCGTCTTACTCCCGACCCCCAGGGGGAGATCGATGTGGTAGCAAATTTCTCCCCCAACAGTGCGTATCCACAACGCTCTGCCGAGGGGTTGCTGTTGGCAGAGCCCTATCTGGTACATGCGGAGTTAATGAGTGCAGAAAAACAGCAGACCCAGATCGCACAGCAACTGGCACAGGAGTATTTCCCTTTCTAATTACTTTGCCCCTTAATCTCTTTTTACAGGAATGCCATGTTTCATCACATCATACTGTTAGTCGCAACCAATCTGGGGCTCGGCTACATTCGTAAGGCCCCGGGCACCTTCGGAACCCTGGCGGGGATTCCGCTATTTTATCTCGTTGCTCCCTGTCCTGCTTGGGCTACAGTGTTGATATGGGTGGCGGTGCTTGTGCTTGCCTTCTGGAGCTCCACCTACGCCGGACGCCACTTTGGGGTGGTGGATGATGGGCGCATTGTGGTTGATGAACTGATTGGATATCTCACTGCAGTGATGTTCCTCCCTTTTAGTTGGACTACGGCAATCCTCGCCTTTGTCCTGTTTCGTTTTTTTGATATTTTTAAAATTTTCCCGGCCAACTGGTTTGACACCCGCATGAAAAACGGATTCGGGGTAGTACTTGATGACGTAGTGGCGGGAATATATGCAGGCATAGCCCTGCGTTTATGGATCTATTTTATCCCCTAAGTGGGGTTACACCCCTGGAGTTTGAGGAATAACAGCATGGATATCGTGTGTATCAGCATTGGGAATGAATTGTTAAATGGTGACATAGCGGATACCAACAAACAGTGGCTTGGACGCGCGCTGAAACAGGCCGGATACTCCCTCACTGAAGCGATCACCGTGGGCGACGACTGTGCCAAGATCCGCGCTACCATCGAATACTTCATTGATGCCGGATACGCCATCATCGCAACCGGCGGCCTAGGTCCAACGGGTGATGACATCACCGCACGTGCAGTCGCGCAAGCGTTTAGATTGCGCCTGATTCTTAACGATGAAGCTCTAAATATGGTGCGCGCCTTTTTTAGCCGCAATGGTAAGCCCTGCCCTCCGGGGAATGAAAAACAGGCGTTGCTGCCTCAAAAGGCACAACCGCTGGAAAACATCTGTGGCACTGCACCCGGATTTTATCTGCGCCACAATAACTGTCCGGCATTTTTCCTCCCTGGGGTACCGCAGGAGATGCAGGCCATGTTTTCGCGCCATGTTGTACCGCTCCTTAAATCTGCCATCCCCGCGCAAGAATTGCCCGAGAGCACGATCCTATACACCTTTGGCATTCCCGAAGCGGAGCTGGAGCGGCGCCTGCAGCGTTTGCACTTCAAACACGATACCCAGTTGCGCTACCGTATGGCAGGACCCCAGGTTGTGGTGAAGGTTGAAGTAGCGCATGGCTGCAAGCAAGCTCTGACCGCTAGTGTAGAAACTATTTGCGCAGAACTTGGCAGTGCTGTAACCGCTGTGGGCGACAGTTCTCTGCCTGAAACCACTGCTGCTATTCTGCGTGAAACCGAGCTGCGCCTCTCCTTGGCCGAATCGTGTACCGGAGGCCTCATTGCCAAACTTCTTACCGATCAAGCGGGGAGTTCGGCATTTCTGGAGCGCAGCGCGGTAACATATGCCAATTCAGCAAAACATGATATGCTCGGGGTTCCGGTTCAGGTGCTAATGAAGTACGGCGCAGTAAGCCGTGAGTGTGCCATTGCTATGGCTGACGGGGTAAAACAGCGCTCCAGCACAGATATTGCTCTCGCCGTTACTGGTATCGCGGGTCCTGACGGCGGCAGTGCGGAAAAACCTGTAGGTACGATATTCATGGCACTCGCAAGCGCACACGGAACAGAGGTGGAACACTTCACCTTTAGCGGAGACCGCGCCTCTGTGCGTGAACGTACCGCCTACGCCGCGCTGGACTGGATCAGGCGAGTGGCACTGAAACACAAAAAAAGAGAGGAGAGCTAACCCCCCTCCCCAGACACACAAGCTTAAGCCTTTAAGTAGTGCTTGAAAGCGCCACTTTGCTATGATATCCGTTGAGTTTTGAACGCGTAAATACCGAAAGATTTTCGCATAAGCATATTTATAACAGGAGTATTCCGCAACCATGGCAACAGATAAAAGAGATCAGGCCATCGACTTGGCCATGAGCCAGATAGAGAAGCAGTTTGGCAAAGGGAGCATCATGCGCCTTGGAGGCGATAATGTGATGCGTGACATTGACACCATCCCTACCGGCTCTCTTGGGTTGGACATTGCCCTGGGGATCGGCGGTATTCCACGTGGACGCGTGGTTGAACTGTACGGCCCTGAATCCTCGGGTAAAACCACCCTCGCCCTGCATATTATTGCCGAGGCACAGAAAAAAGGGGGCATCGCCGCATTTGTGGATGCCGAGCATGCTCTGGATATCCACTACGCACGCAAACTCGGAGTACACGCTGACGACTTACTGGTATCTCAGCCGGATACCGGTGAGCAGGCGCTGGAGATCGTCGAGGTGCTGGTACGCAGCGGTGCCATCGATGTGCTGGTGGTAGACTCCGTTGCCGCCTTAGTGCCGCGCGCCGAAATTGAAGGAGAGATGGGCGATTCCCACATGGGGCTGCAGGCACGCCTGATGTCACAGGCGTTGCGCAAGCTCACAGGAACCATCAGTAAATCAAACTGCACCGTAATCTTCATCAACCAGATCCGTATGAAGATCGGGGTGATGTTTGGCAATCCAGAAACCACCACGGGCGGCAATGCACTGAAGTTCTACTCCTCGGTGCGCATGGATATCCGCAAAATAGCTACCCTTAAACAGGGGCAAGATATTATCGGCGGGCGCACTCGGGTAAAAGTGGTAAAAAACAAAACCGCACCACCGTTCAAAGAAGCTGAATTCGATATCATGTATGGCGAGGGGATCTCCAAGGTTGGGGAACTTATCGATCTGGGGGTTGCCAACGACATTGTAGAGAAGAGTGGTGCCTGGTTCTCATGCAATGGAGAACGGATCGGCCAAGGGCGCGAAAATGCCAAAATATATATGAAAGAACACCCAGAAATGGCGCACAACGTTGAACAACAGATCCTCGAACTCTACGGCCTGTCACAAGTAAAACCGGAAGCGGATCAACCAAAGACGGAGTAGATCTATGGAACTCAACGAGATTCTAGCTATGGCGGTTAAAGCCAAGGCATCAGACATACACATCAAAGCTGGGCTTCCTCCGGTATATCGAATAGATGGTGGGTTGCGCCCGCTCCCCAATGCGCCACGCTTGACTCCGGAAAATATCCGCAAGATGACATATGCCATGCTTTCTGAGCGTCAGCGTGAAGAGTTTGAAGATACCCACGAGCTTGATCTTGCCTACGGCGTGCAGGGGCTGGGACGCTTCAGGGTAAACATGTTCACCCAGCGCGGCTCCATCTCTGCGGTGTTGCGTACTATCCCGTACAACGTCTCCACCCTAGAAGAATTGAATCTCCCTCCGGTGATCAAGAAAATAACCCAGAATCAGCGTGGGCTGGTGCTGGTAACCGGAACCACTGGCTCTGGCAAATCCACTACGCTAGCAAGTATGATCGATGCCATCAATTCGAATCGCACCGAACATATTATCACCATCGAGGACCCTATCGAGTTTTTGCATCGGGACAAGAAGAGCATCATCAACCAGCGCGAACTTGGGGTAGATACCCAAAGCTTTGCAAGTGCCCTTAAGTCCTCCCTGCGTCAAGATCCAGATGTAATCCTCGTGGGTGAGATGCGCGACTACGAAACCATCAACACCGCTCTTACCGCAGCAGAAACTGGGCACCTGGTGTTATCCACCCTGCACACGGTAGATGCGCAGGAGACGATCAACCGCATTGTGGGGGTATTCCCACCCTACCAACAGCGGCAGGTGCGGCTCCAACTCTCCACCATCCTCATGGGAGTTATATCCCAACGTCTGGTCCCGCGTGCAGATGGCAGAGGACGCGTTCCGGCTGTAGAGGTTATGGTGTCTACCGCAAGAGTGCGCGAACTGATTGACGACAAGGAGAAAACAAAACTCCTGCGCGACACCATTCAGAATGGGTACGATACCTATGGCATGCAGACCTTTGATCAGTCACTGATGAGACTGCTCAGCAACGAGCTGATCACCTATGAGGAAGCACTGCGCCAGAGTAGCAACCCAGATGACTTCAAGCTCAAGTACTCAGGCATCTCTTCCTCTTCCGATCTCACTTGGGAGCAATTCAACAAAGATGAAACGCCTGACGAAGAAACCGTCTAAATGGAGATGGAAAACGGTGCATATGCTCATGCCCTGCGCCTGCTCACCGTACGTCCCCGTAGCGCTGCAGACCTGCGTCGCCGCCTGAAGCAAAAAAAATATCCGCACGCGCAAATAGATGCAGCTATTGCGCGCTGCTGCGAACTAGACTATATAAATGACCCCCGCACTGCACATGAACGCACCCGCGCCTTAATGCGCAACGGTAAAGTTGGAGCGCGCGTGCGCCAGCAACTGTTTAAAGAGGGGTTTAACGAGCAGGATATTGAGAGCGCCATCGAAAAATGCATGGGCGAATATGATGAGCGTGAGATACTTGCACAGGTCTTTGCACACCGCTTTGGTGAGCGCAATATAGACCTACACGATATGCGCCAGCGTCGCCGGGTAGTTGACTATCTGCAGCGGCGTGGTTTTAGCTTGAATAAAATACTTGAACACATCCGCGAAAGGTTGAAAGATCTCCATGCTGACCACGAATGACATCCGCGCGCGTTTTTTACGCTACTTTGAAGAACATGGCCATCAGATTGTCGCATCATCCTCCCTTATCCCCCACAACGACCCCACCCTGCTGTTTACCAACGCTGGGATGAATCAGTTCAAAGACTGTTTTTTGGGTAACGAAAAGCGCCCCTACGCGCGGGCGGCCTCAGCACAAAAATGTGTACGGGCGGGCGGGAAGCATAACGACCTTGAAAATGTGGGGCGCACTGCCCGCCACCACACTTTTTTTGAGATGTTGGGGAATTTTTCCTTTGGTGACTACTTCAAAAAAGAAGCGATAGCCCTGGCGTGGAAATTCCTGACTGATGATCTTGGGCTCGATACTGCGCACTTGTATGTCACGGTATTTGAGGACGACGATGAAGCGGCAGAGATCTGGCACACGCAGGAGGGGGTGCCACGTGAACGGATCTTCCGTTTTGGTGAAGCGGACAACTTCTGGTCCATGGGCGATACTGGTCCCTGTGGCCCATGTAGCGAAATTTTCTGGGATAACGGCCCCGGAGTGGGGTGTGGTTCACCAGAGTGCGCGGTTGGATGTGACTGCGACCGCTACATGGAGATCTGGAACAACGTATTCATGCAATTCGACCGCAGTAAAGACGGTACCCTCACCCCACTCCCAAAACCTTCGGTAGATACAGGGATGGGGTTGGAGCGGATCGCCGCGGTGCTCCAGGGGGTTAGCTCCAACTACGACACCGATGGCATTCGACGCATTATCGACTATATTGCAGAGCTGGCCGCACGTCCATACGGTAACAATCAAGAGAGTGACGTTTCCATGCGCGTCGTGGCAGACCACAGCCGTGCCGCCGCATTTCTGATCGCCGACGGCGTTCTCCCTTCCAATGAAGGGCGCGGCTACGTGCTGCGTCGCATCATGCGCCGCGCTATGCGTCACGCCAAGATGATCGGCTTTGAGGAGCCGGTACTGCATAAAACCGCCGCTTTCGTCCTCGATAGCATGGCGCAAGCATATCCAGAAGAGGCAAAGCGCAAGGCATTTGTCATCAATGTTATCACCAACGAAGAGGAACGCTTTATCCAGACGTTGGACAAGGGGCTGCACATCCTTACCGAGGAGATAACAAAGCTTAAGCACCAGGGTACGTCGCAGCTCCCCGGAGAGGTGGTGTTTAAGCTTTACGACACCTTTGGCTTCCCTGTCGACTTGACCGCAGATATCGTAGAGAAAGACGGCTACAGTGTAGATGAAGCAGGTTTTGAGCGCTGTATGGAAGAGCAACGCCGCCAAGCACGCGAACACTGGAAGGGCTCGGGTGAGGAGGGAATTGCCACCATCTACAAAGTCCTTGCTGAAGCAGGGATAACCACAGAGTTCAGTGGCTATGAGAAAACCGAAGACTTCGGCAGCGTAGTCGCCATCCTGAAAGATGGGAAACAGATAGACACCGCCACAAAAGGGGAGAAGGTGGAGATATTCACCTCCATCACCCCGTTTTACGGCGAGTCGGGGGGACAAAGCGGCGATCGCGGCTCTATCCAAGGTGAAGGCGCCAGCGCTAAAGTGGAAAATGCCGTGCAGGTTCTCCCTGGGTTGATCTCCCATATAAGTGAAATCGATCACGGCAGCATCAGCGTAGGCGACAATATAGAACTAAGCATCGATGTCGCGGCGCGCCAAGCTGCCTGCCTGAACCACAGTGCTACCCACCTGCTGCAAGCAGTTCTCGGGCGGGTTCTGGGTGAACATGTACAGCAGGCCGGTTCACTGGTTACCCCAGACCGGTTACGCTTTGACTTCACCCATTTCAGCGCCTTGAGTAAAGATGAAATTAGGCAGATTGAAGATGAAGTAAACCGCTACATCCGCTCTAACCGCGAAGTGACTACCAAAGTGATGGATACCGAAGAAGCGGTCGCCGCCGGAGCCAAAGCACTGTTTGGTGAAAAATACACCGACAAAGTGCGTGTAGTCCAAATGGGTGAGCTCAGCATGGAACTCTGTGGCGGCACCCACGTTTCTGCCGGCGGTGATATCGGGCTGTTCAAAATTGTGCAAGAATCAGGTATTGCCGCCGGAGTACGTCGCATTGAGGCTCTGACCGGAGAAAAAGCGCTGAAAGAGGTACATCGACGCCAGCAACTGGTAGACAATGTGGCGGCACTGGTAAAAACCGACCCGCAGCGCCTACAGCAGCGCATTGAAAAAATGGTAGAGCACCAAAAAGAGCTGGAACGGGAAATCGAATCTCTGCAGGATCGCCTCGAAGCAGATCGCGCCGCTAAAATGGCACAGAACATCTCCAAAGTAGGCGATGTAGACCTGCTCATTGCGCGCCTTGATGGGCTCGATGGCAAAAAACTACGCGAGCAGTGCGACAAACTGCGGGATAAACTTCCGACAGGGATCATTGTGCTTGCCGGAGCCCACGAAGATAAAGTGGCACTGCTGGTAGCAGTGAGCAAAGATCTGCACGGGCGCACCAAGGCGGGGGAAATCATCAAACCGCTGGCTGAAATGGTTGGCGGACGTGGTGGCGGACGCCCCGACTTGGCTCAGGCTGGCGGCTCAGAGGTTAGCAACATTGATACGATGTTGGAGCAGGCCCCGACATTGATTGAAGAGATGGTGTAATGGGCAAAATCTAGCTCTTGAGTGTAGCACTTCAAGCAACACTGAAATATAACGTCATTTAACAGGATACTTCATGTTTAAAGGTACAACTATACTAGCGGTACGCTCTGCTGAAGGGGTAGCCATGGCTGGCGATGGCCAGGTGACCCTAGGGCACACAGTGATGAAACACGGAGCGTGTAAACTGCGGCGCATGCATAATGATTCCATTATAGGTGGGTTTGCGGGTAGCACTGCGGATGCCTTTACCCTGTTTGAGAAATTCGAAGCTAAACTACAGGAATTTCAGGGTCATCTCGCACGTGCGGCCGTGGCCTTGGCCAAAGAGTGGCGCAGCGACCGTGTCTTGCGCAAACTCGAAGCTCTATTGCTGGTAGCCAACAAAGATCAAACCTTGGTGATCTCCGGTGTTGGCGACGTTATTGAATCTGATGACGGAGTGGCCGCCATTGGTTCCGGTGGAGCCTACGCCCAGGCGGCGGCACGCGCGCTGCTGCGCAACACCAGTATGGCTCCAGCAGATATCGCCACTGAAGCGATGAAAATTGCAGCGGAAACCTGCATCTACACCAACGAACACATAAGCATGGAAATCCTGTGATGAATAACCTTACCCCGCGAGAAATAGTCTCAGAGCTGGATCGCTACATCATCGGTCAAAACAACGCGAAACGCGCTGTAGCTGTAGCGCTACGCAACCGCTGGCGGCGCCAGCAAGTGGCCGAAGATCTGCGCGACGAAATCTCCCCCAAAAATATCATCATGATAGGTCCCACTGGCGTGGGAAAAACTGAAATCGCACGCCGCCTTGCGAAACTCGCCCAAGCTCCATTTATCAAGGTAGAGGCAAGCAAATTCACCGAAGTGGGCTATGTCGGACGCGATGTAGAAAGCATGGTGCGCGATCTGCTGGAACTCGCCATTATCATGGTCAAAGCTGAAGAGACGGAGAAGAAACGCCTCACGGCCGAAGATCAGGCAGAAGAAAAACTTCTCGATCTACTCCTGCCCGGTAGCTCAGCCGGTAGCCCTGACATAGAAAGTGGAACTGGGGATTCACACAGTTCTACGCGCGATAAAATGAAACGCCTTCTGCGCATGGGCGAGCTGGAACAGCGCTATGTAGAACTTGAAACCGAAGAATCCACCATGCCAGCTATGGAGGTAATAACTCCCCCCGGGGCGGAAGATATGGGGCTTAATCTAAAAGATATGTTTGGCAACCTGTTCCCGAAAAAAACCAAACGGCGCCGCATCAAGGTTGAAGATGCACGTGAGATTCTCATTGAGCAGGAAGCTCAAAAACTCGTGGACATGGACGAGGTGCATAATCTGGCACGCCAGCGCACCGAGCAGAGCGGCATTATCTTTATCGACGAGATCGACAAGGTGGCCAGCACTGGAGGGGGACATGGGCCAGAGATCTCCCGCGAAGGGGTGCAACGCGACATCCTCCCTATTGTCGAGGGGAGTACAGTGAACACCAAATATGGCCCGGTAAAGACCGACCATATTCTTTTCATTGCCGCCGGCGCATTTCACGTGGCCAAGCCTTCCGATCTTATACCGGAGCTACAGGGGCGCTTTCCTATCCGAGTGGAACTCGAAAGCTTGACTGAAGACGATTTTTTTCAGATCCTCACAGAACCACGCAATGCCCTTATCAGCCAGTATCGCGCCTTGATGAAAACCGAAGGGCTGGATCTCAATTTTAGCGAAGCTGCTATTCGGGAGATGGCTGCTATCGCAGCCAAGGTTAACGAGCAGACAGAGAATATCGGCGCGCGCCGCTTGCATACCATCATCGAAAAATTACTGGAAGAGATCTCCTTCAATGCCCCAGAAGTTCAAGACAAAGTCATTGAAGTGGATACGAATATGGTGCGCGAACGTCTAGAAAAAATAGTCGCCAGTGAAGACCTCTCGCGCTTTATCCTTTAACATCATCCAGCGCAGGCATAAAATGCGCAAAACTACATAGGAGTGTGGGCGCGTGCAAGAACTCATCAACAAAGCCAATATTCTCATAGAAGCGCTGCCCTACATGCAGCGTTTTTACGGTAAAACCATCGTAATCAAATATGGCGGTAACGCCATGGTTGAAGAGCACCTAAAACGGGGGTTTGCCCACGATATTATCCTCCTGAAACTCATCGGCATAAATCCGGTAGTGGTGCACGGAGGTGGACCGCAGATCGGCAAAGTGCTGGAACAGATGGGGCGCAAAACCAACTTTGTCCAGGGGATGCGCATTACCGACTCGGAAACCATGAACGTGGTAGAGATGGTTCTGGGCGGAAAGGTCAACAAAGAGATTGTGGGGAACATCAACAGCGCTGGTGGGCGTGCAGTAGGGCTGTCCGGCAAGGACGGAAACCTGATTATGGCACATAAGCTGGAGATGACCATGGTTAATCCAGATACACTGACGCCGGAGATTGTGGATGTCGGCATGGTTGGTGAAGTGGACTGCGTCAACCCGGAAGTGCTCAGGGCGCTGGAACAGAGCAATTTCATTCCGGTTATTGCCCCCATCGGCGTAGGTCCTAACGGAGAAACCTACAACATCAATGCCGACTTAGTTGCCGGACGCGTTGCCGGAGCCCTGAAAGCTGAAAAACTGATGCTTCTCACCGATGTTGAAGGGGTGCTGGACAAAGCGGGGAAGCTTATTTCCACTATTGATATTGACGCCGTAAGTGCTCTGATTAAAGATGGCACCATCAGCGGTGGGATGATCCCCAAAGTAACTTGCTGTGTAGACGCCGTCAGCGAGGGGGTGACCAAAGCCCACATCATAGACGGCAGGATGGAGCACACCTGCCTGCTGGAGATTTTTACTGACAAAGGGATAGGAACCGCAGTAGCGAGGTTTAACCGATGAATACTCAAGCATGGATAAAACGTGGCGACAATTGCATTGCAACCACCTACGGACGCTTCCCCATTGTGGCGAGCAAGGGTGAAGGGTGCTGGCTCTGGGACGTAGAGGGGAATAAATACCTCGACTTTCTCGCAGGAGTAGCGGTGAATAACCTAGGGCATTGCCACCCAAAGGTGGTCGCGGCTCTGCAGCAGCAAGCGCAAACCCTGATTCACTGTTCCAACTACTATCATATCCCCAACCAGATCGAACTTGCGGAGGCGCTGTGCCGCAACAGCTTTGGCGAACGGGTGTTTTTCTGTAACTCCGGCGCAGAAGCCAACGAAGCGGCCATGAAACTGGTGCGCAAGCACAGTGCAGAAAAAAACGGGAGTAATCGCTTTACTGTCATAACCGCCCTTGCCTCTTTTCACGGCCGCACCATCGGCACCATCAGCGCCACCGGCCAGGATGCAGTGCGCAAAGGATTTACACCGGTAGTGCCGGGGTTTCGCTATGTTCCCTTTGGCGATATTGATGCTATGCGTACAGCAGTGACTGCCGAGGTGTGCGCAGTGATGCTGGAGCCGGTTCAGGGTGAAGGGGGGATCAATGTCGCCCCACCTGGGTACTTGAAAGCGGTGCGTGAATTGTGTGACCAACACAATATGCTGTTGATTTTCGATGAAGTACAGGTGGGATATGGACGCACTGGAAAGCTCTTCGCCTACCAGCATGATGATGTCGCCCCGGACATCATGACCCTGGCAAAGGCGATGGCGGGTGGCGCCCCTATCGGTGCCATGGTGGCAACAGAAAAAGCTGCCACCGCATTCACTCCCGGCAGCCACGGCTCCACCTTCGGTGGCAATCCGCTGGTAACCGCGGCCGCTTTAGCGACCCTTGATGTGCTGGAGAACGACGGAGTGCTGGACAACTGTGTGGAGATGGGTGCACATCTGCACGCATGTCTAAAGCAACTCAGCACTAAGTTCAGCTGGTGCGGTGAGGTTCGTGGCCGCGGTCTTATTCAGGGGCTCCAACTAGATATCGAAGGTGCTCCCTTGGTGGCAGCAGCGCTTAAAAAAGGCCTTCTAATAAACTGCACGGCAGGTAAAGTGTTGCGTTTTGTCCCTCCCCTGATAGTAACCAAAGGGGAAATAGACCTCGCCATGGAAATTCTGCAGCAAGTATTTGAGGAATTCAGCAAGGGGTAGCGCATGAAAAACGTGTCCACAGAAGCGATCGTCGGATCCATCATTATTTTGATGCTGGTCATTGCGGCATTTTTGTGGGTAATGTTTAAACCAGAAACTCAGGAGAAATACCACCCCCCGTACAAGTACTATTCCGGCGACAAGCCCGACTATAAGCGGAAATAGTTGTACCGCGGTGGTGTTTTTGCACAAGGATAAAAATGCTATGGCCAAGCAATAAGGGTCACATGCACGGCGCGCCATGGTCGAGCAATGAGGCGTGCTTACATGCATCGAAGGCGTGAGACTCTCATGCCAACACCGCAGTTGAAGAGTTTTGCGCCACCATCAACTTTACCAAAAACATAAAGGAGCCTTAGCTAGATGAAATCAGACTTTCTGCGTCTGCGGGACTGGAGTGCGACAGACCTGGATGCTATCCTCACCTTGACCCGTGAACTTAAAAATCAGCAGAAGCGTGGCATCAGTCACCCTCTCCTGGCGGGCAAGAGCTTGGCCATGGTGTTTGAAAAAAGCTCAACCCGCACACGCATTTCCTTTGAAACCGGTATGTTTCAACTCGGTGGACACGCACTGTTTCTCTCCTCTGCCAACACTCAAATTGGGCGCGGCGAAACCATCAAAGATACTGCACGGGTACTATCCCGCTACGTAGATGGCATCATGATCCGCACCTATGCGCAGGAGGATATTGAGGAACTTGCGCGCTACGCCGATGTACCGGTGATCAACGCCCTTACCGATATGTACCATCCGTGTCAGGTGATGGCAGATCTATTTACCGTATTGGAACACAAAGGCTCTTACCGCAGCCAGACGTACTGCTGGATCGGCGATGGGAACAATATGGCGCACTCGTGGATAAATGCAGCCGCCGTATTTGGTTTCGAATTGCGTATTGCCACCCCCAAAGGCTATGAACCTGATGCCACAGTAGTTGACTGGGCGCGGCAGCAGGGTGCCAATATCATCTACACCAACGATCCCCTCGAAGCAGCGCGCAATGCCGACATTCTCAACACCGATGTGTGGGCCAGCATGGGACAGGAAGAAGAGCAGGAGCAGCGCTGTCGTGACTTTGCTGGATTCCAGATTAACGCCCAGACCCTTGCCGTCGCAAACCCAGGCAGTCTGGTGCTGCACTGCCTCCCGGCGCACCGCGGCGAAGAGATCACTGCTGAAGTGCTCGAAGGGCCGAACTCGGTAGTCTTTGATGAAGCGGAAAACCGCCTCCACGTACAAAAGGCGATCATGGCAACCCTGATGCAGAAAACAAAGGAGTAACCAGCGTGAAACTGATATGTCCGCAGTGTAATTTCACGCGCGATCTTGAAGAGAACGCAATACCTACCCAACCGGTACAGGCGACCTGCCCGAAATGCGAGGCAGTGTTTCGCTTTGATCCGACCACAGTGAAATCCAATGCGGATGATCCCCCTGTGGACACGCAAAACAGCTTCGTTACTCTCCCCGCGGTGGATGAAACTGTGGAGCCAGACGCTCAAACTGCAGAAACAGTACCTGAAGAAGACGTAACCGCTGGCGCTGGAATTGCGGCCGGATTTTGGCTTCGTGCCGTTGCCGCCATGCTCGACTCGGTGATTTCATCAGCGCTGCAGTTTACTATGGTATATGCTCTCGGGAACGTAGTTGAATTGAGCGGCTCAAGTACCCTGCCCATGGTGCAGATGCTCATCATGCTCTTCAGCGCCCTGGCTGGGGTATTTTACTATGTATTTTTTACCGGCTACTCGGGGCAGACTCCAGGCAAAATGGTGTTGCGCCTGAAGGTTGTGCGTCTTGACGCTACCCAAGTGAGCTACGGACAAGCATTTATCCGCGAAACTATCGGCAAGTTTATCTCCGGCATTGTGCTCGGAATCGGCTATCTAATGGTGGCACTGCGGCGCGACAAACGTGGTCTCCACGATTTGATGGCCGATACCAAAGTGGTTAAAATCTAAACAACACAAGAAACGCCTGTAGCTTCTACGCGCCTTTCCCGGCCCCTACAGGCTTCAAGCAATAAACAAGGAGAAGAAAATGGCGAACAGAGGTGAAGTTAAAAAAGCAGTGCTGGCATATTCCGGTGGACTCGATACCTCCATCATCTTGAAGTGGCTCATCGAAGAATATGGTTGCGAAGTGGTGGCCTTTGCTGCTGATCTTGGTCAGGGAGAAGAGCTGGATTTTATCCCGGAAAAAGCAAAAAAGACCGGAGCATCCACCTGTTATGTGGAAGATTTACGCGAGGAGTTTGTACGTGACTTTGTCTTTCCCATGTTCCGCGCTAACGCCATCTACGAGGGGCGCTACTTCCTCGGCACCTCTATCGCTCGCCCTCTGATTGCCAAAAAGCAGATGGAAATCGCTAAAGCTGAAGGGGCAGATGCGGTTTCTCACGGGGCTACGGGCAAAGGTAACGACCAGGTACGCTTTGAGCTGAGCTACTACCACTTTGATCCTGCAGTAAAAGTTATCGCACCTTGGCGCGAATGGGACCTCAACAGCAGAACCGCACTGGAAGAATACGCGCGCAAGCACGACATTCATGTGCCTACAAGCAAAAAATTCCCTTGGAGCAGTGACCGTAACCTGCTGCATATCTCCTTCGAAGGGGACGTTCTTGAAGATCCCATGGCGGAAGCACCCGAAGAGATGTATATGATGACGGTGCGCCCTGAAGATGCTCCGGATCAGGCGGAATACATAGATATCGAGTTTGAGATGGGCGACCCGGTAGCTGTAAACGGCGAACGGCTCTCACCCGCACAACTTCTCACCAAGCTTAATGAGTTCGGCTACAAGCACGGCATCGGACGCGTAGATCTGATGGAAAACCGCTACGTGGGGATGAAGAGCCGTGGCGTGTACGAGACTCCGGGCGGGACCATTCTCGAAGAGGCACACCGCGCGGTGGAATCGATCACCATGGATCGCGAAGTGATGCATCTACGCGACTCTCTTATATCTCGTTATGCGGCAATGATCTATAACGGCTACTGGTTCGCACCCGAGCGGGAGGCACTGCAAGCGCTGATTGATGACACCCAGAAAACCGTAAACGGCATCGCCCGCATCAAACTCTACAAGGGGCACTGCCGTGTGGTTGGGCGAGATTCAAAAACAGACTCCCTCTTTAACCTTGAATACGCTACCTTCGAGGCCGATGATGTCTACAATCAAGCAGATGCTGAAGGCTTTATTAAAATTAACGCCCTGCGTCTACGCATTCGCAGTTTGATGCGCAACAAATAACACAAACCCAAGCCTCATCCCGAGACCCTCCTTTTTGACGAACAAGGAGGGTCTCGCAGGCAGGCTAACTGTGGCACAGCTGGTGCTCATGTTTCTGCAACTTTTGCAAATACACAACGGATTCCATGAACACGGGCAATCTCAAACAGATTAAAACCTCGGTAGTTGCGTGCATTATTGATGAACACGAACGGATCCTTCTGACCAAACGGAGTATCCCACCGTTCTTTGGACAGTGGGTAATGCCCGGAGGAAAAATAGACCACGGCGAATCTATAACTACGGCGTTGATGCGCGAAGTTCGCGAAGAGGTGGGGCTGAAGGTTAAAGCTGGAACCCTGGTTGATATTTACGAACATCTAGCGGTGGGGGAACGCAGCGATCACTACATTATCCTGTACTATCGCGCCCTCCCTTTAAGCTTTGACATCAGCATTAATCCTGCCGAATTAAGTGAAGCGCACTGGTTTGGCGCACAGGAGCTTCCGCACCTCGATATCCCACCTGGGTCGCGGCATGTGCTGGCGCAACTGTATCCAGAGCAGGAGTGGCACCATCTGCAACCGCCGGGGGAACGTGCAGATCTGGAGCTACCCGGCGACTCCCCCTTTAAGTGAGACCTAAGCGCCTATGTTCAAAATTGTCGAGAAAAAAGTGACGCTAGAATTCCCACGCGGGCACCACCTCCACTGTCTCCTCTGCCAGATTCCTAACCAGATCCGCATGGAAAACGAGACAGATCCTGACGCGATATCCAAACGCAAATGGGAACTGATCCACTCAATTCTGCAACTGGTGACACAGGGATCTGGCAATCTGAGGAAACTCCACTTTCTGGTTTTTCCTGAAACCGTGCTGCCGCCGGAGTATTTCTCTTCCACCCTCGAATATATTAAGCGTCACTTCCGCAACAATACCGTCACTATGATCGGGCTGGAGCGCATGCGCCTGACCGACTTCTGCGCTCTGGTTGGACAGTTCAGCGCCGATAACGCCGAATTACTCGAATCGATCCACACTGACCGCCTCAGCGGTGACATCGACTGCCTTAATGTCAACAGCGCCGCCACCATCATTAAAGATGCCCACGGAGAGACGCGAGTCTACCTGCAGGCCAAGAGCCACCCTTTTGCCCTGGAAGAGAAGTTGGAGGCAAATCTTGACCTGTATCACGGCAAGGTTTTTCCCCTGTGGCGCAGTGAACCAAATGCGTTCAACTTCATGGCGCTGATCTGCTTTGACTACATCTATCGCACTCTGATACGCTCGAACATCACTCAGGTGATTGATCACGCCAACGAAATGTTCTTTTCATCGCGCCAACAACTCGATCTGCTGGTGGTTCTGAAATGCAACCCGAAACCAGAACACCAGACTTTCCGCGATGTAATTCACGGCTTTTACGGTGAACTCCTTGAAGCCTCTCCCGGCGTGCGTGACACCATCACGGTATTCTGTAACAATAGCGATCTTATCGATCCCCCTGCGGAGGTGGGTAAAGATGACACCTTCGGGTATTCATCGGTGATTATCAGCTACCCTCGGCAGGTACACCATTCAGAGCTGCCAGAGTTTTCCACCGATGACTTTGGCGGTCTGCCCATAAGTCGCCTCCGCTTTGGGGCTGAAAACCGCCTGTACTACTTCAACTTCCCCGTGTTCTACGAGTTTGATCCGCGCACCACCAGGATGCCGCTCAAAGTTCACCGAGTCTATAAAAGCACCGAGTCTGGTGGGTGGGAAAACATCTCCACCAGCGCTAATTCCATCCGTCAGGGCAAGCCCTGTTAGTTTAGGAGATATGCACTATGAGCAAGAAACTCTGGGGAGGGCGCTTCACCCAGCCTACAGATAAATTTGTAGAGGAATTTACCGCCTCTATCGGCTTTGAACAGCGTCTGTGCCCCTACGATATTCGCGGTTCCAAGGCACATGCGCAGATGCTTGCGCGCCAAGAGATCATCACGCAAGAGGAAGCAGAGCAAATCTGCGCTGGGCTGGATGGCATTTTTGCGGATATAGAGCAAGATAAAATAGAGTTTTCCATCGCCCTCGAAGATATCCACATGAATATCGAAGCGCGCTTGATTGAGCGCATCGGTCCGGTGGGAGGGAAACTCCACACTGGGCGCTCACGCAATGATCAGGTTGCAGTGGATATCCGTCTTTATTTGCGCGACGAACTCGATGCGGTTATCGCCTACCTGGAGGCACTGATGGATTCCCTTCTGACACAGGCGGAGGGGAACCTCAACACCATCATGCCAGGATACACCCACCTACAGACCGCCCAACCGGTGCTATTTGCCCACCACATGCTTGCGTATTACGAAATGTTTAAACGCGATGCAAGTCGGATGCGCGACTGCCGAGCACGCATGAATGTAATGCCTCTCGGCGCCGGAGCCTTGGCAGGCACCACGTTTCCCATCGACCGCGAATGGGTCGCACAACAACTCGGCTTTGATGGAGTAACACGTAACAGCCTCGATTCGGTATCGGATCGCGACTTTGCCATTGAGTTTTGTAGCAATGCCGCTACAGTGATGATGCATCTGTCTCGTTTGAGCGAAGAGTTGATCCTCTGGTCCAGCGCCGACTTCAACTTCATCGAACTCAGCGATGCGTTTTGTACCGGTAGCTCCATCATGCCGCAGAAAAAAAATCCGGACGTCCCTGAACTGGTGCGGGGCAAAAGTGGGCGAGTGTACGGCAATCTGATGAGCCTGCTGACCTTGATGAAGTCTCTGCCGCTGGCATATAACAAAGATATGCAAGAGGACAAGGAGCCGCTGTTTGATAGCATCGACACGGTTAAAGGGAGCTTGAAGATCTTCACTGCCATGATCGCAGAGATGAGAATAAAGGTAGACAATATGCGGATCGCTGCTGCGCGCGGATTTTCCACGGCTACCGATATTGCAGACTATTGTGTGCGCAAGGGGCTCCCTTTTCGCCAAGCCCACGAAGTGGTGGGGAAAACTGTACGCTACTGTATCGAACAGGGGAAAGAGATCCCGGAACTTAGTCTCGAGGAGTTCCGCCAGTTCAGCACTCTGATCGATAGCGATATCTACGATTTTGTCACCCTGGATGCTTCGGTAAACGCGCGTACCGCTACCGGCGGCACGGCGCGCTGTGCGGTAGAGCGTGAAATTACCCTGGCGCGCCAGGCACAACAGAAGGCTTGAGTCTCGCTATGCGTCCAGCTTATTCCCCTCCCCGACTTTCTGCGCTCCTGAGCGCTCTCCTGGTTTGCTCCCTCCTCCTGTGTGGCTGTGGGAAAAAAGGCCCGGTGATGCCCCTGGAAGCAAAGCTCCCCACGGCGCCAGCGCAAGTAAGCTTGAGCCAGCGCGGTTCATCATTGTTGCTCGCCTGGAACATTCCCACCCTGAATCAGGATGGTTCCGAGCTGAACAATCTGAAACGTTTTGACATCTATCGGATCGACTATGTTCCCGAAACTGGATGTCCTGAATGTCGGAATCCGCAATACCTGTTGCACCAAGTTGATGTGGGGTTCTACCAGAGCAAGGAACGCGGCAGCAACCGCATCTACATGTGGGATCACTTCGTAGAGCCGGGAGTTGGCTATCGCTACCGCATTGTGCCCGTAACTGCCAGAGAGCAGGCCGGTGCTGACACAACCATCCACCGCCCCTGTTTCTCTGCGCCGCCAATCCCCACAGCACTCAGCGCCCGCGCTTCTGACCGTCAGGTGGTGCTAAACTGGGACGCCCCTAGCGTAGAGGATGAGAGGCAGGGGGTTCTGCTCGGGTACAATATTTACCGCAGCAAACAGGGGGAGTATTTCGGTACACGCCCTCTGAACCGTGAGCCTGTCAGGTCTACAACATATGAGGATCAGGATCTGAGCAACAACATCACCTACCGTTACACGGTGCGCAGCGTTATAAAAGAGGGGGGATTTATCCTCGAAAGTGATGCGCTTCCTGCCGTCGAGATAACTCCTGCTCCCCCACTGTAAAGTGTACACAGATAGGGTAAAATGGCGTTTTGACAACCTCCTAAACCTATGCTACTTATGCTGAAAAAGTGCACACTGTGGATATCCATACAGGTATCTATTTAGATCCAACTAGTTACACCTACACATAAAAAATATACCCACACAGGAGAAAACCATGTTTACAGGCTCAATGGTTGCCATTGTAACCCCCATGAACAGCGATGGAAGTGTAAACGAAGACAAATTTCGTGAGTTAGTGGAATTCCAGATTGAAAACGGCACCGATGCCATTGTGCCCTGTGGCACCACCGGAGAATCAGCTACGCTGAACTATGAAGAGCACGATCTCGTGGTCAAAGCCTGTATCGAGCAGGTAGACGGTCGTGTCCCCGTTATAGCGGGCACAGGCTCTAACTCAACTGCCGAGGCAATTGAGATTAGTCGGCACGCTAAAGAGATGGGAGCTGACGCACTCCTGCTCGTGAGTCCGTACTACAACAAGCCATCCCAGGAGGGGCTCTACCAACATTACAAGGCTATTGCCGAGGCAGTAGCCCTACCCCAGTTGCTCTACAACGTCCCAGGGCGTACCGGTATGAACGTGGCGGCAGAGACCACTATCCGCCTCGCCGAAATCGACAACATTGTTGCTATCAAGGAAGCCTCCGGAGATGTAACCCAGGCAAGCACTATCATCAGTAAAGCTGGGGATAAGATCGATGTGATCGCTGGAGACGACTTCCTTACCCTGCCCCTTATGGCGGTGGGTGCAAAAGGGGTTATCTCCGTTAGCGCTAACATCATCCCCAAAGAGGTGAAGCAGATGGTGGTAGCAATTCAGGAAGGGCGCTGGGATGATGCGCGCAAAATGCACCTCCACCTGCTCGATATTCACAAGGCGATGTTTATCGAATCTAACCCGGTGCCTGCGAAAACTTCCTTAGAGTTGATGGGGAAGGCAGAAAAGCATGTACGCCTGCCGCTGGCCAACATGCAGCCCGCCACCCTGCAAGCTCTTACAGAGGTACTGAAACGCTACAACCTTATATAATCCAGATATTTGTTGGCACATATACTGCTGCCGTAGCTGGGTTTCCAGCTACGGCAGCCCCTTATTATCAGCAAGAGAGAATTTATGCTTAACATAGCTGTAACCGGCGCCGCCGGGCGGATGGGAGCACGTCTGATCAATGCCGTAACCCAGGCAGAGAACATGCGTCTGTGTGGCGCTATCGAGCATGCAGGCCATGCAGCTTGCGGTCAGGATGCCGGAATCCTTGCAGGGTGTGGCGAACTGGGGGTGAAGGTGGTTAATGATCTTCGCACTGGTCTGGCACAGGCGGATATCCTCATCGACTTCACCTTTCCAGAGGTCACCCTCGAAAATGCACGTGTTTGTGCAGAGATGGGGAAGGGGCTTGTAAGCGGCTCCACTGGCTTCACCCCCCAGCAGCGCGCAGAACTGGCCCAGATCGGCAGCGGGATTGGAATAGTCCACGCCCCTAACATGAGCGTGGGGGTCAATGCGTGTTTCAAACTCCTCAAAGAGGCCGCATCCATTCTAGGACAGGACTTTGATGTGGAGATTGTGGAGCTACATCACAAGCAAAAAAAGGATTCCCCCTCCGGCACTGCGGTACGGATGGGGGAGATTGTCGCTGATGAGCTCGGACGCGATTACAATAAGGTAGCCAACTTCCATCGCGAGGGGATGTGTGGCGCCCGCACCCATGAAGAGATCGGCATGCAAACCATACGTGGCGGTGACATCGTCGGCGAACATACGGTGTATTTTATCGGCATGGGAGAGCGCATCGAAATCAGTCACCGTGCCATGAGCCGGGACATGTTTGCCCGCGGTGCGGTACGCGCATGTCAGTGGCTACAGGGGAAAAAGCCCGGCATATACGACATGCAGGATGTACTGGAACTGCGCTAAGCAATCTTCTTTTTTGCGCACCTACAACACCACAACCCAGAAGCAAAGGCGAGCAACACCGTTCGCCCCTCCACCAGTTTTTCACTAAAGGAGATACAATCCCATGGCCAAAGCGAATGAAAATTACCTTAAACTCAAGGCGGGATATCTGTTCCCTGAGATTTCGCGTCGTATCAATGAATTTGTGGAAGCAAATCCAGGTAAGGAAGTTATCCGCCTCGGAATTGGCGATGTTACGCGCCCCCTCCCCCCCGCAGTGATCAAGGCCTTTCATGCCGGGGTAGATGATCTGGCGGGAACGGAGAACTTTCATGGGTATGGCCCCGAGCAAGGATATCCTTGGCTGATCGATACCATTATCGACAAAGCCTACAATCCCCTTGGCGTCAAACTCGACCGTAGCGAAGTGTTTATCTCTGATGGTTCCAAGTGCGACAGCGCCAATATTCTGGATATCTTCGCTCTTGATAACACCGTTGCCATCGGGGATCCGGTGTACCCAGTGTACAACGATACCAATGTCATGGTGGGACGCACCGGCGAAGCGAATGCAAAAGGGTACTACGCAGGGGTGGTGTACATGCCCTGTACCGAGGCAAACAACTTTATGCCTGAATTCCCACGCGAACAGGTAGATATCATCTACCTGTGCTATCCCAACAATCCCACTGGCACAGTAGCTACCAAAGAGCAGCTTCAAGCCTGGGTTGAATATGCGCTGGAAAAGGATGCGGTCATTTTATTTGACGCTGCCTACGAGGCGTTTATCACCGAACCGGGGATTCCACACTCCATCTACGAAATTGAAGGGGCTAAACGCTGTGCTATCGAGTTTCGTAGCTTTTCCAAAACTGCCGGCTTTACCGGGGTGCGCTGCGGCCTTACAGTGGTACCCCAGGAGTTGAAGGTAAAGGGAAAGAGTGGCGCCGAAATCGCGCTCAACCCACTGTGGAATCGGCGCCAATCCACTAAGTTCAACGGCGTTTCCTACCCGGTACAGCGCGCTGCTGCTGCGGTATATTCCGATGAAGGCTGGGCGCAGGTACAGGAAATTATCGCCTACTACATGGAGAATGCACGCATCATTCGCGAAGGGCTCGCAGAAGCTGGCATCACCTGCTACGGCGGAGTCAATGCGCCGTATATCTGGCTCAAAACCCCGCAAGGGATGAGCAGCTGGGAGTTTTTCGACAAGCTGCTGCAGGAATGCTTTGTGGTCGGCACCCCGGGCAGTGGTTTTGGTCCCAGTGGTGAAGGTTACTTCCGTCTCAGTGCCTTCGGGGAGCGCTCTACGGTAGAAAAAGCAGTAAGCCGTATCCGCGCCACTTGGGGGAAATAAGCCACACCATTGTTTCATCGCTAAAAGAGGTTGTCCGTGTACATGGCGGACAACCTCTTTTTGGCACAAGCTCAGAGTGAAATTGCTGCCCTGTGCACAAAACACATCCCCCCTCCCCAGATTCCACACAGGTGCGTCTCCCCCCCCTGTACACAAAGATCACACCGCAAGCAACTCTAGAACTAATCAACTTGCACACAAACCCGTTGTCAACTTAGCCCCAGGAGATATGCCCGTGGACTTGCTGTCTACTTCTACCCGCACATCTAGAAATCTATCCATATTAATTATTGCTTTATTGGTAATTGTGGGTGTTTGTGCCTGCAGCGATAGTGCCCATGAAGAGGTAGAATCACCATCACCGCAGGAAACCAAAGCGCCAGATATTCCTTTTGTGGAAGAGATCCATGCAGAGAGTGCAGATCGTGCGCGCAGCGAGCCAGATAGGAGCGAACCTTCCCCTAAGCAAGCAGAGCACACCATCCCTCTGACACTGCAGCAACAAGTCAAATTAAGACCTGAAACCTCACCGATCTCACTCGAACTGAAACTTCCCCACCGTCAGATTGAATCTTTTCAAATCCAAAAGCAGGATCTACTCCAGAGTCCGACCGCAATGCGACAGAAGAAGAATAGAGAAGCGTATAGAAAGTTAAAGATAGGGGGAGGAATTCTCATCGATCCCGATGGACAGGATTTATCCGAACGTCTCGACGGTGCCGAGGTTAAGTTTGATCTAAAGTGGGACTGAAAACTTATTGATACGCTTTATTTAAGCATCAACGTCAGGGTATTTATCCCACCCAGCTTGACAATTTCATCTTTAATTGTCAGATTACGCCTGTTTCCATGTCAGCTACTATTGCCGCCTGCGCACAAATAGCGGGGATAAAAAACAGGAGCTAGCGCCTATGATGATCATTTTTGCCATCCCCCTAGGGATTCTAGCCTTTATTATCGCCTACCATTGTTTCAAGGCGAACCACGCAGTTAAAGCGCTGTGGTGTGCCACCTTTGGGGTGTTTTTACTTGTCGGTGCTGTCGTGATGGGGTACGGAACCATGCTGATGCTACAAAACATCGAACCTAAAAACTTTGACCGCTCTGCTTCCAGCTCAACCCACACCGTAATCGAGCGCGACACCCAAACTGTAGTAAGCATTTGAGCGGCACGCACAACATCGCAGCTGTACATGTGCAAATACGCACCCGAAAACCGTGGAAGCACAATCACATAAATACGCGCTTCAACGTGGTATCACTCCAGAGCTTTGGGTATAGTCATACTCAATCAAGACCTGTTGTGGCAGGCAGGTTTTGACCTTCATTCTTTCTTCCTACCCGAAATACAACAAAGCCGGTTCGGATGCCTCCCCGAACCGGCTTTGTTGTATGCAACTTTTGCCCATATCACCACACCCCCCGCTAAACAATTACAATTTACTGGGAATAACTGTGTATTTTTACTATTATTACCTGCAGTAACAGCAGAACTTCCTAAACCTTCAGGCACTCAACAGCGTCTTGAAGTTTTACCTCAGACCCCAACCACAGGATATCTATGTACACAGAGTACTTCGGACTCAGAGACAGACCTTTTTCCATCGCTCCGGATCCGGAATATCTGTATATGAGCACACGCCACCGCGAGGCTTTGGCACATCTGATTTACGGACTCCAGACCGACGGCGGATTTGTGCTTCTCACTGGTGAGGTGGGTACTGGGAAAACCACAGTATGCCGCTGCCTGCTAGAACAGGTTCCCGACGATGCTGAGATAGCTTTTGTCCTGAATCCTAAAGTTAGTGCCACAGAGCTGCTCGAAACCATCTGCGATGAACTTGGAATCAGCTGCCCAGAACGCACTACGAGTATCAAGATCTTTGTCGATGCCATCAACCACTTCCTCCTCGCTACGCACGCCAAGGGGCGCAAAACGGTTCTGATCATTGATGAGGCGCAAAATCTCTCTATCGATGTGCTGGAGCAAATCCGCCTTCTGACCAACCTGGAAACCAACAAGAAAAAACTCCTGCAGGTTATCATGATTGGGCAGCCGGAATTGCGCGACATGCTCAAACGCCAGGATCTGCGGCAATTGGAGCAGCGCGTCACAGCGCGCTACCACCTTCAGCCTCTCAACTATCCAGAAGCCCTGGCGTACATCAGCCATCGCCTCCAGGTTGCAGGGGTGGAGCGGCCTCTATTCTCGCGCCGCGCCCTGCGCATGCTGTTTCGCTTGAGTGGAGGGGTTCCGCGCTTAATTAATCTACTTTGCGACCGCGCCCTCCTTGGAGCCTATGTCACCAACCAGAACAGTGTAACCCCGAAACTGGTACGCACCACCGCAAAAGAGATCTTTGGCACCGAACCCGAAAAAGGTTTTTTCGCACCCATCCCAGCGCGCCTCCTGATCATCGGGGCGGGCGTGGTGCTCATCGCCGCAGGGCTAATTACTTTCAGCATAGGGGTACCGTTCGGCACCGATACTAAAGCACCCTTATCCACACCCCAAGAAGAGATAACACAGGCATACAAGGGGATACCCCCCCCAATTTCGCCCCAAACACAAAAGGACCCCGCGCAGACCCTCATATGGGATGACAGCTTGTGGGATAATGCCACCCGCAGCGCTGCCACAGCGCAGCTGTTTGAGCTGTGGGGCAAGGCCGAGCCGAGCCGCGACCAAGAGATCGCCTCCAGCGCTGCCCAAGCAGGGCTCCGCACCCTGGACCGGCGCGGAAGCCTTGCCACGTTGCGTGAACTGGATCGTCCAGCTATTCTCAAGCTGCACAACGCTAGCGGACGCGATCACTTTGCTACCCTTGTCGGCCTAGATGAGACCCACGCCGTATTAAGTTTTGCGCAACATATCCTCAGGATTGAAGCCACAGAACTGGTGAAGCACTGGCGCGGCGATTTCATCCTGCTGTGGCAGCCACCGCCAGGTTATTCAACCCCAGTATATCCGGGGCATGATGGAGAGGTGGTCATCTGGCTCGATCGCCAACTGGCCCTGCTTCAGCCGCGCCCGCCAGCACAAGCCACACGCCTAAGTTTACAAGGGCAGCTCCTCGATGAACTACGCCAGTTTCAGGCGGCGAAGGGTTTGACTCCGGATGGAATCCTTGGCCCCGTAACCATCATCCACCTGAACAATGAAAATACCGGTACCTTTCCGCGACTACAGTCCATTTCAGCTAAATAGTCGAAACGTAAGTGGAAGGGGATAATACAACAGCACCCTTACTGCTGTTATGATACATAGGTACCGAAGATGAACCGTCAACTACCGAAAGCAGGATACCGCAAGCTATGTCATATATTCTTGAAGCCCTGAAAAAATCGGAAAAAAAACGTCAGGGGAAACAGCAAAATCTGACCCATCTAGCCACCGAGGAAACCCCGGGACCGGAGCGTCCCCCAACGCGGCGCCCGCTGTGGCCGCTGCTGTTAGGGCTTGCATTGGTGATCAATGCCGGGGTTATGCTCATTATATTCTGGCCCTTCACATCGAATAACCCCGAGACACCGGCATTAGACAGCGCAAGCCAACACGCACAGGAGATAACCAGAAGCGCGGTCATGGTTGCAGCATCTGAACCGCAGCGCGCAATAACACCCCCTAGAGATGAAGAGCAGCGCACAAAATCGATGCCAAGCGTTCCTAGCGTACAGGTGAACCCGCGTGAAGCTACTCCACCTATTACCGCACGGGTAGAAACTCAACCCCAGACCCTGAGTTCGCCTCCTGCTGCCACAACTACTATCGCACCCAAGAGGGTTGCGCAGGCCGCTACAAATATTCAAGAAGAGATAGTTGAAGAGGTGAACACCAACCCTGCACGCTCTGATATTGCAGCACAAACACACGCGCCAAGGTTCGACGCAGTTGCTAAGCCTGCACCCGTACGCTTTAATGATCTGCCCCTCGAATACAGGCGCCAACTGCCCGAGATGCACATGTCGGTGCACGCCTACTCAGAAGAACCTACAGCTGCGGTTATCCGGATAAACAACAAAATGCTCCGTCCGGGTGGATATCTGGAGGGGGGAGTACGCCTAGAAGAGATCACGCGCGAAGGGGCGATATTCAGCTTCGCTGGGCGACGTTTTTTACTCCCGCGCCGTTAAGGTATCGGCAGTGGACGCAATATCTATATTGACCCCTGCTCTCTGGGCTGGTAAGGTTTCGCGCATGGAAATAAGTGTGTACATAAACTCAGCGCGATGGTGGCGCGTTCCCCTTCACAAGAAACGAGGCGCGCGCTGTACCTTTGCACCCCATAACTGACTTAAGCACCAACGTTCAGTTTTATATCTTAAGCCGCGACCTTTGTTCGCGGCTTTTTTTGTATCTCCCCCCCGCAATTAACCAGAATAGAAAGAGGAACAAACCATGCGTATCTTGTCCGGGATTCAGCCTTCAGGCACCCTCCACATAGGGAATTACTTCGGCATGATGAAGAAAATGATCGAGTATCAGGAACAGGGAGAACTGTTCTGCTTTATCGCCAACTACCATGCGATGACCAGCCTCTCCGACGGGAAAGCCCTCGCCAAGGGGACTATGGAAGCAGCCGCCAACTTTCTCGCCCTCGGGCTCGATCCGGAACAGAGCACCTTCTGGGTTCAATCGGATGTGCCAGAAGTACAAGAACTCACCTGGTTTTTATCCAACTTCACCCCCATGGGGCTGTTAGAACGCTGCCACAGCTACAAGGACAAGGTATCCAAGGGGATCCCGGCAAACCACGGTCTCTTTGCATATCCGGTTCTCATGGCGGCGGATATCTTGATGTTTAATAGCGAGAAAGTCCCGGTGGGGAAGGATCAGAAACAGCACGTGGAGGTGACACGCGATATTGCCCTGAAGGTGAACAACCACTACGGCGATATTTTCACCATTCCCGAGCCGGATATTGACGATGAGGTAGCTACTGTCCCAGGTCTGGACGGGCAAAAAATGAGCAAAAGCTACGGCAACACCATCGATCTGTTTCAGAGTGAAAAGCAGCTGCGCAAACAGATCATGCGTATTGTTACCGATCCGACCCCGGTGGAAGATCCGAAAAATCCGGACACCTGTAATGTATTTCAGATCTTCCGCCTGTTTCTGCCGCAGGAGGAGCAGGCCGCGCTGCGCGCACGCTACACCGCGGGAGGCCTAAGTTATGGGGAGGTAAAGCAGGAGCTGTTTGAAACTGTGCGCGATTACTTCATCCCCTTCACCGCGCGGCGCAACGCCATTTTGGAGGATAAAGAAACGCTGCACAAAACCTTAGATATGGGGGCACAAAAAGCACGCTATGCTGCATCAAAGGTGATGCGCAAGATCCGCAAAAGAGCTGGGTTAGCGTACTAAAAGCAGGTTGGCCTAAGAGGTTGCGGCTCGAGCCGCAACCTCTTAGGGACACTGACCCCGAATCAAGTTCAGGATGACGACGCAGAGTATAATATCCAAAAACGACGTTACCCTTCCTGACTACGCACAAAGAACACAAATGCCATCCCAGGACGCTTGCTCCCTTCGTACATGGCAAACTGCACCCGCTCAAACTCCCACCCAGCGCCAACCCATTTATTTATGATCTCTTCAATGGTCTCATCGGTTACAATGGTGGTCTCAACAACCTTGTACTTCAGCACATGCATCTCCTTTATTGGGGCGTAACTGTTTAGCCCGGGTGCTAGGCAGGACTTGTGGCGCCCATAGAGATGTAGCTGGCGCCATGGGCGCCAAACGCCTCTGGGGATGGGTGTCACAACCTTTTCTAGTAGTCGCATTGGGTCAAATAATCTCAGCGCAAGGTGACATTATGGCTATCAGCGGTAATCCGAAAAAAATGGCTCAAGATATTGCGGAAGGCTACATCACCCTCAGCCTCCCAATGTTGCGCCAATACACGCAAAGCGATATGCGCATCATCCTCAACCATCTCGAAATGGTTATTCGCACCCTACGCCAGGAAAAGATACCCCTTGAGGATGTGATGGCGCTCAAGGCGCGCAACCATAAGGTCAGCCGGGTAAACAACACCATGGTTATGCTGCGTGCCTATTGTAAACGGCGCGGGCTCAAGCTCTAGTTTTTATCCATCAGAATTCCGCATGTCCGGGGGTGCGGGGGAACGCTATAACATCGCGAATGTTATCCATCCCGGTGACGTACATCAGAAAACGCTCGAACCCCATACCGAACCCCGCGTGTGGGCACCCTCCCCAGCGGCGGCTATCCAGATACCACTGCATCCCGTGCGGATCTACACCACACTCCTGCATGCGTTGGAGCAGCTGCGCGTAGCGCTCTTCCCGTTGGCTCCCGCCAATGATCTCCCCTACACGTGGCAACAACAAATCCATAGCAGCAACCGTTTTGCCATCCGCATTGGCGCGCATGTAAAACGCTTTGATCTCCTTGGGGTAGTCCACTACGAACAGTGGCCCTTTAACCACCTCTTCACACAGATAGCGCTCATGTTCCGACTGAAGATCAAGCCCCCACTCGACTGGAAACTCGAAGGTCTTGTGCGCCTGCTGTAGGGTCTCAACTGCTGCAGTGTAGGTCATGGTACTGAACTCCGCTTCCGCCACGCGTTGGAGTTTTTCCAGCAGCCCCGCTTCGATCCGCGCATCAAAAAATTCCAGATCGGCTCGGCAGTGTTCCAGCGCATATTTTATCAGGTAACAGATAAAGTCGCGCGCTACCTCACAGTTTGTAGCCAGATCTGCAAACGCCATCTCCGGCTCAATCATCCAGAATTCCGCCGCGTGCCGACTTGTATGGGAATTCTCTGCCCTAAAGGTGGGACCAAAAGTATAGATATTTCCAAATGCGAGAGCGTAGAGCTCCCCTTGGAGTTGTCCACTAACGGTAAGGCTAGTCTGCTGCGCAAAAAAATCTGCACTCCAGTCGACCTCACCCTGTCCATTGCGCGGCGGGGTATCTGGATCGAGGGTGGTAACTCGGAACATCTCCCCTGCCCCTTCGCAGTCGCTCGCAGTGATGATAGGGGTATGCACGTGGATAAATCCGCGCTCAGTAAAAAATTTATGCACCGCAAAACTCAGCGCACTGCGCACCCTGAACACCGCCCCAAAAGTATTGGTTCGGGGGCGCAGATGGGCGATTGTACGCAGAAACTCAAAGCTGTGGCGCTTCTTCTGCAGAGGGTATTCCGCCGTGGTGCCCCCAAGGACCTCAATGCGTGTCACGTGCAGTTCTACGGTCTGTCCTTTTGCTGGCGATGCCTGCAAGGTGCCAGCGGCGTGAATACACGCGCCAGTACCTAACCCTTCGGGCAGAGTTGCTACCAGATCTCCCCCAATCACAAGCTGAAGCGAGTCCATAGTGGAGCCATCATTGAGTTCGACAAAACACACCTGCTTGCTCCGGCGCAAGGTGCGCACCCACCCTTGCACCTCAATATTATCCCCAGGACTGGCTTCAGGGGTGGAGGGGTTGAATATCGTATTGATTCGCATGGCAATCCTCTCATGTATCTGAGCTGGAGTATAAAAAGAAACACTTTTCTATTTTAGCATTAAGATGCTAAGCTTTATATCTTTAGAAATAAAGCAACTATTCAGCAGACACCACTTGGTTTAAGGCTACAGGGGGAAAACATGGTTGATATAACAAGGTTACAGGAGATCGAGCCGTTCAACCAACTTGCGGCACAAGACTTTGAGCGGATCGCCTCTACGACCACAGTAAAGAAATTCCCGCGCAACTACCACATATTCAATCAGAATGACCCCTTTACAGGCTACCTATATATCATCAGCTCAGGTTCCGTAGAGATCACCATTCTGACCCAGAATGGCGAGGAGATCGTAGTAGATTATCGCCGTCCTGGCCAGCATTTTGGCTGCACCCCACTGTTTACCGACGAAAAGTACACCGGCGGGGCACGGGCCGTTACTGACCTGAAGTGTTATCTCGTCCCCAGCACCGCCATCCGTGACGTTGCCGAGCGCGCCCCTTTGTTACGTCAATTCTTTAATGACGCGATTGTCGAGCAGGTACGCCATCTATATGCTGATATTGTCACCAATCACAGCAAACAGGCCCTTATCAAGTTAGAGTCGTACCCGTTTCAAAAACGTCTATCAGAAATCATGTCGTCCCCGGCTATTACGTGTAGCGCCACTGCCACTGCCCGCGAAATTGCCGCCATCATGATCCAGAATAGTGTCCGCTCCCTCATGGTTATTGATGAAAATGAGCAGATGGCCGGCATTGTCACTTGCCGCGACATTATGGCCAAGGCTCTGGCGCCGAAAGGTGTCGACCCAGACACAATATATGCAAAAAACTTGATGGAGGCCCAGCCCAAAACCATGCCGCCATCCACCTATATGTACGAAGCTATGGCATTCATGGTTGGGCGGCGGCTTAAACACATGCCGATTGTCGAAAATGGAGTTCTGCTAGGGATGGTTACCATGAGTGACTTAATCCAACATCGCACCCAGAAAACCATGCTGCTCCTCGGCAACATTGAAGAAGCCAAGACCCTGGACGAACTCAAACATATTCACGCCCTGTTGCTGAATATTGCCGACGGCTTGCTGGATGAAAGCCGCAGCGCCATCCAGATCATGGAAACGCTATCCTACATTCATCATGGGCTCCTCAAGCGCACCTATGATCTGTGCTTTACGCAGATGCTCGACTCCGGCTACAGCGCTCCGCGCATCAAACACTGCTTTTTAATCATGGGCAGCGGCGGCAGACGCGAAATGCTTCTCGGACCAGATCAGGACAACGGCTTTATTTACGAAGACTTCCCCGATTCAGAGCAAGAAGAGGTTGACGCATTTTTTATCCCCTTTGCCGACAAACTCACTCATGCACTTGACTACGTAGGTTACCCTTTGTGCGAAGGTGATGTAATGGTGAGCAATCCGGTGTGGCGTGGACGCCTGAGTGACTGGCGTAAACGGGTGGCCGATTGGGCCGAAAACCCCGAACCCCACAAGGTGCGTTATTCATCGATCTTCTTCGATTTTACTCCGCTGGCTGGCGCCGCTGAACTCGCACATGCGCTCCAGAGCATTGTGTTTCAGGCCGTGCGCAGATCTCCTTCGTTTTTGTATCAGGTGATGCAACTGAACCTGACCCACAGAGTACCCGTTGGCCTGTTCGGGCGTTTTATAACCGAAAAAAAAGAGCCCGATACCGGAACTCTTTCCTTGAAAAAAGGGGGGCTCATATATATTGTTGATTGCATCCGCATGTTTTCCCTCGAACGTGAAATACGTGCACTATCTACCCTTGAACGCCTTGACTCCCTCACCGGAGAGCGGGTATTTTCTGTTGAAACAGCTGAACAGATCCGCGTGGCGTTTGAAACTCTCTCCTTTATGCGGGTGCGCAACGAAATAAAACTGCTCAAAGAGGGGAAAGATCCAAGCAGCAATATCGACCCAAACGCTTTGAGCAAAGGGGAACAAGAGCTGTTGCGCAACTCGTTTCAGACAGTCAGCAAACTGCAGAGCACCACCCGTAATCACTTCGGCAAAGGGCTGGGCTAATCTTTAAGTCACCCTGCTTCTTATGCTTAGCGGGGAAAAGCGAACAACTTTTAAGGAATTTGCCGTTTGAGCCTTAAACACCTTTTAAACCTTACCCAGCGCAAAACACACCTGTACGCTCTTGACGTAGCAGAGACAGACCTGTTCTTTTTTTACGGCAGCCTGATGGAGCGCTACACCAACTTCAACCGCTTCATCAAACGCAAGGTACGCAGCCTCAGGGTTGGATACTGCCGCGGGTACCTCTACTACCTGCCTATGGGTTTTCCTGCTCTGATCTATCCAGAAGATCCATGTAGCAGTCTGGTTGCTGGCGAACTCATGACCTTCAACAACCCGCAGCGCGCCATGCGTCTGCTGGACCGCTTGGAGCAGTTCTACCCTCTGGCACCGGCTAAAAGCACCTATATCCGCAAGAAACTTCCTGTAATCCTCGAAGAGGAAGGGGAAAATGGCGCCGAACTCCGTCAGGTCGAGGCGTGGGTATATACCTATCCTGAAGAGCATTTAAGCACTAAACACCGCCGCCAAGTGCGGATAGAGTGCGGCCAGTGGAGATCGTTTCGCTCCAAGGGGCAACCGGAGCAGGAGTTGCAGACAATGGCGGACCGCTTGCGCTACTGCGACCAAACCCAAAGGATCATCGTTGACTCATCCACGTGTGCAGAGCCTGTGCTGCACACATCTACCCACCTGTATGGCTGCCAGCGCTTTTGCGATAGAAACAGAATCTGCGCCCACAACCGCGCCCTTAAGAACGTGCAGGAAGACGCTGGTTTTGTTGCGCCAGGATGTGCCCCAGATCTTCCATGTAGCGATTGAGCGTAGCAGCAGAATAAGCCTGCTCAAGCTCAAGCCCGCGTCGCACCCGCTTCACAAACGCCTCCAGCTGTTCAGAGCGCAGGGCATTTGGGCGCCGCGCCCACAGCGCTAACTCACCAATAGGCTCCGTGAGCTCCGCACCGCCGAGGCAGACCGCATTGAAACCCTTCAAGGCCAGAAAAACGCTGGTTCTCTCAGCAGTTGTGCGCTCAAGATGTAAGCGTAAAAAGGCATACTCATTTACACTGTGGCGCAGATTATCAAACAGGGACAGGTGGTTGCGCCGCCTGACCAACTTCATCAGTTCATGCTGACACAAGCGCTGCTCCCGAATCCTCCCATCGTCATCCACCTGCATATCTCCACCGAGGAGTAATAAGCACTTATAGTCACTTAAATGTGGCACTTCTGTGGGCTCAGGCCACACCGCCTCGATATTGACATGCATACTATGAGGTTCGACCTCGGGGAGAAAGCGCACTACACTGGAAACATACAGAGCAAGAAAACCGGGATCGCGGGTCAGAGGCATGGAGTATCGCCGTGGATAATCCATGCGCACCAACGCATATTCAAAAAATCCACCAATCAAGGGAGCAGGCAGATAGCGGCGCAGACGCACATGATGATCAAGATAACCCCCAAGTCGCCAGGTCACATGATCAAGATGGAAGTGGTGAAAATAGACGAAATTGTGGAAAGTTTTTTCATGTTTATGGCGGCAAAACATATGGTTGAAACTGGCTTTATGCCCTGCATTGCTGAATTCCAGCTCTGCCCCCAGGGGGACCCGCCCCCCAATAGAGCTTTTTCTGATATTGTGCCGCCCTGGAAGATACGGGCCAGATTGCTCCAGCAGTTGCAGCGTCAACACGAGACTCTGCAGACAGTAAATATAGAGGCTGCGGCTCCCATCTGCCATCACCTCTTGCATGCACACTTCAATGCGCTGATTTATCTCGGTTTCATGTGCTAGAAACCACTGCAGTGCATCTAGAACATACACCGCCTTTGGATAGCAACCTGGTTCGGGTGGGGGAAGACCTTCTCTGTGGTACTTGCGCAACAACTGCAGCGCAAAGCCTAGAACATAATGGCGATAAATCAAACGCAGATAGGCGGGGAGAATCTCTTTTTTGTTCCATACGCGCCGCGCTATGCGCAGACGCTGCTCTTTGCGTTTTACCGCAACCTGAATATTGTGCCGAAATGGCGCGGTGTAGTAGGAGTAAAAATTGTGCCGTTTAAAAAAACGGAAGCGATTGCGATACGTAACCCCGATGAATTCGCGCAACAGTATAACGCGCTCCACTGCGGAGAGCTGGGCGTACAGTTGCGCATATTTGCCCTCCCGTGCATGTTCCGGAAAAAAAAAGGCCATATAGCACCTCCAGTCATAAACACCCTGGTACAGCACTGCCAACCGGCTATGCTGGTGCTGCGCCTGCAAGCAGGGTTTCTAGGTCAGATCCCCTCCATCTGCATCGCTATATCTTTAAGCAATTCGCGGTTAATCGTGTTTTCTGGGGTTTTGGGTAGATACTTGGTAAACATGATCTTATCCGGCAGATTCAACTCACCGATCTCCTCAATGATATACTCACGGATCTCGCGCAGGGTTTTATTGCGATAACTTTCATCACGAAAATCGCGCAACACGCAGTAGACCACCAGCATATACCCCTGCATGGGATGATCAATAACCGTAGCGGCGCACTCTTTTATGCGCGTGATCTCCATGACGGTTTCCTCAAGTTCGTCAATGCTGCGTCTACCACTGCCGGTGGTAATGATATTATCCAGCCGTCCGGTGAGATCAAAGTTTGCGTTCGCGTCATATACCGCCCCGTCACCGGTCGCATAAAAGGTGCGGTCTCCAAACTTCTTCCAGAATATCTTTTCATAGCCGATAGGGTGCTTGTACAGATCTTGCAGCATGGAAGGGAGCGGCGAAGCGAGCACCAGACGTCCGGGCTCCCCGGGCGCACTAATCTGCTCTCCGTTGTGATCTACAATACGCGCATCGACCCCTGGGAGAGGGCGCATCATGGTATCATCCTCAAACTCTAGGACCCCCGGCACTCCGGCAATCAGGCAGCCCCCGGTTTCGGTTTGTACCCAGATCTGGGTGATGGGCAGATTGCGCTTATTGGTAAGCTCGTACTGGGTCCAGTTGTAGATCTCATCACTGATCTTCTCGCCTCCGCACCCAATAAGGCGCAGCGAGTTACTCGTGCGGTTGAGATAACGCTTGGTACTTTTAGCCCGCATTACACTGCGCAACAGCGAAGGGTTCGTGTACATAACGGTAACGTGGTAACGGTCAAGGTAATCGAAAAAACGCCCGGTGTTTTCGTAAGAGATAACCCCTTCGTACAAAAACATGGTGGAGCCATGCATTAGGGGGCCATACACCGAGTAGGTGTGACCGTTAATCCACGCCAGCTCCGAGGTGTTCCAGAAGATATCCGTATCCACCAGATCAAAAAGCAACTCGGTGGTAAAGTGTGCCCACATCAAGTATCCAGCAAGACCATGCTGTACCCCGCGTGGTTCCTTGGACTTGCTCGAGGTGTAGATGATAAACAGAGGCTCGTCAGCATTGCGCACTGGATCAAAAATAGCCCCAGTGGAAAACTCGGAGTCGTTGACCAAATCACCGTACCAGATATCCCGCTTTGGGCGCATATGCACGCGCTGCCCGGTATGACGCACCACGATGCAGTGGTTGACCTTGTAATCAATACGTTCCAAAGCCTCACTCACCACATCCTTGAGTCCGCGCGAGCGATACGCGACCGCATCGCAGGTAAAAATATATTTAGCCTGACAGTGTTGCAGGCGTTGAGCGAGCGCTTCGGTCGAATACGACATATGGTAGTTTACGTGTATTGCCCCTATACAGGCACAGGCGAGCATAGCAAAGATGGTTTCGGGCAGGTCTGGCATATAGATCAGGACTCGGTCACCCTTTTTCACCCCCAGATGCAACATGGCATTAATAAGGGCCTTTACCTCGTGTCCTAACGCCTGGTAGGTGTAGGTGCGCTCTTCATCATCCACGCCGCGCCAGATAATCGCCGCCTTATTGCGGCGCAACGTCCCCATATGCTTGCCCACCAGATTCTCAAACACATCCAGCTTCCCCCCCTGATACCAGCGATAGTGGGGGGGGGCCATATCGTCGAGCACCTTTTTGTACGGCTCCTTCCAGCTTAGGTATCTCTGCCCCAACAGATCAAAGAGCTCCTTCTGAGGCATCCCCTTGTAGCTTTCGTACTGATGAACAGATATTTTACGCCGCTGATAGCTGAGCTTCGGGTGAACCATCATATATTTTCCTTACGGGATAAATCTTTCTGCGCTGTATACAGATCGTTAAGGGTCTGAAACGATGCGGGCAACTCGCGCAGTATCTTCAGAAACACACGCGTAGTTGCTATAGAATCGCCTAGAGCACGGTGGCGCTGGTGCGTATCAACAATATAGATGTCCATAAGATCATCAAGCTGGGTGCTGGTGTTGTTTTCCATCACTAGTTTGTGCAGCAACATGGTATCAAGCCACGGCGTGCCCTCCAGCGAGGCAGCATAACACTCCTTGACATGGCGCTTGAGCATGCGCAGATCAAAGTTTATGTGATGGCCGACAATGATGCTGTCACCGATAAAGTCGAGCAACTCGGGCAACACCTCACAGATTGAAGGCTTGTCCACCAACATAGCATCTGTGATACCATGCCATTTTATCGATTCAGGCGGGATAGATTGCGCTGGTTTGATATAGGATTCATAAATTTTTGTGATGCCGCCTTTCTTGATTTTTACTGCTGCGGCATTGATAATAACATCTTGTTCTACATCCAGCCCTGTGGTTTCAAGATCGACAACACAGAAACTGGCCGTGTCGATATTGTTCTTTAACACATCGCGTGAGGAGATTATCTCACAGCAAGTGTGCACGAAGTTAAACATTGGGTCATCGCTAACCACCTGTTTTTTCTGAGAAACACTTTTGAATAAACTTTTCCACATATGCACAACCGTCATTTTGCTTCTCAGCCAACCGCTGCGAAAAAACTTTTGAGTTTGCTCTGGAGATTCTATACCCGACAGTTTATACTCGGGGAAATTTTTTTCAACAGGAGTTACTTCCCATGAATTTAAAACCCATTTTTGCTTTGGTAATCATAGTATCACTTATCCTGCAGTTGCGTAACTGTGAATACGGTGCCGAGCACCAGGTTAAGTTTGATAAATTTGACCCCAAGTACGAAAATGCACACCTCACTGCCGTCAGCGCACAAAATCTTCTGGGGGAAAAGGAATACGCCGAAGCCTTGCGTTACTATGAGATGGCACGCGCGGAGATGGAGCATCCCAATATACGCGCCGACAAAGGAGAGGACCTCTACATTAACTACGGTTTTGTTATGAACGACATTGGAGTTATCCATCTGGGATGGGCGCTGTACAGCAAAGAGATGAACACCGATGTAAGCCATATCGATCTGAGCAAAATTGATGAAGATGAACTGGCCGCAGCGCGCGAGGCTCTAAACAAAGCGATTGACTTCTATCAACGCTGGTTCGAACACAACGAAAGTGACTACGAACTTTTTGCCAAAGCGATTTCAGAGAGCTATGCGAATCTGGGCACCGCCCTCAAATACAGCGGCGAGCAGGGGAAGGCCCTTGAAGCATACAGAATGTCACTACTACGCAATCCAACCAACAGAACCGCTAAACGTGCGCTGGAGATGTTGGATATCAGCCCAGTGCCCTACATAGAGGCGGGGAAAGAGGAACAGAAGAAACACAAGAAACTACCTATTTAGCTTGGTGTTGCGCAGATGCGCAAGGTTGTAGGCTTATAAAAAAGGGGCGGAATATCTGCCCCTTTTTTATCTTTGCGCCCCAGTTACATAGAGAAGTACGCCTTGAGCATCGGAACATTGATGTGAAAAACTTGGTGCTGCTGGATCAAACCCGCCACCGTAACTGCGTCCACCCAGCGATGTTCCGACGCCTCGGCGGTATCGGTGGGAACACCTCGGCTCCGCACCACTACCGCCAGACACACGCAACAACTCACACGGTCCAGCACGCAGGTAAGGGGAGAAAAAGATTCCACCTCCCAACTCCCACCTATGTGATTGCGCCCACTGTGACGCGAATCCAGCGCCACCGCTTCAATTCCAGCTTCTTCACGCAGTTCACGTGCAGCACATCCAAACAGAGTTTCACCAGCACGCATCTTCCCCTGGGGCAACTCCCACAACCCGTAAAAACGCGCACTTGGGTTCCCCTTGGTACGGCGTTGGAGCAACACCTGCTCCGGCGAACCCGCTTCATCCAGCGCTAAAATTGAAACAACCGGACGTGCCAGAATTTCCTCTTTCATCCCTGTCTACTTTCCTCGGATCGATGCAGTTTTATTTAAGGTGCACCACGTGATGGAGCTTGAGGGCATGCCCCTTTTCTCCTCTATGGTGAATAATTATCTTGCATGTTGGCATAATAGCATAGACAACACGACATCCGTTGCCGCTACGTTTCCACCTCCATAATATTCACCCTTTAATCTGTGCATACGCCTCCAGCGCCCGTTGGCGTGTAGCTTTGAGATCAACTATAGGGCGGGGATAATCACGCCCCAGTGCGACCCCCGCTTGGCGTAGCACTTTTGGCGGCGCCTTCCATGGTTCAAAAATATACATATCTGGCAGGCGGCGCAGGGAAGGGATAAAACGGCGCACATACTCTGCGTGCGGATCAAATTTCTGCGCCTGGGTAATGGGGTTGAAGATACGAAAATAGGGTGCTGCATCGGCACCACAGCCACCAACCCACTGCCATCCAGCACAGTTATTCGCGTAGTCGGCATCAAACAGACAAGCGCGAAACCATGCTTCGCCGTGATGCCAGTGGAGCAACAGATTTTTAACCAGAAATGAGCCCACCAGCATCCGCACTCGATTGTGCATATAGCCGGTTTCCCACAGCTCCCGCATCCCTGCGTCAACAATGGGATAGCCAGTCTCGCCGCGTTGCCAACGCTGGAGCGCAACGGGGTCATCACGCCATGGGAATTTGTCAAACTTAGGCTGGAGATTACGCCAGCGCATGTCGGGGTTATTATACAGCTGGGTGCAACTGAACTCGCGCCACCCCAACTGACGCCGGAACTGAAACCCCTGCGCGTTAGCCCCTGGCTGTGTGTGAGGCGTGCGCGCCACCGCATACCAGAGCTGATGAGGAGACACTTCGCCCCATACGAGCGCCATAGAGAGGCGTGACACACCGGCACGCGCAGGATAGTCGCGCGCGAAGGAATAATCTGGCAGGGCGGAATGGATAAACTCCTGCAGGCGTGCGTGCGCGGCGTCCTCTCCCATCTCCCAATGCTGGGCAATTTTATCCCCCCAAGAGAGATGGGGCAAAAGGTTAAGCTGGGCAGGGGCGGTAATATCTTCCCCCGTGGCAGGCGTTTTCTCCAGCTGTTGTAGTTCCAGATAATCCGGCGCCGGGAGAGGATGGCGCGGCAGTTCCGCATGCTCAAGGGCGTTGCGATAAAAAGGGGTGAACACCCGATATGCTGAGCCATCTTTTTTGGTTACCTGCTCCGGTTCCCACAGATAATTAGCATTGTAGGGATGGGGTGAAATCCGCAGGTGCAGGAGCGCCTGCTGCACACCACGCTCCTCTTCCAGCCCCGTGGGGGTGAAACTGCGGTTATAGTAGACCGCAGCAAGCGCATACTTGCGGCACAGTGCAGGCAAAATCTCGGCGGCATCCCCACCGTACACCTGCAAGGTTCCCTGCAAATCCTGCCGTAGTGCGCCCAAGCTGTGGTGAAGCCACACTTGCCCCGCCGCGCCAGCGTAGCTGAGTGCGCTCGCACCCGTGTTTGAAGCTTGGGGATACACAAATACCGGAAGCACCCTGCCCTGTTGCGCGGCAGCATAGAGTGCGGGGTTATCCTGCAAGCGCAGATCGGCACGAAACCACATCAGCACCCGGGGACGCTCCCCTGCATCCGTTCGTACCCTTATCTCTGTTTTAGACTGCACCTTATCTGAACGGGAAACGGACACCAGTTCAGTCGCGGCGCAGCAGATTCAACATCACCACTACCGCCCCTCCCACACACACCAGACTCCCCCTCGTGGCCGCGACACCTTCGTACCGCTGTAGAAACAGGGCAAGGCCGAACCAGAACAGCAACCAGCACATGGAGCGCAGATAACACCCTATTTTGGTAACCATATAGTTGCGATCTGCCGGACTTATGCGCACCGCCAAATCCCCCTGCTCCGCCTGTTCAATCACGCGGCGCGCGCGCACCAACGTAAGGGGAAATTGGCGTGCTTCGCGCTTAAGCGCGTCGATGCCACAGTTTTCCTCTCCCAGTGCGCGGGTAAGGTTTTGCTTCAAAATGGGGAGGATATCCTTAACTCCATTAAAGTTCGGCACATACTGAGTGCCGAGCCCCTCGAGGAGAGAACTCACGCGCATCACATAGATCACATCCTGGGGCAGCTTAAACGGCTGATCGTGAAGCAGATCGAGGACACCAAATGCCAGATCCTGCATATTAGTAGCATCCAGATGTTCACTCGAGAAGATGCCGAACAGCTCTTCTGTAATGGCACTCACCCCTTGCAAATCAGCCTCTTCCGTCAAAATTCCCAGGCGGCGCACCGCACCCACCAATAACTCATAGTCGTGTTCGTATGCCGCCTTAACTGCCTGAATCATCGCCTGTCGGATATGGTGAGGGATACGGCTCACCATGCCAAAATCGAGGAGCACCAGTTGCCCGGCAGCGTTCACGAGCAAATTTCCTGGATGGGGATCAGCGTGAAAGAACCCTTTCACCAACATTTGCTCGGTGTAGAACAGCACCAGCTGTTCCATGAGGGCGGAGAATTCCACCTCCAGCTGTGCTACGGCAGCGGTATCATCAATGCGCACCCCGGACTCAAAACTCATCACCAGCGCGGCATCGCTACAGTATTCTGGGTAGGGGCGCGGGAAACAGATACCTGAAGTGGCATACTCTTCACTGAACTGCTGCAGGTTGGCGAGCTCGTGCTCCATACTCACTTCCTGCAGAATTACTTCGGTAAACGCGCGCAACACTGCTTCGATAGAGTTGCGCGTCTGACTACTGAACAGGGGGCGAAACAGAAGGAGAAACACGCGCAGCAGCATGATATCAATCTGCACCACGGTACGAATATCCTGCCGCCGCAGCTTCACCGCCACCTCGTGCCCCCCGTCGCGTAAAACCGCGCGATGCACCTGCCCGATAGACGCACTCGCAATAGGTGTGGTGTCAAAGGTGGTAAACACCTCAGGTTTGGGAAAGGCCGCGGCAAATACGGCGGCGCACTGTGCTGGAGGCATGGCAGGCATCTGATCGTGGAGTTGGCGCAGCGCCGCAAGATAATTGGCGTCGAAGAAATCTGCTCTGGTTGCGAGCACCTGCGCCAGTTTCAGAAAGCTGGTTCCAAGGGTGCGAATGGTGGCAACAAGGGCTTCGGGATCGAGGGGGCGCCACACCAGCCAGCGCTGGCGGCGCCGAAACAGCAGAAACACTGTCATTAAAAAGCGAAAAATCGCATAGGTGCGTTGGGGGCGACACTGGCACAGAACTAACCTCGGACGCAGCTTCAAATCAACGCTCCAGATCTTTTCTCAACTGCTCTAAGTCTTTCTTGGTGGCGAGTCCAAGATCATCAACCACTTCGCGCAACAGATCGCGCAGTGCGTCCCGCGCTGCACTCCGAACGGTATCCTGTCCCTCTTCGCCACGTGAACTCAGCCCTCGGATCAGGGCACGTGCATTATCCTGCGCCTGTTGTTGAAAAGCACGAAACTGAGCGCTCTCTTTTTCCATACGCTCCTTGGCCACCATCACTGTGCCCAGAGCAAGATATATCAGCTGCTCTAGCGGATTTTCACCCCTAAATTCATCCCGTTTTTCCTCTGTATCTTGGGTGTCTGTCGCTCTTTCTGACATTGCTAGCTCCTTTGCTGATTCAGCTCTATTCTGTTACGCAGCGCTCGATGTAGATATTTGGATTATACAGCGACGCTACAACTCTACACACCGATAAAAGAATATAGCATCTAATTTATGCACCACAACGCCATACAGGAAAACTGTGCCGACGCGGAGATAAACTATGCGGCAGCGCCTGCACATAACAAAACTGCCGCCACCCTTTTTGTAACAGGGTGGCGGCAGTATGGGTAGCATTTTGCTGTGTTATACTCAGCGCTAAGTGTGATTAAAATCAGAAACCCACCGCAAATTGCAGGGTAACTAGGGTTTCATCCTGGACGTTATCTCCAGCGATCTCTTTATCCTGATCTACAAATGTCCCCTCAAGGGTGATCTTATTTGCTGCCCCTTTGAGGTAGTAGTTCATCCCTACCCCGTAAACCTGCGTGTCATCACGTCCGCTCTCATCAGAACTTATAAGCTGATAGTGACCAAAGGGCTGCAGGTTGCCGGGGCCGATCTTGGTGCCCAAATAGTAACCAGCCTTCAGCGCCAGGATAGAACCGTCATCACCGGAGGCCATCTGGGTGAAGGTGATCGTGTTAACAACGTTACTTACATCAATGTAGGATGCAGTCAGAGTCAGGGCATCGCCACCTGCCAGCGGTTGCTCGTAGAACACATCCGCGGTCCAGGCAAAATAGTTCTGTTCCTTACCATCAAGGATAAGATCGCGCTGCGTGTCGGCGCCCACGCCGAAACTCAGCACCTTTTTGGTGCCCAGATAGGTTCCAGCGTTAAACCACTCGGTTTCAGGTTCAAACACGCTGTAGCTCAAACGCCCCGCATAGCGCATGGTGTCGTCATGGTTTTTTGCGTCATCCTCTTCACCATCGCCAACCATAAAACGGTACTGAAGTTTATCCTCCAGCACGTTGCCCCACACCGTCAGAGCATCATCACGCCCTATATTGCTGGGATAAAAAATACTGCTGCGGTGCCCCCCCTGCCCCCAGTTGAGGTCGGTGGTGAGGAGGGATTTGGTGGAGGTAGTGCCATAGTCACGCGTAAAGGGTACATACATGCGTCCAACCTGCACCATGAGGTTGTTGCCTAGCACTTTATAATTCACCCAGG